>Ga0233425_10001837_pt1 | contig 44811 bp, 34 predicted proteins | sample Watercolumn_Towu_2_FD_181712 | JGI IMG/M metagenome (GOLD analysis project Ga0233425, IMG submission 181712) | Freshwater microbial communities from Lake Towuti, South Sulawesi, Indonesia - Watercolumn_Towuti2014_140_MG | ecosystem: Environmental > Aquatic > Freshwater > Lake | place...
CCGCAGGAACGCCCGCTGTGCCAGCGTCCGCTGGCGGCGGATCCCGAGGACGCGGAAGAGGAAGAGAATGATGACGATGACGCGCGGATCACTTTCGTCCGGCCCATCCGGCCTGACGAGTGGCTTGAGCTGCTCGTGAGCTCCGAGCCGGGCCAGCGGGCGGTCGCGGAGTGCACGGGCGGCCAGATCGCCGCGGCGGAGCCGTCCGAGGCGTGCCGCGAGCGGGAGCAAGAAGCCCGCGAGGCCGCGCGCGAGGCGGGGACCGAGTACGTCGAGGAGCCGGCGCCGGAGCCCGTCGAGCTCGGCGAGGAGTCGGTCCACCTGGGGAGGATCTCCAGCCTGAAGAAGCTCGTCTGGGTGGTCACGCACGAGTACGAGAACGGCGACGGCCTCGGACCGGTCGCGCTGGTCGAGCGCGAGGACACGGACGACGGGTCGTTCCTCAAGGTCAGGGCGATCGGCACCCTGCGCTCGCGGCGGGAGCGCGTGCGGCTGCGCCTCGAGTCGATCCCGGTGCGCTCGCTCGTCTCCGTGCTGGGCGAGCGGTGCCCCGACGAGGACGAGGGGAACGCCGCTCCGCCGCCACCCGCTCCCGCGGGTACGCCGGCCGCCGAGGACGAGGAAGAATGCGAGATGGGCGAATTCCTGCTCCGCTCGCAGGGCGTCAACTGCCGGAACGCGAACCGACCCGAGACCTGCACGTTCGACCGCCGGTACTTCCGCAGGATGCGCGACTTCCTCCAGTGCACGAACCCGGAGCAGCCCGAGACCTGCTACATCCTCCGGCAGATCCTGATCGCAGAGGGAGAGACCTGCGAGGACCCGGAACGGCTCGAGACCTGCTCCAGGACGGCCCAGTTCATGTTCCGAACCGGCGACCGCTTCGCCCAGGCCGAGCTGCACGACATCAACGGCCACTGCCTCGGACCCGCGATCATGACCTTCGCCGACCGGACCAAGGTGACGATCTCCGGCGGGTGGGAGCGCGAGTTCGTGCTGGCCACGTCGTTCGAGATCGCCGACGCGGGGAACCTGCTCCTGCACGAACAGGTCGTGGTCACCGACCGCGACCCGCGCCAGGCGGACGTGCCGCCGAGGCCCTACCGAACCGCCGACACGGACGTCCGGTGGTATCCCTTCGAGTCGCGGTTCGTGACCGCCACTCCCTCCTTGTGGGGCCGCATGCTCGAGGAAGCGGCGTCGATGCACGTCCCGCCGGCCGAGTAGCGCCGCGCCCCAGTGCGGTCCAGAAGATGGGGGATCGACAACTGTCCTCGGCAGCACATCATCCCGGAAGAGAGAAGACTTCGGCCTTTGCCTCCACGGCACGCGCCAGGTCCTGGATCGCGTCGACCTCCCGTTCGTCGAAGTACGATTCCCCGCACTGCTCGCACACCCACGCCGGGACCGCGTTCAACATGAGGTGGAAGCCCTTGCGGTCGACGTGGAACGTCACCGTGCCCCGCTTCATTCCTCCCGAGCAGTACATGCACTTCATGGTCGCCTCCTCGTCTTGAACCCCCCTGTCCATCCCGAGGGGTCCGGCAGATAGGCCGTGATGATCGCCAGGTATTCCGCTTTCGGAGCACAGACGACGTGGACGGGGCGCCGGCCATCGCCGAGCCCGAGGAGCAGACAGCTATGCCCCCGTGGGTCTTCCGGGTAGTCCTCGACGACCTCGCCCTCCTCAACGACTCGACGTACCTCGGAAGGGGTGATCATCCGGTCCAGCCTCAACATCTGACGGATCGCATGCGGCAGGAAGAGGATGCGGATCAGAGCAGCTTGCCTCACCGACTCTCGAATGTCCTCGTCGCTCATGCCTCAACCCGCTCGCATCATCGACAAGCCTGGTAGCAAGAGTATAGGTCGTCCCACAGGTCACGTCCCATCCCTGCACGCTTCGCCCCATGAGCCTGGAGCCCGGGACGCAAACCGGGTACACTCCGCGGCCATGGCACAACCGACCGAATCGACACATCAGGTGCGCTGGGTCGTCCTGGGGCCCGTGACCCCCACGCCGACAGGGCGGAGGTTCTCGCTCGACCGCGGGAGCTTCAACGAGTGGCTGGAGAAGCAGGCGATCCGCTGTGTCGGGTCCGTCCCGAACAGCCTTGGCTCCGGTACACCGCTCCGGCTCGACGTCGCCGTGGACAAGCTGCGCGTCCTGACCCTGAAGGAAGTCACGAGCACCGTGCCCGAGCTGCGGGACCTGCTCGCCCTGGCCGGCACCGTCGGCGACGGCCCCGCGGCCATCGCCGCGGTGGAGCGGATCGTCGGGGCCGGCCCGCTGTCCGCGAAGATCGCCGAGATAGAGGGCGGCGCGACCGGACAGACAGGGACCGGGCCCGCCAAGGCCGCGACGCCCGGAGCGGCCGGGACCGGCGAGATCTTCGACCAGGCCGGCATGCCGAAGAAGCAATCCGCCGCCTCCGCCGCCGTGGACGCGTTCCTCAGAGCCGGCCCGGCCGGCGGCGCGAAGCCCCGCAAGTCGAAGAGCTCGCGGCAGGTCCGCGACGCGATCGAGGAGGCGGTGTTCACCGCGGCTCGCGCGCTGCTCGCGGCGCCCGAGGTGAGCGCCGTGGAGCGGACGCTCCGGGGCTTGCAGCTCCTCGTCGGCCAGTGCCCCCAGAAGTCCGGGATCTCCGTGGACGTGCTCGACGTGCCTCTCGACTCGGTCACGGAGGAGCTCCGGGGCTGGAGGCGCGGCGACCTCGTGGACGAGCCGGACGCCGTGTTCGTGCCGTTCCCGATCACCGACCTCCGCGTCGCGCGGGAGCTCGCCGAGATCGGGGAGGAGCTGCTCTGTCCGGTCGTGATCGACGTGCCGCCCTCGGTGCTCGGCCACGGCGACGTGGACTCAATGGTCGTGGCGTTGGGGAGCCTCCAGCCCAAGGACTCGGAGCCGGGCTGGCTCGCACTCCGACAGGAAGAGTCCAGCCGGTGGCTCTGCGCCGTCGCCAACGGCGTGGTCCTCGCGGCCGAGGGCGTCGGCGCGGCCCAGCGGACGCTGATCGGGAGCGGCGTCTGGGCGCTGGCGGCCACGATGTCCAAGTGCTACGCCGAGGTCGGATCGTTCGCGCGGATCACCGGCCGCCCGGGAGCGATCACGGCACCGGGGACGCGGACCATCTCGAGCGGGTTCTACGAAGGCATGGCAGCGCCGACCGAGGCGTTCATCCCGATCAGCGGGCAGGCGGACCTGGCCAAGCACGGCCTGCTCGCGCTCGGGAGCTCGCGCAACAGCGACCTGGTCGTGCTCGCCGCGACCCCGATGGTGCGTGGATCGGCCGACGCGGTGCCGCTGCCGGCGCAGCTCCTGACGGGGCGGATCGTGCGGTTCGCCCGTTGGGTCCGCGACCAGCTCCCGCCTCAAGCCGATGCGAAGACGGTCAACGAGGTCTTCGAAGCCGCGTCGAAGGTGTTCCTCTTCCCCGGGATGCAGGACGTCGGGTACGTGCGGGCGGACCTGCGAGAAGAAGACGGCAAGCACTTCATCTTCGTCCAGGCCAAGGTCCACCCGGCGCACGCCGGGATTCCCTTCGAGATCGGATTTCCCCTCACGCTCACGCCGTCGGAGGACTGAGCGCCGCGGCGTCGCCGGCCCGTCTCCCGAGGAGCTGGAGCACGCCACCGATCCCCGCGACCACGAGGTTCACGCCGGCGTAGGCCAGGCTGAGGGCGACGCCGTGCTCGGGGTCCACGCCGAGGAGGTGCACCATCGCGACCAGCGTCACCTCCCGAGCGCCGATCCCCATCACGGCGAGGGGGAGGAAGCCCGCGGTCAGCGCGATGGGGACCACGAGGACCAGACCGGCATACGAGACGGGGAGGTCCATCCCCCGGGCGAGCGAGTAGACCACCGTGATGCCGCAGAAGTGCGAGACGAGGCTCAGGACGAACGCGACGCCGAGGAGCGAGGGGCGCCGCACCGACGGGAGCTGCGTGAGGTGGCTGGACAGGCGACCGCTCGCCAGGACGAAGACCGTCAGCGCGAGCGCCGCGATACCGGCCACGGCCAGGCCCGAGAGCAGCTCACCCGTCGTGAAGACCTCGGGACCGACGAGGAGCCCGATCGCGACCGGGACGACCATCCCCGTCATACCGATCAGTCGTTCGAGGAGCACAACCACGTAGCTACCGACGGATTGGTCGAAGCAGCGCCGGGTGATCACTCCGCGGACCACGTCCCCGCCCACGGCGCCCGGGATGAAGGTGTTGTAGAAGAGCCCGACGAAGAACAGCCGGACGAGCTGCGCCCTGGACGGCACCTCGCGGGCGCCGAACGCCCCCATCATCACCCGCCAGCGAAGCCCGCCGATGACCATGATCAGCAGCGAGCACGCCAGGGCCGGGGCGAAAGCGAGAGGCGAGATGCGGGCGAGCGCCTGGCCGAGGTCGCGCAGGTCGGCGTAGCGGACGAGCCAGAAGACGACCAGCGCCGGGACGAGGAGCCGCGCCGCCACGGGGGTCCAGCGCTTCCACCCGGTCGGACGCGCGGCGCCACCCTCCGTTCCGTCGAGGGCTCGGTCCGACGGCGTTCTGTTCTCTCCGGCCACCGGCGTTCCACTCCGAACAAGACCATTGGATATACAACCTGACGTGCATGCCGGCAAAACTCTTCCTCCCATGGCACGGGTAGCGCTTGAACACAGAGAGGATCTGGTCCACGCTCGAGAAGGAGCGGACCAGTGCCGACCGTCAGCCAGTTCTTCGGAATCCTGGATGTTCTGGCGCGAGCACGCTCCGCCGCACTTCCACGCGCTCTACGGGGAGCACGAGGCACTGATCGACCTGCGCACGCTGGACATCATCCGGGGCCAGCTTCCTCGCCGCGCCCTGGCGCTCGTCCTCGAGTGGGCGGTCGTGCATCGGGCCGAGCTGATGGAGGATTGGGAGCTATGCCGGCAGAAGCGACCGCCGAAGAAGATCGAGCCATTGGAGTGATCCCGGCCGCGCCGTGGCGCGTCGTCGCAGTCACCGTGCTTCCGGGGCATCGCCTCGCGCTGCGTTTCCACGACGGGACGGAAGGTATCGCCGACCTCTCGCGGCTCGTGACCGCCCCGGACGCCGGCTTCTATGCCGGGCTGGCCGACCCTCGGGTATTCGCTGCCGTCCGACTGGAGATCGGTGTGCCGTGTTGGCCGAACGGGGCCGACCTGGACCCGTGCTGGCTGTACGACGAAGCCAGGGCGGGCCGGGAGTGGCGCGCGTGAGTGTCGTGGCCCTGTCGTCCCTGGACCCCCATACGCTCCGGAGCCGTCCCGTTGCTGCGATCGAGGCCGCTTCGAGGAGTCGGGATTCGGTGTAGCATCCTCCCATGCGAAGATTCCAGAGCCATGGCGACGGGCGGTTCACACGCGAGCTCCTCGCGAAGGTCGGCGCGTATGTCGTCTTCGAGGACGGGGTCCGGGTATGGCATCCGGAGACCGTCGAGATCGGAGACAACGTGTACGTCGGCCACGGTGCCATGCTGAAGGGGCATCCCGCTGGCCGGATGGTCATCGGCGACGACACGTGGATCGGCCAGGGCGTGTTCCTCCATTCCGCCGGTGGCCTCACGATCGGCCGGTGCGTGGGCGTGGGCCCGATGGTGATGATGATCACCTCAACCCACCAGGACCTCGGACGCGAGCAACCGATCCTGGATTCCCCACTGGTATTCGCCCCGATCGTCGTCGAGGACGAGGTGGACGTCGGGACGGGCAGCGTGGTCCTGCCCGGGGTGACCATCGGCCGGGGCGCGTGCATCGGCGCGGGGGCCGTGGTGACTCGGGACGTCCCGCCGTACACCGTGGCGGCCGGCAACCCGGCCCGCGTCATCCGCACGAGGTGAGCCCATCGACCGCGTCGGAGGGGCGCGTCCTCTACTTGATGACCTGGTTCACCCTGAGGCCGTGCTTTCGCAGCAGGCGTTCGACGCTCTTGCGATGGACCCCGGCGATGTCCGCCGCCTTGTCGAGGTCGCCCTGGGTCTTGCGGATCAAGCGCACGAGGTACTCGCGTTCCATCGGTTCCGTCCACTTCTCTCGGGCGTCCTTGATCGGCAGGTTGTCCACGTCGGACAGGTCGAGGGGCTCCGTGCGCGGGCGGACCAACCCGCCCTCCGGGAGGTCCTCCGGACCGAGTGTCTCGCCTCGAGAGAGGACGCAGGCGCGGCGGAGCACGTTGCGCAGCTCGCGCACGTTCCCTGGCCACGGGCGCGTCTCCAGCACCGAGATCAGGTCCGGGCTCAGGAACCTGGCCACTCCGCCACGCCGCGACTGCTCCTCGAGGAAGAGCTGGGCGAGGGGCTGGATGTCCTCGCGCCGCTCGCGCAGCGGCGGCATCACGGCCACGACCTCGGCGAGGCGGTAGTACAGGTCCTCGCGGAACTTGCCGGCCACGACCTGGGCGCGCAGGTCCCTGTTGGTCGCGGCGATGACCCGGACGTCGACGGTGAGCGGCTTCGCGGCGCCGAGCCGTTTGACCTCTCGCTGCTCGAGGGCGCGCAGGAGCTTGGGTTGCAGCGCCGGGGGGAGCTCGCCCACCTCGTCCAGGAAGATGGTCCCGCCGTCGGCGAGCTCGAAGGCGCCGGCGCGCGATCGGTCGGCGCCCGTGTACGCCCCCCGCTCGTGGCCGAAGAGCTCGCTCTCGACGAGGGTCTGGCTCACTGCGCCGCAGTCCACCACCACGAACGGTCGCTCGGCGCGGTGGCTCTTCGAGTGGAGCGCCCGCGCCGCGAGCTCCTTCCCCGTGCCCGTCTCCCCGATGAGCACGAGCGACAGGTCAGTCGGGGCCACGCGCTCGAAGAGGCCGAAGACCTCTCGCATGGGTTGCGAACGGCCGAAGAGGTCTCCGAACCACTCGCTGTCGCTCGCCGCGACGCGGACCCACTTCTTCTTGGGCTGGAAGACGACGATGGTGTGCCCCAGCCCGATGCGCGCGCCGGGGGTCAGGTACGCCTCGATCACCGGTGTCCCACCGAGCGAGGAGCCGTTGGTGCTGCCGAGGTCGCGGAGCAGGTACCGGTCGTCCTGGACCACGATCTCGCAGTGCCGGCGCGAGACCGTCGGGTCGGTCAGGACGAGGTCGCACGACTCGTGCGTGCCGATGACGACGCGCATCCCTTCGATATTGACCTCTGTCCCCCGGTCCGTGCCCTGGACCACGACGAGCTTGTGCCGATGGGACACGACGGACTCGCCCCGGTCGTCAACCGTCACGTGAGTGCCACGGAACCGGTTCTTCTCATCTTCGGGCGTGCCAGGACGGATGAGGCTGCCGTCTTCTGCCAGCTTCGAGGTGAGATCCTCTTCCCGTCCGCGGCCCAGATCGCCGGGGGCCTTGTCCCTAGTCATGCGCCCGTGGAGGATAGCAGAGGGGACGAAGCCCGAAAATGCTATTTGGCTGGAACACCGAAGGGTGGCATTCTATCCCCGCGTCGGCACGATGAACGCTCTACCGTCATGGCTCACCGAGCTGCCGGGCTTGGGGCCGTTGTTCCAGGGCTCCGTGCTCTTCGTGCTCACGAAGGTGGTCGTCCTGCTCGGAGCCTGCGCCGCCAGCGTCTTCCTCCTCCGCAAGTTCTGGGGCAGGGGGAGCACGGCCGAGAGCCAGTTGATCAAGGAGGGTGAGCTCGAGGCCGTGGGAGACCTGCGGGTCAGGAGCAATGACCTCGCCGGGGCACTGGAGTTCTACGAGCGCGCGAGCTCGTGGGTCAAGGCGGGACACACCGCGCGCCGGATGGGGGAGCACGCGAAGGCCGCTGCGTTCTTCGAGCAGGGAGGAGAGATCAAGCTGGCCCTCGTGTCGTACGAGGCCGCGGGCAACGACGAGGCCGTGGCGCGGCTCTCCGCGCACACGCGCGACCCGTCGTCGCTCGCGCGCGCCGCGAGGTGGAAGCAGAAGCACGGCAAGTACGTGGAGGCGGCGGAGCTCTACCGCCGGGCCGGCATGCTGAACGACGCGGCGAAGTGCGACCTCCACGGCAACACGCCCGAGGGCCGGCAGCGCGTCATCGAGATGTACTCCTCCGCGTTCAGGGAGCGGCGCTCGTCCGGGATGATGGGCAAGCAGACCCGCGATTACGCGATCAAGGCCGTCACCCTGCTACTCCGAGCGGGTGATCGAGAACGGGCTCGCGAGCTGTGCGAGCAAGCAGGCCTCGACCCGGGGATCGCCGGACCCGAGAGACCGGGAGCCGCCGTCGACACCGAGGTGCCGTCCGTGACTACCGACGACGACGCGCAGGGCCTGGATCACGAGGACCAGGCGTCGGACGACGAGGCCCGGGCATCGGGCGACGAGGACCTGGTATCTGACGACGAGGACCAGGCATCGGACGAGCTGTACGACGGGCACTACCTCGAATCTCCGCTCTCGTCGCCGAACGCTCTGCTGTCGGCATTTGAGGACACTTCGGAGCCGGAAGCCGCCGACGGGGCTCGCGAGCCGACCGGGCCCGCCTCGTTCGAGGACAGCGCGCTCGACGTGCCGGAAGTTTCCGGGGAAGCGCCGTCCGGCGACGGCCCCGGCGTCCCCGATCTCGAAACGGACCACGGCGAGGAGCCCCTGGCCGAGGAAGAAGGGGATCAAGACTCGGCGGACGTCGGAAAAGCTGGTAGAGTGCCCCTCGGACGGATCGCGTTGTCGAACGATGGGAAATCGAACCGCGCCCACCATCGAGGCGTCGTGGCCGAGTTCGGCGTGAGCGGAGGCCCGAGCGATTCCCGATCGTCCTGGGACCGGGACTTCGCCCCTCCCGACCTGGCCGACCAGATGACGGCCCAGTCCTACGAGCCTTTCCCGTACGACGAATCGAGCGACAGCGACGAGCCCGATGTCCAGATCATGCCGTCCGACGAGTCCGATCTCTCGGTACCTATCCCAAAGCTCGACACGCGCGATCTCGACCCGCGAGAGGACGACCCTCGCCACGCGCTGGACGGTGCGAGCACCGGACCGACGGGGGGTGGAGAGAGCGGCCGATCTTCAGCACCGGCCGGTGACACGGTGGCCGAAGCCCTCCTCTCGGTGCTCGACCGGAAGGCCGAGACGAGCGACGACGACGCGATCCGCAGGAATACTCCCGTGCTCGATCAGTTCCAGAGCGGGTCACCGGGCCGTGTCAGCATCTCGACGCCTGGTCTCGAGTCCGACGAGGATCGGGACTCCTTCGGTTTCAGCAGCGACGTGACCAACAGGTACGCCATCCTGGAGCGGATCGGGACCGGCGGCATGGGCGAGGTGTACAAGGCGAGAGACCTCTCTCTGGGCCGGATCGTGGCGCTCAAGTTCCTCTCGCCCCTCATGGTGGGCGACGACACGGCGATCCGGTTCTTCCTGCGGGAGGCGCAGGCCGCCGCGGCGCTCAACCACCCTGTGATCGTGACCGTCTTCGACATCGGCATCCTCGACAAGCGCCCGTTCATCTGCATGGAGTACGTGCACGGCACCGACCTGGCGACGCGGCTCACCGAGGACGGGGCGCTCCCCGTGGGCCACGCGCTGAACCTGACCATCCAGCTCGCCATCGCGCTGGACTTCGCGCACCAGCGCAACGTGGTCCATCGCGACATCAAGCCGCCCAACGTGATCGAGACCGTGGACGGCGTGGTCAAGATCCTGGACTTCGGCCTCGCCAAGGCGATCGAGGGCGACCGGAAGAAGAGCACCCTGGTCGCGGGCACGCCCGAGTACATGTCGCCGGAGCAGCTCGCGGGGCTCGAGGTCGATGGCCGGACGGACATCTTCTCGCTCGGCGTCCTCCTCTACGAGATCCTCACCAACCGCACGCCCTTCGAGGGCGCGCTCCGATCGCCCGAGTTCGATCCCGCGAGCGTCCACGCGCCCTGGCTCCCTGTCGGAGTCGACGAGGTGCTCGCCCGGTGCCTGGCCATTCGCCCGGAGGATCGGTTCCAGACCGGCCGTGAGGTGATGGTCGCCCTGCGGAAGCTCGCCAAGGGCATCTGAGCCAGACGTCCACGCGCCATGATGAGACCTGGAGCGAGGAGCTTGGACCCAGGAGCCAGCCAGTCCCGCCAGAAGGCCCTGAGGATCTGCGGGTTGAGCGTGCTCGCCTTCCTGGCGATGCTCTCGTACTCGTTCGCGAGGCCGGCGACCGAGTCGCTCTTCCTCGAGGCCCACACGCACGACCGCCTCCCGGTCGTCTGGTTGCTCGTGGCGGGCGCTGCCGTGATCACGGTCGGAGCCTTCGCGCGCCTGCTCGCGCGATACGAGCTGCTCCGCCTCTTCGGGAGCACGGCGGGCGTGAGCGGACTGCTGCTGCTGGCGCTGCTCGCGTCGCGCAACGCCGGCGCCCCGATGGTCCACTACGCGCTGTACGTCTGGAAAGACATCTACGTCGTCTTGCTCGTGGAGACGTTCTACAGCTTCGCCAACACGGTGTTCTCCATCCGCTCCGCCCGCTGGATCTTCGGCGGCCTCGGCATCGCCAGCGCGCTCGGCTCCATCACGGGCGACTTCGCCGTGGGCGTCGTGGCCGAGCGATGGTCCACCGTCGTCGCGCTCCACGTTGTGCCGCCCTTGCTTTTCCTCATCTGGGCGATCTGCATCCCCCTGTCGCGGGTCGCCGGGGCGCACCTGGAGGTGCACCGCGACCCCGTGCCTGTCCGGCTAACTGACACGCTGAGGCTCCTGTGGAGGAGCTCTTACGTTCTGCTGCTCCTGGTCCTGATCATGCTCGTGCAGGTCGTGGTCACGCTCATCGACTACCAGTACAACCAGATGGTCGAGCAGGCGTTCCCGGACACGGACGAGCGGACGGCGATCATCGGCAGGGTCTACGCCGCGGTCTCCGGGGCCACACTCGTCCTCCACGCCCTGACGGGTCCGACCCTCCACCTCGTGGGCGTGCCGGCGGTGCTGCTCGCCGTCCCGATCCTGCTCTGCGGGGGCACGGGCGCCCTTGTCGCGCTCCCCCGCTTCCTCGTGGCCGCGGTGGTCAAGGTCGCGAGCAAGTGCTTCGACTACACCGTGTTCAGGACCGCGAAGGAGATCCTCTACATCCCGCTGTCATACGCCGAGAAGACCCAGGGCAAGTCTTTCGTAGACGTGATGAGCTACCGCGTGGCCAAGGGCGGCGCGTCCCTCGTGCTCCTCGTGCTCGGCGCGCTCGGCGCGGGGATGCTCGCCGGGCCCCTGACCGTCCTCGTGATCGCCGCGTGGCTGGGCGTCACGGTCGTGACCGTGCGTCGTTTCCGGACGAAGGTCAGTCGTAGGGAGGAGATGGGGCGGTGAAGGCTCAGTCCTGGTCCTGGCCGGAGCCGAAGAAGTTCATCGCCACCGGCGGCGACGCGTTCCGGCCGTAGACCCGGACCTCGTCCACCGCCACGAAGTAGGTGGCGTGCTCGCCGAAGCGGCGCGAGAAGTACACTGTCCCCTGGTTTCCGTTCGAGAACCGGAACATGAGGTGGGCCATCCCCTCCTTCTCCTCCGCGTCGAGCACCGCGCCGCAGACCGGGCAGTGGAACGCCACGAGGTCCCCCTCCTGGAGCTCGATCTCGTCGGCCACGATGATCGAGTAGTCGCCCGGACGAGGCGACAAGAGGATCAACCCCTGGTGCCCGCGGCACTGGACCATGAGGATGATCTTCACGTTGGGGTTGAGGTTCGCGTTGCACTCCGGGCAGTAGTACCTTCGTTTCATCCCCGCCTCCCTGGGTATTCATAGCCTATCGGATGCGGTATGGGAACTCGGCGTTGAACGCGTCGGCGCTGGTACGGCGGAAGCGCTTTCCCTGCGCCGCGTGGCGCAGGCAGGTCGTGATCTGCGGCGGCACCCTGGGCTCCGAGCTGACGTAGGCCACGCTGCCGTCCCCGAAGATCCGGAACACGACGCGGAAGGACTTGATCGGCGCGGTCACGGTGCCCTCGACGCAGCGCCGGACCTGGGGTTGGAGCGACTGGAGGCCCCGGAGCACCTCGGTGCGCGACAGGGTCTTCCCGCCGGCGACCTGCGGCGTCCGCGGTGTTGTGCGACTCCGATCCGCGTCGGTCGCCTCGCCCGGCACGACACCTCCGTCCGAGGCAGGGGGGCCGGCCTCGTCCCCGGCGTGGTCCTGCTCCGCGTCCGGCACGTCGGCATCGACCGCGGGCGGCTGGTGGCTCGCGACCGGCCGCGTGACGAGGCCGGACGGCGTCCACCAGTCGCCGGGACCCTTCGAGCCCGCGTGGGCGGCGTCGTCGGGGGGATCGATCGGCGCGACCGCACCGGCGCCAGGAGAGGTCACGTCGCGTGCCTCCGCCCCACGCGGCGGGTCGTGGTTCGCATGTGGCGCAGTATTGTCGTCATGGATCACGAAGACGACGAGGAGGAAGCTGACCACCGCGGCCGTCAACCCGAGGCCCAGCCCCAGCGCCAGGAGCAACGCGTAACGTCCCCTCGCAGTGACCGCGACGGGCTGGCTCTCGACGTCCGCGGCGTCGATCCGTCGGACGGCGACCACGGTGGGGGCCTCGACATCCACGGACCTCTCGTGCCCCTCGTCCTCGTCCGGGATCGGGCGCAAGCTCGGAGAGGTCGGCAGCACGGCGGCGCCGGACGGGTCCGTCGGCGGCCCCTCGACGATGGCGCGCTGGACCACCGTGTTGTAGGTCTCCATGCGGCGGGCCGTCCCGCCACTCGGCGCGGCGGAGTGGGCGAACGGCTCGAGGTCCTCGGCGAGGTCGTACATCGAGTCGTACCGGTCGTCCCTGGACAGGGCCATGGCCCGGAGCACGACCCGCTCGAGCTCCTCGTCCAGATCGGGTCGCCACGTCCTGGGGAGAGGCGGCGCGCCGCGCGCGATCATGATCATGAGGTCCCGGATGTCCTTGGACTCGAACGGCCGTGCGTCCGTCAACAGCTCGTACAGCACGACGCCCATGGAGTAGACATCGAGGCGGTGATCGAGCGTCTGGGAGATCAAGACCTGCTCGGGGGCCATGTAGAAAGGCGTTCCCAGGGTCGAGCCCGCGGCGGTCAGCGGGCGCTCGTTGGAGTCCGGCGAGGCGCTGAACTTGGCGACGCCGAAGTCGAGGAGCTTGATCCACTCGGTGCCGTCGGGGAGCCGTGTGACGAAGAGGTTCTCGGGCTTGACGTCCCGATGGATGATGCCCTGGCGATGGACCTCGGCCACGGCATGGCAGGCCTGGATGATGAGCTGTGCCGCCCGGGCGGGGGCCATCGGCCCCTCGTGTTCGAGGATCTGGGCCAGGTCCTCTCCTTCGAGGTACTCCATGACGAGGTATGGCGCGCGGCCGGGCGGGTGGACGACGTCGAGGACCTCGATGATGTGCGCCGAGTATCTCGATTCGAGCGCGGCCTCGGCCTCCTGAAGGAACCGGGCGACGAGGTCTCGCTCGTCCACGAGGTGCTCGTGCAGCGCCTTGATCGCGACGCGCCGGCCGTCGGAGAGCGTGAAGGCTTCCCACACGGAGCCCATCCCTCCTCCGCCGATGCACCGGACGAGCTCGTACCGCCCGTCCAACACGTCGCCGTCTTTCATCCGACACCCGGTCCAGCGCGAGCCGCGACCCGCCGATGATAGCAGCAACCTCCCGCCATGGCTCGTCTTCGCACGGGGCGATTTCTTGGTATAACAGGTTGGCTCGAGGGAGGTGATGCAGGAGGGTCGCTGGTCGATGCCCCTGGGGTCGGTCCTCGCCGACCGATACATCGTGGCCCGGGAGGTCGGCCGCGGCGGGATGGGTGTCATCTACGAAGCGCACGACAGCAACCTCGAACGGGAGGTGGCGGTCAAGTTCCTCAACGCCGAGTTCGCCGATGACCGCGAGGCCATCCAGCGTTTCCAGCAGGAGGCGATCGCCGCAAGCCGGATCGGCCATCCGAACATCTGCAACGTCTACGACCGGGGGAAGAGCCCGGACGGCATCCCTTACATCGTGATGGAGCTCCTCGCAGGCGAATCGCTCGCGGCGCGGCTCGCCAGGTTGGGTCGCCTCGAGTCGGGGCAGGTGGCCCGGATCGTGGTGCAGGTCCTGTCGGCGCTCACGGCGGTGCACCGCAAGGGGATCGTACACCGGGACCTCAAGCCGGAGAACGTGTTCATCTCCCTCGACGACGCCGGCGACGAGACCGTCAAGCTCCTCGATTTCGGTATCTCCAAGTACGTGGGCGAGCTCATCGTCAACAAGCTCACGAAGGGCGGGATCGCGCTCGGCACACCGTACTACATGAGCCCCGAGCAAGCGCAGGGCAAGTCGGAGCTCATCGACCACCGGACCGACGTCTGGGCCGCCGGGGTCATCATGTACGAGTCGCTGACCGGAAACCCGCCGTTCATCGGAGAGAGCGTCCTCGACGTGCTGGTCAACATCCAGCACCAGACACCGGTGGACCCCCGGACGATCGTCCCGAACATCCCGGACGACATGGTCCGGGCCGCCATGAAGGCTCTCGAGAAGGACCCGAAGCAGCGGTTCGGCGACGCCGCGGAGTTCGCGGCCGCGATCCGCGCCTGCTCCGAGCCGGCCGGGGAGGTCGTGTACGAGCTTCGGACCGTCAAACCCGCCCCCGTCCGGTTCACCCCGGAGCCCGAGGCGTCGCCGGATGTCGACTTCCTGGCGGGTGACACGGTCAAGACCCCGGTGACGGACGTGCCGGTGGACGAGAACGCAGCCACGTCGCACTGGCCCCTTCCGGACCTGCCCGAGCGGCGCACCAGCACGGTAGGGGGCTTGTCGTGGAAGGTCTGGGCCCTCGCCGCCGGGACGGTGGTCGTGATGGGCACCTGCATGGGCGCCGTGGCGGCTGTGATCCTGAGCTACCGCGGTGCCGACGACGATCAGAACAGGACGCCGCAGGTCGTGGTCCCGACACCCTCGACCGAGCCCGCGTCCGAGCCGGCTCCAGGACCGGCTCCGGAGCCCGTGCCCACGCCTGTGCCAGCACCGCCTGTCGCACCCGCTCCGGAGCCCGATCCGGAGGGCCCGGAGATCCCGACACCTCCCGCCGTCGAGGTGCGGCTCGTCGGCGTCCCCAGGGGCGCGACCGTGAGCTACGACGGACAACCAGTCACCGACAACGTGGTCCGCGGCCCGATGGACCACGTCGGCGAGCTGATCGTCGTCATGCCGGGCCGGCCACCGTTGAGGCAGACCCTCGCGCTCGCGGTCGGGATCAATGAGATCGACCTGAGAGAGCGGACGGGCGACGGACCTCGGGAAGGGCGGGATGCCGCGGTCGTGAGCGACGCTGGACACTGACGCGGCATGTGGACGGCACCGCACTGGACAGTACTGGCGGTCGTCATCGCGGTGCCGTGCGCTTGCGGCCCGAGGGGCGGACCGGACGCGGGGCCCGACGGCGACGCGGACGGCGACGCGGATAGCGGCGTGGGCGGCGACGCGGACCTCGACACGGACGCGATCCTCGACGACGGCGATATGGCCGATGGCGACATCGGTCCCGGCTTCTCTGGCGTGATCGAGAGCACCGACGGGACGTCCGGCGCGGTCGTGATCGAGCTCACGCCCGTGCAGGACACCTGCGCGGCCCCGCTCCGGTTCGACGTCGAGACGGGGCGGTTCCGGCTCCCCGACGTCCCGGATGGGACATATGGGGTCCTGGCATGGCTCGACACGGACGGCGACGGCTCGTGGGACGGGATCTGGGAATCCGGCGGCGAGCCCTCGGCGCGGATGGGCGTCACGCTGCCGCGCCACGGGTTCCGGCTCGTGCTCCGCCGGGGTGTGCCGGAGCCCGTGCTGGAGGCGAACCCCGAGTGGGTGGAGCTCTACTTCCGGGCCTGGGAGCTCGCAGAGGGCCACATCGCCGCCGGCACGCCGGAGAACGGGTTCGCCGACCACTACATGGACGAGGCGTTCTCGGAGCAGATCTTCCAGTGGGACACGTGCTTCATGACCCTCTTCGGACGGTTCGGGCTCGACGCCTTCCCGGTGATGGCCTCGCTGGACAACTTCTACGGCGTCCAGCGCGACGACGGGTTCATCTGCAGGGTCGTGAACGAGTGGGACGGAGGCGCATGCGATCCCGGGGAGGACCCCAACATCATCCCCCCGCTGTTCGCCTGGGTCGAGCTGCTTCACGCGCGACAGTCCGGGGACCTCTCGCGGATACCCTGCGTGATCCCCGTGCTCCGGCGGTACCACGACTGGATCGACGACAACGTGCGCACGGGACCGGGTCTGTACTACACGAGCATGCTCGGCTCGGGCATGGACAACGCCCCACGGGACGCGGCGTACGACGGCTGGGTGGACATCACGGCGCAGCAGGCCCTGGGCCGGCGCTCGCTCGCCCGGCTCGCCGATCTCGTCGGGGATTCCGAGGTCGCCGCTGACGCCGAGGCCGAGCGGATCTGCGCCGACGTCAGGTCCCTGATGTGGAACGACGACGAGGGGTTCTTCTTCGACCTCGGCTGGGGCGGCGCGTTCTTGCCCGACATGACCCTCGCCGGGGTCTGGCCGCTCGTGGCCGGGTGCGCCACGCAGGAACAGGCGGCGCGCGTCGCCTCCCACCTGCGCGACCCGGCCGAGTTCTGGAGGAGCCACGTGTTCGCCTCGGCCGCCGCGGACTCGGCGGGCTACGACCCGGCGGGGCACTACTGGCGCGGCGGCGTCTGGGCCCCGACGAACTACGCTGCCATGACGGCCCTCGACACGTACGGCCGCGACGACCTCGCCCGGCGCGCGACCGAGAACCACCTGTGGAACCTCGACCGCGTCTCCCGGCGGTTCGTCCCGGACCCGGCGCAGCTCGCGCCCGACGCGCGGGGCGACGGCCGCGACACGCTCTGGGAGCTCTACGCCCCGGACGCGGCCAGCCCGGGGACCCGGTGGGACGCGACCTACCTCGGCCGCCAGGACTTCGTGGGGTGGACCGGGCTCGGGCCCATCGCGTTGCTGATCGAGCAGGTCGTCGGGCTCGACGCCGACGCGCCCGCCGACCGGCTCCGGTGGCGCCTGACCCGCACCGACCGGCACGGTGTGCTGGGCTTCCGGTTCGGCGACCAGCTCGTCGACCTCGTGGCACGCGCGCGCGACGACTTCCTCTCGCCGGTGGTCATCGACGTGGACGCGAGCGACGCCTTCACCCTCGACGTCGTCGTCGGCGAGCGGACCTGGACCTTCGCCGTCCCGGCGGGAGAGAGCACGGTCGAGCTCGACCCCGCGGAGGCCGTGATGGCCGCGGACACCGTCCCGGCCGGGCCTCACGGCGGCCACGCCGTGCTGGGCAACGGCCGGGTCTCCGCCGTGGTGTCGGACGACCCGGCCGGGCCAGCGGCGGGCGCGGGGATGATCCACCTCTACTGGCGCGACTTCGGCCTGGACCTCGTCGAGGAGGCGCGTCCCGTGGTGGTCCGAGACGGGCGGGAGGCCGAGGTGGGGCAGGTCGGGCTCGATCCCTTCTTCGCGGCGTACGCCCGGACCGACCTGGACGGGGCCGGCTCCGTGGTCTGGCGCTCGTTCGTGGGTGCCGACGACGCGGTCGTGTGGGAGGGCTCCGCCCTGACCGCCGGTGGCGAGGCCGAGGTCCGGGTCGTGCCCTTCCTCCGGCTCCGCGGCGAGCCCGACATCGACCTCGCGGTGGCGGTCGAGGAGGTCTCGGCCACGGGCACGGCCCTGGTCGCCACGCTGAGCGACGGGACCTCGCTCGTCATGGGCTCACGGCCCGCGCCGCTGGCGATGCAGGCTGGCGAGATCGACGAGGCGCAGGTGCTCGGCGGGCTGAGCGGCGAGGTGGGCGAGGGCCTCGAGATGGCGCTTGAGCTGGTCCTCGCGCCACGCCCCGGAGAGCCGGCGCCGTTCACCTGGGTCGTCGCCGCAGGTGATGACCGCACAACGGCGCTCGAGGCGCTCGAACGCATGCTCGCGACCGATGACCTCCTGGCCGCGGCGCGGACCCACTGGGACGACTGGTCGCCCGCCGTCCTGTGCGCGTCCGACGGCGCGCGGTGCCGCGTGGCCGCGGCGAACCTCTACGCAGCGCGCGCCTCGAGCCTGGGCGGACAGGTGCCGGCCGACCTGACGGGCCAGTTCGTCACGAGCGGCTTCCCCCAGCTCTACCCCCGCGACGCGCTGATGGTCGCGCGGGCCTTCGGGCTCGCCGGCCACGCCGACGAGGCGTGGGAGATCGTGAACGACTGGCTCGGATCGGGCCGCGCCGGGCCGTCGCCGGGCGAGTGGTACGCGCGCTACGACGCCCGCGGCCGGGCCGTGGACGGAGGCTCGGGCGCACGCTACGACGTGCCCGAGTGGGACTCGAACGGGTACATCGCCGTGCTGGTCGAGGCGCTCGGTCCGGACCGGCTCTCCGCCCGAGAACGCGAGGTCGTGCTCCGGGCGCTCGACTTCCTCGTGGATCACCAGGACGGCGACGGGCTGTTCCGCGAGGGCGGGATCGTGGAGTGGCCCGGCCGGCTCCCGGGTACGGCCATGACGTCCTGGGCCGGGCTCGACGCCGGCGCGCGGCTGGCCCGGCGCTGGGGCGACGACGAGCGCGCCGCGGCCTACCTCGCCGCCGCCGGCCGCGCCCGCGGCGGGCTGATCCGGCTCTTCGACAGCGACCGGATGCTCCTCGCCGACGAGCGCGACGGCGTGCTGATGTACGACTCGTCGCTGCTGTTCGGCCCTGTCTGGGGTTTCCCCGCCGATCCGCTCCTCGACCGGACTCACCGGTGGCTGCTCGACCACGCCACGGGCCACGGCGGCGGTGTACGGTACTTCTGGGGCAACGACTACGGACAGGACCTGTTCTTCTTCACCACCTCGGCAGCGGCGCAGGTCTCGGTCATCACGGGCGACCTCGACACGGCGCGCGACCTGGTGTCGTGGATGCTCGCCCAGACCACGAGGTACGGGTTGGCGCCGGAGCGCGTGTTCCTGGGCGGGTGGGGCGCGGCCGAGGCGTCGCCGCTCTCGTGGTGCGCGGCCGAGGTGGCCGTGACCGTCCTCGCCCTGCGCGAGGGCGAGGCGCACGGCGGCGAGCCCGTGGTGGACGGCGAGGTGAGCGCCGCCGAGTACCGCCCGCTGGGCCCGGTCGCCGTGGACGCCGACGGCGCGCCGGACATGCCACGAGATCCGGTCGCTCTCTTCGCGCACCGCCGCGGCGACGACCTCTTCCTCGGCATGTTGCTCGCGGGCGAGGTCGAGACGATGACACCCGATGTCCGGTACGACGTGTATCTCTCGGATTCGGACGGAGAGGGCCCGGTCCAGGTGACCGCCGGAGGCTCGAGGTTGACCTTCCGGACCTCTACGACACCGGGTGCCGTGGCCCGGATCACGATCTCGCCGACCACGGGGACCTGCCGCGTCGGCGAGCACGGCCTTGGCGGCTTCGCCGACGAACCCTGCGCGGACGCGGTCGTGGGCGCGCGGGCTCTCGAGGTCCGGGTCGACCTCGCGGGCCTGGGATTTTCCGGCCCCGTCCAGGTGATCGCCGTCGTGTCGGGAGGAAGCGCCGGCGAGGCGCTGCTCCCCAGGCACGGGTCGCTCCTCACGGATGGAGCCACCGGGCCGACGCTGGTCACGTTCGAGGTGGACGCGTCACCCGTGGCGGGCTCGCTCGATCCGGGGCGGGGCGTGGTCGTGACCCTCTCGGGAGACCGCCCGGAGCTCGGCGCCTGGAGAGGGCACGCGCTCGCGCTGCGCGACGATGGCGAGGGCGGCGACGAGGCCGGCGGCGACGGGACCTGGACGACCGTCGTCGCGCTCCCCGACCGAGGAAGGATCGAATTCAAGTACCTCGTGGGCCACGCCGACGACAGCTCGTGGGCCGGGGTCGAATTCGACGGCGCGAACCGCGAGGCCTGGGTCCAGGACCCCGACGACACCGGGCGGGTCAGGCTCCGGCATGTCTTCGGCGTCCGCGGCGGCGAGGTGCCGGACCCGTAGACAGCTCCGGCGTTATCCACCTCACAGCGCCCGCCAGTAGTCCGGGCGCAGGCGCGGTGAGTCGGGGTCGCCGAGCACTTCGTCGATCGTCGTGAGCAGCCGCTCGCGGTCGCGGTTGAGCCTGCCCTTGAGCGCGAGCCAGTTCGATGCGTGGTTGGAGCGGAGCTCCGTGCCATCGGTGTCGAGGTGCGCGATCAGGTGCCGGCACTCGGCGAGCGCTTCCGGGACCTCGAGCACACGGAACCCGGGATCGCCGAAGACCTGCTCGAACGACGGCACGCGCGGCTCGACCATCAGGGTCAGAGCCGCGGCGTACTCCGGGTTGATCCGGTTGATCACCTCGGCCGTGGCCTCGGCGTGGCGGCGCGACCGATCCGGACCGCCCAGGCCCAGGATCACGGTGAGCGAGAGCGCGATGCCCGCGGCCTTGGCCTTGAGGCAGCCCTCGATCATCTGTTCCGCCGTGGATCGCTTGTCGATCCGCTCGAGGACCTCGGCGTCGCCTGACTCGATACCGAGGTAGACCATCGTCAGCCCGGCCTCGCGCAGGCGCCGCAGGTCGTCCACGCTCTTCTTCAGGAGGTTGCGCGGCGCGGCGTACGCCGTGACCCGCTCGAGGCGCGGGAACCGCCGGGTGAGCCGCTCGAGGACCTCGAGGAGCCGGGGCGTGCCGAGGACAACCGCGTCGCCGTCGGCGAGGAAGATGCGCCGGACGTCCGGCGCAACCACGGCCACGCGGTCGATCTCCTCGAGCACCTCGGCCCGCGGCCGGGCGCGGAAGGGCTTGGTCTGGTAGGCCACGCAGAAGGCGCAGCCCCGCCTCACACGGTACCCCGTTGCGGAGGCCGGGTCCGGGCGGGTCAGCAGGTTGGAGCAGCCGATCGTGACCTGAAGGATGAGCGAGCCCGCCTCGCTCGGCGGCCGGTAGATCGGCTCGACGTACTTCACCGGGAGCGGCTGGTAACGCATCTCAGGAGATGGAATATCCCGGAGACGAAGTATTTTTCCAGACCTTTGATGAACACCCCTTCGAAAAATCCCTGAAAGTCTTTGTGGAAGGGGGTCCGGGGGAAAACACTTTCCTCAGAAAGTGGTTTCCCCCGGCCTGCTTCAGGACCCTGCGGCGCCGGGGCGGCAGGTGCCGCCGCCGCAGTCGGCGTCGCAGACCCAGCTCGATTCCGAGCAGCCGCAGCCGCTCGAGGCGCAGCCTTCGTCGGCGCACTCCTGGCCGATCGGGCAGCCTCGGCTCCAGCACCCCTGCGGGTGCGGGTCCGCGCAGCCCGCAAGCGAGCAGAGGTTACCGAAGCAGCAGCTCGGGTCGCCGGCCGGGCACCAGTCCCAGCACATCGCGCCGGGGTAGCAGTGGCCGGCGGTGCCGCCCGAGCCGGGGCAGTCCCCGTCCGCGGTGCATTCGTTCGCGGGCGCGCAGGCGCAGGGGTGGCACCCGTTGCGGATGTAGACGTTCCACCCCTCGTGGCACGCGATCCGGCATGTGAGGCCGCCGTTGTCGCAGGTCACGCACCGCCCGCCCTCGCACCACTCGACACCGGCCGGGCAGTCACGGTCGCTCGAGCACCGCCCATCGGAGTCTTCGTCTTCGTCGGTGTCGGCATCGCCGTCGGCGTCGCCGTCCATGTCACCGTCCGCATCACCGTCGGCATCGCCATCGACGTCCACATCGCTGTCGCCATCGACGTCCACATCGCTGTCGCCATCGACGTCGCCATCGACGTCCACATCGCTGTCGCCATCGCCATCGACGTCACCGTCGCCATCGGCGTCACCGTCACCATCGCTGTCGGTGTCCGCGTCGCCGTCGCCGTCGGTGTCATCGCACCCGGCATTCGTACCGACCAGAAGGGTCACATACATCAGCAGTAGCATCATCCAGCGCATCGCTTTCTCCCTCGTCGTCGTGAGATCTCCGGACGCCGGGCTCACCTACTCGAAATCGTACACCGTGACCTGGACGCCCTGGTTGGTCAGCTCTTCCTCGATGATCGGGCCCATGTCGTCCCAGGTCCCGCCCGCGAGCCCGCAGCCGATCCGAGGCATGTGGACCGCGGCGCCGCGCTTACGCGCGAGCTCCCGAACCCGCGACAGCCCGACGCGCACGGCGTCGTACCGGATCGGCGGCCGGCCTCCCGACCAGCGGAGCCCCTTCTGGCCGAGCATGTTGACCACCCAGAGGGCGTCTTCCACCTCGACGACCTGTATCTGACCGAGCTCGAAGGGCAGATCCGGCTCGTCGCCGCGGTACCACGCGCGGTACCGGCGCTCGGGCTCCTTCCATCGTTTCGACAGGGCAGTGACGAAGCCCTTGCCCCAGCCGCCGACGTCGTTGCACACGTGCACGATGATCCGCGGCTCGGAGCCCGGTGGCCGAGTCGCGTCGCCCATGACGTACCGAATCATGTGACGAGGGTACATCGAACGAGGCCCGTCTGCACAGGGGGACCGGCGGCGAGGCCTGACATGACGCCGCACTCGTGGACGCGGTGGACGAAGTGGACCACGTGGACCGTGATCGAGCAGGAGCTGTCGGCCCTCCCCTTCCCTCGCTCTGTCCACCGTGTCCACCTCGTCCACCTCGTCCACCTCGTCCACAATGGGAGCGGGAGGCCGGATTCGGTATGATGTGACTGGACGGGAGTTGCCATGAGCGAGCTGAGGAGCCTCGGGAGCGTGCTGTGCGTCGTCCTGGCCTGCTGGCCGGCCGGGTGCTCGGACGACGACCAGGCACCGGTCGATTCGGGCCACGACGCGGCCGAGGACGCCGACGCGACGGACGCCGGCGACGCCGGCGACGCCGACGAGGACACTGACCAGCTCCCGGACCCCTGCCTGGACCTGGATGGTGACGGGACCGGGGTCAACTGCCTGCTCGATGTCGATTGCGATGAGACCGACGCGGAGACATGGGCGACCTGCGGGGGGCGGGACGCCTGTGCACGGATGCACGTGGGATGCCCCTGCGACCAGGAGGGACGCGTCGTGGCGTGCCACACCGAGGGTCCGCTCGACACGATCGACGGCGACGACCAGTGCTACGAGGGGACGAGGACCTGCTCCGGCGGCGCGTGGGGCCCGTGCCAGGGCATGACCCCCAGGCCCTACATACCGGAGGAAGATCCCTCGGGCTCCGGCAACGGACCGCTCCGACAGCCGGTGCTCGGTGGCTACGACCGGTGTCCGGGGACGAGCTGCGACCAGCCGTGTACCTTGATCCACGACTGCCTGACGCAACCCGACCTCCAGCCGCCGAACGCCGAGAACCTCGTGTACGACGTCAGAGGGTCGCCGGTCGCCGTGATCCTCCTCGACCCGGCCGTGGACGGCGTGTTCCATCGCGTCATCGATGCGCACTGCGCCCCGAGCGAGATGCCGACGTGGTGGGCGCTGACCTTCGACCTCTCCGCGGCGGCGCCGCAGCGCGTGGCGATCCGGGCGCGCACGGCCGAGTCGGAGGCAGCGCTCGGGACCGCCGAGTGGGCGCGGGTCGTGCTCTGTCCGGACAGGCCGTGCACGTCGCCGGAGCAGACGACCGACCGGGAGTACGACCAGGGGAACCTGGCGAGCGCCCTCGGCCTCGGCGCATCGCACCTCCCGTGGATCGAGCTCGAGGTGACCCTGTCGGCCGGAGGAGGCGGCGTGTCGCCCCGCTACCAGGGCCACGAGGTCTTCTTCTACTGCGACCCGGCGGACTGAGCTGGCAGAGGCGGTCGGCGCGCGATGGACCGGGCGAACGAGAAAGCGGCCGTGATGCAACGGAGGAGGGACGGCAGCTCCTTCGTCGGTTTCGTCCTCTCGCACATGACGAAGGACGAGCTCCGGACAGTGGCCGACTTCTACGGCGTCGCCCGGAGCGGGACGAAGGCCACGATCGCCGAACGGATCTCCGAGCACGTCGAAGGGAACCTCTCGAGCCTGATCTCGCCGCGCGGGCCCTGGCTCCGCAACGACTGGAACACCTTCGTGCAGGACGCGCTCGGCGGGCAGCGCCGCAGGTCCTTCGAGGAGATCCGCGAGGAGGTCCGGCGCATCCACGCCGACCTCGAGGAAGCCAGGGTGGTGCTCGGGAGAGACCTCCTGGGCGCCAGCGTCGCCCTCGTGCTGCGCCAGGAGCGAGTAGATGAGCTGGCGACGCTCGTGGGGCTCAACCCCAGGGTCGTCGCGCGGCGGCTGCGCCGGGCGCACGGGAACAAGCAGGTCCGCCACCTCTTCGCCCTGGAGATCCCGCCGGAGCTCACGGTCACGGACGGTATCCGGACCGTCAACGAGCGGTACATCGTCCTGCGGTCGCTCGGCAAGGGCGGATTCGGCACCGCGTACGAGGCGCGGGACACCAGGAACCCGATCCGCAAAAGGGTCGTGCTGAAATTCGGCCACCTGAAGGAGGACGAGGCGTTCCTCGAACGCGAGCTCGTCAAGGCGTTCGACCTGTCGCACCGGAACATCTGCCGCTACTACGACCTCGACCAGGAGACCACCGAGGACGACCGCGTGGTCCCGTTCCTCGTCATCGAGTACGGCGGCGACTCGCTCGAGTCGCTCTTCGAGCGCCTCGGCACGGACGAGCGGTTCTCCCAGCGTTTCGCGTTCAGGGTCGTGAAGCAGGTCGCCGCCGCGCTCGATTATGCCAGCGAGTCCCACCACATCGTCCACGGCGACATCAACCCCGGGAACATCCTGGTCGGCGACGACGAGGTCGTCCGGCTCTCGGACTTCGGGCTCGCGTCACGGCTCGAGGTCAAGGAGACGTCGGGCGGACACCGGACGATGGTGGGCTCGTCCGTGCTCGGGCACCATCAGGTCTACTCCGCGCCCGAGGTGCTGGCCGGGCGGAGCGCCCGGCGGTCGTCGGACCAGTACAGCCTGGCCGTGGTCTTCTGCGCGATGATGGAGGGCACGCTCTTCGACACCCCGTACCGCCAGCGGCAGTTCGCGTTCCTGTCGAGGAAGCAGAACGCCGCGCTCGAGCGCGCGCTCGAGCTCGACCCGCGCAACCGGTTCTCCACGTGCACCGCATTTTCCCGGGCGCTGTGCACGCCGTGAGATCGACAGGCCGGCTCCCGGATCAGCGGCGGTAGGTGATGTCCACGACGGTCTCCGTCACATCCACCGGCGTGGTGAAGAGGCGGTTGTCGCCCCACTCCCAGCTCACGGCTCCACTGCGGTGGCGAGTGACGAGCTTGTAGAAAAGCCGCACGCCGATCGGGAGGGAGAGCGCGCCGCGCCAGACCGGCCAGCTCGAGCCGTCGAGCTCGATCCCCGCGGCCGGGTCCCACGCGCCGGCCTCGGGGAGGTCGCCGACCAGCACCACCTGATCGCCCCAGGCGGTCCCGTCGTGGTGCACGGCGAAGCTCACGTCCACCCGGGGCCACGCGCCGGCTTCGAAGTCGGGGTCGTACCGGCGCAGCAGGTCCACGAGCTCGCCGGTGTAGCGGGCGGCCACGCGTCCGTCGCGCCAGACGAGCTGGTCCTCGTCGTTTCGGTACGCCGCGTCGTAGTACCAGTTGAAGGCGCCGGTCACGAGGACCTCGCCGTCGATGACCATGAACTTGTGGTGCATGGATGCATAGGTGCCGAACGTGTTGTCCGCGCGCACCACGTGGATGCCTTCGTTCTCGAGCCACTCGTCGTGCTGGTCGTCCTCGCTGAGCACGCCGTGGTACTCGCTGGCCTCGTGGATGCCCTGGTCCACGACGACGATCACCTCGACGCCCCGCCGCCGGGCCGCGATCAGCCGACCCAGGAGCGAGGTGCGCTGCCCGTCCTGCTCGTACTCGACGTCCTTGGCCGTGAACATGGCCAGGTAGACCGTCTCCCGGGCCTGGTCCACGAGCTGTCCGGCGATGCGGTAGGGCGCCTCGTCTGGGGCGAAGCTGACCGATACGCGAGCGTTCGGATCCCGAGCGACGTCACGCTCGCGCTGCACGCCACCGGCCAGCGCCTCGAAGCGGCCGGCATAGGCCCGGACCAGCTCCACGTCGCTGGTGACCAGCATGTTCTCGTGGTTCTCGAAGCGGGCGCCCCACTCCCAGTTCGCTGATCCCGTGGCGACGACGCGTCCGTCGAAGAGCGCGATCTTGTCGTGCATGGCCCCGGTGTCCTCGCGCACCACGCCGAGCAGCGGGACACCGGCGGCGAGCAGCCGGTCGTCACCGTCGTACCAGGTGTACCAGGGCCGGAACTTGCGGCCGTCGAAGAGCAGGCGAACCTCCACGCCCGCCCGGTGGGCCTCGATCAGGTGGTCCACGATCTCGGGGTCGATGATGTTGAACACCGCGGCGTGGAGGGTGTGCCGCTCCTCGGGGTGCTCGCGCTGTGCGGCGATGATGGCGTCGATCTCCTCGACGACCCGCCGGCCCGGGTCGTCGAAGGGCGAGAAATAGAGGTCGGGCAGGTCGTCAGGCTCCGCAGTTCGTACGGGCGAGGTCAGGCCGGGCAACCACGGGTCGTCGGTCGGGAGCACGGGTTCGCCACCGCCGTACAGCGTCTGCCAGCGGGTCAGGACCATCTCGTCGGTACCGTCGCCGTCGGCGTCGTGCTGCATCCGCAGCCGGAACATCACCGGGCCGGCGAGGGCCGAGCCGCCCGGACCGCCGTCGGGATAGAGCTCGATCGCGTCGGTCCCCCACCGCTCGCGGTCGGAGCCGATGCCGGCCCGGAACGACGCGGGCAGCAGCACCCGCATGAAGGTCCCGTTGTCGTAGGGGGAGAGCACCTCGACGAAGACCCGTTTGTCGTACCGGAGGTTGGCGACCCGGGCATCGACCCAGGCGCGGATCACCTGGAACGTGCTGCCCTCGGGCGCCTCTTCTTCCCACGTGCCCGAGCCGTCGGTCGAGAGCATCCAGTCCGGGGCCATGTAGACGCGCTGCCCGCCCGAGACGGTGGTCCAGCCGTCGGCCTTGCCGTCGCCGCTGCCGGACCCGTCTCCGGCGCCACCCTCGCAGCCGAGGGCCATGGTCAGGGCCAGCAAGGCGATCAGGTGGGTAGGGGACGTCCGCATGGCCATCACTCCCTGAACTCGTGGCGCAGGCGGATGGCCAGCTCGTCCGGGTCGGTCGTGAGCAGGGCGAGGTGGTCGTCGCCGGTCTCCCAGCGCACCGCGCCGTCCGAAGAGAGGACCACGAACTTGTACTCGAGGGCCGCGCCGATCCGGAGGTCGATAAGACCGTTCCACGATGGCCACTGATCTCCCGAGAGCCGCACCCCTCGGCTCGGGTCCCAGGCGCCCAGCTCGGGCGTGTTGCCGACGAGGACGACGGTATCGCCCCACTGGGTGGCATCGCACTGCACCATCACGTCCAGCGGGACGGTCCGGGTGATGGGGTTGGGCTGATCCGGCGCATACCGTTGCCAGACCCGTCCGAACTCGCCCTCGAACGCGGCCGCGACCTCGGGGTCGTCCGCGATCACGGCCAGGTCCTCGTAGTTGTGGAAGGTCGCCGAGTAGGTCCAGTTGTACGACCCGACGAGGGTCGTGGCGCCGTCGATGACAACGAACTTGTGGTGCATGGCCGTGTAGGGCGTGACGTCGTTCAACGCCTCGATCACCGGTATCCCGGCCTGGCGGAGGCGGTCGTCCTCCTGCGTGGTCTCGGACTGCTTGCGGTCGGTGATCAGCACGACCTCGACGCCGCGCCGGTGGGCCTCGATCATCGCGTCGGTCAGCCAGCTCAAGCGGAACGAGAAGACCGCGGCGTAGATGCGCTCCTGGGCGTTGTCGATCGCGTGCTCGACCACGGTGTCGACGCGGTCCTCCGGTGACGAGTGGAGCTGGACGTGGCTGTTGACATCGCCGGCCCGTCGGTCGTGGCGGCCCGAGGCGAGCTCGTCGAGCTCCTGGTTCACGGCGCGGGCCAGCTCGGTCGAGGTGAAGGCCATGGTCACTTCGTTGTTCTGGTGCAGCGCACTGTCTCCCCAGTTGGCTGAGCCCATGAACACCACGCGGTCGTCGATCACGGCGAGCTTGTCGTGGAGCGTCGCAGTGGAGCTGTTCGTGTTGCGCACGGCGATGATGTTCAGGCCCTCGGCGCGGAGGCGGTCGTCCAGGTCGTTGTAGGGCTGCTCCATCTGCCGTGCGTCGAGGTAGACCTCGACGCGGATGCCTGCCCGTTGCCGCTCGAGCAGCAGGAAGCCCAGTCGTTCGCTGCGGAGGTTGTACATGGCCACGCGGATCGAGCTCTGCGCGAGCTGGATCTCGCGCGCGATCCGGTCCTCGACCGCGTTGAAGGGGATGAAGTACACGTCGAGGGACTCGCCGTCGCCACCCCAGCCCTGGATGTGCTCCTGCGCCACGCCGACGAATTCGCGCGGCTCGGTGCTGTCGGCCCAGGCGTCGGCCTTGCCGTCATCCACGGCGTCGCCGCCGGTCTCGTCTCCCACGCAGGCAGGCACGGAGACCGCCACGAAGACGAGGCCGAGAACCACCATCCATCGTCGGAGATCGAGCATGAGCATCGACTCAGCAATACCGGTGCCACCAGTTCCCCTGCGAAACCACCTGGTTTCGGAGGACCGCCGTCCATGCGCTGGCTGATCGGCTTGCCGCCTGCGCATCGAAGGTGCCTACTCGAGTGGCCAGGCTGGACATTGCACATCACGTTGGGGCAAAGAGATGGAGATGACCTGGCAGCGTGGGCTCGTCATCGTGGCCGCGATCATGGCGTGCGGTCCTGCCACGCCCGGCGGCGACGCGGGCGGTGACGGCGACGGCGACGCCGACACTCTCCCCGACGTGGAGGTCGACGCCCCCCCTGCGATGTGGTGCGCGACGCAGTGGCCGATCGAGACGACCACGCAGGTCGGCGTGCCGACCGAGCCGCTCTTCGTGCGCGTGCGGGTGGAGGGGGTGACCCCGACGGGCGGCGCAGATCCCGCGCTGCTGGTTGAGCTCGGCCACGGCCCGAGCGAGGAACCTCCCCCGATGTTCTCCACCTGGAGCTGGAGCCGGGCAGAGCACAACGCGCGCTGCGACGGCTGCCCCACGGACCAGGACGAATTCATGGGGACCGTGACGCCGGACGCCGCGGGGGACCTGATCTGGGCCGCGCGCGTGCGGTACGGTGACGGCATGCTCATGTACTGCGATCGGGCCGACGGAGGCCGTACCGGGAGCCGTGACGGATGGACGGTGTCCGACGCGCCGCGGCTGACCGTCACGGAACGGCCCTCCCTCCAGGTCGTATCGCTGAACCTGCGCTGCCTGCTCGACGAGTGGGACCGCCGTCTGCCGATCGTGGTCGAGGCGCTGGCCGACATCGAGCCAGACGTCGTCGGCTTCCAGGAGGCGTGCGCCGAGCCGGGCGCGAGCGGTCGCGACAACCTCATCGAGCTGGTCTCGGCCCTCGAGGCGCGGACGGGGCTGACCTACTCGGCGGTCCGGACCGTCACGCACCGGGCGTGGGACACGTACGACGAGGGCCTCGCCCTGGTGAGCCCGCACGAGCTTCGCGAGCATCGGGCCGTGGACCTCCCGGCCGGCGCCTTCCCGCGCAAGGTGCTCCTCGCGCGCGTGACGACACCAGCGGGCGAGGTCGTCGCGGCCACGACCCACCTCGACCACCAGAGCGCGGAGACTCGCGCGGCGCAGGCGGCCGCGCTGGTCGCGGTGCTCGATGAGCTCGTCGGCACGAGCGACGACGCGCTGGTGCTCACCGGCGATTTCAACGAGGGACCCTCGGGCAGTGTCCACCCGATGCTGCGCGGCGCCGGCTTCGTGGACCTGTGGGACGCGCTCCGTCCGGGCGAGCCCGGGCCGACCTTCCCCGCCGACGACCCCCAGGAACGGATCGACTCCATCTGGCTCCGGCCGGGCGGGTCGAGCCTCGTGCCCGTGACCATCGAGAGGATCCTCGAAAACCCGGTCGACGGCGTCACCGGCTCGGACCACCTGGGGCTGTGGGGCGTGGTGCGCTGAACCCGACCACGACCACGTCCACGACCACGATCAGAACGTCTGGGGGCTTGCAGCACGCACGGATCACTCCGTCCCGTCGAGGTTGGTGTGGACCCACCAGATGATGTAGAGGAGCTGGAGGTTGCAGCCGATGCAGTAGTACTCGGGGTCATCGGGCACGGCCAGCCGCCCGTCCATCCAGTGGTGGTACACCCGGCCGTCGCCGGGGACCCAGAGGTAGCCTTGCACGAAGTCGGTGATCAGCTCATCGATCTCCGCGCGGTAGCCCGGATCGCCCGTGACCTGGTGCAGCAGGGCCAGGGCCAGCGAGAGGTAGTTCATCGAGGACAGCGTGGTGTAGTCCCCGGTCTGCGCCCCCATGGACTCGGCCGAGTACTCGCTGTAGTAGCCGGGCCGGTCCGTGTACCGGAGGACCTGGATCGCTTCATAGAGGGCCTCGGCGCGCTGGAGCGCGTCGTCGTCGCCGGTCGCCTGGTGGTACCGCACCAGGGCGATGATCATCGCGACGTTGGGGTAGAGGTCGAGCCGCTCCTCCTCGTCGGGATCGAAGAGGTAGTAGGTGCCGTTCCAGGCGTTCGTGTCGATCGCCTCGAGGATGGCCTCCGCGGACTCGACGAAGCCGTCGCTCGCGTCCGTGTCGAGGAGCACGGCGTGCTGGAGGTTGATCAGCGCGAAGATGGCGGAGATCGATGTTGGACCGTAGGTCAGCGTCGCGTAGTTGTCGTAGCCCTGGACGTAGTTCCCCATCAGGTCGATCGTGCTGTCGGCCATCCCGATCACGTCCTCCACGGTCTCGAGGCCCGTGGTGTCGCCCGAGGCGGCGATGTAGTCGATGAGGCCCAGCGTGCCGTAGAGGATGCCGCTGATGTTCTCGAGGAACTCGCCGGTGAGGTCCTCGAGCCCGGCGCGCGCCATCTCGAGGTTGTGCGCCGCTGCTTCGCGGGCGCGCTGCTGGTACTCGGCGTCCCCCTGGCTCCAGCCGGCGCTCGCGTAGAAAGCCAGTCCGTAGAACGGCGCGTCGTCCCAGTCGGGGTCCCAGTCGCCGTCCTGGTAGTCGCCGAGCGCGTCGTCGTCCTCGCCGACGGTCCAGAGCCAGTCCTCGACCTCCGCATACATCGGTCCCCACGACCGTGGCTCGGCCTCCTCGCCGCAGGCGGACAGGAGACAGGCCACGACGGCACAGAACGCGCGGATCGTTCGATGGTTGAGCATTGGGGTACGATAGCACGACGCCAGGGGCCCGGGGACGGCGCCGTGTGACACCAGCTCCACGAGCGTGATATGTACTGCTCAGCCACATGACACGGACCATCGCCATCGGCGACATCCACGGCGAGCTCGACCACCTGCGGCTGCTCCTCGACCGGCTCCCCCGACTGGAGGCGCACGACACGATGGTCTTCCTCGGTGACTACATCGACCGCGGTCCGCAGTCTGCGCAGGTGGTGCACTACCTGCGCGACATCCTGCCGACCCGGACACCCGCGCGGCTGGTCTTCCTCCGGGGCAACCACGAGGACGCGTGGCTGCGAGTGGTGCGCGAGGGATGGATCGAGTTCGTGCTCCCGGCGGGCAACGGCTGCCGCGAGTGCATGCGTTCGTTCGTCTCCGGTCCGGAGCCGACCGAGCCCGCGGCCCAGCGCCGCGAGATGGAGGCGCTCTTCTCCGGCTCGTTCTTCCCTCCCGACGTCGTGGCCTGGATGCGGGAGCTGCCCCGGTGGTTCGAGGACGAGCACGCGATCTACGTGCACGCCGGCCTGCCGAAAGCAGGCGACCGCTGGCTCCACCCGTCCGAAGCGCCGGAAGCCCGGGAGCTCGTGTGGTCGCGTGATCTGGACTTCCACCGCGAGTACCGCGGCAAGCCCGTGATCTGCGGCCACACCCCCACCACCGACATGCCCCAGGAGCTGTCGCGGTATACCCCCGACGACCCGAAGGACCTGTGGGTCGGGGTCAGGGTGGCCGCGATCGACACGGGCAGCGGCAAGGGCGGGTTCCTGTCCGCCGTCGAGCTCCCCGGTTTCTACGTCCGCGAGTCGCGCTGAGGCAGCTCACGCCTGTCGCGATATTCTCCCGTCTTCGGCTCGTTTTCTTGCGGCGTCACCTGCGCGAGCAACGTCACGTTCACCACCACCTCAGATCAGGTTTCAAGCCCGAGCGCGAACAGTACGGCTTCGCGTAGCTCCTCCAGCCGGCCGATGTCGAGCGATCCCAGGTAGCGACCGATCCGTTTTTTGTCGACCGTCTGTATCGAATCGAGGTTGAGGGCGGAGGTCGTCTTGAGCCCCTCCTCGACTCCGAGCCGCAACTCGGTTGGAATCCCGCGAATCGTTCGCGTGATCGGCGCCACGGTGACCGACCGAAGCACTGGAATGGCACTCGATCTCGTGAGCACCAGTGCCGGTCGGGTCTTGTCCGGCGATCCGAACTCGACCAGCCGGATGTCTCCCCAGGCTATTCCTCGGGCCATTGCTGGATGGTCTCCCATTCCTCGATTTCATTGGGGCGTTGAGGTTTTCGTTTGTAACCACGTCGGTGTTCCTCTTCCAGACGGCGCCGCCGCTGCTCCGCGAGGAAACCGGTTATCGCGGCCCGGATGAGCTTCGACCGATCCGAGCACTGCTGCCGCGCCTCGCGATCCACTGCCTCGATGGTGGTTTCATCCATGAGAATCTGTATGGCTTTCATGTTGGAAGTATATGTGGGAATGTACGTCGATTCCAACCCGGTGTGAACAGCAACCCGCGAGATCCCCGATGAGGTGGGACGACGAGCGAGGCGTGGAACGTCACTCCTCGGGCTCGGGCACGGGGTCGATGACGCAGGGGCCGCCGCAGTGGTTGACGATGCGGCCCGGCTCGTCGCGGTCGAGGTAGTCGATCGTCTGGAGGTGCACCTCGGGGTTGCGGCGGATCGCGGTGTGGGCCTCGGTCGCCCCGCCCTCGAGCGACGGGAGGCCCATCCCCGGGTCGAACTGCTGCATGCCGCTCGTGCGCGGAGCCGTCGGGGTGTCGATGGGCTCGAGGCCGAAGACGTCGCTCACGACCGGCGCGGCCAGGGGGAACCCGCCCGTCCGCACGAGCATGTCGCAGCCGTACCACATGGCCTCGGAGTCGCCGACGGCGCACTGCCAGAGGCAGGACTTCGGACCGAGCGGCGTCAGCGGGTCGTCGGCGAGGTGCCCGACGTAGTTCACCGGGTCCCCGACGTCGAACATGCGCTGAGCCAGGGCCATGAAGAGCTGCTGCTCGCGCCGGTCACCGAGCGCGCCGTTGAGCAGCTCCTGGAACAGGGCGAAGTCCACGGAGTGGGCCATCATGTGGACGAACCCCGAGCCGGGGACGTGGAGCACGCCGGTGGCGACATACGGCGAGAAGGCCATGAACGTCGTGCCGAAGATGCCGCCCAGGCTGATGCCGGTGTAGAACACGTGCTCGCCGTCGATGATCGACCCCGACCCGTCCCTGGCGGCGAGGAGGGGATCGCTGGCCAGCACCTCGGTCGCGAAGGGCGCCATCAGTATCTGGTTCACGATCCCCTGCCGGAGGGTGTCGGCGACCTCGAAGGCGGTGCCCGGGTCGGAGAGGACGGATGTGGCGTTGATCAGGTCCTCGGTGGAGCTCGACAGGCCGACCCACCGGGTCCCGACGAACACCGCGCCCATCTCCTCGGCGAGCGTCATCTGCCCGTTGATGTCCACGTCGGCGGCGATGTAGCTCTGCGGATCGCGCAGGAGGCCGTGACCGAAGACGACGATGGGCGCCGAGCCCGCGCTCGCGTCCCGGAGCGAGGCCGGGACGTTGACCACGACCTCGGCCTCGAACGTGCCCTGGACCACGGGCTCGCCCGCCGCGTCCGTCTCGATGGTCCCGTCTGTGCCGAGGAAGGAGGGCAGCTCGGCCGTCAGGACCAGCCGGCGCCAGGTCAGGGGCGAGAGGGGTTGGCTCTCGCTGACCGCCGGCAGGCAGCCGAAGTCCGCGATGTCGTCCTCGTCGTGCGAGTAGCAGGCGGTCACGGTGTAGGTGGGCGGTGCGGTCGCCACGCGGTCCGTGGCGGCCCGGACCAGGGGCTCGAGCTGGCTCACGGCGAGCTCGTCGGAGAAAGTGACCGCCTCCCAGGCGAGCAGGACGTGCTCCCGGTCGACCCCGGCGCCGGCCAGGAAATCGAAAAGCTGCTCATACTCCTCACGCCGGCCTTCGATGACCTGGCTGTCGGTCGGCCGTCCATCGCGGAGCGCGGCGAACGCCGGCGGGGTCGCGGGGGTGCTTCCGTCCTCGTTTCGCAGCGCGTCGGTGATGACCACGGCCACGCGGCGTCCGAGGGCCAGGCCGCGCATGGGCCTGATGATCAGGGTCTGTTCCTCCGGCGTCTCGGCGCGGAAGTCGAGCTCGGCCCAGACGGGATATCGTTCGCCCGTGTCCCGGTCGAGGACCTGGATCGCCGAGTCCGCGCGAGCGCTGGCATCGAGGTCGTCGAGCGAGGGCAGCGACGCCCGATCGAGCGCCGCCTCGGGGAAGATGGTCAGCCACGGCGTGGCGATCGAGAAGCCGTCGGCCTGGTTGAACCGCTCGAGGAACCGCGTGGAGTCGCGGAAGTTGGCGGGCAAGGCCTCCTCGGTCAGGGCCACTCGGTAGCCGGTCGCGGTCGAGGAGTCCTCCTCGAGGTACTGCATCGAGGGGAACGGGAAGGCGCAGAGCGCGCCGACGAGCGGGTCGCACCCCGGCGTCTCCTCGACATGGACGGTCCCGGAGCCCGCCTCGCACCCGAGGGAGCCGGCGAAGACCAGGCCGAGGACGATGTCGAGAGCCTTCACCCGGACCGGACGCATCCCTACATCGCCATGATCCCGGCGCCGCCCGAGATGGCATTCACGGTGACGGTCCCGGTGGCCTGCGTGCTCTCCTCGCTGTTGAGGCGTGAGAGGTTGATGATGACGGGCGGCCGGGGCGCCAGGGCGGTGAGGCCTGCGCCCGGGATGGTGAAGGAGCCGTCGTCCGTGGTGTCGCAGGTCATGGAGCCGGCGCCGGCCGTGATGATGATCCGCACGGTCTCGCCGGCCTGGCTCGCATCCCACGCGATCGGGACGTCGTCGCCGCTCGAGAAGGTCGCCGCCGTCCACCCGCTGGTGTCGGTGGTGACGGTCAGGTTCTGCGGCGCCGGGACCGTGGTGCTGAAGGCGGCGAAGTCGTCTCCGGCCGCGTTGACCACGAGCGAATCACCGAAGTCCCACCAGTTGGCGTCCGGCGCGATGTCACACTCGTAGAAGCCCTCCTCGCCCACGGTGCAGGTGACGGTCTCCTGGTGCGAGCCGCCCGTGATGGTGACGTCGCCGGCGGTGTAGACCACGCCGGGCACGCTCTCGCCGCACACCGGGTTGCAGTCGGCGTCGTACCCGCAGAACTCCCCTTCCTCGCACGCCGGCTCGCAGTTGGGTGGCGTGAACCGGGTGATGGAGCACGCGTCGCCTTCGCCGTAGTGGGTGGTGGCGACCCCGCACACGACGTCGTCCGGGCCGGCCGCGGCGTTGAAGTTGATCATGACCGTGCTCACGTAGACCTCCGGTTCGGTCAGGACCAGGTTCTCCACGAGCCTGACCTCGCCGACGAGGAAGTCGGGGGGGGCGTCGCTGTCCGAATCGACGTCGGTGTCGGTATCGGTGTCGCCGTCGCCGTCCACGTCGCCGTCACCGTCCACGTCGGTGTCGCTGTCGCCGTCGCCGTCGACGTCCGCGTCGCCGTCGCCGTCCGCGTCGGTGTCGGTATCGGTGTCGGCGTCGCCGTCGCCGCCGTCGTCGCACGACCACGTGAACGCGAGGAATGCTCCGAGGAGCAGGGAAAGCATGATCCACCTGGTGCTGTTCATCAGACTCCCTCCTTCGGACAACGCGCACCCGCGCACGGGGCGCTCAACGGGTTTCCGCATGCAGTGTCGCACGACCTCGCGCGGCGTCAAACTTTAGAAGCGGGCCTGCGCCATGATAGCGAAGCCGAGCTGGTCCTCGCGGAGGTAGACGCGCCGGGTCCCCCAGGGAGTACTCTCGAGCCGTGTCTGGTTGGAGTCGCGGACGTACTGCATGAAGGCCACCAGGGTCAGGAACTCCGCGAGCTGCCACGACGCCGAGATGCGAGTGGCGACCACGGGCCACGGGTCCTCGCCCTGCGGCAACCGGCTCTCGATGCCGCGCTCGCCGATGACCATCGTCGTGTCCGACGTGTCGGACGTGTAGTACGCGGGCATCTCGACGCCGAGCATGGCGCCGATGGTGAGATGCGCCCGGGAGAAGTGGTAGTCCGCGCCCAGGGCGCCGAAGAGCTGCGGCCCGGTCGTGACGCCCTCGGCGGCGATCGAGTAGAACGGCACGAGGCTGGGGACGTTGTGCAGGAGGTAGGGGGCGTTCCGCACGAACCCCGTCAGGTTGGCTCTGAAGTAGCCGTACTTGATGCGGAGCTGCAAGGCCGCGGCGTAGCCCACCTGCTCCGTGGTCTGGGCGAACGCGTCGGGGTTGGCCAGGTGCTGGGCGATGAGCCCGCCCTCGACCGAGAGGTACCAGGAGAATTGCCCCGGGGCGTACTCCTCCGAGCGGCCGACGCTGGCCGGTGCGTCCGGGTCGTTGCGGTAGAGCCGGAAGTCCGAGCTCATCCCCACGGGGATGCCCTGGTGGAACACGATGCGCAAGGCCCCGCCGTACGAGTACACCCCCTCGGTCCGAAGCCCGTTGATGGGGAAGGTCCCGGTCTGGAAGATGCCGCCGCTCAGGTCGAGCCGTAGCCACGACGCGGCGTCGATGCCCAGGCCGGTGAGCCCGCCGTAGTTCGTCTCGCGCAGGCCGATGATGGTGTGCTCGGTGTCCGACAGCTCGACGTCGCCGGTGTCCACCGCGACCTCCTGGTTGATGACGGAGGTCTTCAGGCCGATGAAGTAATAGAAGCTGCCGAGGCGGAGCTGGAGCTTCAGGCCGGGCGTGAGCCCCGTGGCCCGGGTCGTGAAGATCGCGCCGCCGCCCCACGACAGGTCGTACAGGTAGCCCACGCGGAACCGCTCGGTGCTCAGCGGGAACAGCACGATCTCCAGCCCGTCGTCGGGCCGGGACTCGCTCCAGTTGTAGACCATCCGGATGTAGGACCCGTCGTCGCGCAGCACGTCGTCCACGTCCGCCGAGTGGCCGTAGAGGGCCTCGAAGTCCAGGCGCAGGACGATCGCAGCCTCGATGGTGAGCCGTTCGTCGAGCAGCGACGGCATGCGCTTGTACATGACGAGCTCCGTCTGGTGCTCGCGGCCGGTGTACTGGCTGTCGAGGTTGTCGAAGAACAGCTCGTACCCATCGCGGTCTCCGATCCCGGGCAGCGGGCTCTCGGGGAAGACCTCTCCCGCGTCGGCCAGGACGTCGTCGTCGCCGAAGGTCCAGGTGACGCGGGTGTCGAGGAAGTCCCACGCCCGCGCCTCGCCGGGCGCGAGCAGCATGGCGACCGCGACCAGGGGGAACGCCAGCTTCCAGGTCCTAGTATGGATCTTCATAGTCACCTGTCTCCTCCGACGGCACACATCGCATCCGGACATCGACCGGCCTGAAGTCCGGATCGCCCTCGATGATGATGTCCTGGCGGCACCGCGGCTCGATGATCCACGGCGAGTCCAGGGGCTCGAACTCCCTGAGCATGCCCATCAGCTCGGTGATGCTCCGCTGGCCGGCTTCCACCCGATCCCTCGGGTTGAATCCGGGCACGTTGCCAGCCGTGACCACGAGGATGGACGCGTCTTCGATCCGCACGGGGTACTGGCCGTACTCGCGGTAGGTCGACAGCTCGGCGCACCCCTCCGGATCGGCGGTGCACTTGGCGCTGCACTGCCACTCGTGGCACCGCACAACATCCCCTTCTCGGGCCGCGTAGCAAATCGTCGGGTCGTCCCGCACGTACGGGTCCGTGACAGTAGAGGCTTCCACTTCCTCGTCCGTGGCCGCCGAATAGCCGACCTCGCCGTTGCCGTTGAGGTCGCACTCGACCCAGTGCAACGGGAGCATGGCGTCCCGGACGAAGACCAGGGCGGACTCGTAGGTCTCCATGGTCCGGCGGGACCGGAGCATCTCGGGAGTGATCTCCCGCTTGATCTGCTCGAGCGGGCACTGGGCGTCGGTGATCTGCGACGGCGCGATGCGGAGGTACTGCGCGCCTGGCGTCGCCGGATCGATGTCCGCGAGCTCCCACGACGGGAAGTTGAGCTCGGTGAACCCGTAGAAGTCGCCCACGATCCCGGTGAGCGAAGCTAGGCGGTCGCACACGCGCAGGTTGTACGGCGTGTTGAAGTTGTACGCGTAGATGTGGGAGTAGCGCCCGCCGTCGCAGCAGCCGCTCGCGGGATCGCAGGCACCGCCCATGAAGGCCAGGTCGGAGACGTAGAACCCGTTCGCCGTCACGGCCGTCACCCAGAGGTCGCCGGAGTCGATGTGCACCGACTGCCGCTCGAGGTCGGGGACCAGGTCGCAGCCGTTCACGTTGGCGAGCCGCGGGTTGCGGTACACGACGGCCTCGCTCACGCCGACGGCATGAGTGCCGGACTGCTCGGACCCGTCGTTGCGCAGGTAGCAGCCCGGGTCGCTCGGGTAGTCGTAAAGCCCGTCGCCGTCGTTGTCGAGGCCGTCGTCGCACGCGGCTCCCTCGAGGGGCGCCGGGTCCAGCCCGACGTCCTCCACCCAGAGGCGCGATTCGCCGTACGAGCCCTCGACCTCCACCTCGGCGGTCGTGATCGTCCCGGCCCGGACCAGGATGTTGGTCCGCAGCACGTCGGCGTTCGCGGAGGTGATCCCGACGACCTCTCCGGGGACCATCTTGACCTGGACGAAGGCGTTGAAGCCGCGGTCGCCCGGGACGGCCTCGATATCGACGGACAGCTTGGTGCGTTCCCCGTACGAGAGCGGCGCGGCCGGGAGTTGCGACAGGTCGTGGTCGACCCACGCGCCCGTCTGGTCCAGGGTCTGGACGCGGGTGATCCGGACCGCGAAGTGCTCGACGCGCCCCGGCGTCCAGCCCGCGTCGGAGCAGCCGAAGACCATGGCGAGGAGCACGGCCGCGGGGAGGGTTCTGGCGAGAGTCCTCATGGTTGCACCATCGTCTGGCGTCCGTCCGATACGGCATCGACCCGGGCGTCGATGCAGGACAGGACCTGGCACTCGTTCAGGGCCCACCTGCGGTGCGTGCACTGGCACCGGTCTCGGGCTTCCGGCGTCGCGGCGTCGCCGCAGGGCCGGACCCTGATCGCGCGGTACTCCGTCACGTCGTCCGCGCAGGCAGCCAGGATACAGTGGCCCGTGGCGCCGGCGCACACCGGCTCAGCGGGGGTGCCCCGGTCGTCCCACGTGCAGGCCGCACCGGTCCACGCGCTCACGGCGTCGCAGGCGCAGATCTGGTCGGACGGGCAGTCGTCGTCCACCGTGCATGGATCGTTATCGGTGCAGGGAGCGCCGGCCCGGATGAAGTCCATGGCCGAGTCGCGCAGGGCGATCCCGAGGTTCTCCTGGGTCGTGTTGCGGCCCAGCACGCGGAAGCCGCTCCCTCCGCGGGCGATGTAGTCGTTCGCCGCGAGGGAGTAGGAGCCTGTCCGATCGATGAGCTGGTAGTCGTCGATGACGCCCCACATGCAGGCCCCCCGGAGCTGGCCGGACGGGATGAAGCACCGCTGGAGCTGGTGCCGGCCCATGCACTCCGCGTCGTCGGCGCACGGGTCGGTGTGGTAGTACGGCTCGAACGTGGGCTCGCAGTCCGGCGCTCCGGCGCGGGCCCGTCGTTCGCACTCGGAGTCCTCGCACGCCTCGTCGATGCACCCGCAGCGGAGCACCTCGTCGCAGCAGGAGTCGAATGCGCGCTGCATCTCGCGGCAGGCTCCACTCGGCCGCTCCGACGCCTCGGTGATGAGCACGCGCTCGACCGCGGGCTCCGGCTCGACATCGCACCCGCCGTCGGCCCGCCGATGGATGACGGGGCACACGTCGCCGCAGTCCATGACCACCGCGGCCCCCGCGATCTGCGCCTGCGTCGCGCACCCGCGCTCCGAGGACCGCTGGGCGATGAAGTCGAACATCTCCTGCACCTCGGGCGCGGAGAGCTGCAACACGGTGATCGTATTTTCGAACGGGAACACGTTGTACATCTGCTCCACCGACACCGGACCGGGCACGAAGTCGGACCGGATGCCGAGTGTGTTGGTCAGGGCGAAGTCCGTCTGGACGCCCTGGCGCAGGCGCATCGACGTCGCGACGAGGTTGCCGAGCTGGCTGTCGCCGCCGGTGGTGCCGAATCGCTGCACGAGGTTCGGCGCGTACCCGATGAGCTGGTTGAGGTCCACCGCCGAATTCATCCCGTCGATGTACTCCTCGAGCTGGTCGGCGACGAACGTGTCATCGGGCACCGTGGAGTCGATGGGGAACACGCGGTACTGCGACGAGACGACCTCCCAGTCGTTGCGCGGCGGCTCCCGGCCTTCCTGCTGGAGGTAGCGCTGGCGGCACGACTCGATGCGGTGGCACTGGCGCAGGACGAGGTCGAACCGGCCGACGTACTTGGAGAACGCGCCCGAGTGGGCCATGGGCACGGACCGGCCCAGCGGGTCCTCGATGAACTTCGGCGGGTTGAGCACGACGTGGTGGTGACCTCCGAGGACCACGTCGATGTCGGACACGTTCTGGATGAGCTCCTCGTCGGTCCGCAGCCCGAGGTGTGACACGACCACGATGACGTCCACGAGGGGCTTGACGAGGTCCACGTAGTACTGGCAGGTCTGGACCATGTCGAGCGGCGTGATCCCCAGCCTGTTGCCTGTTTCGTACATGGAGTTGAGAGAGCTCAGGTTGGCCATGCCGATGAGCGCGACACGCAGCCCCTGCGCGTTGACGATGACATAGGGCACGCTGATCTCGCCCAGGTGGGAGTTGGCGGTCTGCTCCGGGTCCTCCCACAGGTAGTTGGCCGCGACCACGGGGAAGTGGGCCCACGAATCGAGCTGGTTGTACAGGTTGACGCCACCGAGGTCGAACTCGTGGTTGCCCAGGACCATGACGTCCGCCCGCACGGCGTTGAGGAACCGCATCTCCGGCTCGCCCGAATAGAAGTTGTAGATGGGCGCACCCTGGGAGATGTCGCCGCTGTCGATATGGATGACGCGCCCTGCGCGCCCGCGCTCGCGGTTGAGGACGTACGCCATCCGGGAAGCGCCGCCGAACGGCTCGAGCTCCTGCACGAGCCCGAGCCGCGCGTCCACCTCGCCCACCTCGAGCTCGTACGGCAAGAGCCGCGAGTGGATGTCGGTGGTATGGAGCAGCGTGAGCTGGACGTCCTGCTCGTCGGGGGTGGGTGCCTGATTGTCCGACGTGCACGCGAGCGGCACGACGGCCGCCGTGAGCATCGAGAGAAGACGCTGGAGCCGCATCGTTCCTCCCCTCGTGTAGACCCTATCGGCGTGGAAGAGAGCACGCAAGACGTTTATCTCATCGCGTCAACGCCCACACCGTCACGCCACCGATGAACACGGCGAACGCCAGGAGCGTGACGAGGCGGATCCAGGCGGTGAGGTTCTCGCGTCGAGCACGGGACTCCTCCTGTTCGGCACGCACGACTTCCCGTTCCATCTCCTCGCCCTTGACAAAGAACGACTGCGTGAGCCCGGTCGAGCCGAGGAGTGACCTCGGGAGGATCTTTCGGACGATCCGCATGGTGGGGTTGTCGTCGTCCCGACCCTGCTCGGCGAGCGCCGCGGCCACGGCCGAGAGCTCCGGCGGCGCCTCGTCCACGGCCGCCGCGTCCGGCGGTGGCGCGGGGCGAGGCGGGAGCGCGGTCGCCGGGGCGTCCTCGAGCTCGAGCGTGGCTTTCTCCGTGTCTCCCGCGGCGAGCGCGTCGAGCACGGCGGCGACCCTGGCCAGGCCCGGTCGATCACGAGGGTCCTTGGACAGGCCCCACATGATCAGGCGTTCGAGCGACGGGTCCGCCGGGTCCTTCGGCCGCACGACCTTGAGCGGAGGGGGCGGCGCATCGCGGACCATCCAGGCGAGCTCCTGCGGCGAGTCGGCCCGGAACGGGCTCCTGCCAGCGAGCGCGGCGTAGAGGGTCACGCACAGCCCGTAGACGTCGGTCGCCTCGGTCCCGCCGAGGCCCTGGTGCAGCTCCGGCGCGGCCATGGGACCTGGCGGCGACGGCGATCCGAGGTCGATCAGCACGGCGTCCCGGACGTTCCCGCTGTCCGGGACGATGAGGTGCCCCGGCCGGAGGTCGTGGTGATGGAGGTCGAGACCGTACACTTCCTTCAGGATGGCGCAGAGCCGTTGTCCGAGCGCGAGGGTCTCATCGCGGTTCAGCGGGCCTTCTCGCTTGAGCCTGACCGCCAGGCTCGTGCCGGGGAGCGCGGTCTGGACCAGGCAGATCCGCCCCTTCTCCTCGCGCACCTCGAGGAGCGGCTGGACTCCCGGGACCGCGATGCCGACCATCGCCTCGAGGACCGGGCGGCGCGCGTCGACCGGGTCCGCGACCGGGTTGAGCAGCTTGAGCAGCAGGCCGCCGGAGGTCGCGTCGTCGTCGGCCTCGTCCTTGACTTCGAGGAGCACTCCGCTCTGGCCCGCGGCGATCGCGCGCCCCACGACGTACGGCCCGACGTGCTCACCCGGCGCCACGGGCGGGAGCGGCCCCTCCACGAGCTCGCCGCCGTCGCGCGGGCACGCGTCCATCGCCCCCGCGGCGTAGTGACGGCACAGTCGGCAGACCTTCATGGCGGGCCTCAATACCTGAAGCGGACCTGGACGTCCATGGACAACCGGACCACGAGGTCCACGTCGTCGCTCGCCAGCCCGAGGAGCTCCAGCCGGAAGGGACGGAGCGCCAGCTCGAGCCAGCGGAGCACCTGCCACGAGACTCCGACCGCGGGGATCAGCGCGAGGCCGAGGACGTGCTCCTGCGCCTCGGTATTCGTCAGCCAGGTGCCGAGCCCGAGCGCGAGCTCTCCCTCGACCCGGACCGGGAGCGGACCCAGGGCGACGCCGAGGCGGCCCGTGGCGAGGACCTCGACGACGTGCTCGGCCATCGGCTCGTACACCACGCCGACGAGCCCCTCGAGGCGGACCGGGCGCACCTCCACGCCGCGGCTCGCCTGGCGCGGGCTGCCCAGGTTCAACCCGCCGCCGAGAGAGAGGCCGATGGCCGGGGCCGTGCCGAGCGCGTCGTACACGAGCGGGATCGCCACACCGGCCGCGAGCTCGCCGACGGCCGTCCACGTCAGGCGGCGGACCGGAGCCGGCTCGGGCTCGGTGGTGCTCGGCTCGGCGGTGTCATCCGGCGGTGGCCCCTCGTCCTCCGGGGGCGCCCCGGCCGATGTCGCCGCCCGGAGCCGCGCGAGCTCCTGCTCGCCCCGCGTCCTGCGCTGGGCATCGAGCGCGGGATCGGCGAGGTACTGCTCAATGTGCTCGATGGCGCCGGGCAGGTCGCCGAGCCGTTCGTAGCACCTGGCGATGTTGAACAGGTTCGACGGCGCAGGCGCGAGGGCCTGGGCCTGGCGGAACTGCTCGATGGCCTCCGCGTAGCCCCCGGCCTCGTACAGCTCGAGCCCGCGACGGTGGAGCGCCGCGGCCTGCTCCCCCGCGTCCTGCTCGCCGCGCGTCGTCGCGGGAAGGGCGAGCAGCAGCGCGAGGGCGAGCAGGACCATCGGCCCACGTCTCGGGTCCGCTCGCTTCAACCGGTCCTCATGGCGTTCAGTCAATCTCGTCTCCGTGTGTCATCCGGTGGGTTCGTCCTGGGGACTGGGAGGCTGAGGGTCGAGGGGCTCGTCGTACGTTCGGTTGAGCGGCAACCCCTCGGTGACGTGATCCGCGAGCAGGTCCGTGCCCACTTCGAGACGATAGACGCCATGGCGGAAGATCACGAGCTCCTCGCCCTTGACGTCGCAGTTGAGCTCCCACATCCCGAAGGAGCGCAGCCGGCAGGGGATCATCGAGCCGTCGAGCATCGTGAAACGCGCTCGTATCGATTCATCGATCAGCCGCTGGAGGATCATCTTGCTGATCCACAACCGTTCCTTGGGCCGGACGGCTGGCACCAGGCCGAGCGTCGCGATCTCGGGGTTGCGCCGGAGGTCCATCTTGAGCTTCTTGGCGGTCCTGGGCGGGAAGGCGAAGAGCACCTCGCGCTTGGAGCGCAGGCCGTCCTCGAGCCGGAGCTCGTAATGGGTCGTCTCCAGCACGACCACCTTGCGCTGGGTGCCGTCAGCGAGGCCGAGGATCAGGGGCTCGCCCGACGTCGCTGCGCGTTCGAGGACCCCTGTCTGGCTGTGCTCCCTGAAGTTCGCCATCGCCCGCAGAGCCCGAGCGTTCAGCACCGGATTGTCTTTGTAGAGTCGGACTGCCATGACACTCTCCTGATGTTCCCTACTCTATCTCGTTTCCATAGTCGGTTGCTGGCGGTCGAGGTGCCCCGGGCGCCGGGGGCTCGATCTCGGTCCCGTAGTCCGCGGGCCGCGGGGTGGGTGCCGGCGTCTTGGACGGCGGCGGACGTCTCGCGGTCGTGCGCGGTGCTACGGACGCGCGGCCCGCGTCCGGCACCGCGGGCTCATCTCCGGCGAGCTGGCCCTGCCGGACCTCGTCGCCGAGGAGCTCGATCGTGGGCGCCGCGTCCGCGCCGACGACCGTGGCCGGCCCCGTGCTCGATCGGTCCAGCGCGCTCTGGGCCGGAGGTCGTTCATCCGGCTCGTCGCTCGGGGCGCCGGACAGCCAGGACGCGAGCACGCCCGCGATCACGCCGATCGCCACCACGGCCAGCACGATGCTAGCGATCCTGAACGTTCGGCCGGCGCCGCGGCCGCCGTGCGTTGTGGGGACGGGCTGCGTCGCGGGGAGGTCGGGGCTCTCCATCCCCCCGGGAGAGGGCCGGAGTGAGGGCAGGTCGAAAGCGGGCTGCGTCGGTGGCAGGCCGACACCCCCTCTCCCCCCGGGAGAGGGCTGGGGTGAGGGCGAAGAGATCGGCGCTCGCATCGTGGCGCGGGCGCCCGCATCG
>Ga0233425_10001839_pt1 | contig 44796 bp, 30 predicted proteins | sample Watercolumn_Towu_2_FD_181712 | JGI IMG/M metagenome (GOLD analysis project Ga0233425, IMG submission 181712) | Freshwater microbial communities from Lake Towuti, South Sulawesi, Indonesia - Watercolumn_Towuti2014_140_MG | ecosystem: Environmental > Aquatic > Freshwater > Lake | place...
ACTCCCTATCGCGCGCCCATCATGCACACCCCGATGCGGATCGGGACATCGCCCGTGGCCGGGTGCTTCTCGTAGGCCACAAGAGTCTTGCCTGCGCCGTCGGACGCGACCGACGGCGACGAAGCCGGATTCGCGAACGTCCCGGCGATGCGCCGCGGTTCGGCCGGGCTGGAACCGTCCGGCATCACCCGCCGCGCGAACACCGCGTCCGACGGGCACCCGTCGGTCCGTTCCCGCACGAACTCGTGCCACGCGAGAACGAACGCCGATCCGTCCCACGCGACGCTCGGGTTCAGAATGCGCTTCGGATCGCGCGCGCCTTTGCCGGCGGAGAAGGAGAAGTCCCGTTTCCTCACGCCGCCGGCGTCGAACAGCGCCGCATTGCCGGCGGTCCCGGATCCGCGGCCGAGAGACGAGTCGTTCTTCCACGCCAGCAGGCAGGCGCCGCCGCCCGCCGCCATGCTCATCGGCCCGCACCGGCCGTCGGGTCCCTGATCGCCGCGCGGCTTGTTTCCCTTGTCCATGACGTAGGCGGGCTTTGCGACCGGGCGGCCGTCCTGCAGAAACCAGCCCTGCACGCCCGGAACCTTGTAGCCGTCAACCGGATCGCCTTCCGCGATGTGAACCAGGAAAGACCTCCCGTCGCCGGCGCTCGCCAGCGCCGGGTCGAAGCAATGGTAGAAGTTGCCCGAGGCCACAAGCACGGCCTCCTTGTCCAACATTTCGCCGGTCGCCGACACGCGGGCCGCGCGGATCTCGTACCAGCGGCCGTTGCGCATGTCCTGCCAGGCAACCACAAACGAGTGTCCGTCCCACACGACTCGAGGCTTGGCCTGGTTGTGCGCGCCGCCGGCCACCAGAAAGCCCCCGGCGTCAAGGACCCTGGCCTGCCCTGCCGTGCCCGCCGTGGCGTCTTCGCGAAGACGGGAGACCGCCGGAGGGCCGTCCGCCGTCACCCGGGCCGCGTAGACATCCCAGTCGCGCCCGTTCCGGATATCCTGCCAGACCACGAGAAACGTGCCGTCTCCGAACGCGACGCTCGGGTTCTCCTGCTGGTCCGCCGCGCCGCAGATCACGAACGGCTCCGCGTCCCGCGCGCTGCCGGCGCCGTCAACGCGGCAGCCGACGATGTCGCCAATCAGGTTGATTCCCTTCCGAAGGTCGCCGGGGCCGTTGCGGCCGGACTGCCAGACCACGAGATAGCCGTTCGCGCCGAACGCGGCCGCGGGCGTATAGGCGTCGCGGCCGCCGTGCGCGGGCAGGAGGAGTTCCCGGCAGGGAGCATCCGGCGTCCGGTCGCCCGCCGCGGCGGGAGTTGCCGGGGCGGCTCCCGCGGGTGCGCCCTCCTGCGCCGCGCCGAAGGCGGCGGTCAGAAGCGAACACAACAGCATGGCCTCGGTCTTCACGCCGTCCCTCACCTCACTCTCAGAAAACGCCACGTGTCGTATGGGGAATGGACCGTGCTCACAAAGCTGCCGTCCTCCATCCAGCCGGCGGCCCCGTAGACGTTCACCTTGCTGAACCGCTCGTCGCTGAAGCGCACGATCGCGGGCTTGCCCTTGCCGCCGCTCTCGATGTCCAGCGCGGCGATCGTCCGCTTCACCAGGTCCATGCGGAACCAGCCCCACGTGTCGGTCCGGCCCGTGTACAGGTAGCGATACTCCGGATCGTCGGGGCCGAAGCACAGGGAGCCCTGGTTGTAGAGATTCACCCCCTCGAACGGCCCGGGCTTGTTGCGTCCCCGATCCAGGCCGCTCTTCGCGGGCGTCGGCAACACGCCGTGGAATGAGCCGTCTTTCCGGTCCCAGTACCACACGTAATAGTTCTTCGCGGCGTAACAGGTGGCGTAAATCCGGCCGTTCTTTTCGTCGAGCGCCAGCGAAGCGCCCCAGTTTCCCAGGTCCTCAGCGAGTTCCACCTTCGTGCCCGCTTCCGTGCTGCCGTCGGGCATGACGATCAGGAACTGCCCGTCCGGCTTGAGCGCGTACAGCCTGCCGGCGCCGTCGGCCACCAGCCCCATCAGGCCCTTCGCGTCCGGGAGAAGGGTCCTGACTTCCTGCTTCTCGAGGTCAACGCAGCGCAGGACGTGCCCGTTGTAGCCGTCGGTGAAGTACCAGAATCGGCCGTCTGGAGACGTCGCGCCGGCCGAATGGACCACGTAGTCCCAGCCGCCCAGGCGCGCGCGGCTGAGCGGGCCGTCCAGGCAGCCGCGCGCCCAGCCGCCCACCACATGCGCGCGCTCGGTGGCCGGATCGTAGGAACTGAGCACGTAGCGGCCGGCGCCCTTGGGGCGATAGAGCCGGCCCATGTAACCGGCGGAGTAGTACTGCAACTCCAGCCGTGGGCCATCCAAGTGGCCGGCCACGCCGCAACTCGCGAACTTCTCCATCTGCCAGCGTGCGCCGGCATCCCAGACGGACGTGGCGAATCTGCCTTGCCCGCCCGCGGCCCCGCCGGACTCCGCGGCCGCCGCAGGACCGAACGCGATAAGCGCCAGAACGGCGCCCAAGCCGGGGATCTGAACACACGAGTTCATTACGCCTCTGTATCACAGGTAACTACTCAGGTGCCCGCCCGCAACGGACGGGCACCTGAGAGAATTGGCCCCAGCCAATCCTCGCAACCCGAAGCATAGTCTCCCCCCCCCCCGAATCGCAACCGAAAACAAGTTCGCTTTTTTGGGCTGAACTCAACCGGGATGCTTGTCGTAGTCTTCCGGCATGGCAAGCGTCATGGTCATGCAGGGGCGGCAGGTCGGCGCGAGGGATCTCGATCTGATTCACGACTTGCTTACCGCGCATCCGGACTGGAATCGTACGCGACTGAGCCGCGAACTGTGTGCACGCTGGGACTGGCGTAATGCTCGGGGCCGGCCCAAGGACATGGCCGCACGCACGCTGCTGCTCAAGCTGGAACGGGCCGGTAAGGTCCGACTGCCCGCGCGACGCGGCCCTTCCCCCAACGGATGTCGCAACCGGCAGATTCAACCCGTGCCGCCGCCGAGCGCGCCGATCCGCGGCGCCTTGCGCGACCTGCAGCCGCTGAGCGTGAGCGTCGTCGTGCCCGGCTCGCAAGATCTGCGACTGTTCCACGGCCTGCCGGCCCACGAACACTACCTGGGGCATCGCAACACGGTCGGCGAGAATCTCCGCTATCTCGTGCGCGACCGGCTCGGCCGCCCGGTGGCCTGCGCTCTGTTCGGTTCGGCGGCGTGGAAGTGCGCGGACCGCGACGCCTTCCTCGGCTGGGATCGCCCCACGCGGGAACACAACCTGCAGCGGCTGACCAACAACACCCGCTTTCTCATCCCCGGCTGGGTTCAGGTGCCGCATCTGGCCAGTCATGTCCTGGGCCTGATCGCCCGGCGCATCCGCGCCGACTGGCAGGCAGGATATGGGCATCCCGTGCATGCGCTCGAAACCTTCGTGGACCGTTCGCGATTCAAGGGCACGTGCTATCGGGCGGCCAACTGGTTGCGCCTGGGCGAGACCCAGGGGCGCACGCGCAACGACCGGGCGCACCGCATTCGTGCCGCCGTCAAGGACGTGTATCTGTATCCGCTGGTGACCGACTTCCGGCGGGAGTTGTGCGCACGGTCCCCAACCTCGCCAACCGGACCGTCGATGCCTGCCTGGCCGAGCACGACGTCATCGTCCTGCCCTCTCCCTGTTACTGGCCACGCTACAACGGCAGCGTCGAATGCGCCCAGCGGGAGATCAAGACCACCGCCATCCGCCTCGCCTCCTGCGCCAACATCCCTCTGCCGCACGCACTCACCTGGACGCCGGATATCGTCAACGCCCGGCCGCGCCCCTGCCTGAACGGCGCCACTGCCAACGAGGTCTTTCACACGCCCAACACGGCCCTCGACTGGGCCTTCACCCCAACCGGTAGAAAGGAAACGCGACACTGGATAGACCACCACACCGATGCTATACTCTCAACCATGACGGTGTGTAACCGCCATGCAAAGGCCGCCGCAAGGCGCCTGGCCACTGAAACCAGGATGCGGGACATGGGCCTCATCGCTCCTGTCCCGCCCCAATCAGTGTCACCCCATTTTCTCTGAAAACTGGACCCGCCAATGGCTGGCGCATGTTTGCCGGCGTACAACTGGGCAGGCGAGGTCCGGCGGTGCGGATGTTTGCGATAAGACAGTTGGACGCGCGCGCACGCGGCGTCGGGTCAGACAGAGTAAGCTTCCGATCCGGTTATGACGCGGACTGTCAGGCACAGCAACGAACCCTCGGGGACATATCGGATGAACCTGCATACAAACCGAATCATTGCGGCGGTCTGTACGAGCGTGCTGGCGTGTATGGGAGGCGACCTGCCTGCCGCGGAGATCCTGTCAACGAAGAGTGTCTGGCGGTGCGGATTTGTCTGGCAAACCGAACTTATCGAGAACGGCACGGGCACGCTGGCGCCCTTCATCAAGGGAGCCAAGGGCGCGGTGACCAAGGAGACGTCGCCCGCATTGCCAGCCAACTGGGCGGACGCCTCCTTTGACGATTCGGACTGGGCGCCGGCTCCCGGGCCGATCGCCATGGCACCGCAACGGCACGACCTGGCCGCCATTTGCCTGCGCGGGCGTTTCGAGGTCGACAACCCGGCCACGGCCGGCGAATTGAGCTTCACATTGCGGTACCGCGGCGGTGCCATGGTGTTGTTGAATGGGAAGGAGATCGCCCGGGCCGACCTGCCGGACGGCGAGATCGCGCTGGATACGCCGGCCAAGAGCTACCCACGCGAAACGTACGTCGATGGCGCCGGCAAGATGCTTGCCAGTCCGCCGGCGCTGACCCGCTCGCTGGAGATCGGGCTTCCGGCCGCAGGCCTCCGCAAAGGGGTGAACGTGCTGGCAGTTGCCCTGCACCGGTCGCCGACCTCCGCGCTCTACTATGACGCGCCGGCTGCGACCAAGAACGGTCGCCGCGCGTCGTGGTCGCTGCTGGGATTCGAGGGTGCAACGCTGCTTGCGGCGGAGGGTTCGTCGGCGGACGCCGTTGTCGCCCGGCCCGGGCGGCCGCTGGTCTGGGCCGCCAACCCGGTGGTGGATGTCTGGGATTGCGAGAGCGGCGACCGGTCCGCCGCATCGCCGGTAGTGACGATCGCTGGTGCGCGCAACGGGGCCTTCAGCGGGGTGGTCTGCGTACAGTGCGCCGAAAGCGTGCAGACGGTGGCCGTCCGGGCCGGCGATCTGAAGAACGGGGATGCCGCGATTCCTTCTGCGGCGTGCCAGTTGCGTTACGCCATTCCCGGAGATACCCCTCCAAGGGGCGGCGCCGGCCGCCACTCGCCCAAGGCTGTCTTCCTGGGCGCACTGGCCGACGACCCGCCCAAAGGAGTGGCGTTGCCTGCGGCAAACGCCCCGGTGACGATCCCCGTCTGGCTCACGGTCCGCGTACCGCGGGATGCACGTCCCGGTGACTACCGCGGCAGTCTGGCTGTGAGCGTGAATGGCGGGGCGGACGTCACGGTGCCCGTCGCCCTGTCGGTCGCCGACTATGCACTTCCCGAGGTTCGCGATTTCCATTCCTATCCGGACCTGGTGCAGTCGCCCGAGTCGGTTGCGTTGCGCTACAACGTGCCGCTGTGGTCGGAGGAGCACTGGCGCCTTCTGGAGAAGACCTTTGCCCTGTTGGCCCAGGTTGGCGGCAAGGAAGTGATCATCCCTCTGATTGGACGCACGAACATGGGGAATGAGCATTCGATGGTGCGTTGGATCCGGCAGGCGGATGGCACGTACACGAACGACTTCAGCGTAGCCGAACGATACCTCGATCTGGCCATCAAGCATCTGGGCAAGGTCCCCGTGGTGATCCTATATGTCTGGACCCCAACCCACGGCGGCGGCGGGTTCGGGGCGATCGTCGATAAGCCGAAGAACGATGTGCCGATGGTCTTCTCCGTATTCGATCCGGCCACCCGGGAGATGAAACTGGCGAACGGCCCCGACTGGGGTACGCCTGAGAGCAAGCCGTTCTGGAAACCCGCGATCACGGGAATGCGCAAGATTCTGGCCGCGCGCGCCATGGAGAAATCCGTCGCGTTTGGCCTGGCCAACGACCGGGTTCCGAGCAAAGCGGCGCTGGCTGACCTGGACGACTGCGGCGCCGATATCCCCTGGGTGATGTACGCCCATGGCCGCTGCAATGCGTTGGCGGGGCGTCCGCTGGCGATCGATAACTGCGTCTGGGGACAGCGTGGACCGATCCAGATCGGCGAGCCGTTCCATGTGTTCGCCTGGAAGAACCGCGTGCCAACAACCGTCTTCCCACGGTTTGGCGCAGGCATTCTGAATCATGTGCAGAGCGACTCGCCCCTGGGAATCTACCAGGTTCAGATCGAAGCCTACACGGCGTCGGGATACAACGGCGTTGGCAACGTCGGGGCCGACTTCTGGCCCGTCATCCGGGACCGGAAAGGCGTGCTGGGAGGACGGGTTTACCATCGCTTCGTGACCTGGCAGCGCCCGGGCGAGCCATCGCTCTCCAACGCGGCCTATCTCTTCCCCGGCGAGAACGGGCCACTTGCCACGGTGCGGTTCGAACTGTTCCGGCAGGGCGTGCAGGAAACGGAAGCGCGCATTGCGATCGAGAGGGCCTTGGACGACAAGGCGCGCGTTGCCAGACTGGGTGCCGAACTGGCCGGAGTGGCCCGAAAACTGCTGAACGAACGGGCGCGTCGGATCATCCGGGCGCGCGACGACACCGGCGAAGGCGCCGGCTGGGCGGACTTTGCCGGCGGATGGCAGGGGCGTAACGCCGCGCTGTATGGCCTGGCCGGAGAGGTTTTGCGCAAGACGGGGGAATGAGAGCGATGCATTCAAGCGGGGATGACTTCCCGGCCAAGCGGGCAGGAGGCTAAGGATGGCCAGGCGACCGCATATCGTCATCTTCAACCCCGATCACTATCGCGGGGATGTGCTCGGACATGCCGGCAACCCCGGCGCCGTCACGCCCAACCTGGACCGGCTCGCGCGCGAAGAAGCGATGTCCTTCACCGGCGCCTTCTGCCAGAACCCGGTCTGCGTTCCGAGCCGCTGCTCGTTCATGAGCGGCTGGTATCCGCACGTGCGCGGGCACCGCACCATGGCCCACATGATGCGCCCCGACGAGCCGGTGCTCCTGCGCACGCTGAAGGATGCCGGTTACTGGGTCTGGTGGGGCGGCAAGAACCACCTGGTGTCCGAGCGGTTCGGGTTCGAGGAGTACTGCGACGTCAGATTTGTGCCTCCGACCGCCCCCTTGACACGCGCGGGCCGCGCCAGAAGCGATTGGCGCGGCAGACCGGGCAGCGACTCGTACTACTCGTTCTTCCGCGGAAAGACCCCGTTGCGCAAGGGCGAGAAGTTCTTCTACGACCACGACTGGGCCTGCGTCCAGGGCGCCGTGGACCTGATCCGCGAGGCGCCCTCCGGTCGGCCGCTCTGCCTCTTTCTGCCCCTGATCTTCCCCCATCTGCCCTACTGCGTGGAGGAGCCCTGGTTCAGCATGATCGACCGGCGCAAGATCCCGCCGCGCATCCCGACGCCGGAGAACTGGGACGGTCTTCCGCCCATCATGAAGGGCCTTCACGCCAACTACAACATGGGTGCGTGGAACGAGAAGCGCTGGCGGGAACTCAAGGCCGTCTACTACGGCATGTGCGCCCGGATCGACCACCAGGTCGGCATGGTTGTGGACGCGCTGCGGTCGAAGGGGTTCTGGGATGACACCCTGTTCCTGTTCTTTTCCGATCACGGCGAATACGCCGGCGACCATGGCCTCATCGACATCAACCAGAACACCTTCCACGACTCTCTCACCCGGGTCCCGTTCCTGGTGAAGCCGCCGGCCGGCGTGCTTCGAAAGCCCGGCGTCCATCGCGCACTCGTCGAACTGGTTGACATGCCCGCCACGGTCGAAGACCTGACCGGTCTCTCGCTGGGTCACCAGCACTTCGGCCGCTCGCTGGTTCCGCTCCTGCACGGCGAGGCGCGGGAACACCGGGACGCCGTGTTCTGTGAAGGCGGGCGCCTGCCGCGCGAGTTCGAGAGCATGGAGCTGGAGGTTTCCGCGCATCTGAACCCCTCGGGACAGTACTGGCCGCGGCTCCGGTTGATGCGCACCGACGGCAATGAGTTCCTGAAGGCCGTCATGTGCCGGACGCATGACTACAAGTACGTCCGCCGCCTTGGAGGAGCGGATGAGTTGTACGACCTGCGAAAAGATCCCGGGGAACGGGACAACCGGATCGCCGATCCGGGACTCGCCGGCGTGTTGGCCGAACTGAAGGACCGCACGCTGACGTTCTTTCTGGAGACCGGCGATGTGGTACCCCGGTCGATCGACCCGCACTGAGGTCTGAACCCCCAACGCACGCTCGTCGGATATGCTTTTTCACACTTGGCCGTTCTTTTTTTCCTGCTGGTGGTGCTGCCGGTCTTCTTCGCGCTGCGCCGGACGCGGCTCTGGCTGCCGTGGCTGGCCATCGCCTCGTACTTCTTCTACGGCTGGTGGAACCCGTACTACCTCTTCCTGGTCGTCTACTCGACGGTCCTCGACTACTTTCTGGTCACGTTCATGGACCAGTGCCCGCGCGGCGGGGCGGCTGTCCTAGCGAGCGCGCGCGGCTGCGGAGGCAAGACTTGGCCGTGCCGAGGCGCGGATGTCCCGCCTCGCAGATGGGTTTGCGGATGGCGTGGTTGATGTTGTCACCTACCACGAGAAGGCGAAAGAGTACCGCACAGGAATTGACAAAGCAAAGGCTGAAAGCCGAATACTTCAGGCTGGAATTGATGAGCTTCTTTCGGGACTCGATGCTATTGTGGCGGCGCTTGTGAGGCCAGATGAGTTGTGGCTCCGGCTAGATCACGCCGGACGGCGAAAGCTGATTGAATGTCTCGGTGTCCGCTTTGATCTTACAAGAACGGGCATTTGTCGAACCCCCGTTTGCTCGAATGTTTGCGGCCCCTCAACTGCCGAAACGCCGCCATGTGGTGTAATGGCACCCCCAAGGGGAATCGAACCCCTCTTACCGGGTTGAGAACCCGGTGTCCTAGCCGATAGACGATGGGGGCGCGGAAAGACCCGGACGGCCAAGAACGCGTGCAGGTTAGCCGAGAAGGCCGACGCCTGTCAACTCGGCGAACCCGGCGCACTCCGCGTAACACGCCGTCCACGTAGACACGGTTTTCGCCCCGGGCGGCAGGCAACCGTCCGCGCTCGGGGCGACGATGACGTCGTAGCCGTCTTCGCACGGGATTTCGGTCGGCTCCAGGCGGAGGGTGGTCTTCATGGCGGGTGTACTTGGTCTACTCGGCGCCGTCCCAGCAGTAGGTGCAGAGCTTCTCCTTGGGCAGGCCGATGGCCTCCACGAGGTCGGGCAACTGCTGGTAGCGCAGGGTAGTGAGCTTCAGGCGCCGGCGGATCCGCTCGACCATGGCGCAATGCTGCCGCGAGCACGGCTGGGCGAACGGCCGCAGTTCCTTGGCCGACGGCCGGTCCTTGCCCGTGAGCTCCTGGATCGCGCGCCGCCCGGCGAGGTCGAGCTCCGAGCGCGAGCGCGAGAAGTTGAGGAACTTGCAGCCGAAGATGAGCGGCGGGCAGGCCGGCCGCATGTGGACCTCGCGCGCGCCGTAGTCGTACAACCGCTGGATGATGTCCTTGAGCTGCGTGCCGCGCACGATCGAGTCCTCGCAGAAGAGCAGGCGCCGGCCCGCGATCAGCTCCGGGACCGGGATCAGCTTCATGCGCGCGATCAGGTCGCGCTGCTCCTGCACCTGCGGCATGAAGCTGCGCGGCCAGGTGGGCGTGTACTTCACGAAGGGCCGGCCGAAGGGCACGCCGGCCTCGTTGGCGTAGCCGATGGCGTGCGACGTGCCCGAGTCCGGGATGCCGGCGACCAGGTCGGCCTGCACGCTGTCGCGCCGCGCCAGCGCCGCGCCGCAGCGGTTGCGCGCCACCTCGACGTTGATGCCCTCGTAGGAGGAGGACGGGTAGCCGTAGTACACCCACAGGAAGGAACAGATCTGCAGCCGCTCCAGCGGCGCCTGCAGCCGCTGCACGCCGGCGGCCGTCACGCGCACGACCTCACCGGGGCCGAGGAAGCGGGCGGTCTCGTAGCCGAGGTTCGGGAAGGCGCTGCTCTCCATGGCGACGGCATGGGCGCCGGCCTTGCGGCCGACCACGACCGGCGTCCGGCCCAGGCGGTCGCGCGCCGCGTACAGGCCGTCCGGCGCCAGCACGAGCAGCGAGCACGATCCCTCGATCTGCATCTGGGCGCTGCGGATGCCGCGCGCGAAAGATGCCTCGCGGTTGATCAGCGTGGCGACGAGCTCGGTCGGGTTGACCCGCCCGCCGCTCATCTCCGAGAAGTGCGTGGCGCGCTGGCCGTAGGCGGCGCGCACGAGCGCGTCGAGGTTGCGGACCACGCCGACGGTGACGATGGCGTACGTGCCCAGGTGCGAGCCGACGATCAGCGGCTGGTCCTCGTAATCGCTGATCACCCCGATGCCGCGCGTGCCGGCCATGCGGCGGATGTCGTGCTCGAACTTCGAGCGGAACTGCGCGTTGGTGATGTCGTGGATGACGCGGATCGGGCCGCTGTCGCCCATGACCGCCAGGCCGCCGCGCATCGTGCCGAGGTGGGAATGGTAGTCAGTGCCGTAGAAACAGTCGGTCGTGCAGTCGGTGACGGAGGCGACGCCGAAGAACCCGCCCATGGTGTGCTCCCCTGAGTTGCGCGTGGGATTATCGGACGAGCCGGCCCGCAAGGCGAGTGCAAAGTCGCCGGCGCCCGCGCATCGTCCGTGACCCGCAAGGCGGGATGGCGTATAGTACCGGCTGCCGCGGCGAACCGCCGCGCGGAGGAGACACGCCATGGCATCGCTCAGAGGCACTCAGACCGAGAAGAACCTGCTGACCTCGTTCGCCGGCGAATCGCAGGCGCGCAATCGCTACTCGTTCTTTGCCGGCGCGGCGCGCAAGGAGGGGTTCATGCAGGTCGCCGACATCTTCCTCGAGACCGCCGAGCAGGAGAAGGAGCACGCCAAGCGCATGTTCCAGTTCCTGCAGGGCGGCGAAGTGACGATCACGGCGGCCTTTCCGGCCGGCGTGATCGGCACGACGCCGGCCAACCTGCAGGCCGCCGCGGCCGGCGAACACCACGAATGGTCGCAGCTCTATCCGGCTTTCGCCGCCACGGCGCGCAGCGAAGGCTTCGCCGACGTGGCCGCGATGTACACCGCGATCTCCGTGGCCGAAAAGGGCCACCAGCAGCGCTACCTCGCCCTGGCCGCCAACCTGGCGGCCGGCCGCGTGTTCCAGCGCGAGACGCCCGCCGTCTGGCGCTGCCGCAACTGCGGCTACTTGCACGAGGGCGCGGGCGCGCCCAAGACCTGCCCCGCCTGCCTCCACCCGCAGGCCTACTTCGAGCTGTTCGCCCAGCCGTACTGAGCCGCCCCCGGAGCCCCGTCATGCGCGTGGGACTGGTCACCGCCCGCATCGGCATTCCGGCGGCACGGTCGCTGAAGGACAAGCGCAGCGTGCTGCGCGGCCTGAAAGACCGCGTGCGCCAGCAGATCAACGTCAGCGTCGCCGAAACCGGCGACCAGGACATGTGGCAGGTGGCCGAGCTGGGCTTCGCCACCGTGGCGGCCACCTCCGAGCGCGTGCAGCAGCGGATCTCGGAGATCGACCGCTTCCTGCACGCCGACCCGCGCTGGCACGTCGTGGACATCCGCACGGAACTGCTGTGAACGGCGACCCCATGGCGCGGCGGGAGCAGGCGGTGCGCGACGCGCTGCGCGCGCTGCTCCGCGAGCAGCACGCCGCGCTCTTCGGCGCGGCCGCGCCGGCGGTGGGGACCGTCAGCCTCCAGGTGAGGGCCGCGGCCGACCCGCAGGCCGGCTGGGAGGTCGCCTTCGACCCGCCGCTGCGGCGGCAGGTGGAGGAGAGCCTCGTCGAGGCGCAGGCCGCCGGTGCCGCCCTCCAGCCCGGCCGCGTCTACTGCTTCCGCTGCGACGGCACAGCCTGCGGCCACGCCGCGCCGCCCACGCCGCTGGCCGTGTTTCGCGGCTACGAGCCGAACGGCACGCCGGCATGGTCCGAGTTCGTGCAGGCGCTGCTCGACGCCCGCGACGAACGGGCTGGCACGCTCTACGCCACGCCGCCCCGTGTCGTGGCCGCCGTCCAGCTCGGCCACGAGTTGCGGCGCCGCCAGCTTGCCGTCTTCGGCCGCGCCTCGCGCCGCTACGCCGTGCTGGGGCAGGTGACCGCGGGCTACTTTCCGCTCGGCCGTCCCGGCGAACGCGCCGGTGTGTCGGCCGACCGCATCGCGCTGACCGTGCAGGCGGTCGAGACGCGCGGTCCGCGCGGCCGCACCGAGGTGCGGCTGCACGCGCTGCCGGGCGGGCTGGACGCCGCGCAGTGGCAGGCGCTGCTGGCGGACGACTGGTGCCCGTGGGTGGGACGCAGCCTGCGCACGGCGGCCGACGATCTCGCGCGGCTGACGCGCGAGATCGAGGCGCGGCGCGAGGCCGGCCGCGAGAATGCTTCCCAGCCGCTGGGCCGGATTCCCGTGATTCTGCAGCGGCTGGCGCGCGGGCTGGAGCAGGGGAGCCGGCAGGAGGCGCGCCGCACCCGCCACGCCGAAGCGCGGCGCGAGGAGCGGCGGCCGGTGCACAAGGCGCTGGACGACGCCGCAGCGGCGCAGGCCGGGGATCTCCTTTTCGACGAACGCCGCCGCACCTTCGTCGTCCGCGGCCGTCACGGCCGCGCGCACGTCTTCGCGCCCGACGGCAAGCACGTCACCAGCCTGGTGCTGCCGGCCGACGGCGCGGCAGCGCGCGTGCGCACCGGCCGCTGGCGTCCCATGACGGCCGAGGAGCAGGCCGCCTGGCACAGCGTCACACCAGGTCGCACGCCTCGGGCGGCATCCAGTGGGCGTCCTTGCCCTCCAACTTGACGTTGCAGCCGATGGGGTTGGTGAGCGGCACGCGCACGGGGCGGCCCGCGAGGTGGAGGGTGAAAGACATGGCGTTCTCCTTGTTGGCGGGCGCGGGGGCGGGCCTGGTGGCAAGACCGTAGCAGAGTCGCCTCGGGCGCACGAGTACGGATTCCCCGAGGAATCCGCGTTCTGTAGGATCGAAATCGGGATCGGGATCGAATTCGATGGCGATCCCGCGGAAGGAAAAAGGAAAAACGCCGGCCCGGGCTTCATTCCTGTTGCAGCCGAAGGCTTTTTGGTGAATATTGTGCACGCGGCCCCGGAGCGGCCGCGGAAGGCGGACGTGAAGATTTTCGGCGAACAGCGCGAGCTGCGCGAATTCGTTCTGCGCAACCGGTACGGCATGCACGTCCGTCCGGCGGGCCTGTTCGCCAAGGTGGCCTCGCGCTTCAACGCCGACGTCCAGGTCGAGAAGGACGGCAGCGTCGTCTCGGGCAAGAGCATCATGGCGCTGATGACGCTCGAGGCCGCCTGCGGCGCCACGCTGCGCGTCACCGCGTCCGGCCCCCAGGCCCGCGAGGTGCTCGACGAACTGCAGGGACTCGTCGAGCGCAAGTTCGACATTCCCGATGAGCAGTGAGTCCAACAGGGGCCGCACCTCGGCCGACGCCTCGGTGTGGCGCGGGGTCGGCACCTCCGCCGGCGTGGCCTGCGGCCCGGCGCTGGTGATCCGCGGCAGCGTCGACGAGCTTCCCGAGGACGCCGGCGCCGTGGAGGACGTGGCCGCCGAGGTCCGCCGCTTCGAGCAGGCCGTCGCCGCCACCCACGAGCAGATCGGCGCCCTGCGCGAGGAGGTCGGCGCGCGCGTGGCCGGCAACGAGGCCGGCATCTTCGACGCCCACCTGATGGTTCTCGGCGACCCGCTCTTCACCGGGGGGGTCGTCGAAGCCCTGCGCACGCGCGCCTGCCGCGCCGAGACCGCCGTGCGGCTGGTGGCCGACGAGCTGCGCGGCAGGCTCGCCGGCATGGCCGACGAGTTCCTGCGCGAGCGCGCGGCCGACATCCAGGACGTCGCCCGCCGGCTGATCCGCAACCTGCTGGGCATCCCCGACGAGATGCCCCGCGACCTCGACCGGCCCTGCATCGTCGTCGCCGACTCGCTGACGCCCTCCGAGACCGTGCTGCTGCCGCGCGACCGCGTGCTGGGCTTCGCCACGGACCGCGGCAGCGCCACCTCCCACGCCGCCCTGCTGGCGCGCGCGCTGGAGATCCCGGCCGTCGTCGGCCTGCACGACTTCTCCGCCGAGGTGCGCACCGGCGACGAGGTGCTGCTGGACGGCACGCGCGGCATCGTCGTGCTGCGGCCCTCCAGGCACGACATGGAGGCGTTCCACAAGCTGGCGGTCGTGCGGCGGCGCGTGGAGAGCGAGTTGAGCCGCCTGCGCGACGCGCCGGCGGTCACGCCCGACGGCCGCGCCGTGCGCCTGCACGCCAACGTCGAGAACAACGCCGAGTTTCCCTCGGTGCTGGACCACGGCGCCGAGGGCATCGGCCTCTACCGCACCGAGTACCTGTGGCTCACGCGCGGCCGCGCGGCGACGGAAGCCGAGCAGGTCGACGTCTACACCGAGGCGGCGCGGGCCATGGCCGGCCGGCCGGTGATCATCCGCGTGCTCGACCTCGGCGGCGACAAGTTCATGGCCGCGGACGACGTCCGGCACGAGGCCAATCCCTTCCTGGGGCTGCGCTCGATCCGCTACCTGCTGCGCCACCCGGACGTCTTCCGCGCGCAGGTGCGGGCGATCCTGCAGGCCAGCGCGCACGGCGACGTGCAGATCATGTACCCCATGGTCAGCGACGTCGCCGAGCTGAAGCAGTCCAACGAGATGCTGCGCGTCTGCCAGCGCGAGCTGGAGGCCGCGGGCGTGCCCTGCAACCGGCGGATCCGCTCCGGCGCCATGATCGAGATCCCCTCCGCCGCGCTCGCCGCCGACACGCTCGCCGAGCACGCCGACTTCTTCTGCATCGGCACGAACGACCTGATCCAGTACACGCTGGCGGTCGACCGCGTGAACGACAGCGTGATCCACCTCTACCAGCCCACGCACCCTTCCGTGCTGCGGCTGATCCAGTACACCATCGACGCCGGCCACCGGCACCAGATCTGGGTGGGCGTGTGCGGCGAGATGGCCGCCGACCCGCTGCTGGCCGTGCTGCTCGTGGGCATGGGCGTGGACGAACTCAGCATGGCGCCGGTGGCCATCCCGGCCGTCAAGGACGTGATCCGCAAGACGCCGCTGGTCGAGGCGCGCCGTCTCGCCCAGGAGGCGCTCGCCGCGCGCACGGCGGGCGACGTGCAGCACCTCTGCCGCGATCTCATCCGACGCACCGCGCCGGAACTCCTGGAGCTAGTCTAGCCGCCGCAGCATCTCCAGCACGACGCGGCCCACCGCCTCCAGGCTCCGCGCCGACAGCCTGTCCGGCGTGTCCTGCGGGGTGTGCCAGAAGTCGTTCAGCCCCGGCCCGCTGCCGTAGCGGAAGTCCACCAGGTCCACGGCGGGGAACCCGGCGTCCAGGAACGGCTGGTGGTCGTCCAGCAGGCCGCCGTCCAGCAGCCCGAACTTCCCGCGCACGCCGGCGGCCTGCGCGGCGTCCAGCGCCAGCAGCGCCAGCGCGGGCGTGACGTTGGCCGGGATGGTGACGGTGAGGTCGCGGTCGCCGACCATGTCCAGCAGGAGCACGGCGCGGACGCGGCGGCGCTCCGCGGCCAGTTGCGCGGCCAGGCGGCGGCTGCCGTGCAGGCCGTCGCGCGGGCCGTATGCGGCGCGGCACTCCTCGCCGTCGAGCCACGCGCACAGCACGCGGGCGGGCAGGGGACCGGCGGCGCGCAGTTTCGCCGCCAGTTCCAGCAGCAGCCCGGTGGACGACCCGCCGTCGTTCGCGCCCGTGAAGTTGGTGGCGATGCCCGGCTTCGTGTCGTAGTGCGACAGCAGGACGATCCAGCCGCCGCCGCTCGTTGCGGCGTGGGAGGGCGGCCACTCCGTCAGGACGTTGCGGTAGGCGAGGGGACCGGAGGGCGTGTCGTTGGTGAAGAGGTCCACGCGGGGCGCCAGGCCGGCGGCGGCCAGTTGCGCGGCGATCCACGCCGCCGCGCGCGCGGCGCCCGGCGTGCCGGCGTCGCGCGGCCCGAGGGCGCACAGGGCCTCGACGCGCCGCAGCGCGTTCGTGCCGTCCGCCGCCGTGAACGCCGGCCAGGCCGCGGGCGCGGTCGCGTCCGCGGCCGCGCCCGCCGGCGCCGCCGGCCGGCAGCCGGCCAGGAACGCGGCCGCCAGCAGACACGCCATGCCGCAACGGCGCACCGCCCGTCCCTACTCGACCTTGACGCCCAGGAGGGCGAGCAGGCGGTCGAGATCCTCGTTGTCGTAGAAGTCGATCTCGATGCAGCCCTTGGTGTGCTTGCCGTTGGCGTGGGTGAGGCTGGGCAGGAGCCGGACCGCGGTGCCGAAGTGCTGGTGCAGGCGGTCGGCCAGGTCGCGCAGGTGGCTGTCGGGCAGGTCGGAGGCGGCGGGGCGCTTCTCGCCGGCGCGCGACTGGAGCCGGCGCTGGATCAGGCGTTCGAGGGCGCGGACGGTGAGCCCGTCGCTGACGCACTTGCGCGCCAGGAGCGTCTGTTCCTGCGGCACGGCCAGGCCGAGCAAAACCTTGGCGTGGCCGGGGCTGATCTGGTCGGCGCCGACGAGCTGCTTGACCTCGTCCGGCAGCTCCAGCAGGCGCAGCGAGTTGGCGACGCTGGCGCGCGCCTTGCCCACGCGGTCGGCCACGTCCTGCTGGGTGAGGCCGAACTTCTCGCCCAGCACGCGGTAGCCCTCGGCCTCCTCGATGGCGTTCAGATCCTCGCGCTGGATGTTCTCGATGATCGTCATCTCCGCGGCGTCGCGGTCGGCGGCGTCGAGCAGCAGCGCCGGCACGTGGCTCAGGCCGGCCAGCAGCGCCGCGCGCAGGCGGCGCTCGCCGGCGATGAGCTCGTAGCCGCCGCCGGGCGACCGGCGGCAGATCAGGGGCTGGATCACGCCATGGCTCTTGATCGAGCCGGTCAGCTCCTGGAGGGCCGCCTCGTCGAACGCCTGGCGCGGCTGCCACGGGCTGCGGCCGATATCGGCCACGGGCAACTGCATGACGCGGCGCGCATCGTCCGGCGCGGCGGGGGCGGCGGGCGCGGCCGCCGGAACCGGAGCGGGCGCGATCAGGGCTCCGAGGCCGCGGCCGAGGCCAGGACGCGGGCGGGCAGACTTCGCAGCAGACGGGCTCATGTGAGGGTTCCCGTTCCGTCCGTTAGGGGTACAAGCCGGGCCGCATCAGGCCCAGCGTTTCCGGCAGACCGCACAACAGGTTCATGTTCTGAAGCGCCGAACCGGCCTGGCCCTTCATCAGGTTGTCGATGCAGGAGACGACGCGCAACCGGTTCGTGCGGGCGTCCACGCTGACGACGAGGTTGCAGAAGTTCGTGCCGCGCACGTGCATGGTGCCGACGGCGGCCGTGCTCTCGAACAGGCGCACGAAGGGGCTTTCGCGGTAGAAGTCGCGATAGAGCGCCAGGACGTCCGCCTCGTTCGCCGGCCGGGTCAGCGTGCCGTACAGCGTGGAGAGGATGCCGCGGCAGGTGGGCACGACGTGCGCGGTGAAGGTCACGCGGACCTCGCGGCCGGCCTGGAGGGAGAGCTCGCGTTCGACCTCGCAGACGTGCTGGTGGCCGGCGAGCTTGTAGGCGTTGACCTGCTCGTAGCGCGCCGGGAAGTGGAACGCGGGGCTGACCTTCTTGCCCGCGCCGGAGACGCCGGTCTTGCAGTCGCAGATGATGCTGGCCGGCTCGACGAGGCCGGCCTTGACCGCGGGCGAAAGACCCACGATGCAGCTCACGGCGAAGCAGCCGGGATTGCCGACCACGGCCGCCTGCCGGATCGCGGCGCGGTGCAGTTCGGCGAGGCCGTAGGCGTTGCGGCCGAAGAGTTCGGGCGAGGCGTGGGCCGGCGAGCGGCCGATGCGGCGCGCGTACTCGGCGTACGCCTCGGCGGTGGTGAAGCGGAAGTCGCCGCTGTAGTCCACGACCTTGGCGCCGGCGGCGAGCTCGGCCGGCGCCGCCTTCATGCCCACGCCGTCGGGCGTGGCGCAGAAGACCACGTCCACCGGCGCCCGGGCGCGCGGGTCGTCCGGCGCGACGATCGGCAGGTCGCAGAATCCGGCCAGGTGGGGATACACCTGCCCCATGGTCTTGCCGACCTCCTCCACGTCCACCAGTGTCGTCAGTTCCGCCTCGGGATGCTGCAGCAGCAGCTCGACGATTCCGACCCCGCCGTACCCGAGCGCTCCAATCACCTTCACCCGCACCATGTGCCGCTCTCTCCTTGGCGTTGCTACGCGCCGCCAGCGTGGTACTATGGACGGGCGCCGCGGGTGTGTCAAGGGATCGCCGCCACCACGCAACTGCCCCGGCACCAGCATGCGCATCGAGACCTGCGAGTACTTCGTGGCCGGCAGCGGGATTGCCGGCCTGATGAGCGCGCTGCACCTGGCGCCTCACGGCCGCGTGCTGCTGGCGACCAAGAAGGAGTCGGCCGAGAGCAACACGAACTACGCGCAGGGCGGCATTGCCTGCGTGATGGCGCCGGGCGACAGCGTCGAGCAGCACGTGGCCGATACGATGGATGCCGGCGCGGGGCTCTGCGACGAGGCCGTCGTGCGGCGCATCGTCGCCGACGCGCCGGCGCGCATCGCCGAACTCGAACGCCTGGGGGTGGACTTCGCCCCGCGGCCGGACGGCCAGCCGGGATACGACCTGGGACGCGAGGGCGGGCATACGCAGCGCCGCGTGCTCCACGCCGGCGACATCACCGGGCAGCGCGTCGAGACCGCGCTGCTGCGCGCCGCCCAGGCCCACCCCAACATCCGCATTCTCGAGCATGCGCTGCTGATCGACCTGATCACGACCCGCCGCCTCGGCCGGCCCGGGGACAACTGCTGCGTGGGCGCCTACGTGCTCGACCGCCCCAGCGGCGAGATCTTCGCCGTGCGCGCGCCGTGGACCGTGCTGGCCACCGGCGGCTGCGGCAAGGTGTACCTCTACACCAGCAACCCGGACATCGCCACGGGCGACGGCGTGGCCGCGGCCTGGCGCGCCGGCGCCGCCATCGCCAACATGGAGTTCATCCAGTTCCACCCCACCTGCCTCTACCATCCGAAGGCCAAGAACTTCCTGATCAGCGAGGCCGTGCGCGGCGAGGGCGCCGAGCTGGTGGACCGCGACGGCCGGCCCTTCATGGCGCGCTACGACCCGCGCGGCGCGCTGGCGCCGCGCGACATCGTCGCCCGCGCGATCGACGCCGAGATGAAACGCACGGCCGCGCCGTACTGCTGCCTGGACATCCGGCACAAGCCGCGCGCCTTCCTGCAGGGGCGCTTTCCGACGCTCTACGCCACCTGCCTCCAGTACGGCGTGGACATGGCCGCCGACCTGATCCCGGTCGTGCCCGCGGCGCACTACTGCTGCGGCGGCGTGCGGGCGACGGTGGCCGGCGAGACGTCGCTGCCCGGCCTGCTGGCCGTCGGCGAGGTGGCCTGCACCGGCCTGCACGGCGCGAATCGCCTGGCGAGCAACTCGCTGCTGGAGGCGGTCGTCTGCGCGCACGCGATGGCCGAGCGCCTGGTCGGCGCGGCGGCGCCGGCGGCGGCGAACGTGCGCATCCCCGACTGGGAGTCCGGCGCCGCCGTGCCGAGCGACGAGCAGGTGGTGGTGGCGCACAACTGGCGCGAGGTGCGCGGGGCCATGTGGGACTACGTCGGCATCGTGCGCTCCGGCAAACGGCTGGAGCGCGCGCTGCGGCGCATCCGCATGCTGCGCGCCGAAATCCGGCAGTATTACTTCGACTACCTGGTCACGGCCGACGTCCTCGAGCTGCGCAACATCGCCGACGTGGCCGAGCTGATCGTGCGCTGCGCGCGGCAGCGGCGCGAAAGCCGCGGGCTGCACTGCACGCTCGACCATCCCGGCCGGCTGGCGCGGCCGCGCAACACCGTCCTGCCGGGCCGGCGGATCCTCTAGCGGCCTTCCGCATGGCGAAGGAACTGGCAGAGAAGCGCGCGTGGCAGGTGGCGCTGCGGCGCGTGCGGGCCGTGGAGGCCGCGTGGGACGACCCGGCCGGCCGCCAGCGCGCGATCCTCGAGTGCCGCCACTGGCTCGCGGCGCAGTCGCACCTGCCGCGTCTCTGCCGGCTGTCGCCGCTGCTGGACCCGGCGATGGACCGCCGCCGGCTGGCGGCCGTGCTGGCGCCGGTCGCGCGCGCCGGCAGCCGCCGCCGCGTCACGGACGTCGACGTGCTCGACGCCGATGCGCCCGCCGCCGCGGCGCCCGCGGGGCTGCCGGTGCCGCTGACGGTCGTGGCCGACTGCCTGCGCTCGGCGTTCAACCTCGGCGGCATCCTGCGCACGGCCGAATGCCTGGGCGCGGCGGCCGTGTGGACCTGCGGCTACACGGCCGCGCCGTCCGCGCCGGCCGTGGCGCAGGCCGCGATGGGAGCGGAGAAGCTGGTGCCGTGGCGGGTGTGGCCGTCGGTGGCGGACGCGCTGGCCGCGCTGCGTCGGGACGGCGCACAGTGCGTGGCGCTGGAGACCGTGGCCGGCGCGCCGGCGCCCGGCGCGTTCCACTGGCGTTTTCCCTGCGCGCTCGTGCTGGGCAACGAGCGTTTCGGCCTCGCGCCGGAGACGCTGGCGCTGTGCGACGCGAGCGTGCGCATCCCGGTCTATGGGCGCAAGAACTCGCTCAATGTGGCGGCGGCGTTTGCGGTGGCGGGATACGCGGCTCGCGCCGCGTGGGAGCGGAGCGGGGAGGTCGGGGAGGTTTAGGGTTGGGGAGGTTCAGGGTTGGGGAGGTTCAAGGTTTCTACAACGTGGACAGGATCCTGCGCGCGTCGTCGAGCACGATCCCCTGCAGGATCATGTGCAGCTTCTCGGGGCTGGAGGCATACTGCATGCCGTCGGCTTCGGAGATGCGCCCCTCCTTGATCAGCTTGTAGATGGACTGGTCGAAGGTCTGCATGCCGTCCTCGCCGCCGGTCTCGATGGCGGCGGAGAGAACGTCGAGCTGATCGCGCGACAGGATCTTCTTCACCGTCGGCGTGTTGAACAGGATTTCGACGGCGGGCACGACCACGCCGTCCACGTCCGGAATCAGGCGCTGGCAGATGATGGCCTGGAGGTTGGCGGCCAGCGCCATGCGGGTCTGGTCGCGCTCGCTCTTCGGGAATTCGTCCAGCAGGCGCGGCACGGCCTGGCTGGCGGTGGAGGCGTGCAGGGTGGAGAAGACCAGGTGGCCGGTCTCGGAGGCGAGCAGCGCGATGCGCAGCGTTTCGGCGTCGCGCAGTTCGCCGATGAGGATCACGTCCGGGTTCTGGCGCAGCACCTGCCGCAGGGCCGCGGTGAACGAGAGCGTGTCGAGGCCGACCTCGCGCTGGGTGATCACGCTGCGCTCGTCCTCGAAGGTGTATTCGATCGGGTCCTCGACGGTGATGATGCGCCGCTCGTACCGGCGGTTGACGGTGCCGATCAGCGCGGCCAGGGTGGAGGACTTGCCGCAGCCGGTGGCGCCGGAGAGGATCACGATCCCGCGCTGGACGTCGGCCAGGCCGTTGAGCACCTCCGGCAGGTTGAGTTCCTCGATGGTGGGGATGCGCGCCTTCACGTGGCGCAGGGCGAGGGCGGGCTCGCCCTGGCCGTAGAAGGCGTTGACGCGGAAGCGGCCGACGTCCGGCTCGCGGTGGGAGAAATCGGCCTCCATGGTCTCGGCCAGTTTGCCGGCGGCGTGGGGCGGCACGATCGCGTCCACGATGCCCTGCACGTCCGCGGCCGTCAGCGGGTCGTCGCTGGCCGGCTGGAGCAGGCTGTGGATGCGGAAGTACGGGCGCTGGCGCGCCTTGATGTGCACGTCGGAGGCGCCGACCTCGACGGCCAAGGCCAGGAGCTTGTGGAGGAATTCGCGCATGTCGGACATGGCCGGTCTCCGCAGTTTCAGCGCAGGCGGGCGAAGAGGACGCCGCCGGCGCCGAGGAAGACGAGGTTGGGCAGCCACGCCGCGAGCGCGGGCGCCAGCAGCGTGCGCTTGGCCAGCAGCAGGCAGCCGTTGCTCGCGGCGTAGAAGCCGAAGAAGAGCGCGATCGCCAGCAGGATGCCCTTGAAGGCGCTCTGGCGGCCGCCGGCGACACCGGCGGGGATGGCGAAGAGGGTCATCACCACGCACGCCCAGGGCATGGCCAGGCGGGCGTGGATGTCGTAGAGGCGGCTGGCGCGGTTCTCGCGGTCGGCCGCCGTGGGCGGGTCGGGCAGGGGATGGCTGCGCAGGAAGGCGAGCATGTCGCGGACGGAGAGGAAGTCCCATTCCTTCTTCTCGATGACAAAATCCCGGGGGCGCTCGTTGAAGTCCGGCATGGGCCGCACGGCGAGGTTCAGCAGGGGGTTGGGGGCGGGACGGACGGGATTGCCCAGCGGGTCGAAGGTGAGGTACTGCGGGTCGAAGAGGCACCAGACGCCGTCCAGGTACTCGGCGCGGCGGCAGGCGATGCTGAGCAGGCGGCGGCCGTCCGGGCCGTCCACGGCGATGCGCACGCCCTCCAGCACGCGCGGGTTGTCGAGGTCGATGCGGTCCACCGACCAGACGCGGCGCGCGGTGACGTTGAAGTAGTGGACGTCGCGGCGGACGTCGTCCTTGGGCCGGCGGTAGCCGTTGGCCTCCACGCGGCGGGCGAACTCGCGCGCGCCCGGGGCGTAGAACTCGAGGTTGAGCGCGCAGAGCAGGGCGACCGCGGCGGCGGTGGCGAGCATGGGCGCGACCACGGTGGCGTAGCGCAGGCCGTTGGCGCGCATGGCGACGATCTCGTTGTGGTGGCAGAAGCGCCACATCGTGTAGAGCGCCGCCAGCATCAGGGCGGCCGGCAGCAGCCAGCCGACGTAGGGCGCCATGTAGTCGAAGAAATAGCGCAGGGCGAACCCGGCCGACGGCCGGGCGGCGGCCAGCTTGGCAAAGCTCTTGAAGAGCGTGGAGAGGACGTACAGGCCGTAAAAAGTCGCGAAACAGTAGGCGAAGGGCAGCAGGAACTCGCGCAGCACGTATCGGTGGAGGATCTTCATGGAGGCCGTGCCGGCCGCGCCGGCGCCGGGAAGTGTCGGCCAGGCAAGGGGAGAAGTCAACGGGGGAATGGACGGCCGGTGGGCGCTGGTTTGGCCTTGCGCGGGCATTTCCGTCAACCTATACTGGGCGGATAACGAAAGGCGGGCCGGCTCCAGTGGGGCGCGGCCTGCCGAAGGGCATGGAGCATGGCGGAGCAGAGGAGTAGACGGCCACTGCGTTTGGTCCTCGCGGCGGCGGCCATTCTGGCCGTGGCGGCCTTCTTTGCGTCGCGGCGCGCGCCGGCGACAAGGGCGCCCGCGCCGGCACCCGTTTCCGTACCCGCGCGCATGGCGGTTCCCGCGGCCGCGCCGCTGACCGTCGCCGACATTCCCGTGATCGAGCAGCGCCTGCGGGCGACCGAGAAGGCATACGCCGAGGCCATGCGCCGCTACGCCGAACTGCGGCAGAAACTGCTCGCCGGGGGCGCCGCGAAGACGGAGGTGGCGGACGCGAAGCGGGCCATCGAAGAGGCCCTCGACCGGCATCCGGCCGTCGTCGCGATGCGGGAGCAGCTTGCGCGTATCGAAGAGAGCGCGGGCAAGGCCTCGACCCGCCAGGCCGAACTGTTGGACTCGCTGCACGCCGCCACGCGCCAGCGCGACGCCGACTACCGCCAGGCGATCGACGACGTTCTCGCCCGGATGCAGGAGGCGCGGCGCAAGGAGATCCTGGAACCCGGCGGCCACAAGACTCTTTCGAAGCTGACGCCCGAGGAGATGAAGAAGCTGGCGGCCCTGCAGGACAAGTACATGGGCGAGTACCACGATCTGGTGGCGAAGCGCAGCGAACGCAAACCCGGCGAGGCCGAGCAGAAGCTGCTCGACGAGTACCAGTCGCTCGGCGAGGCGCGCGCCGCCGCCGGCACCCGCTACGCGCAGACCTACCAGGAGATGGCCGAACTGCGCCTCCGGCTGCGTGCGGAGGATTCGGAGATCGCCGCGCTCAACCGGGCGCTGATCGCGAGGAACTCGCAGTGTCTGGCCGACCTGGACCGGCAGCCCGAGATGGCGGCCGCCGTGCAGGAGATGCAGCGCCTGGGCCGCCAGCGGGCGGAACTGGCGACGCAACTGGCCGCGCTGCAGATCCAGCGGCCGGCCACGGCGCCGGTGCCGGCGGAAGCGGCGTCGGCGACGACGAACGGCTAGGCGGCGACGGAACAAGGGTTTTCGGTGTGGAGCGGACGACGATGACGGAAGGACGGTCCATGATGAACCGGCGACTGAACTCGGCCCTGTTGATCCTGCTCGGCGTGCTGGCGTGCGTGCCCTTCGCGGCGCGCGCGATCGACGACATTCCGAGCTTCAAGACCACCTTCTACAACACGTACTACCCCAAGATGGGGCAGGGCAACACCGACATCCCCGCCGGCCAGGTGCGGGATGCGGCCGCGACGCTGTACGAGGGCTGGTGGCGCGAGGAGAGCTACTACCGTCAGAACCCGGTGGACGGCTCCGCGCTGCGCGGCTTCAACATGAAGACCAAGGTGTACGGCGACAAGCCCGTGCCCTGGACGCACGGCATCATGGTGGACCCGGCCAACCCGGGCAACGGCATGGTCTCGCCCAAGAGCTGGGTGGGCATCACCGGCGGGGCGGCCGCGCCGGTCGCCGGACCCAGCTTCGGCGGCGAGCGCAACCTCGAGACCGCGCGCAACGGCCAGCGCTACGGCGGCACCGGCCCGCTGGTGGACGGCTACTGGACCCCGGGCGAACGGTTCTGGGACACGATGCTGGTTGCCGGCCAGCCGCCGAACGGCCGGTTCGACACGTTTCTGGCGGACGAGGATTTCTGGCGCGCGGACAACACCAACACGCTCTCCCTCTCCAGCCTGGCGCGTTCGCTGGTGCACATCCCGGGCGGGCGCGTGGCCGGCGACTGGGACTGGCGGCGCGGCGAATACTACGCCGACTACTACAACGACACGCTCGTCAACAGCACGACCACCATTGTCGTCCAGGTCGGCTTCGAGTCCGCCGTGCAGATCTGGGTGGCCGACACCACGCGCGGCGTGAACATTCCGCTGGTGGTCTCCGAGCAGCAGCTCGACCTTTCCTCCGTGCCCACGGTGGTTGTCACCACGGTCACCAATCCGCCGGTGATCGTGACGACGACCAATCCCACGCCGGTCGTCACCGTCACCACCAACCCGGCGGTGATCACGACGACGACGAACTACCAGAACGTGCTGATCACGCCGCTGACCGCCATTCCGGCCGGCAGCCAGGTCATCTACACGAACCTGCTGTACGGCTATTTCGGTCCGCCCCTGAACACGCTGATCGCCACCGGGTCCGTGCCCGTGGACCTGGGCTTCATCGCGCCGATCGACATGACGATCGGTCCGATCTTCGGCAACCTGCCGACGACGGTCACCGTGGCCACCAACGGTCCCACCGTCGTCACGACCACCAATTTCGTGGATGTCGTCACGGTGACGACCAACGCGCCGGTCGTCTTTGCGGTGACCAACATCATCTACTCGGCCGTGGGCGGCAACCAGGGCGACTTCTTCCATACGCTGGTCAACAACGGGCTGGCGTCCACGCCGCCCAACGCCAACGTGCCGCGCAACGGCCTTTTCGACTACAACGTGGACGCCAACGGCAACCCGCTGGTCTACCCGGCCGTGGCCAACGGGCTCGTGCCCACGGTCACCGGCAGGGTGTACGTCGTCTTCCAGAGCTACCTGTGGCTGGCGGCGGCCACGCCGTACATTGACATCAACAACAACTACTATGTCGTGCCGCAGGTGCAGGGAGGCGGCGTGACGCCGACGCCGCGGGCGCCGCCCTACTACATGAACGACTATGGCGCCGCCAACGTCAGCGTGCCGCCGTACTCCGGACAGATCCGGCTGTGCACGATCTACGTGCCGATCTACCAGGCGGGCGAACTCTGGGGCCTGTCCCTGGGGCAGTTCGGCAACACACGGCTTTACGTGGACTGGGGCTACCCGAGCTTCCCCGGCAACCCGCCGCCCTATCCGAACGACAACCGCTGGACCCGGGGGCACGACCACGAGCCGTTCCAGGACTTCCAGAGCTGGTGGATGCCGCACGGCGGCCTCAACGGCAACGGCGCCTGGGTGGACGCGGTGGTTGGGTATCCAGCCAGCGGCGTCCCGCACCTGGGGCCCACGCCGCTCAGCCAGCACATGGGCGATCCGGCGTCGCCGAATGCCATCACATACAGCGACTATGTCCAGTACGTCAACCACAACTACCCCGGCAACATCGCCGGCCTGGTCGCGCGCTGCGCCAACGGCATCTACGACGGCCCGGACGACTGGGGCGAGACGGGGCCGTCCGCCACCAACAAGTATCAGTGGTCCGGCGAGTCCGCCGTCGTCGCGACGCCGCCGCCCGGCAATTACGGCATGAGCGGTTGGGACTTCTACGGCCAGCACGGCGGTTCGTGGGACGGCTGGTGGGCGGACAGCTTCAGCCAGTTCGGTTCCGCGGGCGCACCGGCTTGGATCGGCAGCCGGCCCAACGTCGCGCCGTATGCCCCGGTTAACCCGGCGGTGGATTATGCGACCACGATCACGGGGACGAATATCGTGATCACCGGCGGGGTGCCGACGCCATCGCTGGTCTACGCCAGCATTGTCCGTCCCCCCATCGGCAAGACGTGGGGCTACAACGGCACGCGCGAGTTCGAGGACCTGGCATCGTCCATGTACCACCGCGGCGGGATTGACAGCGGCATCGCCCTCATGATGGCGGGCGACCTGGCCGGCGACATGCGGCTCGGCGAGCCAACCGACCCGTGGACCTTCAACATCAGCGGCACGGACAAGGGAACCGACATCCCGTTCATGGCGAACGTGTCCCCCGACAACACGCTGCCGTCTTCCGGCCCCATGGCCTACAACGTGCACGGCTGCGACGGCTTCGACGCCGGCAACCAGCTCAACATCGAGATCCTGACCTGGCGGTTCGATCCCAACGCCGGCGATTACTGGACCGGACCGCGCGGCGACCCGGCGGGCAGGACCGCCGGGGTGACCCCCGGCCCGGCCTACACCCACGACCACCGCGACCTGAACCTGGACGGCCTGCTCGATCTCGGCGAGACGATCCCGGACCGCAGCCAGAACTACTCCACCGACGCCGTGCGCGGCGCCGGCGCGGTGACCCCGCAAGGCGGGCGCTTGACCGCCTATCCGTTCAACTGGTTCCGCTACTTCGAGGACTGCGTGGCGGCCTGGGACGAGGTCGAGGACTACAACGCCCTGCTCTGGAACAACACCACGGGCTCGGGCGACCTCCAGATCATCGCGCCCAACTGGTTCGAGTGGGTCAACGGCATGTCCATGACCGGCTACCTGAACGACAACAAGGACGTGCGCTTCCACCAGAACGGCTCCATCCCACACGTCGGTTTCGATCCCGAGACCGACGACCTGTGGATTGACCTCAACGGCGACGGCGTTTACACGATCGAGGCGGAACTGCACCTCGGGCCGGCCACCAATGCGCTGGCCGTCGGCGTGGACGGCGGGCCGGGCCTGTCGCCGACGCTCTACCTCGATATCAACGGCAGCGGAGCCTTCGAGCCTGCCACGGACTTCGCCTGGTATGACGCCAGCGGCAACGGCGCCTACGACACCGACCTGGTGCTGGTGGACGCGCAGAAGCTCATGGCACCCGGCCAGGCCGGGCGGGCCGTCAACTGGATCGAGCCGGCCGTGGTGGTCTGCTACCAGGACGTCAACGGCGACAGCGCGCCCGACGTCGGCGACAACTTCTGGCTGGAGAACCGCGGCACCAACACGATCACGCCGAACGTCTTCGACCTGGCCGGCGACGACATCCTGTTCGTCGGCTCGCCCGCCGTCTTCGCGGACGGCGTGGCGGGGCTGTCGGCCGTCGGCGCCTACTATCGCTCGCGCCAGCCGTTTGACGCCGGCTGGCAGCCGGGCGACGACGTCTGGATTCTCGGTCCCTCCGGCTCGCCGAACGTGTTCACGGCAGAGGAGCCGGTCTGCGCGCCCAACGGCCTCGCGCTCCATTACCTGGGCGCGACGACCAACGTCCTGACCGGCGTAGCCTACGTGGACCGCAACGGTTCCAGCAGCTACCAGTACGCCTTCGACGACACCTGGCTCGATTCCGACGGCGACGGCTTCTACAGCGTCGAGCCGATCGCCGTGAACCACAACGGCCTGGCCAACGGCGTGCCCGGCACGCTGATCCTGAACGTGGCCTGGCTGGACCTGGAGGAGAACGGCACGTTCGACCCGGTCCGCACCGTCACCCTGGGCGAGGACCAGATGCAGATGGGCGACGTGCTGTGGCTGGACACGGTGCCGACGCCGAACGGCAACGGCCTCTACGACCGCGGGACCCGTTACCGCATCGGCGTCTACTCCATGGGCTGGGCCTCGCCGGGCGCGGACACCAACCGCAACCCGGGCGCCTTCGGCGGCCTGAGCATCGGGCCGCACCTGGCCGACTTCGGCTACTCGTGCCTCACGCGCGACGACACCTGGATGGGCGGCCTGGCGCACCTCTGGCCCCAGAACCTGGGCTTCGTCGGCGCGACCCACGAGCAGGGACACGAACTGGTCGGCTGGCCGGACTACTACGACTACAACAGTTGGGGCCAGTTGCAGGGCGTGATCCACCGCCCGGTCGGGTCGTACGACCTGATGGCCAACGGCGTGCTGGTCCACGGCATCGCCAGCACCAAGCGGGTCTGGACCGAGCCGCAGAGGCTCAACGGCGCGAACGGCATTTTGGGCGCGCCGAACACCGGCGTGAAGACGCTGCTGCTCTATCCCGTCGAGCGCATGCCCGACCAGTACTACTGGTTCCTCAGCCCGAATGGCACGGAAGCGTTCGCCTTCTGGTACGTCTCCGGACAGTCGCCCTACTCCGTGTACAGCGGCCGGCAGGGCATCATGATCGAGCATGACGACGGCGGCGACCTGCTGGGCCGCGGCCACCCGCTCCAGCAGCGCGTCAACTACCGCTTCTCGTCGCACGTCGTCCAGGCCGACGGCCTGTACGAGATGGAGGACGGCGTCAACGCCGGCGACCCGGGCGACATGTGGGGCGTCACCAACAAGGTGTTCAACGAGTACAGCATGCCGCCGGCCCGCTGGTGGAGCCAGGAGGAGGCGGGCATCCGCATCGTGGACATCCGCCTGCCGGCCAACCCGCTCGACCCGGCGGAGGTGGACTTCGAGTACGTCGGCACGGTCGGCCCGTGGTACTGGGTCGGCCCCTCCGTCGGCGCGGCCACCTCGACCGTCACCGGCGCCAGCACGGCCGTGGCCGGCACCGGCACCGGCGCCAGCGGCGGCAGCTTCAACGTGCTGGCCGGCGGCAGCCGCGGCGACAGCGACGGCGACGGCATCCCGGATGCCTGGGAGATCTACTGGTTCGGCCGCTACAACAATCCGCTGGCGGTGTGCACGGCCACCAGCGACTGGGACGGCGACGGCCTGACCGACTACGCCGAGTGGCTGGCGCACCTGAATCCGCTCGACCAGTGGTCGTGGTCGCTCGACCTCGACACGACCAAGACCGACGCGGACGCCGACCTGGACGGCGACCTGATCAGCAACACGGACGAGTACGCCCGCGGCACCAACATGCGCGAGCCGGACTCGGACGACGACGGCTGGAGCGACTCGCAGGAGATCAACCCGAACGTGCCCAAGCCGGACGAGAGCGGGCCCTACGGCGTGCGCCGCATCACCAGCCCGCTGGACTCGCGCTCGCCGCTGATCCAGCGCAGCCTGCACCTCGGCGCCGCCGACACGCTGCGGATTCCGTCCTCCGAGATCAACGACTCCCAGCGCTTCATGGTGAGCAACTTCACGGTCGAGGCCTGGGTACGCCTGGACCGCGGCAACGAGACCGGTACGGTCCTCTGCCGCCGCACCGCGCAGGGCGAGACCAACTTCGTCCTGGGCGTGCGCAGCAACGTGGCGTACGCCGGGTTTACCACCGAGGGCGGCAACCCGTACATCGCGGCCGCGACGACGCCGCTGGCCTCCAACGTCTGGTACCACCTGGCGGGCGTGTACAACGTCACCAACCACAGCCTGCGGCTCTACGTCAACGGCGCGCTGGCGGGTGTGATGACGGCGCTCGAACTGCCGGCCGCCGGCCATCCCACGCTGCTGGCGGGCGGCACAAGCAGCGGCACGGTCACGCTCGGCGGCGGCATTGACGGCTTCGTGGACGAGGTGCGCATCTGGAACAGCGCCCGCACATCGAGCCAGATCGCCACCGGCCACCGCCGGATCGTCAACTCGCCGTGGCTGCCCGGCTCGGTCACCTACAACGGCGTGACGCAGCCCCTGCGCCTGCTGCAGTCGGTGGGCAATGACGGCTCGCTGATCGCGAACTTCCGCTTCGACGACAGCCAGAACACGACGATCACCAACCTGCTCGACGGGCAGGTCCACAAGGGCGGCGCCGAGGACAGCGTGCACCCGCTCGGCGCCAACGAGGGATGCTACTGGAACGGCGGCAGCCGCGGCTTCGTCAACGGCACGCCGGTGGATGACTTCGGCTACTGCCTCTCCGTGCCGGTCACGCCCAGCGCCTACTTCTCGACCAACTGCGTGCGCCTGGGGCTGATGACCGACAACGACACGCCGGTGGACGACATCAACGAGGACGGCATCGCCGACTCGTGGCAGGTGCTCTACTGGCCGCAGTTCAGCGTCTTCACCAACGGGCCGTGGGCCGCGATCGTGGACGCCGACGGCGACGGCATCGACAACCTCGGCGAATACCGCCTGGACACCAGCCCCACCGATCCGGACACCGACCACAACGGCGTGATCGACGGCCTGGAGGACGACGACGACGACGGCCTCTCCAACATCGATGAGTCGCGTCTGGGCACCGACCCGCGCGATCCGGACACCGACGACGACGGCGTCTCGGACGGCGAAGAGGTCAACTCCCGGATCGTCAAGGCCGACGGCAAGCTGATCACCAGCCCGACCTACTCGCGCAGTCCGTTCGTGTCGCGCAGCCTGGTGCTGGACGGCACCGCCCATGCCGTCCCGTCCGGGATGGAGGTCGGCGACCCCGACCGCTTCGACCTCGACACCTGGACGCTGGAGGCCTGGGTCAACCCGGCGACCGCCAACGAGACCGGCTCGCTCATCAAGCGTACGGTAACCCTTGGCGGCGGGCTGACCTTCGACCTGCGCCTGGACGCCAACCGCCCGTCGGCGCGGTTCACGACCGGCGCCGGCGTGACCGTCTCCGTGGGCGACCCCTCGCTCCGCAAGATCCCGTCCAATGCCTGGACGCACGTGGCCACCGTGTGGGATCCGGCGCGCAGCACGCTGGAGTTCTTCACCAACGGCGTGCTGGTGGCGGCGCAGGTCAACGTCACCACGCCCGCGCAGGGGGTGGGCACCGTCACGCTCGGCGAGGGCCTGCACGGCCTGCTGGACGACGTCCGGATCTGGTCCGTGGCGCTCGCGCCCGACCACCTCCTGACGTGGCGCAACCGGCACATGTTGCAGACCATGGTGCAGACGACGGTCACCACGGCCACCACGAACAACGCCGGCGGCGCCGTGGACGTCGTGTTCGTGTTCGACACCAGCGGGACCATGTCGCTGTGGATCAACCAGGTGTCGCAGAACATCAACACCTTCGTGCAGCAGCTCGCGGCCCAGAACGTCAACGCGCAGGTCGCCATCCTCGATTACGTGGACGGCATGACCGGCAACTTCTTCTGGGACGGCTTCACGCCCTACGGGTTCTACTCCAGCCCGACGCAGGTCGCGAATGTCCTCGCGGGCCTCAGCACGGACGGCGCAACGGAGGCGGGCAGCGCGGCGCTGATCCACGCCCTGCAGCCCGGCACCTTCAACCCCGGCTACCGGCCCAACGCCAAGAAGTTCTTCATCCTCATCACCGACGAGCAGATTGACCAGGGCTGGCCGCCGTTCATGACCGTGCCCTCGATGACCCTGAACCAGGTGATCCAGCAGCTCGTCAGCCAGCAGGTGACGGTCAACGTGGTGCGCGATCCCTTCTGGGACGGCGACGCCAACATGAACGGCATTGCCGACGGCAACGACATCGCGCAGGCCACGGGCGGCACCGTGTTCGACATCACCCAGAGCTTCGTCTCGATCCTGCCGGGCGTGGTCTCCAACATCGTGTCGCAGGCCACCACGGTCAGCACGCAGGGCGTCTCGGTCACGAAGTCGACGCTGGCCGCATACTACACGTTCGACGACAGCCAGAACACGACGATCTCGAACCGCCTGACCGGCCGCATCGATTCGCACGGCGCGGAGGACACGATGCACCAGCTCGACTGGCGCTACGCGGTCGTGCCCGCGGCGTTCAGCACCAACGGCGCGCCGGTGGTCGGCGACGAGGACGTGGACGCCAGCCGCTTGGGCGACTGGTGGGAGAAGTTGTTCTTCCTCGGCCCGGTGAGCTGGACAAACGACACCGACGGCGACGGCCTGATCAACCTCTACGAGTACCGCTTCGGCCTGAACCCGCACGACGTCGACACCGACGGCGACGGCATCTGGGACGCTTTGGAGCGCTTCCCGGTGCCGATCGACCCGTCCGTGACCGACAGCGACGGCGACGGCATGCCGGACGCCTGGGAGATCTACTACGGCCTCGATCCGTTCAACGGCAACATCTACGACGGCCTGCTCGGGCCGTACGCCGACCCGGACCACGACGGCCTGTGCAACCTGTTCGAGTACCTGGCCGGCAGCAACCCGTGGAACCCGGACTCCAACGGGTCGGGCTACTTCGACTACGACAACCGCGCGGGATCGAACCTGCTGACCTACGGCGAGCTGTACGACGACCGCGACGGCATGCCGCCGCTCTGGGAGATCCAGCGCGGCTTGTCGCCCAACATGTACGACGCGCACGCGGATTGGGACGCGGACGGCTGGTCGGCATACGCCGAGTACATGGCCGGCTCCAACCCGCTGGACGGCAACAGCACGCCTGCGCCGACCCTCTTCGTCACGGTCTGGTATGCCGGGCCCCCCGTCACCGGCGACCTGCGCATCGAGGCGTACACGACGGCAACCATGGACGGGGACCCGGACGCCGTGCTCTCCGCCAACCTGGCGGCCGGCGCGCTGCTGTTCGTCGGCACCGAGACGGTCACCGTCGCCGCGCCCGCCGGCTCCAGCGCCCTGACGCTGGCGTCCGTCAGCGGCCTCACGCCCGGCGTGACAATCCTGACCGGCGTGGGCATGGCCAACGGGACGTACGTCGCCGGCGTGACCGGCACGGTTGTGACCCTCAACCAGCCCACCACGGCGCAGATCCCCGCGGGCGCCACGCTCACGGCCAGCGATCCGACCGCGGTGCACTACCCGGCGACGCTGGTCATCGCCACCGGCAGCAACCAGGTCGGACGGCTGCGCGAGGGCGACAACTGGTTCTTCGGCTACGTGGACCAGAACTCGAATAACCAGTGGGATCCCGGCGAGCCCGCCGGCATCGCGCCCTACCAGCCGCTCAACCTGACCTGGGGATCGCTGGCCTTCGACCTCTTCCTGCAGGACGCGCCGCAGGGCATGCCGCGCATCGCCTGGACGCTGCCGGGCGGCGCGACCGCCACGCGCGTGCAGATCGACTACACCTCGGGCGCGCTGCAGAACGTGCTCGACGTCATCGTGCGCGCCCCGCGCAACTACCTGACCGAGGCGGATCTGCTGCGCGTGGGCATCACCAACGGCCTGTTTGTCAGCAACAGCGGCGATCTGAACACGGGATCGGGGTACCGCTGGACGGTGGACTTCGATCCGCCGGACAGCACCAGCACCTTCGTGCCCGACCAGGCGTACCAGACGTTCACGCAACGCTGGACCTCGGCCATCTCCGCCCAGCCGGTGATCCTCGCGCCGCTGAACGAGGTGATCCGCAGCCTCCCGCTGCAACTCGAGTGGAAGGCCACCGAGCGCACGTCGGCGTTCTCGATCGAGCTGCGGCGCAACTCCACCACGGGCACGGTGGTGTTCAGCTCGCTCCTGCGGGCGCCGTACTACCGCGACAACGGCGGCCAGACGCACTACGTCTTCACGCCGCAGTACCTGCAGACCCACTTCCTGCCGCTGACCGACGGAACCTACTGGTGGAAGGTCAAGTGCAGCAACAACGGCAACCTGCCGACCGGCGCCTGGTCCGACTGGTCGTACTTCGTGCTGGACATGGCGGGCACCAACCAGCCGTCCGGCACGACCAACGGACTGTCGACCACGGGGCCGTTCTCGATCGACGGCAGCCTGCGCTACTTCGGCAAGGTCGCCAACCACGCCGCCGACGAGCCGGTGATCACCAACAGCACGGCCCGGAGCTTCACCAACCGCACGCTGCTGTTCAAGCCGGTGGACTTCGGCTACACGACCGTGCGCGTCTACCGCGCCGGCGCCTCCAACCTCGTGGTCTTCAGCGACCGCGCGGTCGCGACGCCGACCAACCTCGCCAGCGTCCGCCTGCAGGTTGTGACCAACGAGTCGCAGGCCGGCTGGCTGAACAGCACCTGCACGGTCAACTACACGAGCGGCCTGCTGTCGCTCACGCTGCCCGCCAACCTGCTGGCCGGCGACAAGGTGCTGGTGACGTACGACTACAACTACTACCCGTTCGTCGTCCAGGCCTACGCCACGCTCGACCTGCCGGGCTTCAGCGGCAAGCCGCTGGCGCAGACGTCGATCTTCCGCAAGGGGGCCTTCCGGCTGACCGGCCTCTCCGCCGGCAGCTACGATCTCCTCGGATTCATTGACGGCAACTTCAACGGACGCGTGGACCCGTGGGAGACGTGGGGCTTCGTGCGGAACCAGGTGCCCGCCAGTGGGCCCGGCTACCAGGAAATCCACCCGCTGACCGTCGGCCCGTCCATCACGGCCGCGTCGAACGTCAGACTCGTGATGCGCGACCGCGACACCGACAACGACCGCCTGCCGGATGCCTGGGAGATCCAGAAGTTCGGCAGCCTGGCTGCGCACGTCGGCGGCGACGTGGTCTTCGGCACGACCACCACCATCTGGCAGACGTACGCCGATGGTCCGCTGGACTCGGATCCCAACCTGTGGGACACCGACTACGACGGGCTGCCGGACACCATCGAACTGCTGCTGCTGACCGACACGCACAGTCCCGACACGGACCGCGACGGCGTCTCGGACCTCGAGGAGTATCTCAGCGGCAGCAGCCCGACCAACCCGCTGGACGCCGAGCAGTTCGTGATCCCGACGCTCTCCACGGAGCCGGCGACCGGCAACCCGGTGATCGCCTGGAGCTCGCCGAAGGTGCCGGCCGGCGTGATCATCCGCTACACCATCCTGCGCTCGACCAGCCTCGCCGGCGGATGGAGCGGCATCGGCGCCGTCGTGGCCTACCCGGGCGATGATGCGCAGCCGCGCAGCTACACGGACGACGAGCCGGGCCGGCCGGCCGGGGCGTTCTACCGGCTTGTGGCCAGCGTCGAGGCGGTCAACTAGCGTCGCCAGGCGATGGGCAATCCCGGCGGGGCGGCTGCGGCCGCCCCGCCGCATTTCCATGTGTGGCGCGGCGCGCTTGGCTTTGGCCGGGCGGGCTGCTATAGTCGCCGCGCCCTGTTCCCGGGGGACCGAGCATGCATCCCTACCGCACCCACACCTGCAACGACCTGCGCGACACGCACGCCGGACAGACCGCCCGCATCTCCGGCTGGATCTACCGCAAGCGCGACCATGGCGGCATTCTCTTCATAGACTTGCGCGACCACTACGGGCTCACCCAGGTCGTCGTCCACCCCAGCCGGCCCTTCTTCGAGGAACTGACGCACATCAAGCTGGAAAGCGTCGCCACCTTCACCGGCGGCGTCACGCTGCGCGACGCCGAGACCGTCAACCCGGACCTGCCCACCGGCCGCGTCGAACTGGTGGCCGACGCGTGCACGCTCCAGTCCGTGTCCGAACAAACGCCGCTCTATCTCGCGGGCGACGACGACGTGGCCGAGGAAGTGCGGCTCAAGTACCGTTTTCTCGACCTGCGCCGCGAGGCGCTGCACCGCAACATCCTGCTGCGCTCGCGCGTCGTCGCCCACCTGCGCCAGCAGATGACCGCGCTGGGGTTCAACGAGTACCAGACGCCCATCCTCACCGCCAGCTCGCCCGAGGGCGCCCGCGACTACCTCGTGCCCAGCCGCGTGCACCCCGGCCGCTTCTACGCGCTGCCGCAGGCGCCGCAGATGTTCAAGCAGCTCCTGATGGTCGCCGGCTTCGACCGCTACTTCCAGATCGCGCCCTGCTTCCGCGACGAGGACGCGCGCGCCGACCGCTCGCCCGGCGAGTTCTACCAGCTCGACCTGGAGATGTCGTTCGTCACGCAGGACGACGTCTTCGCCGTCGTCGAGCAGGTGCTGCACAGCACGTTCGCGGCCTTCGGCACGCTGGCGGCCGACGCGCCGCCGTGGCGCCGCATCCCGTACCGCGAGGCGCTGCTCAAGTACGGCACCGACAAGCCCGACCTGCGCATCCCGATCGAGATGTTCGACGCCACGGAGATCTTCCGCGCTTCCGGCTTCAACGCCTTCGCCGGCGCCATCCAGACCGGGGCCGTCGTGCGTGCCATCCCTGTGCGCGCGATCAAGACCCAGCCGCGCAGCTTCTTCGACAAGCTCGTCGAGCACGCCAAGTCCATCGGCTCCAAGGGCCTCGCCTATCTCGTCTGGGACGGCGCGCAGGTCAAGGGCCCCATCCAGAAGTTCCTGAAGAAGGAGGAGCTGGACGCCCTCGCCGCGGCCGGCGCCATGCGGGACGGCGACGTGCTGTTTTTCGTCTGCGACGAGCCCGGCAAGGCGGCGAAGATCGGCGGCGACATCCGCGCCAAGCTCGGCCGCGACCTGGGGCTCGTGGAGGCGGGGGTCTTCCGCTTCTGCTGGATCGTGGACTTCCCGATGTACGAGACCGACCCGGAGACCGGCGCGGTCGCCTTCTCGCACAATCCGTTCTCCATGCCGCAGGGCGGCATGGAGGCGCTGGAGAAGACGCCGCCGCTGGAGATTCTGGCGCACCAGTATGACGTGGTCTGCAACGGCGTCGAGCTCTCCAGCGGCGCCATCCGCAACCACCGGCCGGACATCATGTACAAGGCGTTCGAGATCGCCGGCTACCGGCGCGAGGACGTGGAGGCCAAGTTCCCGGGGCTGCTCAACGCCTTCCGCTACGGCGCGCCGCCCCACGGCGGCATCGCCCCGGGCATCGACCGCATCGTCATGCTGCTCGCCGGCGCGGAGAACATCCGCGAGGTGATCGCCTTCCCGATGAACCAGAAGGCGCAGGACCTGATGATGGGCGCGCCCTCGGAAGTGACCGAGAAGCAGCTCCGCGAGCTGCATATCCGCATCCGCGGACAGGACGCCGCGCCCAAGGCCACGTGACCGCGGCAAAGGGGTCGCGGACGCCACGCGGTCAAGTCCGCCTTCCTGCCTACAGCGCGATTTCCCGCTCCTCGCGCGTTGCCAGGTCCTTTCGGCGCGCGGTGCCCCTGGCGAGGTCGTCCGGGCCGAGGAAGACGGCGTGGCTGCAGGCGCCGCTGCCGGCGCGGCCGAAGAAAGCCTTGGGCTTCTGCGGGGCGAGGGCCAGGTCCACGCGCTGCCCGTCGGCGCGCAGCCTGGCGGCCAGCCGGATCGCGGATTCGCGCTGCTCGGGGAACATGAAGCCCACGGCCACGCCGTCGCGCGCCGCGGCGGCGGCCTCGCCCTGCAGGTCGCGCAGGACCTCGACCACGACCACGTCGCCGAAACCCAGGCCGACGGCCGGCGTCGGCGCGCCGCCGATCGCGGTCAGGAGGTTGTCGTACCGGCCGCCGCCGAAAATCGCGCGGAACTTGCGCGCCGTGTCGAAGGCCTCGAAGACGATGCCCGTGTAGTAGGACAGGCCGCGGATGACGGCGATGTCGAAGAACAGGCGGTCGGCAAAGCCGTGGCAGGCGGCCAGCGCGAAGAGTTCGCGCAGCCGCGCGGCGGAGGCGGAGCCGGGGCCGGCCAGCGCCGCCGCCTGGTCCAGGGTCTGGATGGCGAGCATCTCGAACACGCGCGGCGTCACGTCCGCCGGCACGCCCCCGGCGGCGAGCAGCGCGGCGATCTCCGCGTCCGGGAGCTTGCCGCGCTTGTCGAGCGCCAGGAAGACCGCCGGGTGATGCGCCGCCTCCACGCCCAGCCGCGCCAGCAGCTCGGAGAGCAGGCCGCGGTTGTTGACATGGATGCGGTAGGCGGCGTCGGGCAGGCCCATGCCGCGCAGGGCGGCGGCGGCGCACGCCAGCACCTCGGCCTCGGCGGCCACGCTCTCCTCCCCGACGATGTCCAGATTCCACTGGTAATGCTCGCGCTTGCGGCCGCGGGTCATGCGCTCGTAGCGGAAGCACTGCGCGATCGTGGACCACTTGACCGGGAACGGAAGCTGGCCCTGCCGCGCCGCGATCATGCGCGCAAGGGTGGGGGTCATCTCCGGCCGCAGCGCCAGCCGGCGGCCGCTCTTGTCCTCGAACCAGTAGATCTGCTCGGAGACCTCCTCGCCGGCCTTGCGCTGCAGCAGTTCGAGGCTCTCGACGACGCACGCGTCGTACGGCGCAAAGCCGTGGCGGGTGGCGGCCTGGCGCCAGGCGTCGAACACGCGGTTGCGCCAGACCATGTCCTCGGGATAGAAATCCCGCATGCCGCGCGGCGGCTCGAAGGGGATCGAGGGAGTGGTCATGCGGGCGGCGGCATGGTCAGCTTCATCAGGCGGCCGGGCTTGAACTTGACCACCCGGCGCGCCGGAATCGGGACGACGTTCTGCGGCTGCGTCGGATTGCGGCCGACGCGCGCCTTGCGCACGATCACCTGGAAGACGCCGAAGTCGCGGAACTCGATGTGCTGTCCCTGCTTCAGCGCCTCGGTGATGTGGTCCAGCAAGCGCTGGATGACGTCATGCACCGCTTCCTGCTTCAAGCCGGTCTCGTTGGCGATCCGCACCACGAGGTCGCGTTTCGTCACGGAGGCCTCCGCGCGGGCGCCAGGCTTGCGCGGCTTCATCCCGTTGTTCCCGTTCATGCTCCGCTCCCTGCGTTGACGGCCTCCAGCGCCCGGCGCGCCTCGGCGACCAGGCCGGCGATGCGGCCGGCGGCCTCGGCGACGGGAGCGAGGACGGTTTCCTTGGACGTACGACGCTTGATCTCCACGCCGCCGCGGGCCAGCCCCTTGGCGCCGACCACGATGCGGAAGGGGAGTCCGACCAGATCCGCGTCCTTGAACTTGACGCCCGGCCGCTCCTCGCGGTCGTCGAGCAGCACGTCCACGCCCAGCGCCTCCAGCTCGCCGGCCAGGCGGACGGCCGCGGCGCTGACCGCCGGGTCCTTCGGGTCCAGCAGCAGCAACGCGACCGGGTACGGTGCGACGGAAACGGGCCAGGCGATGCCGTCGGCGTCGCGGCACTGTTCGACGACGGCCTGGAGCGTCCGGGTGACGCCGATGCCGTAGCAGCCCATGACCATGGTCTCGGCCTGGCCCTTCTCGTTCAGGTAGCGCGCCTGGAAGGCGTCGGCGTACTTGGTGCCGAGCTTGAAGACGTGGCCGACCTCGATGCCGCGCGCCACGCGCAGGCGGCCGCCGCAGTGCGGGCATCCGTCGCCGGCCTGCACGATGACGAGGTCGGGGAAGTCGGCGATCCTGGCGTCGCGGCCGAGGTCCACGTGGGCCAGGTGCGTGTCGGCGCGGTTGGCGCCCGTGAAGGCGTCCACGATTCCGCGCAGGCCGGCGTCGGCATACGCTGGCAGGTCCAGCCCCACCGGACCGGCGAAGCCGACCGGTGCGCCGGTGACCTTGCGGATCGTCTCCTCGTCGGCGAGCTCGATCTTCCTCGCGCTCAGCGCGCGCTTGAGCTTGTGCTCGTTCACGTCGCGGTCGCCGGCCACGAGCGCGAGAACGGGCCGACCGTCGGCCAGGTAGACCAGCGTCTTGATCAGCCGGTCGGGGCGGCACTGCAGGAAGGCGGCGACCTGCTCGATCGTCCGGGCGCCGGGCGTGGGCACCGGCGCGGCCGCGGGGCAGGGGGCGGCGGGCGGCGCCTCCGGCGGTTTCCGCTCGGCGCGCTCCTGGTTGGCGGCGTAGGCGCAGCCTTCGCACTCGATCACCGCGTCCTCGCCGGCGTCGGCCATGACCATGAACTCGTGGGACCACTTGCCGCCGATGTCGCCGGTGTCGGCCTCGACGGCGCGCGCGCGCAGACCGCAGCGCGCGAAGATGCGCACGTAGGCGTCGTACATCGCCTGGTAGGAGCGGTCGGCCGCCTCCAGCGTGGTGTCGAAGCTGTAGGCGTCCTTCATGATGAACTCCTTCGCGCGCATCAGGCCGAAGCGCGGACGGATTTCATCGCGAAACTTGGTCTGGATCTGGTAGACCGTGCACGGAAGCTGGCGGTAGGAGTTGACCTCGCGGCTGAGAAGGTCGGTCACGACCTCCTCGTGCGTCGGCCCGAGGGCCAGGAGGCGTTCCTGGCGATCCTTGAGCGTGAACATGGTCGGTCCCATGGCGGCCAGGCGGCCGGACTGCTGCCAGAGATCGGCGGGCTGGAGCGCGGGCATCAGGATCTCGATCGCGCCAGCGCGGTCCATTTCCTCCCGGACGATGCGTTCGACGTTGCGCAGCGCGCGCAGGCCCAGCGGCAGGAACGTGTAGAGGCCGCCCGACAGCCTGCGGATCAGGCCGGCCCGGAGCAGGAGCTTGTGGCTGTCGATCTCCGCTTCCTGGGGATCGTCGCGGAGCGTGGCGAGAAGGGTACGCGTCCAACGCATGCTGGCTATTCCACACGAAACGAGTTACTTGCGCAAGCCCAAACCCGGATTCTAGCCGCCGCAGGTCAGCGCCGCGCCGATGCAGAGGCCGGCGGCGAGCGAGGACCAGGAGAGGCCGAGGACAAGCGGCGCGGCGCCGAGGGCGGGGAACGCCAGCGCGGCGAGGAACGTCTCGGCGCGCGTCCAGGGCTGCGGGCCGGCGGCGGCCAGGAGGCAGGCGGCGGCGGCGATCACGAGCGCGAGGCCGCCGGCCGCGGCGGACAGCGCGCGCCGCCGGCCGTCGCGGCGGTCCGCGGGCGCCACGCCGGCCGCACGCGGCGGGAGGAGCAGCAGGCCGAGGGCGAGCGCGAGCAGGGCGCACGTCCACGGGCAGCCGGCGACGCGGGCGCCGAGCCACGCGCCGCCCAGTGCGGGCGCGCGCAGGACGAGCAACGCCGCACAGGCGCCGGCGGCAAGCGTCGGCACGGCGACGCGCAGGGCGCGCGAGGCCGCCGGGTAGGCGACGGCCTCGCCGCAGTACACGCAGACGCGCGCATGGCGCCGGGCCGGACGATCGCAGGCGACGCAGCGCCCGCAGAACGCCGCCGCGATCCGCGCCGCGGCGCGAATCCGGTCGACAGCCGTCTTCATGGCGGACCACCGGCCGGGGACACCGGGCCGGCCGCCGCCGGCGGCGGCGCTCCCATCAGGAAGGAGACGATATTCTCCTGCGTTACCAGCCCGAGAACCGCGCCGCGGTCGTCGCGCACCAGGGCCAGCGGCTGGCGCTGGCGGCGCATCAGCGGCAGCAGGTCGTCGGCGCGGACATCGGGGCGGACGAAGAACGGCGCGCTCATGGCTTCGCGCGCCGGGACGGCGGCCGGGTCCTCGACCCGGGCCAGGGCATCGAGCAGGTGCAGCACGCCGACGCACGTGCCGTCCTCCGCGTCCAGCACCGGCAGGCGCATGTGGCCCGACTGCCGGGCCAGCGCCGCGCAGTCCGCCAGCGTCGTTTCGTCGTGGGCGTGCGCGATGCGCTTGAGCGGCGTCATGACATCGGCGGCGCTCAGGCGCTGCAGGTCGAGGGCGCGGTTGATCATCAGGCGCTCCAGGGACGAGATCTGGCCGCCGGCCGCGCTGTCCTGCACGAGCGACTGGATGTGCTCGCGCGTCACGAAGAGGCTGGGCGCATGCTCGGCGTGCCGCGGGGGCGAGGCCCAGCGCGTGAGCAGGATCACCAGCCGCACGAGCGGGCGCAGCAGACGCTCGAAGAAGACGAGCACATCGGCGAACGGCAGGCAGCGGTCGATCGGACGGCTGTTGAACCAGACCTTGGGCAGGTACTCGGCGAAGACGAGGAGCACGAGCGAGACCAGCACCGCCGCCAGCGTCTGGCCGGCGTGGCCGAGGCCGTAGCGGTTGCCGAGGATGCCCGCCAGCGTGGAGATGGCCACGACCGTCAGGCAGGTGCCGACCAGCGTCGTTCCGAACAGGCGGTTCGTGTCGAGCAGGTAGGACTCGATGATCCGGGCGCGGCGCGAACCGGTGCGCACGAGGTGGTGCAGGCGGTGGCGGCTGACCGACACGATGCCGAGTTCGATGCCGTTCAGGAAACCCTGGACGAGCAGGCAGAGCAGCATCACCAGCAGTTCGGCGGGGATGTTCATGCCGGGCGGCCCCCTTCCTCGCCGCTGCCGCCTTCCGGCAGGCGCTCGAGCTGCAACTGCTCGAGGCGGTGGCTGCGCAGGCGCCGCACCGTGGCGCAGTAGCCCTGCGCCGCCACCGACTCTCCGGCCTTCAGCAGCCCGCCGGCGTGGTAGGCGACCCAGCCGGCGATGCGGTCGGCGCCCTCGGCGGAAAGCGATGCGCCGGTCTCGGCGTTCACCTGCTCGATGCTGGCCGCGCCCTCCACCAGCCACACGCCGGGGCCGAGCGCCGCCACAGCCGGGCGGCGGCCGGTGCTTTCGCGTTCGACGCCCTTGACCACGAACTCGAGCACGTCGCCGCGGGTGATTACCCCGGCCGTGCCGCCGTACTCGTCGAGGACGCAGGCGATGTCGCGTTCGCCGCGTTCGAGGGTGACGAGCAGGTCGTCCAGCGTGACGTTCTCCGGCACGAACAGGGCGGGCGCGGTGGCCCGGCGCAGATCGTGCGCGGGATCCACCAGGTAGCGCACCACGTCCAGAAAACCCTCGATGGCGTCGGGCGTGCGGCGGTAGACCGGCAGCCGGCGCAGGTGCGCCTGGCGCGCCGCCGCGAGCTGGCGGGCGGGCGGGTCGTCGAGATCGACGCCCACCAGGTCCACGCGCGGGGTCATGGCGTCGCTGGCACGCAGTTCGGACAGGCGCATGACGCCGTCCACCATCGAACGCTCCTCCGGGTCGAGCGTTCCCTGCTCCGCGCCGAGCTGGACCATGGTGCGCAGTTCGGCGTCATTGAGTGTGCGGCGCTCCGGCCGCAGGAAGGGGCGCAGGGCCCGGGAGGCGGTTTCGAGCAGCCGCCCGAGCGGGGCGAACACGCGGGACCAGAAGACCAGCACGAGGCTGCAGGACGGCGCGAGGCGCTCGGCGTGGGCGATGGCCACGCGCTTGGGCACGACGTCGCCGAAAAGCAGCAGGAGCACGGTGAGCAGCGGGATGGCGATAACGGCGCTGTACCGTGGGACGATCGCGTGCACGACGACGAACCCGAGGCTGGCGATGGCCACGTTGACCAGCGTGTTGCCGATCAGAATCGTGGAAAGCACGCGTTCCGGCTGGGCCAGCAGGTGCTGGAGTCGTACGCCGGCGCGGGGGTGGCGATCGCGGATGCGCTGTGCCTGGACCGGCGTCAGGGCGAACAGCACGGTCTCGCTGCCGGAGAAGAACGCCGACAGGGCGAAGAGCAGAAGGAGGATGGCGGCGTCCAGCGTGAACAGGGCCGGATTCATGGCGCGGGCACGTCCTCGACCCGCAGGCGGGTCCGGAACGGGCTGCCGACGGTTTCGATCTCGAGTTCGCGGATGAGCCAGCGCTCGCCGAACTTCTTGAACGTCTCCACCGACAGGCGCCGCACCGGCCGCCCCTGCGCATCGAGTTCCTCGGCGCGCAGGAGGAAGTGCACCTCCCGGTCGAGCCACAGGCGCACGGCGGCGCAACCGCCGGACGCCGGCGCGGGCGCCACCGCCACGACCACGTCGCAGTCGCGGCCGCGCACGGTGTCCGTTCCCTCCAGGCGCGCCTGGCGCCACCAGAGGAAGTCCAGCGTCAGGTCCAGCCATGTCAGGTCCGTGCCGGCCACGCGCCCGGCCAGCGAGGGATCCGGCAGCGGGGAGAGATCGGGCCCGCCGCGCAGATGCAGCTCGTTGCGGCCGTCGCGGCGCAGGAGGGAGAACCGCTCGCGGACCTTGCCATCGGGCGCGAGCAGGTCGCACTGCACGGCCGGGGGCGTCGCGCCCCAGTCCAGCGTCAGGCGGAAGGGGTGCTCGGCCACGGGAATGCCGCGCTGCCTGCGGACGCCGAGCGCGCCGTTCAGCACCAGCTTCTCCCGCGGCAGGCTTTCGACGCACGCCGCGAGCAGGCCGGTGGCCGTGGGGATGGCGGGCGCCGGCGGAACGGGGGCCGCCGGGGAAGAAACCGGCCGGGCGGGGGCCGCCTGGCCCGCCACGGCGGCAAACACGGCCAACACGGCATGCGGAAGGAGGACGCGCTTCACGAAGTACCTCTGACGGCCGCGGCACGCGGGGCTGCGGTCGGTCTCCTTATAGCACGCCCTTCCCGCAGCCGGCAAGACTCGGAACGCCCGGTGCCCCGGTGCGGGTGCGATTGCAGTTGGTGGAAACGCGAGAGGGGTATCCACCACGAAGGCACGAAGGACACGAAGGAGACGTGAGGTGGCCGG
>Ga0233425_10001840_pt1 | contig 44766 bp, 28 predicted proteins | sample Watercolumn_Towu_2_FD_181712 | JGI IMG/M metagenome (GOLD analysis project Ga0233425, IMG submission 181712) | Freshwater microbial communities from Lake Towuti, South Sulawesi, Indonesia - Watercolumn_Towuti2014_140_MG | ecosystem: Environmental > Aquatic > Freshwater > Lake | place...
ATACAACGAATCTTGCGGCGCCCCTACCGCAAATGCAGCGCGGAAGTATCGCTTTGGGCGGGCTGCGCATTGCGCGCTTCAGCGCGGGCCACCGCCTGCCGGACCGCCATCACAGTGTCGGGTGTCACGGAAATGGATGTGATTCCGCAGTCCACGAGGAACGGCGGGATCTCGTCAGGGAAGTCCGAGGGCGCTTGCCCGCAGATCCCGATGGGCAAGCCCTTCTCACGAAACGCGCGCACGGCCGTGCGAATCATCTTCTTCACTGCGCTGCTGCGCGCGTCCACAGCGTAGGCGTAGCGTTCGAGATCGTCGCGGGAGACGGCGTACACGGTTTGCACTAGGTCGTTGCTGCCGATGCTGCCGCCATCGAGGCGCATCGCCGCGATGAACTCATCGGCCTCGATCACGTTGCTGGGCAACTCGATCATCAAGTACACCGGCACTCCCGTTTCAGGGGCCAGTCCGCGATCGTCTAGGAGGCGGCGCACATCGCGTCCTTCCTCGGGACTCCTGCAGAAGGGCACCATCACTTGCAGGTTGTCGAGTCCTAGTTCGCGTCGCACTGAGCGCAGCGCCTCGCACTCCATATCGAACGCTGGCAAGAAGCGTGGATCCACATAGCGCGACGCTCCACGCCACGCGATCATCGGGTTCTCCTCGGCCGGCTCAAAGATGCGTCCGCCGAGAAGCTCTCGATACTCATTGCTCTTCAGGTCCGACAAGCGCACCAAAACTGGGCGCGGGTGGAAGGCCGCACAAATGAGCCCTACCCCCATCTTCAGGCGATCCACAAAGAACTCGCGCTTGTCGGCGTAGCCTGCTGTGCGTCGATCAATCGCGCCTAACAGGCCGCGCAACTCCTCTTTGGGCTCTGCCTTGAGCCGCTCTGCGAACGCTGCAAGCTCCGGCAGCACTTCGCCCGTGTCATGAAAATGCCAGAGCTCTTCGCGATAAGCGAGCGCTAAGGGATGGATGCCCACCTCCGACGTGAGAATGAACTCGATGCGCGCTAGCCCCACTCCGTCCGCGGGCAGCAGAGCATCCCGCAGGGCCTTGTCTGGGAAGCCCACGTTGAGATTGATCTTGGTCTTGAGCGTGACGGGCTCGCCTAGATCCACATCCTCCACGCGCACCGGATGCATCCCGCGATAGACGGCACCTAGTTCACCTTCGGCGCAAGAGCCTGTGACCAACTCCAGCGGCTTCAACATCGCGGTCGCGCGTTCTGCACCCACGATGGCAGGGATGCCGAATTCCCGCGCAATGATGGCGGCGTGACTCGTCCTGCCGCCACGCTCGGTGATGATGAGGCTGGCCTCCTTCATCATCGGCTCCCAATCCGGCGTGGTCATGCTGGTGACCAACACATCGCCCTTGTCGAAGACTCGCTCTTCAACGGGGATGTCTTCCAACGCTTCCCCTTTGAGAATGCGGTTGCGTAGCGCCCGCTTTCTCAAGATCACTTCTTCATAGCTGTCGTAGACGCGCACCTTGCCACTGCCAATACGAGTCCCGACTGCTTGGCCCACGAGCACGCGCTGGCCGCTGGCGACGAGGTCGCGAATCAGCCCCGCATCCATGCTCCAACGCTCAAGCTTGTTGGTGCCGTTGCGAGCGTGCACGGTTTCCGGGCGCGCTTGCACGATGTAGAGATCGCCGCTGCGTCCGTCTTTGGCCCACTCAATGTCCATGGGCTGGCCGTAATGACTCTCAATGATGAGCGCCATGCGACCGAGTTCGAGGACTTCGTCATTCTTGAGAGACCACGCGCGCCGCATGGCAGAAAGCACGTCCACGCTTTCCGTGGAAGCTCCTCCCTGCACTGCATAGACCATCTTTCGATCTTTGGCGCCTAGCGTCTTGTGAACCACCGCCGATTTGTTGCGCCGCAGGCCTTCCTTCCACACGGTGAAGGTGTCTGGCGAGACGCAGCCCTGAACCACCAATTCCCCGAGTCCGTACGAACTCGAGATGTGAATCACCCCCGGATGGCCGCTCTCGGGATCTAGCGTGAACATCACGCCACTGGTGGCCAAGTCGGAACGCACCATCTTCATCACCACAACCGCGAGCGCAGCCGCCAGGGGATCCATGCCGCGTTCAATCTGGTAGCTCACTGCGCGTTCCGTGAACAGGCTCGCGACGCAGCGCTTCCAGTGCAAGATCACGCTGCTGGCGCCGTGCACATTGAGGAACGATTCACATTGGCCGGCAAAGGAATTGATGGCGCTGTCTTCGCAGGTGGCCGACGACCGCACCGCCACATCCACCTCTGGACCATAGTGATGGCAAAGGCTGGCGTAGCCCTCCCGCAAAGCTGAATCCACGACTGACGGCACGGGCGTTGCCACCACAAGTGCGCGCGCAAACGCCGCTCGCGCGTGCATCTCGAGTTGGTCCTTGACCACCGCGTCGGCAAAGCAGGTGTGCAGAGCATCGGCGAGGGTTCGCGTGCGCGCCACCCGCATGCGCAGGCCTGGCACATGCCCATCGTCTTCCACGCTCTCAAAGAAGCGTTCAGGCACGGTGGCCGAGACAAACGCCCTAAACGCGTAGGCCGTGCTAGCGAAGCCATCCGGCACGCGCACACCCTTCGGCACTAGAGCGCCGAACATCTCGCCTAGGGATGCACCCTTGCCCCCCACGAGGGCCGCATCATCCCGCTTGAGATCTTTGAACCAAAGAATGGGTGCAGAGGTCTTGTCCACGATCGTCTCCAGGCAGATTGGGGAACGAACTAGGAGCGCAATGCCATACGGGCGAGCCTATCTCAAGAACCTGATCGGGGAAAAGGCACTTCAAATTCAAGCTTTGGGCGGTCCCTGACGGAAATCCCTCTGTGGGCAGCGAAAAATCTGCAGGTTCGGCGCAATCGCCCCCTTGAGCTCAGCGCGTCGGCTTCTTTCCCACGCTGCGCAGGTAGATCCCGGCGCCAATGCCGACCACGGCACACCCCACCGCGGCCACGAGAGCCGTGCTGTCCGCACCCTGCTGCCATTTCTTCCACAGCACCCAGCCGAGGACCCCGCACATGAGGATGAACGTCACAATAAGGACGCGATGGAATTTGATGAGGCTCACCGCAAGGCTCCCGACGTGGCGATGCTAGCAGCACGGCTACACTGACGGCCATGCAGGTTCTCTTCGCAGCTTCCGAAGTTCACCCCATTGCGAAAACTGGTGGACTAGCTGACGTCACCGGTGCGTTGCCCGGCGCCTTGCGTCACCTCGGTCTCGACGTGCGCGTGGTGATGCCGCTGTACCCCACGGCTCGCAAGAAACTCGGCACGGTGCAGCGCATTGCCGAACACATTCCCTGCCCGTTTGCCGGAACCAACCGTCCCTTCCATCTGTTGCTCTCCGCACTTCCAGACGGCACGCCTCTCTATTGCGTGGAGAACGCCGGTGTGTTCGAGGCGGAAGATGCGATCTACGGAGTGAACCCGGGTAGTTACGGCGACGGACACCTGCGCTTTGCGTATTTCGCGCGCGCCCTCCTGCGCGTGCCCGGCGCCTCCGGCTTCAAGCCAGACATTCTGCACTTGAACGACTGGCAGACCGCTTTGGCCGCATTGCTCTTGCGCACGGGCGTGGAACGCAGCTTGCCTTGGGCCAACGCAGCCACCGTGCTCACGATTCACAATCTCGCCTACCAAGGCATCTTCCCCCCCGAGGATCTCCTGCACGCAGGATTGCCATCTCCGCTCTTGCGAGAAGGCGTGTTGCTGCACCAAGGCCAAGGCAATCTCCTCGCAGGTGGGCTGCGCGCCGCGGATCGCATCAACACCGTCAGCCACACCTATGCGCGCGAAATCCTCACGCGCGAGTTCGGCAACGGACTTGAAGGCCTTCTGCAACATCGGGCCGGCGATCTAGCGGGCATTGTGAACGGTCTCGACACCAACGTTTGGAATCCCGCCGTCGACCCGCACCTGCCTGCGCACTACGAACTAGGCCGCATGGACGGCAAGCGCGAATGCCGAAAGTTCCTGCTAGAGCACTGCCGTCTTGAGCCCACGGAAGGTCCGATCTTCGGAATCGTGTCCCGTCTCGCTTCGCAGAAGGGCTTAGACCTCGCGCTAGAGGCCATGAGCTCCGTGCTCCGAGAACGCCGGGATGTGCGTCTCGTGGTCTTGGGCAGTGGCGAACCGCAACTGGAATCTGGCTTTCGCGCGCTGATGGCCGCAAACCCCGGTCGCGCCGCCGCGCGCTTCGAGTTCGACCCAGCCTTCGCCAGCCTCGTGGAAGCGGGCAGCGATTTTTTCCTCATGCCCTCGCGCTTCGAGCCTTGCGGACTCAACCAACTCATCAGCATGCGCTACGGCACGCCACCCATCGTGCGCAGAACCGGTGGCCTCGCAGACACCGTGACGGATGTCACTCCGCACACCCTAGCGGATCAAACCGCGACAGGTTTTGTCTTCGACTCCACGAGCGCCGCCGCGTTACTCCAGCGTGTTCGTGATGCGCTCGCGCTCTTCGAGCAGCGGGAAGAGATGCAGCACCTTCAAGCGCGCGGCATGAGCGAGGACTGGTCTTGGAAACGCTCTGCCGAGGCCTACGCGGCGCTGTACCTAGAAGCGCAAGAAGCGCGCGCCCACGGTGCCGCCGCGCGCTGGGTGCGAGACATCCTGCCGCCCGACCCCATCGAAGTGGACCTGCCCGTTCTGCCTCATGTCCCAGACGGATACGGCAGCAACTCCGTGCGTCTGATGCCTCGCGATCCAGAAACACTGGCCGTGCTTTGGGACCTCGCTGGCCCAGCGCGCAGCGAGCTCATCCTTGAAGTTCAAGACCTTGAGTGCTCAGGTTGCGAGCGGCGCGTCGTGCGCATCGAAGAGCGTCAGGCTTTCTTTGCCACTCGTCCCGACACCCGTTACAGGGCGCGCATCCTCTCCGCGTCCGGAACAGAACTCCTGCAAAGTTCCGTCACCCGAACGCCGCGCCGCCGCGGACAAGCGTGATGCCTTCTTCGCGCACACTCATAGTGTTGCATGGTCACCTGCCCTGGGTGCACATGCCGGAGTACCCAGAATTCCTCGAAGAGGACTGGCTATTTGAGGCGGTTGTCGGCACCTATCTGCCGTTGCTCGCCATGTTCGCGCGCCTCGAGGCGGAGGGGGTCCCAAGCCCCTGCGTGGTGGGGCTCACGCCACCTCTCCTCGAAATGCTGCGCGCGCCAGCCCTGCAGAAGAAACTCGGCGCACATCTCGATGCACGCCTGCGCTTGGCCGGACTTGAAGCGCGCCGCTTGAAAGGTCGTGGTCCTGAAGCACTAGCCGCGCGCCACTATCTAGAACGTGCGGAAGAAGGTCGCGCCTTGTGGCACTCGGCAGAGGGCGACCTCGTGACGCTGTTTGCAGGCCACGTGCGCTCGGGCCGCATCGCAGGCATGGCTTCCGCCGCGACCCACGCTGTGCTGCCGCTTGTGGCCACGGCTGCAGCACGACGCCGTCAGGTTGCACTCGGTTGCCGTTTGTTTGAGGAAGTCTTCGCAGAGCCGGCTCGCGGCTTCTGGCTGCCAGAATGCGCCTACGAGCCGGGCATCGACCAGATCTTGGCCGAGCACGGCATCCAGTGGACGGTGCTGGAAACCCATGCCATCACGGACGCGTGGCCGCCCGTCCCCCACGATCACCGCCGGCCCATCCAATTGCCCGCTGGCGTCGTCGCATTCGCACGGGACCCCAAGGCCTCCCGCCAAGTTTGGGCCCACGAAGTGGGCTATCCCGGGGATCCCGAGTACCGAGAGCTTTACCGCGACCTCGGACACGATGGTGCCTACGGCTACGTGCGGCGCTTCCTGAAGCGCGACGGCGTGCGGCGCAATCTGGGCTTCAAGTATCACCGCGTCACAGGCAAGGTGCCGCTCCATCTCAAGGAACTGTGGAACCCGGACGCAGCACGCGCACGCACCGCAGAACATGCGAGGCACTTCCTAGCGCAACGCAGCGAAGACGCCGCAGGACTCGACCACGCCGTACTCACCGCGCCCTATGACATGGAGCTCTTCGGTCACTGGTGGTACGAGGGACCTTGGTTCCTAGAAGAGCTCTTTCGCCAAAGCGCAGCAAGCGTTGAAGGAGTTCCCTTCGCGCTGCCTAGCGAAGTCCTTCATCCTGCGCGTCCGTTGGCCGTGGCCGACCCACCTCTGTGCACTTGGGGTGAAGACGGCTATCTCAAGGTCTGGTTGAACGACACCAACGCTTGGGTCTTGCGTCAACAGAACGAACTCGAGTTGCGTGTGGAACAAGCGCTCCAATCCGCCCATGCCGAGACTCCGCCAGAAATCACCAATCAACTCGTCCGCGAACTGCTGCTCTTACAGTCCTCCGACTGGGCGTTCATCCTCACCAAGGCCACCTCAGATCATTTCGCACGCCAGCGCGTGTGCACCCACATCAGTCGCATCCTCGGTCTCGTGGAAGGCCTCGGAACGCCGGGGCTTGAGCGTTCGGATTGGTTCAAGAGTCTCGCGGCCGAGGATTTGCTTTTTCCCGGTTTGTGTGCGAGCAACACTTCCGCGCTACCGCCTAGTGGGGTTTCCCTCGCGACGGCGGCCGCGGGAGCGCCACCGGATGCTCCACTCCCAACAGATGCAAGTCTGTAAAGGGTGCATCAAAGCAGGCCTGCAAGATCTCGGCCCGCAGGACCTCCCGCGCTGAACCGACCGCGAACACTGCACCTGCCTTGAGCAACAAGACGCCGTCCACTAACGCTGCGGGCAACATGAGGTCGTGACTCACAACCACCACGGTCTTGCCCGCATCCGCGAGAGCGCGAGCCTTCTGGAACGCCATGATCTGATGCCCCACGTCGAAGGCTGAAGCAGGTTCATCAAGCAAGAGCACGTCGGGATCACGCACCAGCGCGAGCGCTAGAGCCAATCTCTGGCGCTCGCCGCCAGACAGTTCCTCGGGCCTCCTGTCGGCCAGCGTGTCTAGCTCATTCTCACACAAGGCCGCGTTGCACCGAGCTTCGTCGTCAGCACTGGCAAAGGGCCAGAGCCCTTGGCACGCGTAGCGTTGCTGCAAGAGCAATTCGCGCACGGTGAAGGGGCCGTCGTGAACTCCTGCCTGCGCAAGATGAGCCACACGCCGCGCACGCTCGCGTGGGGCGAGCGCATGGGCTGATTCGCTTCCTAGATGCACTTCGCCCCGAGTGGGACGCAACAAACCCGCGGCGATCTGAAGCAAGGTGCTCTTGCCCGCACCGTTCGGGCCAGCGATCACGTGCAAGCTGCCCTTCGTCGCGATCCAATCGACCTCGCGTAGCACCTTCTGGCCTTCGCGCTCGAAGCAGATTCCAGCCAAGCGCAAATCACTCATGGCGCACTCCAACGTCGTGCGCGCTGGCGCATGAACACGGCGAGAAAGAGCGGACCACCGAGGAGTGCCGTCACCACGCCGGCGGGTAACGGAACCTTCAAGGCCACCTGCGCTGTGACATCCACAAGCACGAGGAACGCCGCCCCGCAGCCGACCCCTGCGGCGAGCAACAAGCGATGATCGGGCCCTACGACGCCGCGCAACAGATGCGGCACCAAGAGCCCCACAAACCCAATAGGACCCGCCAAAGAAACCGCCGCTGCGGCCAGCAGCGTGCCGGCCAAGAGTTGTTCACGGCGAACGCGCGGGACATTCACCCCCGCCTCGGCGGCGTGCATTTCGCCCATGCTCAAGAGGTCTAGCTCGCGGGCGCGAAACAAGTGCAAAGCCGCGGCGACGACGAGCGCCGCAAGCCCAGCGCCAAGTTCGGCGCTTTCGTACCGCTGCTCAAAACCACCCACCATCCAACGCAAGATGCGCTCTTGGTTCCGCGGCTCGACCAACACGTTGACCAACAGGATCGCCGCAGAGAACAAGGCGTTGATCACGACGCCTGCAAGGAGCAGGGCCGCTGAGCCACCCCCTGCCGCACGCCCAGCTGCGAGGGCCAAGGCCAAGGCCAGCAATGCGCCCAGGAATGCGAAGGGTTCGACATACGCGGCGCCTGCACTGAACGCCAGCACCGCGACGAACGCCGCGCCACTACTCACGCCCAACACGTAGGGCGACGCGAGGGGATTTCTGAACAATGCCTGAAAGACGATTCCCGCCAAGGTGAGGGCGGCTCCTGTGATGGCTGCGGCGAAGGCCCGCGGTCCTCGAAGTTGAAACAACTTCGCATGATCCACGGATGCCGGATCGCTCAGTGCGCGATCAAGGTCAAGCCCCGTCGGTCCAACGCTGGCCGCGAGCACAAGAGCGCCTGCCAACAGCAACAAGCCAAGCATCAGCGAGACTGCGGCACGCCGCGCAGATGCGCTGTGAGTTAGGGATCGGCGCGCCATGGTGCGCGGAGTCTAGCCGTCCCGGCTCCGCGCTTGCGCTTGAAGCGACTCATGCCGCGAGTACGATGCCCGCGCTTCCAAAGCTGGGGGATTAGCTCAGTTGGGAGAGCGCCACAATGGCATTGTGGAGGTCAGGGGTTCGACTCCCCTATCCTCCAACCCAGCAACAAGACCCGCGACGCCTGCAGGCGACGCGGGTCTTGTCATTGAATCCCCGTTGATGTGCAACTCGCAGCGCAGCCGCGCTCAGGCGCTTGTCCTCGCCGGGCTCATTTCGCGGGCGCGACAGTGCCCTGCCATCTCGGAACTGTCGGCCCTGTGGGCGCCATCAAGCCAAGGATCGACATGGCCGTGCTGTAGTGCTTGGAACGCTCAAACACGCGGTCGTTCCAGGAGCCGTCTTGTTCGCGCGTCTTCCAATACAGCGCGCGCAGTTGCTGGCGCAGGTCCGAACGCTCCGCCTCCGGAAGCAACTCGATGGCCTGCGCGCAGTACGTATGTGCGTAGTGGAAGTAGTAGGGCGCGATCATGTAGGGCGGGATGTGTGTCCCGTTTTGCTTGCGGCGCTTCTCCAGCCACTCCCAGTGAGTGAAAAACGCTTTGACGGCGCCGCGGACACGCTCGACAGAACCGCGACCCGCGAGCAGCAGCGTGGATTCGCACACGGCCATGCGAGCACATGCTCCGGGGACATCCTCGAAGCCCTTTCCAGTGGCCCGCTTTGGATCGGTGCCGTATTGGAAAGCGGTGTTGTCCATGCGTGCATCCTCAATGGTCTTTAGGGCGCGCTCGATGACGTCCTTCCTCACGGCGATGCCGCGAGCCTGCGCGAGGAAGAGAGTCTGAAGCGTGGGGGCCGTCATGAAGGTGCTGGCCGGACTAGGCACGTCTCCCCCGCGCCGGGCGTAATTCCATCCACCACTCTCTGCGATCTCGGTCTTCTCCAAGGTCTTCACCAACTTCAGCGCCAGCTTGTGAGCACGCTCTTGCAACGCGCCATCGAAGACCTTGGCATCGGCAGCTCGCAGCAGCCACTCCAACGCATAGGCATGGCCCCAACCTCGCACGTCGTAGGTTCCTAGGAATCCCTCCGCCATGAGTGGCTCATGCTCCAATTCGTGGAGGATGAACTCGGTGCAGGCAAGAACAGCCTTCTTGCGGCGCGCGTCGGATGCGAAGCCCGGCGCGCTGAGCAAACCCAAGGCCACGATGGCACTGCCACCCACGCGATAACCCGGTGGCAGCTCACCTGAAGAGACGCGGTAGACCCCTTGGTAGGGCCACTCCGCGCCTGCGCGAAAGCCAGGAATGCCCGTCAACTCCTTCTTGGCGCTCCGCGCCTGCTTCATGGCTTCGGTTTCGGCAGCAAAGTCGTAGGCCTCTTGCCCCTTCAGGATGAGCTCGGCGCCCTGCTGCACCGCAGCGAGGACTTCCGCATCCGAGATGGCTTGGGCGCAGTAATCGGGCATCAAGAAACAAAACACGAGGAGGAAAATGGCATGGCAACGCATGGCGTTGATTGAAGCACACCCGCGCCATTGATAGAAGACAGCCCACCTCGGGCCGTATGGCCCCCTAAAGGAGCGCCCCATGGGCAAGAAGTCCAAGGACAAGAATGAAGTGATCTTCCTCGTGTGCTCCGAAACCGGGGACCGCAACTACACCCTGCGCAAGAAGTCGAAGGGCAAGAAGCTCGAACTCATGAAGTACAGCCCGCGCTTGCGGAAGCACACCAAGCACACCGAAAAGAAGAAGTGATTTCGGTTGCGCCGGCGCTGCCCGCCCGCTTCACGAAGCGGCCGGGCCGCTTTCGTTTTGCGACGTGCCTGTCACCCAGGCCATGTATTCGGCTAGGCCTCCCTGCGCTTCGAAGTGCAGCAACTCGGGAGTCTCGTACGGGTGCAACTCCTTCACGCGCTTGGCGAGCGCAGCCGTGCGCAAGCTCGCGTGCTTGATGAGCAGCAACACTTCCACGTTCTGCTCCACCGCTCCCTGCCAGTGATAAGTCGAGCGCACGTTGCCAATGCGCGAGACGCAAGCCGCCAAACCCTCCTTCAGCAGGGTGTGAGTCATGGCATCCGCATCCATTTCCGTAGCCAACGTGGTGAGGGTCAACGTGACTTTCGATGCTGTGGACATGCGTGGTCTCGTGGGGCAGAGCGTATAGGATGCAGCCCGGTGGCGCTCATGGCACAGATCCTCGTGCGCGGTCTTGGCCTTCTCCTCCTGCTAGCAGCCTTATGGCCTGCGCAGGATGTGGTGCGTTGCATCGCCATGCCGAATGCCGCCGACTTGGACGGCAGCGTCAGCCCGGGCGGTGTAGCCGTGGATGAGGCGCTCCTCCAATCTTGGCGCCGCGAACGCGAACAGCTCTTGGCGGATGGCGTCAAGACCCTAGTGCTCGAACTCACCAGCCACAACGGAACGCTTGAGGTCGCAGAAGCGCTCGTGGACGATCTCAACGATCTGCGCGATCGCGGTCTGCGGGTGGTGGGATTCGTGCCAGAGAAAGCCCTTGGCGCCGCCGCGTTGGTGCTCATGGCTTGCGCCGAGGTGCGCACTGTCGCCGCCGCAGAAATCGGCACGCGTGGCGCCGCCGACTTCAGCGGCGAGAGCAAGGCCCTGAACGATCGCTTGCAAAGCATCGCCGTACGCTCCGCCGCGCGCGGGACGTTCGCTGCGTCCAACATCCTGCGGGCCATGGTCGATCCAGAGCGCGAGCTTCTCCTCGTCAAGAATCGCGAGCACACACGCCTCGTTGATGCCGCCGAACTGCAACGGAGCAATACGCCCTCAAGTGCAGAGCACACGGAGATCTGGAAAGCGAAGGACCAGGATCTGCTGCTGATCAGTGGTGGGAACACCATCGGGGTTCCCGATCTCAACCTAGCGCAAGTCCGTTCGCGGGATGCGCTCCTCGCTGAAATCGCTCAAGGTGCGCCGCACTCCACGCGCGTCCTGCCCCTCGTCCCGCGCAGCATCTTCGGACTCGACGCGAGCGGACCCGCCCTTGGCTTGGTGCTCATCGCCCTCGGCCTCTTCTTCCTCACCCTCGAGTTCAAGACGCCGGGAGTAGGTCTCGCAGGCGCGTTGGCTCTCGTGTGCTTCATCGGCGGCTTCATGCTCCACGGCGCTGATGGTCCACCACTCTTCATCACGGCCGGATTGCTCATTCTTGGATTGCTCTTGCTAGCCGTGGAACTCCTCGTGATTCCGGGCTTTGGCGTGGCAGGCCTTGCGGGGATCCTGCTGATCCTCTTCGCCATCTACGCGGCCACCGTGAACCTCCCTGGCACGTCCTTCCTCGAGCAGACCATTCCCGATTCCGAAGGCGATTGGACACTCGTGCGAGCCTTCGGCCTGCGTTTCTTGGTGAGCATCATCGCGTCCGTGAGCGCGGCCTTCATGCTCTTCCCTGCGCTGCATCGCCTCCCCGTCTTTCGACGCGCGTTTCTCGCACCGCCGGTGCTAGAGCCCGTCAGCGCTGGTGGAGTGAGTCCAGCAGCCCTAGGAGGAGTCACCGCACGCGGGTTTGTCACTGTGGCCGTCGGCACCGAGGGCCGCGCTCTCACGGGATTGCGCCCCGCAGGACGCGCGCTGCTCGGAACGCATGAGGTGGATGTCGTCAGCGACGGGCGCTTCATTCCTGAAGGCACGCCGGTGGTGGTCAACGCCGTCAGTGGTTCGCGCATTGAAGTACGCCCCATGGCAGAGCCCTCACGATGATCCTCGCCGCCGTCCTCACTCTCGTGGCCTTCGCACTCGTGATGGTGGAAACCCTCATCCCGAGTTTCGGCCTCCTCGGGCTCCTCGCAGCAGGCTGCTACGGCCTCGCGCTGGTGGAAGCATTTGCGGTGGAAGCCGCCACAGGTTGGACCTTTGTCACTTTGGGAGTCGTGCTCTTTCCGCTGGCGCTGTTCCTCGGCTTTCGCGTGCTGCCGCGCACACCTCTCGGGCGCTCACTCATTTTGGAGCCGCCGAAACAGGCCGAGCGCAAGAGCAACCCCATTCCTATCGAAAGCGTTGGCCGCGCCGTCACCGATCTTCGCCCCGCTGGAATGGCGGAGATCTTGGGCCAGCGCACGGATGTCGTTTCCGCAGGCAAGTTCATTTCCGCAGGCACTGCGTTACGGGTCGTTGCAGTGCAGGGCGGACGCGTGCTCGTCGAACCCGAGGAGGAATCGGTCTCATGAATCTCTTGCAAGCATCGAATGTACAAATGGACATCGTGCTCCTCGTGGTGGGCGCCATCGTCGCGCTGCTCATCCTGCTCTTCCTCTTCAAGCACCTCTCGCTTTATGTGCGCGCCTTGTTTTCGCGAGCCGAAATCAGCCTCTTTCAGCTGGTTGGCATGAGCTTGCGCAAAGTGAATGCGCCCCTCATCGTGCACAACAAGATTCGCGTGGTTCAAGCTGGGCTGACCATCTCCACGCAAGAATTGGAGGCTCACTTCCTCGCGGGTGGCAACGTCCCCGCTGTCACTAGCGCCATCATCGCCGCAGATCGCGCAGGCATCGACCTGCCCTTCAAGACCGCCGCAGCCATTGACCTCGCGGGCCGCAATGTGGTGGATGCCATCCACACCTCCGTTGATCCCAAGGTGATTGACTGTCCCGCCCGTGGCTCTGAACGCAACGTCATCTCCGCCATGGCCAAGAACGGCATCGAATTGCGCGTCCGCGCCCGCGTGACCGTGCGCACCCACATCCCGCGCCTCGTGGGTGGCGCCACGGAAGACACCATCATCGCCCGCGTGGGAGAAGGCATTCTCACCACCATCGGTTCTTCCCATGACCACAAGGAAGTTCTCGAGAACCCGGATCGCATTTCCAAGACCGTGCTCAACAAAGGGCTCGACAGTGGCACCGCCTTCGAGATTCTCTCCATCGACATCGCCGACATCGACGTCGGCGACAACATCGGATCCAAGTTGCAGACCGATCAGGCACAGGCGGATCTGTTGGTGGCTCAAGCACGCGCTGAAGAACGCAAAGCCATGGCCATCGCTCGCGAACACGAAATGAAGGCCGCCATCGCCGAGAATGAAGCCAAGAAAATCGCCGCGGAAGCAGCAGTTCCATTGGCCATGGCAGAGGCCTTCAAGTCTGGGCGACTAGGCGTCATGGACTACCTGCGCATGCAGAATCTCGAAGCAGATACCAACATGCGTCAGAACATCGCTGAACCGCCCGCACAAAGCTAAGCATGGGCTCCCGCCGTCAGATCATCGATCTCATCATCGCCATCGCCGCCATCGCGATTCCCATCGTGCTGGCGGCACTGAAGGCGGCGCGGAAACAGCGTGAGGAACAGGCGCAGCGCTTGTTGCGTGCGCAGGCAGTGACAGGTTCAGCGCACTCCGGGGCTTCGCCGCGCCCACACGTCGCACCGGAATCCGACGATGCAGAAGACGCCGCGGATCTCGACGACACGCCCGGTGCCAAGGAGTTGGCAGACCTCCGCATCGCGGTGCAGGCAGTCGAGCAAGACATCGAACGAACGAAGGCCGCGGCGCTCGCGATGGCGGCCGAGTCTCCCCGCGTCAGCCGTGCACATGAAACCCGCAGAGGCGGTGCGAGGGCGGCCCTCAGTGGCCATCCCCTTCTCGCGGGCAGCCCACGCGCGGGGTTCGTCTGGTCGGTTGTCTTGGGCAAGCCAGGCGGGCGCGGCTCAATCTGAACGCAAGCAATCCACCACGTTCATGCGTGCCGCGCGCCATGCGGGGATCACCGAGGCCAACAACGAGGCCACCACGGCGATCATGGCCACGCTCACCATGGCCTCGCCTTCGAATCTCACGGGGATCTCTTCGAAGTGATAGACCGCTGGATTCAGGAGCTCGATTTCAAATGCGCGACTAGCCGCGTCGATCAGCCCGTCGAGGTTGGTCGCCACCACCCAGCCCGCAAAGAAACCACACAGGGTCCCGATGAGCCCCAGCAAGCATCCGTAGGCAAGGAATAGTGAGACCAAGCGCCAACGCGCGAGCCCCATGCTGCGCAGGATGCCGATGTCTTTGGTCTTCTCCCGCACCATCAGCCACACCATCCCTAGGATGGCCACCGCCGCCACCACGATCACCGACGAGAGGATCACCAGCATGATGCGCTTCTGATCTTCGATGGCTAGCAGTTCCGCGCGATGTTCTTCCTCGAAGCTCCGCACGCTGAGGCTAGGGTGGCGAGCGCGCAACTCAGCCGCGACCACGGGCGGAGACAGGGCCCCTGCGACCTTCAAGTGCAGACCCGAAGTCTCGAGAGGCTCCACGGCGCGACCATGCTTCAAGAGCATGAGAGCGCGACGGTCCATCACCGCCGTGGTCGCGTCATGTTCCGCATGACCACTGCTGAAGGTGCCAAGCACCCGCAGGCGCGCCGAGCGCGTTTCATCGAAGCGCGGTTTACCCTGCGCATCGGTCTGTGCCCGCGCGGCCACCACCGTGAGGATGTGCGGGCCAGCACCATCGGGCCCTGTGACACCCAAGGACTTCGCGAGGGCATCGCCAAGCAAGATGCCCTCCTTCGCTAAAGGATCTGCCTGCAAGTTGAGCGGCACGCGCAGTGCAGGATCGCTCACAGCCGCCAGCATTCCGCCTAGGCCGCCAACGCGCACTTCATCCGCCCAATCCACCCCCAAGATGCGCACCCCTGCGATACGGTCCTCGTCCTTGGCACCGGCTACATCCGCTGGCAAGAGCAAGGCCAACATTTCCATGCGCGGCGCCGCCGCGCACACCTCAGCACCGGAGTTCAACTCGCTACGCAGTTCTTTCCTCAGCACAGCTTCCTCGTCGAGCACGAGTTCCCTGCTGTGCACCACAATGTCCGCTTGGGTCGCGCGAAAGTGATCCACGAGAAATCGCTGCACCCCGGCCATGAGCGCCAGAATGACGACCATCGCCATCACGCCGAGCGCAATGGCGGTCGCGGCCAAGAACGCGATCTTGCGCGTCAGCAGCCAGCGCAGCACAAGCCCGGCCACTCAGCTCTCCTCCCCGATCACTCCATCGCGCATCACAAGTCTCCGACGCGCGCAAGCGGCCATGGCCTGTTCGTGAGTCACCGCCAGGATGGTCTGCCCGAGTTCTCCATTGACCTGCTGCAGGAGTTCATGGATGCGCTCTGCCGTGCGCGAATCGAGGTTCCCAGTGGGCTCGTCGCAAAACAGAATCGAGGGTCGGTTCATCAGCGCGCGTGCAATGGCCGCCCGTTGTCTCTCGCCACCGGAAAGCGCATTGGGCCGGTGGCCCATGCGGTCCTTGAGCCCGACGCGCTCGAGCAATTCCTCGGCCCGGGATCGCCGCTCTGCCTTGGTGGCCGGCGCGCGGCCTCGCCCGCGAGCAATCGCGGCTGCGAGGAGGACATTTTCGAGGGCCGTGAACTCGGGCAAGAGAAAATAGAACTGAAAAACGAATGCGGAGTCTGTGGCCCGCAGTTCTGCGCGCCGGCTCTCCGGCGCCTGCGCCAACGACTCGCCATTCCAGAACAGCTCTCCATGGTCAGGACGGTCGAGCAAGCCCAAGACATGCAGCAGCGTGCTCTTGCCGCTGCCGCTAGACCCGAGAATCGCAGCAAACTCACCACGCGCGATCTTGAAACTGGCCCCACGCAACACGTCCACCGTCTGTGAGCCCATCACGAAGCGACGTTCAAGCCCGCGCGCTTCGAGAACCACGTCCAATGCAGGAGTCGATGCAGCAGAGTTCATTCGCAACCCAGCGCTTTCAAAGGATCGTTGCGCACGGCCCGTAGAGCCGCAAGCGCAGACATGAGGAGAGTCAGCAAGAAAGTGGCGACTCCAATCGAGGCCACAAGGTCCAGATGGAGCACGGAAGGAATGGTTCGTGAACGGTATGGAATGGCGGGATCGAAGACATGCAGCCCGTAGTCTTCAAGGCTCAGAACTACAGCGTCGAGATTTTGGACAAGGGAGACCCCGGCCCAGCATCCGAGACTCACTCCGATGAGGCCAAGGACTCCGCCTTGCAGCGAGAACAGCGCTAGCACCTGCGCACGGGTGAATCCCATGCTGCGCAAGACTCCCACATCGCGCTCCTTCTCGTAGACGAGCATGAGTTGGAGTGCGCCTAGCAAGGCCGCGCTGAAGGCGACCACACACGCCAGCACGATGGCCATGACACGTCGCTCCACTGTGAGCGCATCCACCAACCCTCGGTGACGGTCTTCCCAACTCGTCACTTCGAGCAAGGGGTGATCCACGGCTAGCCGTGCCGCAATGGCGGGGGCGTCGGAACGCGCTGATTCAACGAGGCGCGCATGAACACTCGTGGCATCGGGGCCAGAGCTGCCAGGCCCGCGACGCAACCGCAACAACTCCGAGCGTGAGAGCAGCACGCGGCGCTGATCTAGTTCATCGCGGCCTGAGTCGAGCGATCCAGTGACCTCGAAGATGCGACTGGCAGGTTCGAAGCGAGGCTCAGTTGTGCCCTCCACTTCCATCCTTCCGGTCATGAGCGTGGCTTCAGCACCAAGACTCGCGCCCAAGGTCCGGAGCAACGGCCTACCACCCACGAGTCCCGGCATGGCGCGGTGTCCGAGAAGATCCTCATTGGGCTGGCTGTCTGGATGGGGCCGAATCACACTCGCGAGATCAAGGACACGTCGTTCGTGCTCCCAGTCCACCCCCACGAGTCGCGCACCATCCATGCGCCAGACGCCATCAGTTTCGGCCAGCATGACACCCACGCTCTCGTAGTGAGGCGCGAGGGCTTCTAGAGGCCCGCCCACGAGCGACATCTCGCCGCGCAGCTCAGCTGCGACCCGCGCCCACAGGTCCCGCGGCGGGGCTCCTCGCCAACGCACGCACAGGTCAGGCTCCATGGAACGTATGTGGCCGTGGATGCGCGAACGGAATCCATCCATCACTGACGTGATGAGGATCATCGCTGTCACCGTGGCTGTGATACAGAGGGCTGCCACCAGCGCCACTCTGCGCGTGATGAGCCAACGGATCGCCACCGTCCAAACCGCCATGGGCGGGATCTTACTTGTGAGACGGCTCTCTGCTTAGGCGATGAGTTCCTTGCGCACCTCACCAAAGACGTCGGTCAGGCGCATGTCGCGCCCAAGGAAGCGGTAGCCCAATCGCTGGTGGTCGAAACCCAAGAGGTGCAACATGGTGGCGTGCAGGTCGTGAACTGAGACCGGATTCTCCGCGATGTTGTAGGAGAAATCGTCCGTGGCGCCGACCACATGCCCCTTTTTCACACCGCCTCCCGCTAGCCACATGCTGAAGCACCGCGGGTGATGGTCGCGGCCGTAGTTCGTCTCGGACAATGTGCCTTGCGAGTAGACCGTACGACCAAACTCGCCGCCCCAGAGAACGAGGGTGTCCTCGAGGAGTCCGCGGCGCTTGAGATCCTGGATCAACGCCGACTGCCCGCGGTCTACGGCCGCCGCCTGGGCTCGCATCTCCCCGGGCAAATTGTTGTGTTGATCCCAACCACGCATGTAGAGCTGGATGAAGCGCACTCCACGTTCAGCCAACCGTCGCGCCAGGAGGCAATTCGCAGCAAAGGAACCTGCCTTGTGCACATCCGGCCCGTAGAGTTCGAGGGTCTCTGGCGTTTCGTCCTTGAAGTTCGTGAGCTCCGGCACCGACATCTGCATCCGGTAGGCCATTTCAAACTGGGCGATGCGCGTACGCACTTCAGGATCGAGGCTGCGTTCGTATTCGCGCTCATTCAGATCTAGCAACATGTCCAACATGCGGCGGCGATCCTCCCGCGCAACCCCGGCGGGATCGGAGAGATGCAAGACCGGATCTGCACCAGAACGCAACTTGCAGCCTTGATGTTCGCTAGGCAGGAAGGCGGAACCCCAGAATCGAGCGGCCAAGGCTTGCATGTTGCCGATGCCTTGCGTGATGAGCACCACGAAGGTCGGCAGGTCTTTGTTGGAACTTCCCAACCCATAGGACACCCATGACCCAAACGAAGGTCGCCCCGGTTGCTGCGTTCCCGTTTGCACGAAGGTAATGGCCGGTTCGTGGTTGATCGCCTCCGTGTGCATGGAGCGAATCATCAGCATCTCCGGCGCGACCTTGCCCGTCTCTGGCAGGAGTTCGGAGAGCCAAAGCCCGTCGCCGCCGTTGTCGTGACGGGTGAACTGAAAGATGGACGGCGCCGAAGGGAAGCGCTTCTGCCCGCTCGTCATGCCCGTCAACCGCTGCCCCATGCGCACCGAATCCGGCAGGTCTTTGTTGAACTCGGCCTTGAGGCCCGGCTTGTAGTCGAAGAGGTCGAGCTGACTCGGGCCACCTTCCATGTGCATGTAGATGACGCGTTTCGCTTTGGGCGTGTGATGCGGCCCCATGACAACTGGTGCGGCCGCGCTCGGGGCCGCGTCTGCGCTAGTGCAGCCGAGCAGTTGCGAGAGGGCTAGCGCTGACAAGCCTGCACCAAACCCTTGAGCTCCAGCGGCAAAGAAGCGCCGACGAGTCAGCAACAAACGCGCGCGATGCAGTTCTTCAGGCGTTGAATCTGCCATGGGTCACCTCTTCGAAATCACTTCATCGAGCACAAGCAAGGAACTCGCTACCAAGGTCAACGCTGCGTGGCGCGCCACAGGCACGCTCTGGTCTCTCGGCGCAGCGCCCACCATCAACAGGGCTGCTGCCGCGGCGCCATCCGATTCGTAACGCTGCAATGCTGCTTCGAATGCGTCCGACATGCGACGCAGTTCCTTGCTCTCCGGCTCCCGTGCGGTGATCTGGCGAAACATCGCGCCCAAACATTCGCGATCTGAGCTTGCACCCTGCGACTTCAACGCACGCTCGGCCAACTGACGCGCTGCTTCCACAAACTGCATGTCATTCATGAGGGCTAGCGCTTGCAGCGGAGTATTGGTGGTGCTGCGACGCACGACGCACGCTTCCCGCGTAGGTGCATCCAGTGTCAACAGCGTGGGCGGCGGACAGGCGCGCTTCCAGTAGGTGTAGAGGCTGCGGCGATAGAGGTCCTCGCCTGCACCCTGCTGATACACACGAGTGTTGGATTGCAACATGGCGACTTCTTGCCACAGCCCCTCTGGCTGATAGGGCTTCACCGAAGGACCGCCGAGCTTCTCCGCTAGCAATCCGGCAAGGTAGAGCGCTTGGTCGCGAATCTCTTCCGCACCAAGGCGGCGACGTGGATAACTCGAGAGCAACCTACGGCCGGGGTCACGTTCCGCCATTCCAGGGCGAAGGCGCGAGGACTGTCGATACGTGGCCGAAGTGACCAGCAACCGCAGCATGTCCTTCACGTTCCAGCCGCCCTCGCGGAACTCCACAGCCAGCCAATCGAGAAGCTCAGGATGACTAGGCCATGCGCCTTGCAGGCCGAAGTCCTCGGTGGTCTCCACAAGGCCAGTTCCGAACGTCATTTCGAAGATGCGGTTGACCGTAACGCGAGCGAGCAAGGGGTTGTCCGCTGCCACCAGCCAGTCTGCGAAACCTAGGCGATCATTGCTCACACCAGCAGGCAAGGTGCCCAGTGCGGCAGGCACTCCGCGGGTGACAGGCCGGTCCTTCTGCGGTTGGTCGTACTGACCACGCATCAGCACAAAGGCCGGGCGCGGCATTGGCAATTCGCGCATCACCATGGTCTCGGGCACGCGGGCCTCGGTGGATTTCAGTTCTGCCTCCAAGGCTGCCAGTTCGGTGCGCCGCGCACGATGTTCCGGTGAGGCCCTGTCGCGCCACGTCTCGAACAGGCGCTCTTCACTCTGCGCTGAAGCGCGAGCACGCAAGTCCTTCGCAATCATGCTCAGCGGCAGCAGGCCTTCCAGTTCCGCAGCGCGCGCATGGGCATTCCAGTAGTAGCCACCTAGGCCACCCGTGTTGACGATCTTCAGAACCAACGTGTGGATGCCAGCCTCGAGCTCGCACTCCAACGTGTCGTCTTCTGTGCCCACTCCGCGATCCACGCGGCGTTCAAAAATGCGCTGCCCATCCATGAACACTTGGATGCCATCGTCGGAACTAAATCCAGCCTTGAACGTCCGCCGCGAAGGCACGTAGAGGCGCTTGCCGACGAACGAGACCGCCTCCCCTTGAGGAATCTGTTGGTTCGCGCGCCCGTCCGCGAGCCCCTCAACAAAGACCCACGAATAACCGTCCGGCCCGTATTTCTTGCTCGGATCTATCGTGCTGTCTTTCTCAGGCCCGAAGATTTCGTCGTATCCGGCGTAACGAGCACTGGCCTTGTAGGGCCAAGTGCCTAGCCAACGGGAATCCGCGATGGGCAAACTCTCCAGACCTGCGGCAGAGATGGGCGAAGTGGACAGCCGCACGTGACCGAGCACGTGGTGCCCGTGAACGGACTGATAATCCAGCTCGACTTCTAGCCGAGTGCCACCCTCGAAGCCAAAGGGCGCGGCACTGAGGAAGGTGGCCACACGCCCACCCGCCACGGTGTGCGCCGCAACAGCCCAGCCCTCACCATGCCCAGCGCCGATGGCATTCACCACATCGAAGTCACCGTTGGATTGTTCTTGATCGGCAAAGGCCCAGATGAACTCCACGGGCACGCGCTGCGATGGGTCTCGTTCCGAAACAGCATGGACCTTCAACCCTGTGAGCACCGCGTTGCCGTTAGCCGCGCGGCCCACGCGCTGCTTCTTCTCAGCGTCGGCCAAGGCCTCCAGCAAGAGCAGGCGTTGCCCCACGGCCTTTGTGTGCAAGACCAAGTGATGGGTGTCTTTTGCGGGGTTGGGACCTGAGGCTCGCACCGAACCATCCTTGAGCACATCAAGCTTCGCGCCGCCCGATGAGCTAGCACTCACCACTTTCAACGCTGTCCAGTTCAGGCCAGCGTTCACAGGCACAGAGCACAAGAAGTCCTCGTAGGCTGAAACGTCTTCCGGCGTGTGCGCATCGACCAACGCCTTCTTGTCGGCGATGGCCACTTGCAAACGGTCCATCTCTAGCACGTCCGCTGGAGTGGTTACGCGCATGGATGGCTCGAAGGCCCGATTGGCATTGGGCTGTTGCGAGTAGAGCCCGATCTCGTCGTTGGAATTGAAGTAGGCGAAGAGGCGGTAGTAGTCCTCTTGGCTCACAGGATCGAACTTGTGGTCATGGCAGCGGGCACAGCCCAAGGTGAGTCCAAGAAACACTGTGCCGGTGGTATTGACGCGGTCCGCCGCGTACTCCACGCGGTACTCCTCGTCGATGGCGCCGCCCTCGTCCGTGATCACATGGTTGCGGTGAAATCCGCTGGCCACACGCTGTGCTTGGGTTGCGTTAGGAATGAGATCGCCTGCCAGTTGTTCGCGCACAAACTGATCGAACGGCATCCCGTCCCGAAAAGCCTTCAACACCCAATCGCGCCAAGCCCACATCTGCCGCCCAGCATCCATGTGGATGCCGTTGGTATCTCCATAGCGGGCCGCATCCAGCCAAGGTGTGGCCATGCGTTCGGCATAACGCGTTTGCCACGGCTCTTCGTGGAGCAAGCGCTCAACCCAGCGCTCATAGGCAAGAGGCTGCTCATCCGCCAAGAACTGCTCCACCTCAGCCGTCGTCGGCGGCAGGCCTGTGAGATCGAGGAACACACGGCGCAGCAGCGTGGCCCTGTCCGCCTCAGGCGATGGCTCAATGCCGCGATCTTCGAGTTCCGCAAGCACAAAGCGATCCATGGCATTCTTGGGCCACGTGGTGTCCTTCACCGCCGGCAAAGCTGGGCGCGAGGGTGGCGTGAATGACCAATGGGATTCATACAGCGCGCCTTCGCGAATCCACTGCTCAAGGGTGGCGATCTCTCGTTCACTCACCGGCACCTTCTTCGCGCTGAGGGGCGGCATCACATCCTCAGTGCCGTGGGCGCGGACTCGCCTGATCAACTCACTCTCTTCGGGCTTGCCGGGCACGATGGCCCGCACGCCATCCCGCTCCTTCACCGCCTCATCGCGCAGGTCTAAGCGCAACTCAGCCTCGCGGGACGAGGCGTCTGGCCCGTGGCAGAGAAAACAGCGCTCCGAGAGGAGTGGCCTAATGTCCCGGCCGAAACGCACCGTGGGCGCGGTGGGCGCAGGTCCGGTGCCATGGGGCAGCCATGTGATGATGAGCGCTGAGCCCAGCGCAAGGAGCGTGGATGTGATGCGGATCATCTTGCGTGGACCTTCATCGCGGATCGTACACGCCAGGTCCAGCGCACGTGCCTAGCGGCGAGGTTGGGTTTCCCAGTGCTCGCGCACGCTCGAAAGCGGCCATCGATCGAGATGCCGCTTGAGATCTTCGTCAGCCACACTCACGCGCGACGCCGCGGCGCCCAAGGCACGCCCCGCGCCGCTGACGCCACCTGGGGCCACTCCCCCACCTCCACGCGGGAGAGCGTTCTTGAGATCCAGCAGGTCATGAATCCGATCCTCAAGACTCATGCGTACGTTCCATGAGGGTGCGATGCCTGCGTCATCCAAGTGGGTCTGCAACACGGCAAGCGACTTCATCCGTTCTGCCTCACGGTCGCGTTCGCAAGCGAGCACGAGTTCCCGCGCAAGTTGCCGCACGTCCCCATGGGCTGATGCATCCAGACTTGCGAGTCCCGCACGAGGATCGCCAGCGCAGCGCCACACATGGCAGCGCAGCGCCGTCGTGCGCACTAATTCCGAGCGGTCATGGGCGTGCACCAGAAAAGTCTCGTTGACCGGAGCCGCATGGGCCACTGCGATGAGTGCCACCGAACGCACCCGTTCGTCAGAGTCGGCCAACAACTGCTGACTCCAGCGCAGAGACTCTGGATGCCAGAGCGCGGACGCAGCGGCCACAAGCCGCAGGCGCACGTCGGCACTAGGGTCAGCCGCATCGCGCATGACCGCGTCTGCTTGGACGCCGTGCACACACAACGCCAACAACCAGCGCGCGCGCTCGTGGTCCGCTCCCTCCGGCAAGCGTTTCCCGTGGGCCTGAAGGGCAGCGATGTCTGCTGCATCTAGCGACTGCTCGGCTAGGCCTTCCAATGCCACCCGCCGAACAAGCTGGTTCTCGTCGAGGAGTGCGTGCTTCAACATGTCGACGCTGGCAGACCCTCGAGCGTTGGCAGCCACCAAGACAGCGGCTTGACGCACCCGGTCTTCGCGGGCTGCGAGAAGCTCATTGAGATCGGCCGCTGCTGGCATGTGCCTAGCCAGGGCAAGCCCGAGCAATCCCGTCATGCGATCGAGTTCTTTTCCAGAGCGCAGTTCTTGCACCAACCGAGCCGTGGCCTCAGGCCCGCGGAGACGCCCAAGGGCGAGCAGCGCCTTTCTGCGGTCATCAGCATTCGCGGAGTTCATGGCCGCCAACACGTGGACCACGTCGCCTTCTTCCCCCGCAACGGCCAAGGCCAAGCTTGCGAGCCCACGCTCCCCGCGCACTTCACCGGCGGCTAGCCGGCGGAGGACCTCTGGAGCACTGCCTTCCGCCATGTGCACCAAGATGAGTTGCGTCTGCACGAACTGATTGGCTCGATTGAGTTCCGCCTCAACCTCTAGGCGCACGCTCGGCAGGATCGACACCAGCTCCGCCCTCGTTGCTACACGATCTGGCCCCGACCCATGCTGCAAGAGCCGCATTAAGGTCGCCAATCTTTCGGCCCCGACCTTGGCAGCCATTGGCTCCATGGGAATGCGCGAGGGGATCTCTCTGCTTTGGGCCCGCACAGGCCCCGCACTGAGGGTTAGGGCAGCCAAGAGAAGGGAGATTTTGCGGTTTTTGGGGCCCATGAACTGGTTGCAAACTCACCCCAACATACGTTCCGTCAATACGTTCCAAAAAATCATGGACAACACGATTCAAGAGCATACAGTGTTGAACCTGTGGCTTGTGGATGCTTTCTCACGCATCCGCAACCACAAGGAACTGGGATGCCGCGTCTGCACGAGCGGCGGTTTTGAAGGAGCCGTCCATGTCGTGTCTCAAGACCCTCGTGGTCTTGGGATGCCTCCTTGGTGCAGTACGGACCGGGGTCGTAGCCCAAGCCAGTCATTCGAAACTCAGTCTCGCAACGGGGCCAGTGGCCGTGGGAGAAGCGGTGGCATTCTCCCTTGTGCATCCGGCCTGTGGTCCGATGGACTACGCGGTGTTTGTGGCGCCCCAAACGGGATCGTCCTCGGTGAGCACGAGCGCGGGCACGTTCATCGTCCCCCTCGATGCAAGCCTAGTTCTGGTCGCCGCTGGAACTAGCTCTCAGAACCGCGTGAACTCGTGGTTCACGGTGCCGCAGCTGCCGACTCTCTCGGGCATCCTCCCAAGAGCTGCCGCTGTTTCGGCTTCCCAAGGCCTCCTGCGCGTGAGTGCAGCAGTACCCTTCGGGCCGATCATCGAAGATTCGATTCAGTAAGGGGGCCGTCCCCCTCGCCGCCCTAGACCTCTTGGGGTCCGGGCGTGCCCTCGGGTGAGTCGCTGTCGCGGGTGAGGAGGTTTTTCACAACTTCCAGCACCCGCGGCAGGCTAAAGGGCTTGGTCACAACCGCATCCACAAACTGGCGACGCGCAGCCGCTGCGTCCATCTCCCCTGCCCAGCCAGTCACCATGGCCACTTTGATCTGTGGATGCAACTGTCTGGCCTTCCGTGCCACATCGAAACCCGTGAGGGGCACCATCCCGAGGTCGGTCAGCACGAGGTCGAAGGTGCTTGCTTCGAGGAGACGAAAAGCTGCCGCACCGTCGTGCGCCGAACTGACCTCGTAACCGCGGCGTTCGAGCAAGCCCGTAAGCAGTTCCAAAATCGCCGGTTCATCATCTACGACGAGGATGCGGCCCGATTCGGACTTGGCCGCATCATCAAGAGCTGCGGCACTGGTCTTCGGAGCTGGTTCTGTGCGCGGAAGTTCGATGTGCACGCGCGTGCCTTCACCCGGAGCCGAGTCCACGCGCAGAGTGCCTTGGTGGCGCATGATGATGCTGTAGACGATGCTCATCCCGAGACCTGAACCCTCACGGCCCTTGGTGGTGAAGTAAGGGTCAAAGATGCTCTCGCGCACCTCCTCGGTCATGCCCACGCCGTCATCTTCCACCGCTAGATGCACCTTGTCCCCTTCGGCTGCGGCGGTGAGCGTGATGATCCCGCCACGCGCGAGGGCGTGCACGCTGTTCAAGATGAGGTTCGTGAGAACCTCTCGCAACTCGGTGGGATTGCCGCGCACGTAGAGCTCTGGATCCACTTCGGTCTGCATCCGAATCGAGTAACCCGAGCGCAACGCATCCCCTTCCCAGCGTCCGCGCGTGAACTCCACGCAGCTCTTCACCGCGTCGGCCACGTTCACAGCCTCGAATTCACTGCCGCGACGTACGCGCGTGAAGTCCTGCAAACGACGCACGGCTGCAGCGCCATCCCGAGCGGCCTTGAGAATGGTCTCGAGCCCGTGGTCGAGCTCATCCCGGCGCGCGGGGTCTTGCAAGGTCTCGGCCCAACCAATGATCCCAGCGAGCAGGTTGTTGAAATCATGGGCCACACCTCCGGCGAGGTTGCCCATCACCCGAATCTTCTCGTCGCGCGTGAACTGTCGAACGAGATGTGCGTTCTCGAGCGCGATGGCCACCTGAGTCGCGAACAGGTCGAGCAACTCCAAATCGGTGTCGTCAAAATGCGCCACCCGCGCACGGTGGTCCACATAAATCACGCCCGTGACCTGATCGGAGCGCAAGAGCGGCGCGCAGAGCACCGAGCGCAACTCTAGGTTCACCACGCTCTCGCGATGTTCAAACCCGCCTTCGACGGCCGCGTTCTCGATGCGCACCCCGCGGCCCGTTTCCACAACTCGCTGCACAATGGAACGCGAGATCTCTTCGAACGCGTCTTGAATGTTCTCGCGATCGCGCGTGCGCGCCATGGGAACGCGCAAGCGCCCGCGCTCATCGACAGTGATGAGATAGCCTCGCTCGGCCCGGCAGTAAGCAACGACTCCATCCACGGCTTCGCGCAGGAGTTCGTCGAGTGCGGCCGTGCTCTTCAGCGTACGGCCGAGTTGCAACACACGCGCCAAGGCCTCATCCATTCGTCGCGGTTGTTGGCCCGCGCCATCCCCGCGATAGCCAGCCTCCAGCAACGTCGTGCGCAGGCCGCGCATGAGGTCGCTAGCCTGAGTCGCCACTTTGGTTCGAGTGATCGGGCGCACACGCGCAGCAAAGGCCCGGGCTTCGCTTGCAAAGTCCGTCACCAGCGTGGTCTGCAAGAAGCACTTCAGGATCTGCCCTTCGCCGACACCAGCCAGCACATTCTCCAAGGCGTCGCAGGCCCGCAGCCAAGCGCTCTGCGCTTGGCCGAGATCCCCAAGGTGCGTCCGAATGCGGGCTTCGAGGAAAGCACACTCATGCGCGAGTTGCGGCATGTGCGCCTGATGGGCAAATCGCGCTCCCTCCACCAGCTTCGGCACGCATAACCCCACGCCATCATGTCCACTGGCTAGTTGCACCCGCGCATCCATGAGGGCAACGCGCAGCTCAGCTTCCGGACTCAGGCCCTCAGGTGCGGCTGGTAAGAAGCCGCGCGCCCGCTCCGGCTGTCCAGCGCGCAGGGCAACGGCAGCCGCATCGAGCGATGCTTCCGCGCGGGTGTCCGCATCTAGCCCGCGTTCGGCAAGCAACGCCTCGAGCAGGCTGAGCGCCTCAGGCCATCGGCCCTCCGCCGCTTCAAGCCTTGCGCTGACGAGAATTGCTCGGCGCTGCAACTCCCGGTCGTTGCGCTGAGTGAGGACACGTCGCACCACCGCAAGTAACCGCGCAGCTCGGTCCTTCACGCCGAGCCGAACGTACTCTTCAGCCATGTTGAGCCGGCGCGCGAGGGCTGCTCCGATGTTGCCCACGCTCCGGTCAAGGGCTTCCGCTTCGCGATAGCAGCGCAGCGCGTGCAACGGCCGATCGCGCATGTGTTGCACAGCCCCCATGTTGTTGAGGATCTGGGCTTGCGAACGCAAATCCCCAAGGCGCCGCGATACCTCCAGCGCGCGCTTGAGATAACGCTCAGCAGCCAAGAGATCGCGGCGCTCCACATGCACATTGGCGATGTTGATACAGCTCCAGACTTCGCCGCTCACATGCCCGATCTGACGACGCAGGCGCAGGGATTCGCGGAACTGCTCAATGGCGTCCGCTGCGCGCCCCATACGACGCATGAGCACGCCGAGGTTGTTGGCGCTATCAGCCAATCCGGCGAGGTCACCAATGTGCTGTCGCAAGCCCACGACGCGCCGCAGGAATCGCTCGGCCTCCTCGTTGCGGCCTGTGGACATGTGCAAAGTGCCCAGTCCGTGCAAGACCCGCCCCTGGCCCGGCAGGTCTGCAAGCCGTGCTTGGAGTTTCATTGCGGCCATGAAGGCTCTGAATGCCAGCGTGTAATCCTGGTTGCCCCGTTCGAGTTCCCCGAGCAACACCAACCAGCGCATGACCGCCTGCGCAGCTAGCCCAGGCCAACGGAATCGCGGCCCGCGAGGCTCTTGATCTTCGCTGATGCGCTCGCGCAAGTGAGCCAGCGGAAACACTCTCGCAACCACGTGATCCACTGACGTCAGCGTGGCCCGTGCGTCAGAGACATGGCCAGATTGGTTCAACACTTCAGCCAGATCGACAGCAACGGCGAGTTGGTCGATGGGCGACAAAAACTCTGGCCTGCGACGGAGGGCTTCCAGCGACTGCCGCGCAGCCACCCAGTTGCCCTCGCGCGAGTGGACTTGAGACAGCCTCCTCTGGGCACCTGGATCTCCTAGGGCGGCCTCCCCCAAAACATCCGCGATGAGGGTGTGGGCCCGACGCAACTGTCCCCGCTGCAACGCCAGGTCTGTCAATCGCAGTCGCGCAACCCGCCGCAAGAACGGCGAGAGATGACGCACCCGCAACATCAGCTCAAGGAGTCCGCTGGCTTCCTCCTCGTTCCCGCGAGCCATGAGGATCGGAACCAACTCATGGGTTTCTAGCGCAGCGCGCTCGGGGTCCGATCCACGAAGGCGGGCGCGGAGGATTCTGTGCTGGTCGGCCGCCGCAGCTTCAAGGCTTGCGGTCATGCGATCCTCGAGCTCTTGTGCACTCGCGGGTTCTAGTTCTCCGCGCAGCACTTGCCGCAAGGGCACGTCGGCGATCTGCACCATCCCCTCACTGAGGGTCGCAAGCCCCGAGGCCAACATGGCCGGCACATCGCGCACCATCAGGGCCTTTTGTGCTTCGTCCGTGGCTAGGGGCTGTTCAGCCACGGCTAGACGCCGCAGATCTTCGCGAACCGCGTGCGGAACGCGCGCCAATCGTCGACGGACGACCGCGTCTAGCGATGCGGGAACTTCGTCACGCGCTGGCAACTGGCGCGCGATCGATCCCAAGAGGGTTCCAGATCCACGAGCATTGAGCGGATTCGCGAGCAGCGTCTCGATCACAAAAAGCGGCACACCCCCCGTGACATCATGCAGAAAGTCGAGGACAGGGCGACGTACCGGTTCCGGTGCAACCATGCGGCGCACAAGTCCCGAGGTCGCGCGCCCATCCAATGGCTCTAGTGGAATGGAGACCACGGCGCCGGTCTCAACCGTCTGCTCGAGCCAAGACCTCAAACTGTCGTCGCGCAACTCCGGCAAGTGCGTGGTGAGCACGACCTCGCAGGGACTGCGACCGCGGGCTTCCCAGTGTTCGTGCACGACGCGACGGAGCAAGTGCAAGACGAACAGGCGGCTTGCGGGATCAAAGTCTTGAACATCTTCGAAGACAAAGACCGTGCGCCGCGCGCGCACGCGACGCAGCACTTCCCCCGCCAATCGGTCCACGAGCCCATGCCGATCAGCTCGCAATTCCACGGCTTCCCACGCAGCTGGGATGCCCGTCAGGATCTCCAATCGATCCAGGAGCGTGCGCACGATGCCGAGGGTGCGCAGCGGGCCGCGTTCGGGCTCGCAGCAGATCACACGTGCTCCCGCCAGAGTCCAAGCACTCAGGCCTTCTTCCACGAGGCGCGTCTTGCCGTGCCCTGAAGGGCCGTGAACGAGGGCAACTCCGGCGCTCTTCCCCCGTTCGCGACGCAAGGGCACCGCTGAGAGCAAAGCATGCATCGCGGCCCGTCGGCCGGTGAGTGGTGGCCTGCGCAGGATGGCATTGCGTGTCGCTGCTGTTTCTAGCGGAATGCGTTCCCCTGATGCACGCAGGATGCGCAAGGCCTCTCTTGCAGAGCGCGGCCGCAGTTCCGGACTTGCAGACGTCATGCGCCGCACGAAGGCTCGCAACCACTCGGGGTGCTCAGCACTCAATTCCAAATCCGATGCGGGCAACGCACCCGTGGGCCAATCACCGCCGAGTACGCCGTAGGCAAGCACTCCCACGGAGAACAAGTCGGAGCGTGCGTCCGGCAAGGCCTCGCCGGCCATCACCTCGGGCGCAGCAAAGGGTGCGGTCCCACGCCCGCGCGCAGCCGCCGCGACACCGGCAAGGTCGAGGTCGATCAGTACCGCCTCGGCTCGCGCGGCGTCCCAAATCACATTGGACGGCTTCACGTCGAGATGCAGCACACCGCGCGCATGCAAGAACGAAAGCGCGCGCAGGACACTCGCGAGCAGCGGCAAGACCAGCGCACGGCGCTCACTCGGCGCCATGGCATCGAGTGTCACTCCATCGATGAACCGCGTGACAAGAAAACTCGAGCCTTCTCCAACATCGTGCCGCCAATCTAGGGCCTCAGGAAGATTGGGATGCGCGATGGCGCGCAACATGCGGTATTCCGCAGCCAAGCGTGCGGCGCGGGGCGAATCGACCGGACCACCCAAAGCTCGTTTCAGCGCCCCGAAGACTCCCGGAGTGAGCAAATCCTCTACGAGCCATACTTCCGTAGCGGCGCCGCGACTGAGCAGTCTGCGCGCGACCCAGCGACGCGCAAAAACACTGTCGGCAGATTCTTCGTCGTCCACTCGGCGCGTTTCCACGTCCATCCCCGCTAGCGCATTCCTATGAAGCGCGCTGAGTATAATCACGCGCCGCTGGCGTCTGCGAGCGTGCCCACGCATGAACGACACGGCCACGTCTCCCAAACCTCTGTTGGTGCTTCTTGACGGCGCAGCGCTCGCCTATCGCGCCTACCACGCGTTACTGCGATCCAACATGTCTGCGCCGGACGGCAAACCTGTGGCGGCCGTGTTCGGCGTCGCGTCGGAGATTCAGCGCCTCTTGGCGGCGTTGACACCTACCCATGCGGCCCTCGTGTTTGACACACCGCATCCCACCTTTCGCCACGAGCGGTACCCGCAGTACAAAGCACATCGCTCGCCCATGCCCGAGGCACTTGCGGAGCAGCTCCCGCGGATCAAGGAAGCTGCTCAGGCCATGGGATTCCCGTTGGTGGAGATGCCGGGCTTCGAAGCTGACGACCTGATCGGGACGCTCGCTCGCGAAGCTGAGGTCGCCGGCATGGACACGGTCATCCTCACCCCCGACAAAGACATGTTGCAGTTGGTCACCGAGCGCACCACGGTTTGGCGCCCGGCGCGCCAAGGTGAGGAACCGCGACGCCTCGATCCCAAGGGCGTTCTCGCTTTCTTCGGAGTGCCTCCGGGCGGAGTGGTCGATGTGCTCGCGCTCATGGGCGACACGAGCGACAACATCCCCGGCGTGAGCGGAATCGGAGAGAAAGGCGCAGTGCGCCTGATCCAGAACTCAGGCTCGTTGCAGGCGCTGCTCGACAGTCCTCCAGCCGACCTATCGCCCAAAGTCCGTCAAGCGCTCGTCGCTGAGCGCTCTGCGGCCGAACTCTCACGAGAACTAGCCACCATCGCCCGCAACGCCCCGCTGCCGCGCAGTCTAGAGAGCTTGGCCTTCCACGTGGACGCGGCTGCAGCGGCCAGCTACTTCTCCAGTCTCGGTTTCCGCACGCTTTCACAGCACTACGCGGCCAAGACAACGAGTGCCACATCCCTCGTGGACTCGGCAACGCAGTGGACCATCGTGCGCGACCTCGCCACGCTCGAGGCCCTCCTTGTCGAACTCGCAAACGCCGAACTCTATTCCGTGGATACAGAGACCACGGGGCTGAACACGCGCAGCGTAGAAATCGTGGGAATGAGTTTCGCAACGGCGCCAGGGCGCGCTTACTACGTGCCGTTGAACCTCGATCCACCGCTCTTGCCGGACTCGCCCGGGACTCGTCAGGGCAGCGCTGTGCTAGAGCGATTCAGGACGGTGCTCGAAGATCCGCGGCCTAGGAAATGCGGCCAAAACGCAAAATACGACTTGCTCGTCTTCCGCCATCACGGCATTCGGCTGCGCGGGCTGCGCCTCGACACGATGGTGGCTAGCTACCTCATTGAACCTGAACAACGCGAGCGCAATCTCGATGCCCTCACGCTGCGCCACTTTCAGCACGTGAAGATCAAGACTTCCACCCTGATTGGCGACGGCGCTTCGCTCATGACCATGGCGCAGGCGCCGGTGGAGGAGGTCGGACGCTATGCCTGCGAAGACGCCGATTTCACCTTGCGTCTTGCGCTCAAGTTCGAGCCGCTGCTGCGAACTCAACCTTTGCAGCAGCTCCACGAGGATGTGGAGTTGCCCCTCGTTCAGGTCCTCGCCGACATCGAGGATTTCGGTATCCGCGTAGAGCGCCAAGTCCTCGACGATCTCCAAGTGGAACTGCGGCGCGAAGTGAAAGCGTTCGAAGGGCGAATCCACGCTCTGGCCGGAGAGGCCTTCAACTGCAATAGCCCACGCCAGCTCGGCGCGATTCTCTTCGACAAGCTCAAGGTGCACGAACTCGCAGGCATCAAGCCCAAGAAGACCACCACAGGCTACGCCACCCATCAGGAGGTGCTCGAATCTCTCAGCGACGTCCACGAACTGCCCAGACTAGTGCTCGAGTACCGCACGCTGTCCAAGCTGCTCGGCACTTACGTCGAAACACTTCCGGCGCTCGTTCAAGAAGATGGGCGCATTCATGCCTCGTTTCACCAAACCGTGGCCATCACTGGGCGGCTCTCGAGTTCTGACCCGAACTTGCAGAACATTCCGATCCGCTCGGCGACAGGGCGCAGGATTCGTGAAGCCTTCATTCCCTCCGACAAGGACGGCGTTCTCATCAGCGCCGACTACTCTCAGGTCGAGCTACGCATCCTTGCCCACATGAGCGGCGACGAAGCCCTCGCGAATGCGTTCAAGGCTGGCCTCGATATTCACCGCGACACGGCGGCACGGATCTTCGGTCTCGCGCCGGACGCCGTGGACAGCGTGCAACGCTCGCGCGCGAAGGCCATCAACTTCGGCATCCTCTACGGCATGGGCCCTCGCCGTCTCGCACGGGAAACAGGCCTGAGTTTGAAAGAGGCGCAGGACTTCATTCACCGCTACTTCGCTGTGTTCCCGGCAGTCAAGGGGTTCATCGAAGGGCTGAAAGCATCGGCACGCGAACGCGGCTATGCAGAAACCCTCCTAGGACGGCGACGCCCGCTGCCCGAACTTGCAGGTTCAGATCCCATGTTGCGCGCCTTCGCCGAGAACATGGCGGTCAACACGCCCATCCAAGGCACGGCTGCCGACATCCTGAAACTGGCCATGATCCGCTTGCACCGCGCGCTCGAAGCGGGCGGCTGGCGTTCGCGCATGGTGCTGACCGTGCACGACGAGTTGGTCCTCGATGCTCCCGCCGACGAGGCCGATGGCGTGGCCGAACTCACGCGGAGCGAAATGCAGGCCGCATTCCCCCTTTCCGTGCCCCTCGTGGTCGAGGTGGGACGCGGAGCCAGCTGGGCTAGCGCACACTAGTCTGTCGCGGTTGCCGCCCGGGCCGAGTTCCCTAGAATCCGCCCGTCGCGTCAACCACGAGGAGTGAGCCTTGCCCACTAGCCATCCCATCAATCACCGCGGTCGCCTTTCCGTCGTGGCCTGCGAGTCTGGCCGCAGTTTCGCGGACCGCATGCACCATTGCCTGCTAGAGCTCGTCCGCGCAACGGAACCTGAGGCAGGCCCGGCCTTGCGCTCCACGGAAGAGGTCGCATTCGCCAATGGCGAGATCAAGACCATGGTGCGCGAGAACATCCGCGGCGATGACGTGTATGTCATCCAGTGCATGGATGACCCGTTGAGCGAGCGCAGCGTGAACGACAACTTCATGGCCTTGCTCACGGCGGTGAATGCGGTCTATCAAAGCGACCCCGACTCGATCACGGCGGTCATCCCCCAGTTCCCCTACTCGCGCCAAGAGCGCAAGAAGGGGCGTGAAGCGATTACGGCTCGGCTCGTAGCCGCTGCCCTTGAAGAGGCGGGCGCCAATCGCGTCATCACGCTAGACATTCACGCGGAAGCCATTGAGGGCTTCTTCCGGCGCGCCATCCTCGAAGACTTGCACGCGAGCAAGGAGATCATTTCCTATTTCCGCACCATCCTTCCTCGGGGTTGCGAACAGGAATTGGTGGTCGTGGCACCGGACACCGGCGGCGCGCACATGGCACGCCACTACTCCATGGTGTTCAATTGCGGCTTCGCCGTCGTGGACAAGGCTCGTGACTACAGCCGTGCGTCGGTGGTTGAATCCATGCGCCTCGTAGGCGATGTGAACGGCAAACGAGTCATCTTGCCCGACGACCTGATCGCTACGGGTGGCACACTGATCAACGCCTGCCGCCTGCTGCGAGATCAAGGTGCGCGAGAGATCTATGTCGCCTGCTCGCTGCCGTTCTTCAACGGGCTCGCAGTGGAGAAGCTCGACAAGGCCTACGCCGAGGGCCTGTTCCAGATGGTGCTAGGCACCGATGCGGTCTGGCGCGGACAGCAATTTGCCACCGAACACCCCTGGTACCGCGAGGTCTCCGTGGCCAACCTGTTTGCCCGCGTGATCTTCAATATCAATCGCCGCCGCTCGGTGAGCGAACTGTTGAAGTAGCAACGGCAGCCAACGCCGAGGCAGCCTTTGGGCGGCCCAGCCGTAGGCTCGTGGTGATATAAGGGACCCTCCACGCCTCGCCCACCCAAGGCAGCGTGGTCGAACCTCCCGGAGTGCACGATATGCATCCTCGAACCGTGTTGGTGGCGGCCCTCCTTCCACTCCTCGCTCTTTCCGTTCGTGCCGACGAAGTGACTCTCAAGAACGGCCAAGTGCTGAAGGGTTTCATCGCGGAGCAGAAAGACAGCTTCGTGCGCCTTGAACTCGCTGATGGCAAGGTCATGCGCATCAAGATGGATGAAGTGTCTAGTCTGGCCGAGAGTCTGGAAACGGGGGATGCGGTCCTTGATGCCAAGCTCAAGGCCCTCTCGAACGACAGCGCACAAGGCATCGCCGAAGCCGCGGCCGCGGCAAAGGCCGAGGGCTCACGCGCTGCAGCCTTGGGAGCAAAGCTCGCTCTTCGTCGCGATGAGAACTGCGACGCCGCCCACGAACTTCTCGGGCACATGAAGGTGGGTGAGAAGTGGTTCTCGAACCCGAAGGAAGCCGAGGCCGCTCTCGCGAAAGAGGTCGCTGAGAAATACAAGGCCGAGGGCTACCTGAAATACAAAGATGGCTGGATCAAGAAGGAAGACCTTCCCGCCGCTCAGAAAGATGCCAACGCCTTCATGAAGGGCGAGGATCTCATCTACCGCGACAAAGCCACGGTGATGAAAGCTCAAGGCTATTCCCTCGTGGGTGGCAAGTGGGTTCGTGCCGGGTCCCCGGAAGATCAGGCAGAAATGGCCCGCTACAAAGAGCTCACCGGCGAGAGCGTCTGGATCCACACCACGGCGCACTTCAAGTTGCACATGCAGCAGTTCCAGCCCGACAAGGTGGCTGAGTTCGGTGCGCTCCTAGAAAAGGTCTACAGCTGGTTCTTGAAGGTCATGAAGAAGCCTCCGGAATACGACGTCTTCCGCGGCAACAAGGGCATCATCTGGGTCTTGAAGGACAAGGCCGCCGTGATGGACTGGTACAAGAACTATCGCAACCGTTATTCGTTGGATGATGGTTTCGGCACACTTCTTGAACGTGGCGGTGGCAACGTGCAAAGCCCTGGGAATCTCGTGGCCACGCAAGTGCCGAATCAGAGCGGCGACATTCGCAACCAGCTCGTGCATGTGGCCGGACACTTTCTCATCGGCCATCACTGCCGCGGTGTGCAAGGCACGCCAGCGTGGCTCGCCGAGGCCTTCGGCCACATGGCGGAACATGAACACCTCGGTAACGGCGCGGTGAACTGCTCCTCGCTCGCGAAGTACGCCTCAGGTGGCGGCGTGGCACAAAAGGAGTTCTCCACGAAGGACGCCATGAGCAGAGGCAAAGCCCTCGCGCGCACCAAGGGCGATGAAGCCTTTAGCGCACTGAACGCACTCGACCTCAACAGCCTCAACGGAGATCACCTGACCAAGGGCTGGACCTTGATTGCGTGGATGCTCAAGCAACACCCAGACAAGCTGGTGGCGTGGATTGAAGCCATGAACACCGCCCAGACCGATGAAGCACTCGCCCGCGCCTTTGAGGGTTGGTCCACCGAGCAACTCGATGAAGAGTGGCGCAAGATCCTGAAGGCTGGTTTCTGATCCATGCGAGCGCGCGAGCTAGGGCTCGCGCGCTCTGGTCTTGTTCAGTCGCCAGATTTCGCTGGCATCTTGGCCGAAGCGCAAGGGCTGCCCCTCAGTCACGACGAATCTGACGCGTGGGCAACAGCAAGACGGCATTCATGAACAGTCGCGTGGTGGCGCGCCATGCGCCGCGGAAGTTCGGATCATCGGCGAAGCCGACGATCGCACCATCGCCTATCGGCACGACGGTGGCATAGGAGCGCCCCATCAACTTCTGCGCATCTTCCGGCGCAACGTAGCCCGAGATCTCCCGCGCTTCCTTGAACAGCGCCACGTGCAGTCCGGGAATCGCCGTATCGAATGCGCGTGTTCCTTCTTTGAATGCGGCGATCTCAGATCGAGCCCCAAAGTTCAAGGGATGAGCTGGGTCCAATTCAAGTCGGAACACGCTCCCGGGCTGCTGACGCCTGCGCTCGGATTCCTCCCGTTCTTCAATCCAACGCGGTGCCTTCTCTGGCGAAGCCTTCGGTTCTGCAGCTGTCGATTCCTTCTTGGCCCCCTCTGGCAGCAACTGGAAAGCCGCAGAGCCAAACGCCACCACCACGCCGCCGTCTTCTGCGAACTTCTTGAGATGCTCGCGCAGTTCCGGCTTTACGCCTCCTTCAGGGACAACCACAGCGGTGTAGCGCGCCAACTCTGCCCGGCGGAAGTCATCCGGACTGAAGACGGAGACCGGAGCCTTCAACACAGCATCGAGAATGTGACGGGTGGCACCGAACGAGGTCTCTGAAATCCCGGGGCCACCTAGAAGTGCGATCCGCGGCGGAACCACGGGCACAATGGAACTGCTGCCAAGGTCAATTCCTTGCGCGGTGAGGCCTGAGTCGCAGCCGACGAATTTCACGCGTCGTGCACTGGCCACTTCGGCGAGAGTGCGCGCCACATCCGCGGCGTTCTCATCGCGGCGAATCAGCAAGGTGCCTCGCGCGTGCAGCTTGTCGCCGAGCAGGAACTCCTTGTGCGCGGACTTCACACGCACTCCCCGCACCAACAAATCCGACAACGCCTCCACCGCAGAGCGCGAAGTGAAAGAGAGTAGCCAGCCCACCTGCGCATTCGGATTGTCCACGCCGCCCGCGGGAGCTAGGGGCTCATCCGCAGCCAGCAAAGCCACCTCCGGCAGCACAGCAGATTCGAACACCGGAACACCGAAAGCCAAGGGCAAGCTCCACGCTGCGATGTCGTAGAAGAAGAGCTCCTTCACTTCGGTTTTTGCTTCGAGCAGTGTCTTGGCCAAGCGCTTCGCTGGCTGCGCCAAGTCCACCACCAAGGTGCCCGCCTCAAACGTCCGATCCTGCACTGCTACACCCAGCGCGTCTTTCACGCGCGCCATGGTGAAGGCGTCGCGCGCACGCTGCACAACGATGCCCTGCATTTGCAAGACAGCCGCGAGGGCATCCAACGCTCCAGGATCCGATTGGGCGGGCAACAAGAACGAACGCACAGGCCCAGTGCGCCCTTCCTCCACGGCGGAGTGCCGAAAGGCCGCGTAGTCGCGCAGAAGTTCTTCGCGCTGCGTGGCCGCGGTTTCGAGGGTCGTGAAGGCCGCCATTTCATGGTGCGCGGCGCGCGCCGCGAGGGTCAATACCCGTCCATCGGCTAGGCGCACAGCTGATCCAGCTCGCCCGCCACCGGCCTGTTCGTAGGTCATGCCAATCGCGCCGTGGAGGCTCGGCCAAGTGTCTCCATAGCCGGGATAGAAGAGGTCGAAGTCCTCCGCGGTGTAGTACGGCCAACCGCGCGCATCAAACGCCCGCGCATTGCCCTCTCCAAAGCGCCTCCCCCACTTCAACGTCGTCTCCGGCAGATTGGCGTTCACGGGCTTCTCTGCGGGGAAAAAGAAGTAGGTGCTGCGCCAACTCATCTCATGAAGGTCTGCGTGCACTTGCGGATGCCACGCAAGAAACTGCTGATGTCGCGCGCGGGTTTCGGGCTGGGTCATCCAACACCAATCGCGATTCAGGTCGAAATACCAGTGATTCTCGCGCCCACCCGGCCACGGTTGATCGTGCTCGGCGCTGAGGGGTTCTGGGTCAGGCGTGGTCCCCACCACCGAGCGATACCACTGCACATAGCGCTCGCGTCCGTCAGGATTCAAACAAGGATCAATGATGCTGATGGTGTTCTCTAAAATGTTCAGCGTGGCTGCATCCTCTTCCGTCAGGAGTCGGCGCATCAGCAGAAGAGCTGCTTCGGTACCGGAAGCCTCATCGCCGTGCACCGTATGCGAGAGCCAAACCACCGGCGGCAAGTCCTTGATCAGCGCTGCAGCCTGATCTGCGGGCACGCCCGCGGCTAGCTGCCCGTGGCGCGTGCGCAGTTCCGTCATGCGAGCGTGGTTCTCCTTGCTGGTCACCACGAGCAGTAGGAGAGCACGCCCTTCTGGAGTACGCCCGTACTCGATGAGTTTGGCTCGGGGGGATGAAGCCGCAGCGCGCACCCACGCCTCCATGGCCGCATGGGGCGTGAACTCCTTCCCAGGGACGTGGCCAATGATGGCCTCAAACGTCGGCACATTCTGGGCCATCAGTCCCGCACAGCACACACAGATCATGGAAATCAAACGCAACATGCACCCATCCTCCGCGCAGCCTAGAGCGTGCGCTGACGCAACCATCGCGCCATTGCAAAGAGCAACACACCTCCGGCCACGCAAGCAATCAAGGCCACCATCAGATAGCGGCGCGTGGTGGATTCGGGAGCAGCGTCTTCCAGTGCGCGGTGCGACGCCTCTGCGGCGGCCCGCGCTTCGATGGAAGCTCCGGCCATGGCGTCATCCACGCCCGCCGCACCGAGTGCCGGCGGAGACTGCGGCATCGGCTGCAGACCATCAGCCGGCAACGGAGTCCTTGCTCGCTGCGCGCCAAGGACATCCGTGGGAGGCTTGGCCTCGCGATTGATCTCCACCGGCTGCGGACGGAGCGGGTCTTGCGCATGCAGCGACAAGCTCGCCGCCAGCGTCAGGGCAAGCGTTGTCGCAAGCGCGTTGCGGCAGCGAGCGCTTCCTCGCAGTAGTACTGGCCCATGGGGTCGTCGCGCCAAGCCGAAACTCCCGCGCGAACGAGCCACGTCCATTCTTGAAGTGCTTCATGAATGCGTTCCGTGGCTTCGAATACGCGGGCCCGATGATAGTGCACGCGCGCAGGCAAGAGGCCCGCCGCCTGAGCTTTTTCGAGTGCGCTGAGAACCTGACTCGCATCCGTTGACTGCGCTAGACCGGTCCACCATGCATCGACAGCAAGCTCTAGCGTTGCTTCAGGATGTCCGGGCTGAAGCCCAATAATGCGCTGCCACACGCGACGCACGCGCTCTCCCCCCTTGCCCTGAATCCCCGGCGCAGCGGCTGCGAGGACGGGGTGTTCACGCATGCGAGCAATCAACACCAGAACTTCCGGCATGAGCGCCGCGTTCTCTTCGGCCTTGTCTAGCAACCGCAGAATCTCACTGACATCTCCACCTTCGGCTAGAAGAATGCGGGCCAGCGCGATGCGTGCGAGAGGCATGAACTCGCGCGATGCTGCTGCCTGTCGGTACTGACTCGCTGCGGCGTGGATCAGCACGCCGTTGTGTGTGGACTGATGCGCCTTTGATTCCAACACTCTCCCCAAGGCGAACCGCAACTCAGGCGCTTCGGGCTGCACGAACAAGGCACGCCGAAGGAGGTCGTAGCTCGCCTCGAGCTCATTCCGTTCGAGCAGCAAGACCGCCTTCAACAGCAGCGCGTTCACGAAGTCGGGATTGATGACCAACGTGCGATCAAACGCTGCGAGCGCGTCATCCATCAGCCCAAGATCCCACAGTGCAATGGCGCGTTCCGCATGCAAGCGCCAATCACCCGGGCGGGCCGCAACTGCACGATCCAACGCGTCGAGTGCACGTTGACGAAGCCCCTGCGCCAGTTCAGGAGCGGACGCGCGCAACGACTGCCGCAACACGCGGCCCTCTTGCAAGCCGTGGGCAGCGTCACACTCCGCGTCCCATGACAAACCGATGACCACGGCCATCGCGCCGCACAAACCGACCAGTGGCCACAGACGCGTCGCGCGTCGATCGCCGCGCAGAAGCGGTCCGCTGCTGCTCGTGAGCGCCCCTAGGGCCATCCACGCCACCGCTGCAGGAAAGGGGTTTTGAAATACGTACGCGGCAACCGACATGCCGAGAGTTGCGCACACCAACGCCACGAGACCAGCTTGAGCTCCATTGGCCGTCCCGCGCGCGAGCGCGCTGATGAAAATCAGAGCCATGAGCGCGAAGCCAATCAGCCCGGTTTCACAGAGCAGTTGCAGACTGTCCATGTGCGCAGCTTCAGGCTGACGCTGCAGGTTGTATGCCGCTGGGTCGAGAGTCGCCGCTGCACGCGCGTAGGCGGGGAACTTCACCACCCAGTTGCCGGGCCCGACTCCTAGCCATGGAGCATCTCGCCACATGGCCAACGAGTTCTGCCACAGCACAAGGCGTTCATGCTCGGTGCCTGTATCCAAACTCAAGAGGTCGAGAACGCGTTCACTAGGCCGCACGCTTCTTCCGCCGCCTCGACCGGGAACCTCAATCGCAGCATCCAACGCCACGAGGAGCACGATGCCAGCGGCAAGATAGAGCCCCCAGCTCTTGCCGAAGGGCAAGCGTGCAGCGTCCCGGATCGAGCGCCACCGCAGCAGAAGAAAGACTGTTCCCGCCATGGCGCCGCCAAACCAGGCCGCCCGGCTACCCCCCACCAGCAGAAAGGTGCCGGCTATGACCGTCGCCAGCCAGCGCAGAAGCGTGCCGAGGCGTCGCCATTTGCGCGGCGGGCCGATGGCCCACGTCGCCACCAATCCCAGCAAAGCGGCTTCAGATGCCATGTTCACATGGCCGAAAACTGAGGCTGGTCGGTCCACCTGAGGCAAACCTGCGAAGGCCTCGAAGGGCCCATTCAAGAGCCATCCGTCCAAGGCCCACCATTGCAGCAAGCCCAAGGCAGACACGCCCGTCCCGGCAGCGCTCACCCCCAACAAGAATCGCTCTCTGACCGTAGAGACATTCAGCGCCCATGCCCCAAGCGCAAGCCACACGAAGATTTGCAGCACTTGAACCAGCGCCATGACACTTGCCAAGGGACTCGTCGCACGGGCCGCGGCGATGCAGGCCACCACGGCGAAAGCGACCAAGAGCACCATTTCCCGAGGCACAAGCAACACTGCGGGCCGCGCCAAGGCATGGCGCAAACTCACGAGGACGAGCAGGGCCGCGGGCAGCAGCCCCATGTAGAACCACTTGGGCAGAGTGAATGTGGCCGCGCTGCTGAGATCGAACCCGAAGGCCCCCAACACCATCGCCCCTGCCAATGCGTATCCCATAGGTCCGAGTCCGGACAGTTTGGCCGCAAACATGGGTTGGCTAGATCCCGACACGGTGGTTCTGTTATGAGTCAAGTCTCGAGACACCTTGCGAACACCACCTTGATCACTCACTCATGGTCAAATGCAGAGCCCGAACGGGCTTGCGCGGCATTGACCAATCTGGCGAACGCTCATAACCTAACGCCACCCACAGGTCTGCTGTGGGGTGAAGGGAATTGGGCGTTGGCCTCCTGCCGACGCTTTGGGAATCAAATGGGGAAAGTCATGCCTGTGTCAACACTTGCAGCACGCAACCTTGTTGCCATATTCGCAACCTGCCTGTTTCTTGCAGGCTGCTGGGACCACAACAATGGTGCGACACCTCCTCCGCCGAGCGGCATCGATGCCTCTCTTGGGGCACCCAACGCACAGTACGCGCCAACGCTCGGCGTGCTGGTTTTTCCTTGGACTGTGACTGGCCCTGCCGGCACAGCAGTGGACCTCATTCCAACTTACACCCTCGGCGCAGGCGCTGATTCGGGTGGCATCGTTGGTCTGCCTGCAACCGCCGCACCAACGGGCGGTGGATTCAGTGTGCTTCCGCCGGCGGCACCGCTCAGCTTCGTGATCCCGAGCACCGGCACCATCTCTGGTGTCTTCAACTGGTTCGCCGGCGCAGATCTCGGTTTCATCGGAACCATCTGCCAGTTCCACCTCACACCCATCAACACCACCACTGGCCAACAAGGTGGAATTGGCAATTCGCCCAACATCAACTACACCAGCGGGCTGCCCTCCTCAGGTGCGGCGGGTGGTGTCAACCAAGCGCCACCCCCCTCGGGCGTGGGCACGGGCCGCGTGAATCACACGACGGAACCTCTCGCTGCAAGCAATGGATCGCGTCAGTTCTTGGTGACCGGTGGCTCAGGCAGCAATGGTGGCGCTTACACCAATGCTGAACGCTACGCATTCAATCCCTCAACCTATGCGTTGACTCTCGGCAGCGCGAACGGAATCGGCGGCGCGCGCACGTTGCACGCATCGAGTTTCTTCATGGATGCGCCAACGGGTGCGACACGGGTTTTGATCACGGGCGGCGTCACCGGCGAAAACAACGTGGGTACCGATGCTGCGAGCTACACCCTTGCGAATCGCTTGAATGGCATGGCCATGGCTGCAGCCACGGGCATCGTTTACACGCCAAGCCCCGAGTCCGCGAATGGCACCTCCGCCATGAGCGAAGCTCGCTGCGCTCACACCGCCACCTGGGTGCCAGGCAACAAGGTCATCCTCATTGGTGGTGCAACGATCACCCAGACGGTGCCGTCCTTGATCCTGCAAGCTGCGCAGAGCATTGAGGAATTCGAACCCGCCACCAGCACGTTCTCAATACCAACCCCAAGCAACAGCATCGCACGCGCCCTGCACACGACGGTGCTGCTCGCCAATGGACAGTTGCTGATCGTTGGCGGCGTGGATCCTGCCACGGGTGCCGGGACGAGTGCGCCCCTGCTCTACAACCCAAGTTCCCAGACCATCACTTCGCTCAGCGCAGCGAGTGGTGCCGCTGCGGCCAATAACCGTTTCGGCCACACGGCCACGCGCCTTGTCAATGGTTGGGTGCTCATCGTGGGCGGACGTTCGACCGCAGGCCCAACCACCGGCGAACTGCTCGACTCGGCCTTCATCTATAAGCCGGAGCTCGGCACGTTTGAAGCTGTGAGCACACCGGATGGCGGTGGCGGTGGCGGTGGTGTGGGCTCCTCCATCGCTGGGCCTCGCGCTTTGCACGCGGCAACGTTGCTCGGCAACATGACCGTCATGCTCAGCGGTGGCTTGTGGACCAACGGCACCACGGAGTCCTTCACCAGAGACACCAGCTTGTTCCTGATGCCCACGTTGTTCTCACCGAGTGCCGGCACCGGCTTTACGGCAACAGCGGCAAGCTCACACCTGAACACTGCGCGTGGCCTGCACGCCGTCACCGCGGTAGCAGGCGGCAACGTGTTCATCGTAGGCGGTCGTAATCAGACTGGCGCGGGCCAGCCCTACCTCGATGATGTCGAAGTGTTCGCATTCTCGAATCAGGTTCCTGTCATCGCTTCTGTGAACACCTCCGCGAACCCAGCCGCTGGCCACATCAACATCAACTTCAACGTCAGCGACGTGGATGGAGATGGCGGCTACGTCATCGTGCGCTTCCGCGACACCAGCGGCAACCTTTGGAAACAAGCGACCATTTCCTCGCAGAGCCCGTTGTCCCCTGGCCAAACCGGTCACACGGGTGAAGTTGCACCTGGTGCGACAACCATGGTTTGGAACTTCGCTGCCGACGGCGTCGCCTCCGGCACGAGCGTGGAAGTGCAGATCCTGCCCTTCGGTGCAACACTCGGCTCCGCCGCGAGCGTCACCTTCACCCTCTAGTCCTGATCAAAGCGGCTAGGCACCACGACCCGCGACTCGCAAGAGTTTGCGGGTCGCGTTGTTTCTGGTGAGTGCGCTCGCAACAACGACAGCCACGGCTAACATGGCCGCTCGCGCATCGCAGAAACCAATGCGCGATGGGAGTCTCACCGTGGCTACGGACCGCATGGAACAGATCGTTGCGCTTTGCAAACGGCGTGGGTTCATCTTCCCTAGTTCCGAGATCTACGGCGGCCTCAAGTCGTGCTGGGACTACGGCCCACTTGGCGTGGAACTGAAGCGCAACGTCAAGGATGCGTGGTGGCGCTACATGGTGCGCGGACGGCCTGACGTGGTGGGCATTGATTGCTCCATTCTCATGCACCCGAAGGTGTGGGAAACGTCTGGCCACGTCGCCGGCTTCAACGACCCCATGGTGGACTGCAAGAAGTGCAAGGCGCGCTTTCGTGCGGACACCATCGACAATCAACGTTGCCCCGAGAAGCCCTCCAAGAAGCCTGGGGAATGCGAAGGTGAACTCACCGAGCCGCGGCAGTTCAACCTCATGTTCAAGACGTTCATGGGGCCCGTGGAAGACGCTGGGGCCGTGGTCTACTTGCGGCCTGAAACTGCTCAGGGCATCTTCGTCAACTTCAAGAACGTGTGCGACACCTCGCGCATGCGGCCGCCATTCGGCATTGCGCAACAGGGCAAGAGCTTCCGCAACGAAATCGTGACCGAGAACTTCATCTTCCGGAGTCGCGAGTTTGAGCAGATGGAGATGGAGTTCTTCTGCCCTCCCGCGTCGGCGATGGAGTGGTACGCCTACTGGAGAAAGGCCCGACTCGATTGGTTCCTCAGCCTCGGCGTGCGTGCGGAGAACCTGCGCCTGCGGGATCACGCGAAGGACGAACTCGCCCACTACAGCGCAGCCTGCGCTGACGTGGAATACCAGTTCCCGTTCGGCTGGAAGGAACTCGAGGGCATTGCCAACCGCACCGACTTCGACCTGAAGCGCCACTCAGAGGCCACGGGCAAGGACCTCGCTTGGTTTGACGACATCACCCGTGAACGCTGGATCCCGTACGTCATTGAGCCGGCACTCGGAGTTGACCGCGCGTTCCTCGCATTCCTTTGCGATGCCTGGGCCGAAGACGAGATCGATGGTGAAGTGCGCAACGTGTTGCGCTTCCACCCCGCCCTCGCGCCCGTCAAAGCGGGCATCTTCCC
>Ga0233425_10001841_pt1 | contig 44766 bp, 37 predicted proteins | sample Watercolumn_Towu_2_FD_181712 | JGI IMG/M metagenome (GOLD analysis project Ga0233425, IMG submission 181712) | Freshwater microbial communities from Lake Towuti, South Sulawesi, Indonesia - Watercolumn_Towuti2014_140_MG | ecosystem: Environmental > Aquatic > Freshwater > Lake | place...
CGTCGAGCGCAACTGCGACCTCCTCGCGCCGCTCGGCGTGCGGCCGACGATGCCCGAGTTCGACATGCCCCACTGGCCCGTGAGCCGGCTGCGGATGCAGCAGTGGATCCAGTCGCAGCGGCTGCCCTCCGCGCCCACCGTCATCAATCCTGGCGCGGGCTGGGCGTCGAAGGTGTGGCCCGCTGATCGTTTCGCAGCCGTGGCCCGCGGGCTCGAACGCCGCGACGGGCTGCCGTCGGTCGTCGTCTGGGGAGGCGCGGCCGAACGGGCGGTGGCCGAGCGGATCGTGGCCGAAGCGTCGGGCGCCGCGGTGCTCGGGCCCGAGACGTCGCTTCAGGATCTCGGCGAACTCGCCCGGCTCGCGCGGGTGTTCATCTCGAGCGACACCGGCCCCCTCCATCTCGCGGCCGCCGTGGGCACGCCGTGCGTGGGCCTGTTCGGTCCGGTGCCGGCATCGCGAAACGGTCCCTACGGCCGACAGCACACGTGCGTCGAGCCGTCGATCACGCTGCGTCCCGAGTGGAACGACCGCAAGACCGACACCGTCGCGATGCTCGGCATCGAGGTGGACGCGGTGCTCGCCGCGACGCGCACGCTCCTGGCCCGGCAGCAGGCGGCCTGACGCAGCGAGCGTCGCCGGCGAGCGTGTCGCACGCTACGATTCGGGCGTGCACCGTCCGCCGGAACCCCGCGTCGCTCGAGCCATGCCACGTCCGCGTCGCAACCCGTTTTACGTCGTCCTCGGCGTCGTCGGCTTCGTGTTCACGATCACGGCCACGAGCTACTGCGTGTCGGTGCTGCGGGGCGTGCGGCCGTCGCTCCCCGATGCCGAGCCCTCCGCGTTCGAGGCGATCATGGACCGGCACGGCACGGCGCTGCTCACCGGCGAGCTCGTGATCCTCGCGATCGCGACCGTCGGCGCCGTGGGTCTCGACCACGTCGAGGGGGAACGGCAGCGGGCCGCGCGGGCGGCCGATCGGGCGCGACAGGCCTCCTCGCCGGACTCCGGTGACGACGTCCCCGGCGGTGCCTCGTGAGCAAGCCGACGGCCGCCTCGCGCATCCGGCAGCTGCGGGACGAGATCCGGCACCACGACCGGAAGTACTACGTCGAGGCCGCGCCCGAGATCGCCGACCGCGAGTACGACCGGCTCGTCGAGGAGCTCCGCTCGCTCGAGGCCGCGCATCCCGACCTCGTCACGCCCGACAGCCCCACGCAACGCGTGGGCGACGAGCCCGTGCCCGAGCTCACGTCGGTGCGGCACCGCGTGGCGATGCTCTCGATCGACAACACCTACTCGGCCGAGGATCTTGCCGCCTGGGGCAAGCGGGTGGAGAAGCTGCTCGCGGAGGCGGGCGTCACCGATCCCGTGGAGTGGGTGCTCGAACTCAAGATCGACGGCGTGGCCGTGTCGCTCACCTACGACGCCGGCCGGCTCGCGCTGGCCGCCACGCGCGGCAATGGCACGACCGGCGACGACATCACGCACAACGTCCGCACGCTCCCCGGCGTGCCGCTCGTGCTCGACCTCGCCGACCCACCGCAGTCGATCGAGGTTCGCGGCGAGATCTACATGACCAACTCCGACCTCGTCACGCTCAATGAGACGCAGGCGAAGGAAGGGCTGGCCCCGTATGCCAACACGCGGAACGTCGCCGCCGGCAGCATCCGCCTGCTCGATCCGCGGGAGTGCGCCGCGCGACCGCTGCGGTTCTTCTGCCACGGCGTCGGCGACGCCACGGGGCTCGGCGCCACCTCGCAGACGGAGCTGCTCGCCTGGGCGACGTCGGCCGGTCTGCCCGTCGCACCGGGGACACAGGTCTTCCCGTCGATCGACGCCCTCGTCGAGCGCGGCACGGAACTGATCGAGGAACTCCACGACCTCGACTTCGAGGTGGACGGCCTCGTCGTGAAGGTGAACCGGTTCGATCAGCAGCGGATCCTGGGCGCCACCGCGAAGAGCCCGCGCTGGGCGATCGCCTGGAAGTTCGAGAAGTTCGAGGCCACGACGAAGCTGGCCGGGATCCGCGTGCAGGTGGGCCGCGGCGGCACGATCACGCCCGTCGCCGACCTCGAGCCGGTGGAGCTTGCCGGCACGACCGTCCGCCGTGCGAGCCTCCACAACGCCGAGGAGATCGCCCGCAAGGACATCCGCGTGGGCGACGTGCTCGTGGTGGAGAAGGCGGGCAAGGTGATTCCGCACGTCGTGCGGGTCGAGAAGCACCTCCGTACGGACGACCTCGAGCCGTGGACGTTTCCCACGCACTGCCCCGAATGCGACACCGCGCTCGTGAAGGACGAGGAGGGCGTGTTCATCCGCTGCCCGAACCTCGCCTGCCCGGCGCGGTGCCGCGAGCGACTCAAGTTCTTCTGTTCCCGCGGCGCGATGGACATCGAGGGCCTCGGCGACAAACTCGTGGAGCAGCTCGTGGCCACGGGCCTCGCCCGCGACTATCCCGATCTCTACGCGCTCGATCCCGCGCAGCTCGAGCCACTCGAGCGGATGGGAAAGAAGTCGGCCGACGCGCTCGTGAAGCAGATCGCGGCGAGCCGGTCGCGCGGGCTCGTGCGCGTGCTCAACGGCCTCGGCATCCGCCACGTGGGGCCGCGGGTGGCGTCGCTCCTGGCGCAGCGATTCCCATCGATCGACGCGCTGCAGGCGGCCTCGGTCGAGGAGTTGGCCAACGTGCCCGAGATCGGCGAGATCATCGCCGCGAGCGTGCACGGCTGGCTCGCAAGCGAGGAGGGGCGGCGCACGATCGACGGCCTCCGTGCGGCGGGCGTGTGCCTCGACGTGCCGGAGGAGGAACGCTCGGCCGGCGGGCCGCTCACCGGCAAGACGCTCGTGGTGACGGGCACGCTCCCGGGATTCACCCGACAGGAGGCGGAAGAGGCGATCCGCAGGGCCGGCGGCCGCGCGGCCTCGAGCGTGTCGAAGAAGACCGACTACCTCGTGGCCGGCGCCGAGGCAGGCTCAAAGCTCGCGACGGCCCAGAAGCTCGGCGTGCCCGTGCTCGACGAGGCGGCGTTTCGCCGGCTCCTCGCCGGCGAGTGACGCCGGCACCGCGAAGATCGCCATAGCCAGGCCCCACAGCGGCTCGCCGGCCACGACGCCGATGAGCGGCCAGGCCACGAGCGCCGCGCGGGCGATCGGCCGGCGCAGGGGACCGACCCAGAGACCGACGGCGAACGCGATCTCGAACACAACGATCGCATGCGTGACCGCGTTCATGAGGTACTCCGACGATCGATACGCCGCCGTCGCGTCGACGAGCGACGACGGCCGGGCCGCGAGCCACCAGGCGGCCGTGCCGTCCCACCACACGTCGCCCTTGAGCTGGGCGAGCGCCGCGGCGAGGGCGAGCGCCGAGGCGTGCACCTGGAGGAGGCCGAGCGACACCCGCGCCCACGGCGACGACTCGGCCACACGGCGGCCCATGCGATCGGCGAGCCAGCGATCGATCGACCACGCGCGGCTCGAAGGCCCCACGACGAGGCACCACAGCAGCACGGAAATGACGTCGTCGGCGGGGCCGGTGAGCATCGGGCCGCGATGGAGGAGCGACGCCCAGAGCACGGCCGCCGCGACCGCGGCGAGCCGCGAGCCGAGCCCGACGAGGAGCGCGACGAACGCCGCGATCGTTCCGCCGAACAGCGCCCAGAGCGACGCGCTCGTCGTCGCGCCGTCGAAAAGCGACACGCCGAACCGCGGCCGCCATCCCGCCGCGACGTCGGCGGGCACCATGCCGGCCGGCCCGAACCACGCCTCGAGATCGCCCACGTAACTCCAGAGAAGGAGAAGCCCGAGAGCCGCCGCGAGGATGCGCACGACGGCGAGTGGCCGGACGTCGGCCGGCGTGAACCAGAACCGGATCCACGCGTCGCCGAGGGTCGTGCCGGCGTCGCCTGGCGCGACGTCGTGGGCAGCGGATGCCATCAGGGTGCCTCCGCGGGCGTGGGCTCGGGTGCCGGCGTGGGTGTCGCTCGCCGCGGCACGAGCGGGGCGAGCTCGCCGCGGGCCTCGTCCTTGATGAGCTGCACGTCGCCCGCCACGCGACGCACGCGGGCTGCGGAGACCCGTTCGGCGTCGGACGGTGCGGCGACGTCGTCCCGCGACGGCTGGGGCTGGCGGAACACGGCCACATTCACGTCGTCGCGACCGGCCAGCGCGAAGCCTCCGCGGCCCACGCCTGCCGCGACGGGACTGCCGTCGCCATCAGCGCCGCCGACCGCGATCGTGCGGGCGAGCCGTCGCCAGCGGGCCGCGCGTTCGCCGAGCCGTGGCCCGGGATACTCGATCGGCAGGTCGTCGGGCGGCACGGGGCCAACCTCGAGCGTGTGATCGGCGTCTTCGGGAAGTCCGTACGTGAACCGGTTGTCGAAGCCCACGTCGAGCCAGGCGGGCACGAGCAGCGGCGAGAAGATCCGCCCCTTCACGGTGCGCAGGAGCGCCGAGGATCCGCTCGTCGTGTTGGTGGCGATCGCGAGGGCGATCCCCACGAGCCAGAACACGATGCCCACGGTCGCCAGGGCGCAGATGGCGTCTGACGGGCGACCCGACGGCGGCTCGGCTCGGCGAGTGGCACGCGGCGCGGGCGCGTTCGGAGTCGTGGACATGGCCGCCAGTGTGCTTTCCAAGGCCCAGCGGGACCAGTGCGACCGGGGGCCATGCGGGCGAACGGTTTCGCCGCGGGCCTCGGCGTGCGTTGACACATCCGCCGTGGGCCGATACGGTTGCGGGTGGGTTTCCGTCGCCTCGGCACGCCCCGCTTCGATCGCCCCGCATCCGGTTTACCGACCAACGGGGGATTAGCTCAATTGGGAGAGCGTCTGGCTGGCAGCCAGAAGGTCAGGGGTTCGAATCCCCTATCCTCCACTTTCGATCGAAACGATGTCAGCGGCCGAGGTGACCCGGGGCGAGCTGGCGTGGCTCGATGGGCGGTATCTGCCCCGGGCCGATCTCGCGCTTCCCGTGGGCGACGCGGGCTTCGTGCTCGGGGCCACCGTGACCGAGCAGTTGCGGACGTTCGACGGCCGCGTCTTCCTTCCGATCGACCACGCCCGGCGGCTCCAGGCGTCGCTCGACGCGGTGGGCATCGGCCCCGAGGTGTCGTGCGATGAGCTGCTCGCTGCCGCCGCGAAGGTCGCGGCCCACAACCAGAAGCTCGCCACGACGACCGCCGGCGACCGTGTGCCTGACGTGGGTGTCGTGATCTTCGTGACCCCCGGCGACCTCGCCGCCCAGCACGGCGGCCGCGGCGGCCCGGCCCGCGCGGCGATCCATTCGTTCCCGCTCGCCTTCGGAATGTGGGCCGACGCCTACGACACGGGCCTCGCGCTCCGCAGCGTGTCGGTCTCGCAGGTGCCGGAGACCTGCTGGCCGCTGCACGCCAAGGTGCGAAGCCGTCTCCACTACTTCCTCGCCGACCGCGAGGCCCACGCGATCGAGCCCGGCGCCCGCGCCGTGCTCGCCCATGCCGACGGCCGGATCAGCGAGACCTCGACGGCCAACATCGCGATCGTGCGGGAGCGTCGCGTGGTCACGCCCCCGGCAAGCGACGCGCTCGGCGGCGTGAGCCTGGCCTGTACGCGGCGGCTAGCGACTGAGGCCGGCATCCCCTGGAGCGAACGGTCGCTCACCCGCGCCGACCTCACCTCAGCCGACGAGATTCTGCTGACGAGCACGCCCAACTGCATCCTGCCCGTCACGCGATTCGACGGCCGGCCGGTGGGCACGGGATCGCCGGGGCCCGTCTTCCGCACGCTCTTGGGCGCATGGAGCCGGCTCGTGGGCCTCGACGTCGCGGGGCAGGCGCGGGCCTGGGCCGAAACGGCGGTGCTCCCATGAGCGTCACCATCCGCATGGGCAACGGCGCCGCCAGCGGCCCCGCGCGGTACGACGTGCGGCACATCACGACCTATTCGTATTCCGAGTCGGTGCCGGTGTGCCACAACGAGATCCATCTCGTGCCGCGCGACGTCGCCACGCAGCGGCTGCTGGGGTCGGGCGTGACCGTCGAGCCGCAGCCGGCCCACGTCGCCAGCCACCTCGACTACTTCGGCAACCCGGCCGCGGTGTTCTCGATCGACGAACCGCACGAACGGCTCGTGATCACCTCGCGGAGCCGCGTGGAGGTGGTGCCCCCACGCGACTGGACCGAACTCTCGCCGCTGCCCTGGGAGGAGATCCGCGACCGGCTGCGGCACGGCACCGACCCCGCCACGCTCGACGCGCGCCAGTTCACGTTCGACTCCCCGCTCGTCCGCGGCTCGCCGCGGCTGGCCGCGTGGGCCGCCACGTCGTTCACCCCCGGACGGCCGTGGGCCGAGGCCGTGGCCCACCTCACGCGCCGCATCCACCGCGACTTCACCTACGACCCCACCGCCACGCAGACGGGCACGCCGGTGGACGAGGTCTTCGCGCTCAAGCGCGGCGTGTGCCAGGACTTCGCCCATCTCCAGATCGCCTGCCTGCGATCGCTCGGCCTCGCGGCCCGCTACGTCAGCGGGTATCTCTCCAACGAGCGGCGCGTGGAGGGCACGGCGGGCGAAGGCGCCAACGACGCCGGCATGGTGGGCGCCGACGCCTCCCACGCCTGGCTCGCGTGCTGGGGAGGCGATGACGGCTGGCTCGGCGTCGATCCCACGAACGACTGCACCTCCGGCACGCTCCACGTCACGGTGGCCTGGGGCCGCGACTACGGCGACGTGAGCCCGATCAAGGGCGTGTGCGTGGGCGGCGGCAGTCACACGATCGACGTCGCCGTGCACGTCACGCGCATCGCCTGACGCAGTCACTCGCGGCTACACTGCCGCGTTCCCGACAACCTCCCCGCACGGAAACCCACGATGGAAGCCCCCGGCTCGATCCTCGACATCTTCCTCAAGCTGGACGAAGTCCTTCACGGCGTGCTCCAGGCCTGGGGGCCGTGGACCTACGCGCTCCTCTTCGTGATCATCCTCTGCGAGACGGGCCTCGTCGTCACGCCCTTTCTCCCGGGCGACTCGCTCCTGTTCGCGGCCGGAGCGATGGCGGCGCTCTACCCCGACGATCTCAACATCCTGCTCCTCCTGGGGCTCCTTACCGTCGCGGCGATCATCGGCGACACGCTGAACTACGGCATCGGCCGCTGGATCGGGCCCCGGGCCTTCACGCTCGACAAATGGTTCCTCAAGAAGGAGCACCTCGACCGCACGCAGCAGTTCTACGAGAAGCATGGCGGCAAGACGATCGTGCTCGCCCGGTTCGTGCCGATCGTGCGGACGTTCGCCCCGTTCGTGGCGGGCGTGGGCCGGATGAACTACCCGACGTTCCTCTTCTACAACGTGTTCGGCGGCATCGCGTGGGTGTTCATCTGCACGCTGGCCGGCTACTTTTTCGGTAACTTCCCGGTCGTGAAGGAGAACTTCGAGCTCGTCGTCGTCGGCATCGTGCTCGTGTCGGTGCTGCCGGTGGCCTGGGAGATGTGGTCGGCCCGGCGGCGCCCCGCGGTCACGCGAGAGCCGTGACGGATAGGACGGTCAACGGCACGTCCACACGCGCCCAACGGCAGCCGATCGGGTTCTGAGCACGCCGAAGGAGGCGATCGGCGCAGTCCGCCGAACAGTGCCTCGGGTGTCGCACTTCAGCGCGAGTGGATGTCGATCTCAGGAAGCTCGTCGGGCGCGGCCTGCATGACGTCCCGATCGTCATGGGCCTGCACGAGCTCGTTCCACTCCGTCGGCGGTCTCCTGGGAGGCGAGACTGGTGGTGGCTCCGCCGGTTCGCCGACGTGCGCGAGGGTTTCGATCCGGAGCCTTGGCCAAGGGTATGCTTACGGACATGATCCGCCCCGACCCGAACCACCATCCGCGTCCGAGCGCCAGCCACTCCGCGTCGCTGCGAGCCGAGATTGACCGCATCAGCAAGCTGACGATCGAGCAACGCATCAAGATGGCGCTTTCGCTCGACAGGCGTTTTCAAGGTCTCCAGGCAACGCCTCGGAAGGAGTGAGCCGTGGTCGACCCGGAGGGTTTGCTCCAGGCAGCGGAACGGGTGTCGGCGGTTCTTTGTGCGTACGGCGTCGAGCCCCTTGTCATCGGCGGCGCTGCCCTGGCGGCCCACGGATACGTGCGGTTCACCGAGGACCTTGACCTCGGAGTCACGACCGACCCTGTCACGCTGCACCTGATCGCCCGGTCCCTCAGTGAGGCAGGGTTTGAGGTGGCGTTGCGCGAGCCCGATGCCGCAGATCCTCTCGGCGGCGTGATCGACGTCACCGGGCCCTTCGGGGTGGTCCAGATCGTGAACTATGGCGGAAGGTTTCCGGCGGTCATCGAGACGGGCCTTGCCACAGCCGATTCGGTCGTGCGACCGGGTAGCCGATTGCGGGTCGTTCCTCTGCCGCACCTCGTGGCGCTCAAACTCTATGCAGGAGGAATGAAGTCCCGGGCCGACATCGTCGAGGTCTTGGTACGCAATCCGACCGCCGACACCGCCGCCATCCGTGATCTCTGCCTCCAGTGGCGGCTCGGCGGACTCGATCCGCTCATCGAGGAGGCCCGCAGCGGCCCCATTTCGTGAGCATTCGCACGATCAGGGCAAAAGATCGCCGCCGATCAGGAGGAACCAGCACCGCACGCACCCCGTGCAGCCTTACACGACGCGTGAGAAGACTGACCATACCCGCGGGCGCTACCGCACATCTGCTCGAGCGATTGGTTCGGCCTTCCCGGTCTCGCGTTGAAGACGCAGTCCCCCGTGCGGCATGGCTGCTCCTGTGAAACGCTTGTCATCGATCAGCACCCGATCTGTTGGCTGAGCGGTGAACACGTAGGTGCCGGGCCAAGGTCAGCCGAGAGCCGTGATCGTCTCGTCGAAGAGTCGCTCGAACTCGGCCCGCGTGCGGGCGGTGAGGCTCTGCACCTCCTGCACGAGGGCGTCGGGCTCTTCGTAGCCCAGGAGATGGGCGAGCTTCCGCTGCTCGCCGGCCGCCGCGGGAAAGTCGTGGCGGTCGGCTGCATCGAGGAGCCGCAGCCGCCCCTCGATGGCCCGCAGCGTGCGGTAGGCACGCTCGAGAAACGCGAACCGCTCGGCGTCAAGCAGCCCCGCGTCGCGCAGGGCCACGAGCGCGGCCCGCGTGCCGGTGGTGCGGAGCGTCGGCTCGCGGCCGCCGTGCACGAGCTGGAGCATCTGCGCGATGAACTCGATGTCCACCACGCCGCCGGGGCCGCGCTTGAGGTTCGAGGCCTTGGCCCCCACCTCCATGAGAGAGCGCATGCGACGGATCGCCTCCACGTCGGCGGCGGTCCACGCACGCTCGTACGTGGCCCGGTCGATGATCCGCCGCACCTCGGCCGCGGCTGCGTCGGAGGCCACCACCGGCCGCGCCTTCACGAGCGCCTGCCGCTCCCACACCGCTGCGGGGCCGTCGGCTGCGAAGTAGCGGGCGAACTCGGCCAGCGAGATCGCCGCCGCCCCGCTCTTGCCGCTCGGCCGCAGCCGCGAGTCCATCTCGTAGAGCCGGCCCTGCGGCCCGAACGCGTTGAAGACCCGCATCGTGCGCTGCGCGAGCTCGCCGAAGAAATGGGCGTTGGTCGTGCCCTCGGCCGACTTGCGGCCGCGCCGCAGCGGCGACGTCGTGCCGTCGGTGTCGTAGAGGAAGACCACGTCGAGGTCGCTGGCGTAGTTCATCTCGCGGCCGCCGAACTTGCCCATCGCGAGCACGACCGGGCCCGACGGCCCGCCGGACGGCCCGCGCGGCTCGCCCAATCGCTCCACGAGCTTCGCCTGCTCGATCGCCACGACGCGATGCACGAGCGTCTCCGCGATCCCGGAGAGCGCTGCGGTGGTACGGTCGGCGTCCTTGCGGCCGATCATGTCGCGCACGCCCACGCGGAGCTGCTGCGACACCTTGAACGCGTGCAGGATCGGCGCGGGATCGACGGCGCCGCGGCACAGGTCGGCGAGGCCGGCCTCGAGCGACTCCGGGCTCGGCAGCCGCTCGATCAGCAGGCTGTCGAGCAGCTCGTCGATCATTCCCGGGTTCGTGACCAGCAGGTTCGCGAGGAACGGGCTCGACGAGCAGAGCCGCACGGTGAGCTCGAGCGACGGCGGATTGAAGCTGAAGAGCTCCCAGAGCACGCCCTTGCCGCCGAGCGAGTCGCTCACGGCGGCGAGGTTCACGAGGGTGGCGTCGGGATCGGGCGTGCGACCGATCGCGGCCAGCAGTCTCGGCGCGATCGCGGCGAGAAAGTGCCGGCAGCGGCGTGACGACAGGAACCGCACCCGCTCACGGCCGAGCGACTCGAGCGCCCGATGGGCCGCCGTCACGTCGCGAAACCCGTGCCGGCCGAGGACCTCCGCGACGAACTCCGGGGCCGGCGCCGGATCGAGCACGAGATCGACCTCCGGCTCGGGCGCGGCGTCGTCGGGGAAGGCATCGTGCACGAGGTGATCGAGGATCATGCGGTTGAGCCGCGTGGCCTCGGCGAGATCGCGGCGGAGGTTCTCGCGGGCGTCGGGCTCGGTGCCGTAGCCCATGCGCACCGCGAGCCGGCCCATCTCCTCGTCGGTCCGCGGCAGGCGGTGCGTCTGGCGGTCGTAGAGGATCTGGAGGCGGTGCTCGACCTGGCGGAGGAGCGTGTAGTTGCGTTCGAGGATCTCGCGTTCCTGGTCGGTGAGGCCTCCCGTCGCGGCGAGCCCCCGGATCGCCTCCAGCGTGTTGCCGGTGCGCACCCGCGAGCCGTCGCCCCCGTCGAGGAGCTGGAGGAACTGGATCGTGAACTCGATGTCGCGGATGCCGCCGCGGCCCGACTTCACGTCGGTGTCGTCGTCGCCGGCACGCACGGCCCGCTGCTCGATCCGCCGCTTGAGCGCCTTGATGCCGCTGATGTCGGCCCGCGAGAGCCAGCGGCGATGGAGCCAGGGCTGCATGCCCGCGAGCAGCCGGGCCCCTAGCGCCCGGTCGCCGGCCACGCACCGCGACTTGACCCACGCCTGCCGCTCCCAGGTGCGGCCCGTCTGGTCGAAGTAGTGGAGCATCGCGTCGAGCGCCATCGACGCGGGGCCCGTGCTGCCGTGCGGCCGCAGCCGCAGGTCCACCCGGTAGGCGGCGCCGAGATCCGTGGGGTCGCTGATCAGCCGCACCGCCTCCTGCACGACGCGGTCGAAGAACTCCTGGTTCGTGCAGGGTTTTGGCCCCTCCACGCGGCCGTCGGCCGAATGCACGAACACGAGATCGATGTCGCTCGAATAGTTGAGTTCGCCGCCGCCGAGCTTCCCCAGCGCGATCACGGCGATCGTGGCCGGCGTGCCGTCGGGGCCGCGGGGCTCGCCCCGCTGCCGGCGCACGCGGGCAAGCGCGATGGCGAGCGCCGCGTCGATCACGCAGTCGGCCACGTGCGAGATCTGGCCCACCACGGTCTCGAGCCGCTGCTTCTCCACGATGTCGCCGTAGGCGATGCGGAGCGTCTGGCGGCGCTTGAAGCGGCGGATCGCCCGCATCACGAGCTCGGGGTCGTCGGCGCCGGCGATCTCGGCAGCGAGGGCCATGGCGAGCGTCTCCCGCTTCTCGGGGCGGCCGCGGCCCACGCGCACCTCCTCCCACGCCTCCGGTTCCGCGATCACGAGTTCGGCGAGATACGGGCTCGCCGAGAAGATGCCGAGAAGGATCTCGAGCGCGCGTGGATCGCGGTCGAAGAGCGACACGGCCGCCAGCGGAGTGCGGACCGCGGCCACGTAGCGGTCGAGGGCCACGAGCACGCGATCGGCGTCGGCCACGGCGGGCAGCGCGCCGGCGAGTCGGGCCACGAGCGCCGCGAGCAGATCCCCCGGGACGCCGTGCGCGGCGAGGGCCGTGATCGTGCGGCCGGCGAGCGTGGGATCCGCGAGACCGGCAGCCCGGCCCCAGGCATCGGCGGCCAAAGGATCGTCGCGGAGTCGTGCGAGAGCGACCACGGGAGCCGACGCATCGGCCGGTTCGATCCGCGGCACGTTGCGTCGGGAGGCGGGCACCTTACACCCGGGGCGACTCGGGAGCCGCCGCCGGCGGGCGAGCCTGCGGCGGCGTAATCGAATAGACCTCCGGCGACTCGCCGGAGAGCGTGAGCGAATCGAGCGGCACCGCGTCGGCGAGACCGTCGGCGACGACACCCGAGAGCGACCAGGCGCCGGCCGCGAGGATGTCGACGTCCACGAGCCGGCCCACGAGCCGCGTGGGGGCGTCGAACACGATGATCCGGTCGCACATCGTGCGGCCCGTGAGCTGGGCGATGCCGTCCGGGCCGGGCTCCACGGCCCGTTTCTCGTCGCGCGTGGACAGTCCCTCGACGAGCACCTGCTGCCGCGTGCCCACGAAGCGGCGGTTGCCGGCCAGGCTCACCTCCTCCTGGGCCTCGAGCAGCAGGCGGTTGCGTTCCTTCTTCACCTCCTCGGACACGTCGTCCGGGAGCCGGTCGAAGGCCTTCGTGCCGGGCCGCGGGCTGTATTTGAAGATGAAGCTGTTCTTGAAGTTGCAGGTGCGCACGAGGTCGAACGTGGTCTGAAACTCCGCGTCGGTCTCGCCGCAGTAGCCGACGATGAAGTCGCTGGTCACCGCGGCCTCGGGGATCATCGCGCGGATCCGGCCGAGCATCTCCATGTACTCGCCGATCGTGTAGCCACGCTTCATGCGTGTGAGCACGTCGTCGGAGCCGTGCTGCGCCGGCACGTGGAGGTAGTGGCAGACCTTCGGCAGGTCGCGAACCGCCGCGATGAGGTCGTCGGTCATGTCGCGCGGGTAGTTCGTGACGAACTTGATCCGGTCGAGGCCGTCGATGGCGTCGAGGAGCGCGAGCAGGTCGGCCAGCCGCGTGGTGCGGCCGCCGTCGGTCCAGCGGTAGCTGTTGACGGTCTGGCCGATGAGCGTGATCTCGCGGCAGCCCTCGGCGACCAGCTTCCGCGCCTCAGCCACGATCGTGTCGGGAGACCGGGCCTGTTCGGGCCCGCGCACGTGGGGCACGACACAGAACGCGCAGAACTTGTCACAGCCGGTCTGCGTGCGGATGAACGCCTGGAAGGGCGTGGGCCGCATCGCCGGGTCGCGATCGGGGTCGTAGCTCTCGAAGCTTCGCGCGATCGCGTCGCGGCTGCCGGCCTTGCGATCGAGGCTGACCTCGATCCGCGGGCCGCCCCCGGCGAGCACCTCCTCGACGAGCGCCGGCACCTGGTGGAGCTGGCCCGGCCCGACAACGAGATCGACCCACGGCGCCCGCTTGCGGACGAGCTCCTGATCCTTCTGGGCCATGCAGCCGAGCACGCCCACGACCACGTCGGGACGCTTCGCCTTCACGCTGCGGATCCGGCCGAGCGCGGAGTAGATCTTGTCTTCGGCGTGCTGCCGCACCGAGCAGGTGTTGTAGAAGACGGCGTCGGCGTCGGCGCTGCCGGTGGCCATCTCCCAGCCCTGCCGCCGCAGCGCCGCCACCACGAGCTCGCTGTCGAGCACGTTCATCTGGCAGCCGACCGTCTCGATCCAGAGCCGCTTCGTCATGGGGGGCAGTTTAGCAACGGCGCGGCCCGTCCTGCAGCCGCTGCGGTTCGGATCGGCAGAGGGAACGCGGGTGAATCGACGCCCTGGGACGCTCCGGGCTGCCCGCGCCCCACGAGCCGGCGTGTGGAGGCCGAGCTTAGCCAGGATGGCGAAGCGAGGGCTCCACCGAGTGAGCTGCGGGCACGAAGCCCGCAGCGAACGTCCGGCGACGGGGCGCGGGCAGCCCGGAGCCGCGCGACGCGGAGTGGGCCGGGCTTGCACGCTCGATCGAGCTCTGGCGACGAGTGTCAGCCGAACTGCTTGCCGGCAAGCAGCGGGCTGCCGCGCAGGAACTCGGCGGCCGACATGCTCCGCCGGCCCTCGGGCACGAGCCGGAGGATCTCGAGCGCCGTCCCATCCCCGCAGGCCACCACGAGGCGGTCGCCCGACGCCACGAGCACGGTGCCGGGCGCGGCATCAGGCGCCGGCGTGGCCGGCGCCACGGCCACGTCCTCGAGAACGAGCCGCTGCGGCGGACCATCACCACGGCGGAGAAACGTGGAGAGCCGCGGCCAGGGCTCGAGCGCCCGCCGCAGCCGCTCGATCCGCGGCGCGGGCCAGGACCAGTCGACGACGCCGTCGGCCTTCGTGAGCCGCGGCGCCCGCGTCGCCTGGGCCGCGTCCTGCGCGAGGCCGATGCCCGCCACGGAGCCGGTCGCCGCGAGCGCCGCCTGCATCCGATCCACCGCCTCGACAACCGCGCCCGCGCCGAGTTCCGCGAGCCGCGGCTCGAGGTCGGCGGCCGTCTCGCGCGGCCCCACCTCCGTGGCCCGGGCCACGATCACGTTGCCGGCGTCGAGCGCAGGCGTCATGTGGATCACGCTCACGCCGGTCACGGCGTCGCCCTCGCGGATCGCCCACTGCACCGGCGCCGCGCCGCGGTGACGCGGCAGGAGCGAGCCGTGAAGATTGATGCCGCCGAGCGGCGGCACCGCGAGCAGGTCGCGCGAGAGGATCTGCCCGTAGTCGCAGACCACGAACAGGTCGGGCCGCAGGGCAGCGAGTGTGGCGACAAACGCAGGGTCATTGACCCGCTCGGGGTCGAGCACGCCGATGCCGGCGGCGATCGCGGCCTCGCGCATCGGGTTCGGCGGGGGCCGACGGCCGGCAGGCGCGCGGTCGGGTCGCGTGACCACCGCTACGATCTCATGCGGCGACGCCACGAGCGCCCGGAACATCGGCACCGCGAACGGCCCCGTGCCCATGACGACGATCCGCAGCGCCGGCACGGTGGAGGCTGTCATGCGCGTCGCCGGTCAGCCGCAGCGGGCCGCCTCGAGCCGGGCGAGGTCGGCCACGAGCGACTCCGTGGCGGGCAACTCGCCCCGCGACTGGCGGCCGATGAACACCTCCTCGAAGCTCTCGAGCGCCCGCCGCACCTCGAGCGCCGCCGCCTCGGGCAGCCGGTCGGTGAACAGCCGCCCCTCGAGGTGGTCGAACTCGTGCTGCACCACGCGGGCGAACAGACCGTCGAGATCGAGATGGACCTCCTCGCCGTCGAGCGACCAGGCGTCGACCACGACCTTGTCGGGCCGGCGGACGTCCATCCGCACGCCCGGCAGGCTGAGGCAGCCCTCCTCCTGCACCGACGTGCCGCGCGGACGGCTGAGCACGGGGTTCACGAAGACGTGCTCCTCCCCCTCGCCCCGCCGGCCGGCGCAGTTGACGATGAATACGCGGTAGGGCAGCGCCACCTGGTTGGCGGCCAGGCCGATGCCCTGCGCCTCATACATGATGTCGAACATCTGCGCGACGGCGTCGCGGAGACCGGCATCGAGCCGCGTGACCGGCCGCGTCCGCCGGCGGAGCGCCGGATGCGGATACTCGACGAGCGCGAGGCGGCCGATCGCGGCGGGATCGGCGTTGAGGGCGGGTTCCATCGGATCGGCATGACCGGCGAGAGGGACGGGCGACAGGGCCGCTCGTCGCATCATACCGTGGACGGCCGAGGGTACGATGGCGGGATGCCGTTCCCCGCCGCCCCTTCCGCATCAGCCGCCGTGGACCCGCCGTCGTCCGCATCGTGCGCCGCCGCGGTGTTCGTGGCGACGGGGTTTGGCATCGGACGCGTGCCGTTCGCGCCGGGCACGTTCGGCGCATTCCTCGGGCTGCCGCTCGCCGCCGCGATCGCGTTCCTGGCGTCGGCACTCGCCGGCCGGCTCGACGCCCGGCCCGGCACCGCATGGGCGATCGAGGCCGCGCTCGTGGTCGGCGTCTGCCTGGTCTCGATTCCGATCTGCTCCCGCGCGGCCCGGTGCCTCGGTCGCAAGGATCCCGGCGCGATCGTGCTCGACGAGGTCGCGAGCCTGCCGCTGGCGCTGCTCGCGCTCGCCCCGCACACGCGCACGCCCACGGCCCTCGCGATCGCCTTCGTCGTGCTGCGCGTGTTCGACATCACGAAGCCGCCCCCCTGCCGTCAGCTCGAGGCACTGCCCGCGGGCCTGGGCATCATGGCCGACGACTGGGGCGCGGCCGCGTGGACGGCCGCGTGCCTCGGGCTGGCCCGCTGGCTTCACTGGATCTGATCGGGCCGCCCCGTCTCCGCGAGCGCGGCATGCGTATCCTCCTCATCGATCACGGCTGCTGCGACCATCCGCACACGCGCGTCCACCGGCTCCGCGAGGGGCTCGAAGCCCTCGGATGCACCGTGGCCGTATGCGGCCCATCGACGGTGCACTCGCTCGAGGAGCAACCGCGCGGCATGCACGGGATCCACCTGCACGACGTGGCCGCCGCGTCGCGCGAGTTCCTCGCAGCCGTGCGCGACGGCCGCCCCGAGGCCTTCCTGCGGGTCACGTCCCGCGTGCCATCACGCGTGCTGGGCCTCGCCCGAGAGACGGCCAGACGGATGATCGCGGAGGCCGCCGACGAGGCCTGGCCCGACGTGATCTTCGTGCTCCACGCCGGAATCCTCGCCGACCTCGCCGTGGAGACGGGCTCGCCGGTGATCGTGCACGTCTCGAGGACCGACCTCGAGGCTTCCGCCGCGCGGCCCTCGCTCGACCGGCTCGTCATGGGCGCGATCGGGTCGAGCGACCGCATCGTGGCCGCGGACGAGGCGACGGCGCTGGCCGTGCGCGAGCGGATCGGCGACGACGAGGACTTCCGCTCACGCTGCGACGTGTGGCCCTATGCCGACGACTGTGCCGCCCGGGTTCACGACGCCTGCCGCCGCGCGCTGGCCCGGCGCCGCGGCGAAACGGTGTAGCGCATCCCGTGATCGAGGCCGGGGATGGCTTTGCCCGCGCCGAGCTACAGTTCCTCGCTCGGCGGAAACTGCCGGCGCTCGAGGATCAGCACGGCCGCCGTGAGCAGCACGACGACGAGGATCCCGACGGCCAGGATCTGCACCCACGGCGGCTGTGGGTCGATGAGCACCTCCATCTCCGGCGGCAGCTTCCGCCGCCAGCCCATCCAGTCCACGAGCAGGCTCCGCAGCCGCAGGCTCACCGTGGCCTGGTTGACCAGCGCCGGGATCGCGCCGGCGAGATACTCGACGACGATCGCGAGGCCGACGCTGGCCACGAGCGCCCGCTTCGGCAGAATGACCGCCGGCAGCGCAAAGAGCGCGGCGCGGCCGACGCAGGACAGACCCACGAGCGTCGCCAGCACCCGGGCCGCCTCGAGACGATGATGCAGCGGCGTGACGATGAGCGCCACCGTCATCGCCAGCATGGCGACGGCTGCGGTCCAGATGACCGCCGACACGTAGGTGCCGAGGAGCAGCGCCCTCCGGCCGCCCGGTCGCACCGCGATGTGCACCCACGTGCCGCGCTCCAGTTCGTCGGCGACCGCGGGGCACATGGTCACGAGCAGCCCGAGCATGCACACGGCCTCGGGGATGAGCGCGTAGAGCATGAGGATCGAGAGGTCGGTCTCGAGGAGGCCGCGGGCGGCACGGGTGGCGGCCAGCATCACCGCGGCCGGAAACGCGACGCCGATGGCCGCCAGCATGAGGCGGGGGCGCGTGAGCATCCGCTGGAGCTGGAACGAGGCGACCGTCCACACCGCCGCGACGCCGTGCAGGAGCGACCGCGGGCCCACGCCATGACCGGCCTCCGACGCGCTCATGACTTCACTCCGCGGTGGAGGCGGACGAGCTGCCCGAAGATCCCCTCGAGCGACCTGTCGCCCGGCACGATCGCCGTCACCGAGAGTCCGTCGTCGAGGGCCGGGGCGATCGCGCCGTCGTAGAGGGCGGCCGGCCGCCGGGTGGCGACGACCACGGCCCCCGCGTCGATCCGCACGCCCTCGACGCCGTCGAGCCCGCAGGCGAGCGACGCCACACGGCGCGGGTCGTCGCACCGGATCCGCACCTCGGCGGGCATGGCATCGACCATCTCGCGGATCTCGGCGGCGGTGCCGCTGGCCACGAGCCGGCCACCGAGGATCACCGCCAGCCCCGCGTCGAGCGCCTCGACCTCGTGCAGGAGGTGGCTGGCCACGATCAGGCTTCGGGTGCGGGCCCACGTGCGCACGAGTTCCACGAGCTCGTGCCTGGCCACGGGATCGAGGCCGTCGAACGGCTCGTCGAGCACCAGGAGATCGGGGTCGTGGGCGATCGCGCCTGCGAGCTTGGCACGCTGCCGCATGCCCTTGGAGAGCGTGGAGAGCGGCCGTCGCGCAGCCGCGGCGAGCCCCACCTGTTCGAGCGTGCGGTCGGCTCGGACGCGGGCATCGGCGTCGCTGAAGCCAGACAGCCGAACGAGGTAGCACACCCACTCATAGGGCGTCGTGGTGCGGATGGTGAGGTCGGCCGCCGGACAGTAGCCGACGCGGCGCAGCACCGAGGCGTTGCCGAACGGGGCCACGCCGAACACCCGCACGCGGCCCATCGTCGGCCGCAGCTGACCGGTCACGAGGCCGAGGAACGTGGTCTTGCCGGCCCCGTTGGGGCCGAGCAGGCCGTGGGCGCCGTCCGCCAGTTCGACGGTGACGTCGTTGACGCCGATCACCGAGCCATACAGCTTCGTGACGTGCTCGAGCACGATCATGCGTCAGGCCCTCATGGGGGCGGCGACCCGCCGCAGGAGCACGAGCGCCGACACGATCGTGATCCAGAAGAGCGTGAGCGCGGGGGGCACGACGGCCGCCGGACGTGACTCGACCCCGAAGATCCACGCCTGGATCACGCCCACGGCGTGGTAGGGAGAGAGCCAGGCCCAGCGATCGATCGTGGCATCGATCCCTGCGGCCCGCGCGACCCAGCCGCGTTTGCGGGGCGCGGGCCGCCACTCGCCGTCGTCCTCCTCGATCGTCGCCGCGGCGACGTCGCGACCGTCCACCGCCGCCACGAGGTCCGCGGTCGTCAGCGAGGAGTGGGCGATCCAGCATGCGGCCCACGTGGCGAACCAGGCGAAGCTCGCGATCCGGCTCTCGGGCGTGAGCGACGAGTAGGCGAGCGCGAGGAGCACCGTGGGAACGGCGAGAGCGACACTCGCCGCCACGGCCCGCAGCGGCAGATCCCACGTTGCCGCAGCCACCGTGATGCTGGGGCTCAGCAGCACACCCACAAGCCAGAGCACGACGGCCGGAAGCACCGTGATCGCCGCGACGATCGTCCCGAGGATGGCCACCTTGCCGAGAATGTATTCCGTACGACCCACGGGTCTCGTGAAGTACACGAGCCACGCCTTCGCGCGGAGGTCGCGGGAGATCAGCGTGGGCGCGACGAGCCCCACCACGATCGCGAGCAGCACCGCCTGCGGAGCCCGCATGAAGGCCAGCAGCAGCCGCGACCAGACGAGCCGCCGCGTGGTGGCGACGTCCTGCTCCGGGCTCACGTGCCGCCCGTCACCATTGCGGGCGAGCGTGTCGGCCAGGACGGTGCCGAGCATCCCGATGCCGTCGATGTTGCGGCCCAGCCGCGCCCCCTCCCTCAATGCCGTGAAACGCCCCTCCTCGACGGCCTGCTCGAACACGAAAAAGCTGGCCGCGAAGAAGATCGCCGGGCTCCACGCGAAGAACACCGCCCGGCGCAGCCAGCGGTTCGTCCACACCAGGCGGATGCCCGTGGTGGCGATCACGGCGATGGCGGCGGCGGCCCCGGTGCGGCGGCCGTCCCAGGCGCGATAGCCCACGTCATGAAGGGGCATGCGCGGCCTCCCCCGGTTGGGCGATCGCCTGGAGAAACACATCCTCGAAGCGACGATGCGCGGGCTCCAGACCCCGCACGACCACGCCCGACTCCCGGACGGCCCGCCACACCTCGCCGAGCCCGGTGGTGTCATTGGTCGCCACGAGGAGCGTGCCGGCGTCGGCCCGCGTGACGCCGATCCCGCGGGATCGAAGCAGCCCCTCGCAGGCCTCGAGCGGCCCGCTCGCCTCGAGCCGCATCTGCGGCTCGAGGGGCCGTGTCAACTCGTCGATCGAGCCCTCGAGTCGCACGCGGCCGGCGGCCAGCACGATCACGCGGTCGCAGATCGCCTGCACGTCGGGGAGCACGTGCGTCGATACGAACACCGTCTTGCCGTGGTCGCGGGCGAGCGTGGTGAGCCGGCCGAGCATGGCGCGTCGCTCGATGGGGTCGAGACCGTTGGTGGGCTCGTCGAGGATCACCAGCCGCGGGTCGTGGACGATCGCCGCCGCGAACGCCACCTTCTGCCGCATGCCGACCGAGAGCGTCTCCACGGGGCGATAGCGCTCCTGGCCGGCGTCGCACCAGTCGAGCACCTCGTGGGCACGACGAAGCGCCTCGGTACCGGGCAGGCCCGAGAGCCGCGCGGCGTAACGCACCATCTCGACGGCGGCGAGGCCAGGCACGGTGCACTCGTCCTCGGGCACGACGCCCACGAGTTGCCGCACGAGCCGCGGCCGCCGCGCGGGATCGAGGCCGAACACGCGGACGTCGCCGGCGGCGCGGCGCACGAGGCCCAGGATCGCGCGCACCAGCGTGCTCTTGCCCGCGCCGTTGGGGCCCACGAGCCCCGTGATGCCGGGCTGCACGGTGCAAGTCACGCGATCGAGGACGGTGCGCTGGCCATACCGCTTGACGACGCCGTCGATCCGGACGGGGAGGTCGTCGTCGCCGACACTCATGCCGCGGCTCCCGCACTCGGCCCCGCGCCCGCCGCGCAGCGGTGATGGAAGGCCGTGACTGCATGCGGGTAGACTGCGACGATGGTCCGTCCGATTCGCGAGAGGAATCCCGTCATGGCCCGCGTCTCCGCCACCCGTCCGCCGAAATCCCGACCAGCCGACCGAGCGGGCAGTGTACGCGCTGGCACACCGCGCCCGCATCCGGCGGCCGCCGCACCCGCGGCCGATCTCGCCACGGCCCGGAAGATCGTGCTCGATCTGCTCGCGATCCCGGGCGTGTCGGGCGACGAGAAGGCCGTGGCTGAGCGGATCGTGAAGTGGCTCCGCGACGCCGGCTGCCCACCGGCGGCGATCGCGTTCGACAAGGCCCACACGAAGACGCCGGTGAAGGGCAACGTCGGCAACCTGATCGTGCAGCTCCCCGGCATGCTGCCGGGGCCGCGGCGGCTCCTCATGGCCCACATGGACACGGTGCCCGTGTGCGTGGGGGCGAAGCCCGTCGTCGCGGGCAAGGTCGTGAAGAGCGCCGACCCGAAGACCGGTCTCGGCGGCGATGACCGCGCGGGCGTGGCGGTGGTGCTGGCCACGGCCGTTCAGATCCTGAAGTCGAAGCTTCCGCATCCACCGCTCACGCTCCTGTTCGCGATCCAGGAGGAGGTGGGCCTGTATGGCGCCCGATTCGTGAAGGCCGCCGACCTCGGCCGGCCGAAGCTGGCCTTCAACTTCGATGGCGGCGCGGTCGAGAAGATCACCGTGGGCGCGACCGGCGGCTACCGCATGGACATCGCGATCGAGGGGATTCCGAGCCATGCGGGCGTGGCGCCCGAGAAGGGCGTGTCGGCGATCGCGATCGCGTCGCTGGCCATCGCCGACCTCGTGGCCGGCGGCTGGCACGGCCTCGTCGAGAAGGGAGGCAAGCGCGGCACGAGCAACGTGGGCGTGATCCACGCCGGCGCCGCCACGAACGTGGTCGCCGAGTCGGCCATGCTCCGCGCCGAGGCCCGCGGCCACGACCCGGCGTTTCGCGGGCGGATCGTGGCGGCGATCGAGAAGGCGTTCACGGATGCCGCGAAGAAGGTGAAGAGCGCCGACGGCCGCGCGGGGAAGGTGACGGTGGACGGCCGACTCGACTACGAGGCGTTCCGGCTCGACGACGACGAGCCCTGCGTCGTCGCGGCCCGGGACGCGGTGGCCGCGATCGGCCTCACACCCCGCCTCGACATCTCCAACGGCGGCCTCGACGCCAACTGGATGGCGGCCAACGGCGTGCCCACGGTCACGCTCGGCTGCGGGCAGATGGACATTCACACCACCGACGAGAAGCTCGACCTCGCGGCGTTCGAGAACGCCTGCCGGGTGGCGCTCTTGCTGGCCATGGGCTAACTTAGGCGTGGACCAAGCCATCCGTGGCCTTTGTCCACTCGATCGACCGCAGGAAACGCCGAGAGTTCCCTTGGGTCGATGGCCGCCGCATCGTGCGGCGGCCCCTTCGGCCACGGCCTGCTACGATGCCGAACTTTCCCGGAACGGAGTCCCGAACGTGAAGTCCAAGGGTAGCCCCCCGCCCGCGCTCGACCGCGTGCATCGCGGTGACTGCCTCGACGTGCTCGCGCGGGTGCCCGCCGCCTCGGTGCACCTCGCCTTCGCCGATCCGCCGTTCAACATCGGCTACGACTACGACACCTACGACGACCGGCTCGCCGCGACCGAGTATCTCGACTGGTCGAAGCGCTGGATGGGCGAGGTGGCCCGCGTGCTCCGCGATGACGGCACGTTCTGGCTGGCGATCGGCGACGAGTACGCCGCCGAGCTGAAGGTCATGGCCACCCGCGAGCTCGGTTTCACCTGCCGCAGCTGGGTCGTCTGGTACTACACGTTCGGCGTGAACTGCAAGCAGAAGTTCAGCCGCTCCCACGCCCACCTCTTTCACTTCGTGAAGGATCCCGACGCGTTCACGTTCAACACCGACGCGATCCGCGTGCCGAGCGCCCGCGAACTCGTGTATGGCGACAAACGGGCCTGCCCGGAGGGCCGCCTTCCCGACGACACGTGGATCCTGCGTCCGCAGGATCTCCCCGAGGGCTTCGCGGCCGACGGCGACACCTGGTACTTCCCGCGGGTGTGCGGCACGTTCAAGGAACGTTCGGGCTGGCACGGCTGCCAGATGCCCGAGCAGCTCCTGGGTCGCATCATCCGCGCGTCGAGCCGCGAGGGCGACACGGTGCTCGATCCGTTCGGCGGCAGCGGCACCACGCTCGCGGTGGCGAAGAAGCTCGGCCGGCGGTTTCTGGGCACGGAGCTCTCGGAGCAGTATGCGAAGCGGATCGAGGAGCGGCTCGCGGCGATTCGTTCCGGCGATCCGCTCGATGGCGCGCCCGAGCCGCTCAAGAGCGTGCCGGCCACGAAGGACGGCCGCCGGCTCGCGCGAGGCCGTCGCACGCCGCGGAAGACGCGGGCCCGGTAGGTGCGAGACGAGTGTGGCAGCGCGGTTTGGTCGCCCGCCGGTGATTCGCTCGCTCGCCGGCGGACTTTGCCGTTGCAGCCTCGTGGATGATGGTGAGACCCACGGTGCAGGCAAAGTTCACCGGCTCCTCGCGAACCCCCGGCGGGCTCCGCAGCATCGGACGATGCGCTGAAGGATTCCCCGCACCTCCACGAGCCGCACGGTGAGCCGGTCGGGGGCGCGCGCAGCCGCCGGTGAACTTTGACTGCACGAGTTGGCGCACCATTCCGGTTGAGGATGCAACGTCAAAGTCCGCCGGCGGCGAGCACGTCCCCCGACCGGCGAACGACCCACGAGGCCCGTACTCGAGGGCCCCGGGTATAAATCGAGGGTCTCGATCCCGCCGCCGAACGGCTGCGGACGATGGTCATGGAGGAACGAGATGGCACGCAGGAAGGATCCGCCCGCGCCGCCGGCAGGCTTCACCGCGCCGCCGGCCGACGGCGGCCTCTCGATCGACCGGCTCGCGCAGGCGTTCGCCGCGATGATGGGCGCGGCCGATCCGCACGCGCCGCCCGCGGAGGCGTCGACCGAGGTGGTGCACGTCGATGCCTCGCCAGACCTCGACGAACCTGCCGCCGCCGACACCACCTGCCGCGTGAGCCCGCTGACGATCCTCGAGGCGCTGCTCTTCGTGGGGCTGCCCGACGGTCGGCCGCTCACCGCCCGCGCGGTGGCGGGACTCATGCGCGGTGTGCGACCGCAGGAGATCGACGACCTCGCCGAGCAGCTCAGACGCCGCTACCTCGCCGACAACTGCCCCTACGAGGTCGTGGCGAAGGATGCGGGATGGGTGATGCGGCTGCGGCCCGAGTTCGCGAGGCTGGGAAATCTCGTCGAGTCCAAGGCCCGGGCGGTGCGGCTCGACGCGGAAGCGCTCGACGCGCTCGCCGTGGTCGCCTGGAACCAGCCGGTGTCGCGTGAGCGGCTCGTGGAACTCGGCTGCGACGCGGCGCCGGCGGTGCTCCGGCAGCTCGTACGGCGCGGCCTCCTCGAACTCCACCACGACCATGCCGGAGACGAGCCCGCGTATCGCACGACGGGAAAGTTCCTCGAGCTCTTCAAACTCGCGAGCATCGCCGACCTCCCCTCGGCGACCGATCCGCCGCAGTGACGACGCTTCGGATCGCCAGCGCCATGCTCGATGCGCGATCAGCCGTCGAGCGCGGCCGCGATCGCCTGCTCACGGGTCGCGATCGCGCCGTCGAGCTGCAGATCGCGCACACGAGCGAGCGCCGCCCCGACGGCCGGCCCGGGGGGCACGCCCGCGGCGAGCAGCAGGTCGCCGGTCACGAGCGGCGGTGGATCGATCTCGGCGCGCGGTCGCGCGAGCTGCGCCGTGAACCACGAGGCGGTGGCCGGGTCGCCCTGTCCGCAGGAGGCTCGCGCCCGCAGGAGATCGGCAAGCGCGGGGGCATGCTCGTGGGCGATCCACGGCTGGAGGCGCGACCACGGTCGGTCGGCCGGGTTCCCGACGTCGAACACACGCAGTCCCGCAAGCAGCCATTCGGCCTGCTTCGCCTCGCGGTTCGAGAGCCGCAGCCGGAGTGACGCCCGCCGTACGGCGTCGTCCGCGGAGTGTCCGGCCAGCACGGCGAGCGTGAGTGGTAGCGACGGCTCGTCACAGGCGGCCACGATCCGCGCCGCATCGTGCCACGAGGCAGCGCGTGCCGATGGCGGCATGACCTCGGGGAGCACCTCCGCGGCGAGGCCCGTGTCGGCAAGGAGTTCGAGCGCCGTGCCGCGGCCATGCCGCGACACCATGGCCCGCAGTTCCGCCGCCACCCGCTCGGGGCTCACGGCCGCCACGAGGTGCTTCATCGACTCGAGCGCCCGCCGCGTCTCGGCCTCGAGCACGAATCCGAAGAAGGCGGTGAAGCGGATCGCCCGCAGCATCCGCAGGTGATCCTCCCCGAAGCGAAGTGTCGGTACGCCGATCGCCCTGACAATCCCGTTGGAAAGGTCGGCCCGCCCGCCGACGAAGTCATATATAGCGCTGCTGAGAGGATCGAGGAACAGACCGTTGATCGTGAAGTCGCGCCGCTGTGCATCCTCCTGGGCGGAGCAGAACGTCACCCCCGCCGGATGACGGCCATCCGTATACCCTCCATCGGATCGGAACGTGGCCACTTCCACCTGCCCGGCGGACCGCGGCCCGAGCACTGAAATCACGCCAAAAGCAGCCCCAATCGCGAGTGTGCGGCCAGTCCCGAAGATCCGCCGCACCGTGTCAGGGCGGGCCGCAGTGGCGACGTCGTAGTCGGCCGGAGTGCGGCCGAGCAGTTCGTCACGGACGCACCCTCCGGCCCAATACGTCTCGTGTCCTGCCTCGCGGAGACGCGCGACGACGGCCGTGGCGAACGAGCGTGACTTTTCCGGATCGCTGAGTGGTGACGACATCGTGCCGATCGCTTGACAGGCACCCAAGTGTGCCGATATAGTTTTTGGAGTGTCGGGGGGTGTTGGTCGGGGCGCCTTCTTATACCTTCATGGGCCCCGCTGCGAACCCTCGCGCCATCTTGTCGGCTCGTCTTTTCATTTTTCATTGATTTCATCCCCAAGCCCGCGAGGGCGGAGGTTTCCATGTCTCTCGTCAATCACAACTCGAATCGGCGGGGCTTCACGCTCGTCGAACTGCTGGTGGTGATCGCGATCATCGCCATTCTGATCGGCCTGCTGCTGCCTGCCATCCAATCGGCCCGTGAGGCCGCCAACCGTGCGAGCTGCTCCAACAAGTTGAAGCAACTCGGCGTTGGTCTGCACCAGTTCGCGAGTGCGCGTCGGGACGTGTTCCCCGCGGCGAGCGACCGAATCTCCAGTGGTACCGGAACCACGGCCGCGGGACGTTTGTCGACTGCGTCGGGCTATAGCTGGATCTTCCACATCCTCCCGTACATGGAAGAGACGGCGTTCTACGACCGGATCAGGACGTCGGGCACTGTCTCTGGCGGCGGTGCGCTGTCTCAGTCGAATCCGACAGCGGTTCTCGTGAGTGGCTCGAATCCGTGGCCGAACTTCACGATCGCGGGCCTCATCTGCCCGAGTTATGCAGGCGACGCCATCCTTGGCAACAACAGCAACTACGGCGTCACCAACTACAAGGCGATGGCCGGCCGTGGCACGATGGCGGGCGCGACCGTGCTCCCGACCTCGACGGGCACGTCGTACACCGCTGGAACGTACCCCACGGATGACGGCTACATGCCCCTCATCCCCACGGGCCCGGTTCCTCCGAGTGCCACGGGCGCCAACACGGTTCTGTTCCCGATCTTCGGCCGCAAGATCACCTCGGGTGACGGCACGTCGAAGACGATCATCGTGGCGGAATCCAAGGAAGGCAACTCACGTCCGAATCCGACGATCACGCAGGTCGCGGCGTGGTTCCTCGGGCAGCAGACGTGGGTCGTTGCGAACGATCCGGGTGCGAACACGCCCGCGTTGGCCAACAATGCCTACGCGTCGAACCGAACCGGCCTGAATCTCGGCCCGACCTCTGCCACTCCAAGTGCGCAGTACACGGCGGGCCTGATCGTGTCGGGGAGCGGTACGTCCGCGGCGATGAACTGGGGTCCCAGCAGCGACCATTCGGGCAACCTCGTGATGCACGCGATGGCCGACGGCAGCGTTCGCTCGATCGGTGCCGACGTGGATCCGAGCGTCTACCTCGGCCTCAGCACGGTCGCGGGCGGCGAGAACACGCCGTCTGACTTCTGATTTGCATGATCGACCTCGGTCGATCATGACGTGAGACCATCACGGGCCCGCCCGGAGCGAACGCTCCGGGCGGGTTTTTTTGTGCAGGACGTTTTCCAAGTTCGTCCGATGGCGGTATTCTTCCCCAGGGTACCGAGGCTTCCCCAACCGGGGCATAGCGGGGGCCGGCTCCCGTCCGATCCATCCCAACCCCCGAAAGGGACGAGGCTCCCATGTTTTTCATCAATCACAACGCGAATCGCCGGGCCTTCACGCTCGTCGAACTCCTGGTGGTGATCGCGATCATCGCCACGCTGATCGGTCTGCTCCTCCCCGCCATCCAGTCGGCGCGTGAGTCTGCCAATAGGACGAGTTGCTCCAACAAACTCCGCCAACTCGTCGTCAGCCTTCATCAGTTTTCGGCTGCGCGCCGCGACATCCTGCCCGGGGCGAATGATCGGATCGCCAGCGGAACGGCAACCAACGCTTCGGGCCGCGCCGGCACGTCGGGTTACAGCTGGATCTTCCACATCCTTCCCTACTTCGAGGAGACCGCGTTCTACGACCGCATCCGTGCGTCGGGGACGGTCGCGGGAGGTGGGCCGCTCTCACAGTCCGACCCGACCGCCGTGCAGGTGAGCGGTTCAAATCCCTGGCGCGATTTGCAGATCTCCGGGCTGATCTGCCCGAGCTATGCCGGCGAAGCCATCCTCACCACCAACAACAACTATGGCGTCACGAACTACAAGTCGATGGCCGGCCGCGGGACGATGCCGGGCACCACGACCCTTCCCACCACGTCGGGAACGTCGTACGCCGCTGGTCAGTACTCGTCGGACGACGGATTCATGCCTTTGATTCCGACCGGGCCAGTGCCGCCGACGGCCTCGGGGACGGGTGTCGCGATGTTCGCGGTCATGGGTCGCAAGATCACATCGGGGGACGGTACGTCGAAGACGGTCCTGCTCGCGGAGTCCAAGGAGGGCAACTCACGGCCGAACCCCTCGATCACGCAGAACGACGCATGGTTCCTCGGTCAGCAGACATGGGTCGTCGCGAATGATCCCGCGGCCGGGTCACCGGCGCTGGTAAACGCCGCGTATGCCGCGACCACGACGGGGTTGAACCTTGGTCCGAGCGCCGCCAATCCGAGCAGGCAGTACGCGTCGGGCCTGATCGTGTCGGGGAGTGGCACGTCGGCGGCCATGAACTGGGGACCCAGCAGCGACCACGCTGGCGGCCTCGTCTTGCATGCGATGGCCGACGGCAGCGTTCGCTCCATCGGAGGCGACGTCGATCCCAGCATTTATCTCGGCGTGAGCACATACAACGGCATGGAGAACACACCGGCCGACTTCTGATCATGCCGGATCGACTCCGATCGACCACGGCTCGCGATCATCGCCGACCCGCCCGGAGTGAACGCTTCGGGCGGGTTTTTCTGTGAGCACGCTGATTTCCAAACGCCACACAGCGGCGGTATTCTCAATCCTTGCAGCGCGGCTGTTCGCCGACCGGCGAATAGGAACCGCGTTCCCTTCTGGAGTGCTCGAGCCATGTCCGCGCCCCTCGACCCGACGTCCGCCACCATCTCCCGCCGGGACGCGCTCCGCGCGACCGGGGCCACCGTCGCCGCGGCGACCACGCTCGGCATGCGCGGCGTCCACGCCGACAACCCGTCGAGCGACGTGCTCAAGATCGGCCTCATCGGCGCCGGCGGCCGCGGCCGCGGGGCGCTCGTGCAGACGCTCTCGGTGCCCGGCTCCAACGTGAAGCTCACGGCGATCGCCGATGCATTCAAGGGTGGCATCGACGGGACGATGCGGGCGGTCGACGGCATGAAGGAGAAGGTGGACTGCCCCGAGGATCGCCGCTACGAAGGCCTCGACGGCTACAAGCGGGTGATCGAGGCCTGCGATCTCGTGATCCTCGCCACGCCCCCGGGCTTCCGGCCGTTCCACTTCGATGCGGCCGTCGCGGCGGGCAAGCACGTGTTCATGGAGAAGCCGGTCTGCGTCGACAGTTACGGCGCGCGGCTCGTGCTCGACGCGGCGAAGAAGGCCGACGAGAAGAAGCTCAAGGTGGTGGTCGGCCTCCAGCGCCGCTATCAGAACAACTACCGCGAGGCGCTCGCCAAGGTCCGCGAGGGGTTGATGGGCGAGATCATCGGTGGCCAGGTGTATTGGAACGGCAGCGGCATCTGGTATCGCAATCGCCAGAAGGACCAGACCGAGATGCAGTTCCAGGTCAACAACTGGTACCACTTCAACTGGCTGTGCGGAGACCATATCGCCGAGCAGCATGTCCACAACATCGACGTGGCGAACTGGTTCCTCGACCGGCTGCCGATCTCGGCCTACGGTGTGGGCGGCCGCCAGCATCGCGTGCCCTCGCAGCCCAGCGAGATCTACGATCACCACGCGGTGAACTTCACCTATCCCGGCGGCGCGCGGATCGCGAGCCAGTGCAAGCAGTTCCCCGGAGGTGACGGCCGGGTGGACGAGGAGTTCCAGGGCTCGAAGGGCGTGCTCAAACTCCGCCCCGGCTTCGCCCAGATCACCGATCTCTCCGGCAAGGAGATCTGGAAGTTCTCCGGCCCGAACCCTGATCCGTATCAGGTCGAGCATGACGAGCTCCATGCCGCGATCCGCAACGATACGCCCAAGAACGACGCCTACTACGGCGCCACGTCGAGCTTCTCGGCGGTCCTCGGCCGGCTGGCGACCTACTCGGGCAAGTCGTGGGACTACAAGAAGGCCCTCGATCTCGACTATCGCACGATGCCCGAGAACCCGACGTGGGAGACCACGCCGCCCGTCGTGCCCGACAAGGACGGCAACTACCCGCTGCCCATGCCACAGACGTTCAAGATCACGTCGGTGACGACGCCGGCGGTGTCATGATCGTCGGCGTTCCGCGCGAGACGAAGCGCGACGAGTATCGCGTGGCGATGCTTCCGGTGGGCACGGAGGAGCTCGTCCGCGCGGGGCACTCGGTGCTCGTGGAGCGCGGGGCCGGCACGGGCTCGGGGCTCGGCGACGACGCCTACGCCGCCAGCGGCGCCACGCTCGTGGACTCGGCTGCGGAGGTCTTCGGCCGGGCCGATCTCGTCGTGAAGGTGAAGGAGCCGCAGCCGGCGGAACTCGCGCTGATCCGCCCGCGTCAGGCGGTGTTCACCTATTTCCACTTTGCCGCCGACCGCCGGCTCACCGAGGGCTTCCTCGCCACGGGCGCGACCGCCGTGGCCTACGAGACGCTGCGCGACGACCGTGGCCGGCTGCCGCTGCTCATCCCGATGAGCGAGGTCGCGGGACGCATGAGCATCCAGGAGGGGGCCAAGTATCTCGAGCGGCCGCAGATGGGCCGCGGCATCCTGCTCGGCGGTGTGCCGGGCGTGGCTCCTGCCAACGTGCTCGTCCTCGGGGCGGGCACGGTGGGGGCCAACGCCGCCAAGGTCGCGGCCGGCTTCGGGGCGAACATCGCGCTGCTCGACACGAACCTCGAGCGGCTGCGGTATCTCGACGACGTCACGCCCCCCAACATCGACTGCCTCTACTCCGACCGCCACGCGATCCGCGAGCGGCTCGGCTGGGCCGACCTCGTGATCGGCAGCGTGCTCATTCCCGGCGCCCGCGCCCCGCACCTCGTGGAGCGCGACGACCTGAAGCTCATGAAGCCGGGGGCCGTGATCATCGACGTGGCGATCGATCAGGGGGGCTGCGTGGCCACGAGCCGGCCGACGACGCACGCCGACCCGACGTACATCGTGGACGACGTCGTGCACTACTGCGTGACGAACATGCCGGGCGCCGTGGGCCGCACGAGCACCCACGCCCTGTGCAACGCCACGCTCCCGTATGTGCTCGAGCTCGCGGCCGCGGGCGTGGAGTCGGCGGCACGAAAGAGCGCCGCAATCCGCTCCGCGGTGAACGTGTTCGAGGGCCGACTCGTGCAGCCGTCGGTGGCGGCCGCCTTCGGACTCCCCTGCGGCACGTTCGCCGCCTGACCCGTTGTGACGCATGACGACGAGCCCCACCGTCCCGGTTTCGCTTCGATGGCAGGGTGATGCCTCCGGGCACCTCGATCTCGTCGATCAGACGCTCCTGCCGGCGCGGCTCGAATGGCGGGCCTGTCACGACGTGGACGCGGTGGTCGAGGCGATCAAGAGCCTGCGGGTGCGCGGCGCCCCGGCGATCGGCATCGCGGGGGCGTACGGCCTCGTGGTGGCGGCGGGCGAGGCGGCGCGGGCCGGGATGGCAGCCGCCCATGGCCGGGCCCACGTGCTCGCGCAGGCGGAGGAACTCGCCACGGCGCGGCCTACGGCGGTGAACCTCCGCTGGGCGGTGGAACGGTGCGTGAAGGTGCTCGACGCGGTTCCCGACTCGGCCTCTCCGGCCGACGTCGGGGCGGCGCTGCTCGCCGAGGCCCGCGCGATCCATGACGAAGACCGCCGTCTGTGCGCCGCGATCGGCCGGCACGGGGCCGACGTCCTGCCCCCGGGGGGCGTGCTCACACACTGCAACACCGGCGCGCTCGCCACCGGCGGCGCGGGTACGGCGCTGGCCGTGATCACGACCGCCTGGGATGACGGGAGGCGATTCGACGTGTTCGCCGACGAGACGCGGCCGCTCTTCCAGGGCGCCCGGCTCACCGCCTGGGAACTCGTGGAGCGCGGCATCCCGGTGACGGTGCTCTGCGACTCGGCCGCCGGGCACCTCCTCAAGACGGGACGAGTGGCGGCGTGCATCGTCGGGGCCGACCGGATCGCGGCCAACGGCGACACGGCCAACAAGATCGGCACCTACGCGCTGGCGGTGCTCGCGGCGGCGCACGGCGTGCCCTTCTTCGTGGCGGCGCCGTCGAGCACGTTCGACCTGTCGCTCGAGTGCGGGGACGGCATCCCGATCGAGGAGCGGGCCGCCGCGGAGGTGACGCAGCCCCTCGGCGCGGTGGCGGCGCCCGACGGGGCGGCGGCCTACAACCCCGCTTTCGACGTCACGCCCGCCAGGCTCATCCGCGGGATCGTCACGGAACACGGCGTGATCCAGCCCGTCAACCGCGAGCGGATCCGCGCCGTGCTCGGAGCCCGCTGAGCACGCGGAAGGCGCGTCGCGCCGCCGCGGGGTGGCGGTCTGTGGAAAAAGTCATCCATGACCTTTTTCCGCGAAGTCGACCGCAGGAAACGCCGAGGGTTTCCTGGGTCGACCGTCGCCGCATCCAGCGGCGGCCGAGTTTGGCCACGGCCTGTTAGACTTAGGCTTTCGTGGCCGCCCCGTCCCGCCTCCGAGCCGCATGAATCCCCTGCTCGACAACGCCGCCGTCCCGCAGCCAACGGACGGCACGGCGGCGGGCCCGCTGCTCAACCCGTTTCCCGGGTATCGCGCGCCCTCCACGAGCTACGACGAACTCTGCGGCGCCGACGGCCTCCCGCGGCCCCACTGGCGCCGGCTCCTCGATCAACTCGGATCGTGGCAGCCGACGGAACTGGCCGAGCGCTGGGAGCAGGCGCGGCGACTGATCCGCGACAACGGCGTCACCTACACCATGCAGGACGAGCCGTCGCGCGAGCAGCGGCCGTGGGTGCTCGACCCGATCCCGCTGGTGATCGCCGACGCCGACTGGATGGCCCTCGAGATCGGCATCAACCAGCGGGCGCGGGTGCTCGACGCCCTGCTCGCCGACATCTACGGCCCGCAGCACGTGCTTCGCGAGGGAATCCTTCCGGCCGACCTGGTGTTCGGCCACCCCGGGTTCCTGCGCTGCTGCCACGGGATGACGGTTCCGGGCGGTCGCCGGCTTCACCTCTACGCGGTCGTCGTGGCCCGCAACCGCGACGGCGTGTGGATGGCCCTCGGCGACCGCACCGACGTGCCTCGCGGCCTCGGGTACGCGCTCGAGAATCGGCTCGTGGTGTCGCGGCTGTTCCCGGCGGCGTTCCAGGAGTGCAACGTCGAACGGCTCGCGCCCTTCTTCATGGGCCTGCGGGCCCTGCTCCGCGGCCTCGCCGGCGGCCGCGACGATCCGCGGATCGCGCTGCAGAGCCCCGGGCCGGCGAGCTCCACCTATTTCGAAGACGCCTACCTCGCCCGCTACCTCGGCTATCCGCTCGTCGAAGGGGGCGACCTCGCCGTCCGTGACGACCGCCTCGGCCTCAAGACGCTCGGCGGCATCGTGCCGATGGACGTGCTCCTGCGACGCGTGCCCGACCGGCAGTGCGACCCGCTCGAACTCGACGGCACCGCCCTCGAGGGCACCCCCGGCCTCGTGCAGGCCGTGCGGCGCGGCCGGGCCGCCATGGCCAACGCGCTTGGCAGCGGGCTCGTGGAGTCACCGGGGTTCGCCGAGTTCCTGCCGGCGATCTCGCGGCGGCTGCTCGGCGAGGAGCTCGTGCTCGCCGCGCCACGCTCGTGGTGGTGCGGTATCCCGGCGAACCTCGACCACGTCCTCGCGTCGCTCGACGACTGCGTGATCGAGCCGGTCGCCCCGCGCCGCGGCATGAAGCGCATCGTGCCGGCCCTTCTCGACGGCGAATCACGGGCCCGGCTCGCCGCGGAGATCCGCAGCCGGCCGGGCGACTGGGTCGGCCGTGAGCGCGTGGAACGCTCGGTCGCCCCGTGCTGGAACGAGGGCGTGATCGCGCCGGCCTCCGTGCTCATGCGCTGCTTCGCGGTGGCGGTGCCCGACGGCTACCAGACGATGCGCGGCGCACTGGCCCGCATGGCCACGGGTCGCACCACCGGCGAGGAGCTCCTTCTCTCGAGCCAGGGCTCGAAGGACGTGTGGGTGCGGGCCGCCGGGCCCGTGCCGCCCGTCACGCTCCTGCGCCGTCCCGGGCAGCCGATCCCGCTGCGCCGCAGCGGCTACGACCTCCCCAGCCGCGTCGCCGACCATCTCCACTGGCTGGGGCGGCACGTGGAGCGGGCGGAAGGCGCCGCGCGGCTGCTGCGCACGGTGATGACGCGGCTGGCCTCCGAATCGAACCAGGAGTGCACGGCCGAGGCGGCGCTGCTCCTCAACGCCCACGCCGATCCCGCGCACGCCCGGCCCGAATGGCACGAAGCGGGGCGGCAGGGTCTCCTCTGGGAGATCCACGCGGAGGTCCAGGCGCTCGTCTACGACGGCGCCCGTTCGGGCAGCGTGCGCGAGAGCATCGACCGCCTGTGGCGCACGGCGTCGGTGGTCCGCGACCGCATCTCGATCGACTCCTGGAAGGTGCTCTCGCGGGTGCGGCGCGACTCGCTCTCGGGCCGACCGACGTTCGCCCTGGCGCCCGGCCGCGTGGCCGACGTGCTCCCCCACCTCGACACGCTGATCTTCGACCTCTCGGCCTTCGCGGGCCTCGGCACCGAGAGCATGACGCGCGGTCCCGGTTGGCGGTTTCTCGACATGGGCCGCCGCATCGAGCGGGCTGCGGCCGCGATCCAACTCCTCGGCGCCACGCTCGCCGCGCCCCGACCGCTTCCGCACGTCGAGGCCGATCGCATCGACGGGCAGCGGCTCGAGGAGATGCTGCTCGAGATCGCCGACAGCTCGATGACCTACCGCAACCGCTACCCGGGCACGCTCGAAGCCGCGCCGCTCATCGATCTGCTCGTGATCGACGAGACGAATCCTCGAAGCATCGGCTTCCAGTTCGCGGCCCTCGCCGGGCACGTCGAGTCGCTCCCGGGCGACGCGTCGTCGCCGGTGCTCTCCGACGAACGGCGGGCGGTGATGGAGGCCGTGAGCCAGTTGCGGCTGGCCGACGTGGAGGAACTCGCCGCGGTCGACGAGGCCGGCGGCCGCGGGCACCTCGCCGACCTGCTCGCGCGGCTCGAGACGCTCGTCCGCGAGTGCTCCGACGCGATCACGCACCGCTACCTCGTGCACTCCGCGCCGCGTCGCCGACTCGGCGACGCGACGAGCCTCCCCGACGCGGGAGCGTGAGCCCTGGCATGATCCCGCAGGTCGTCATCGTCGGCCGCCCGAACGTGGGCAAATCGAGCCTGTTCAACTGGCTCGTCGAGAAGCGCATCGCGATCGAGGATCCGACCGCGGGGGTCACGCGTGACCGGCTCGTGCAGCGCGTCGAACTCGACGGCCGGGTGATCGAACTCGTGGACACCGGGGGCATGGGCTTCGACGACCCCGACGGCCTCACGGCCCAGATCGACCGGCAGATCGAGTCGGGGCTCGCCGACGCCGCCGTCGTGCTGTTCGTCGTCGATGTCCGCACCGGGCCGCTCGCGGCCGACGTCGAGGTCGCGCGGCGCGTCCGCAAGTCGGGCTGTCCGGTGCTGCTCGTGGCCAACAAGGCCGACGCGCCGAACCTCGACTCCCAGGCGGTCGATTTCGCGTCCCTCGGCTTTGGGCCGCCGCTGGTCGTCAGCGCCCGCCAGCACCGCAACCGCGGGCCCCTCGTCGATGCGATCCTCGAGCGGCTGCCGGAGCCGACGGGCGACGAGCCCGAGTCGGCCGAGCTTCCCGAAATGAAGCTCGCGATGGTGGGCCGCCGCAACGTCGGCAAGAGCACGTTCGTCAACGCGCTGGCCCGCGAGGAGCGTGTGATCACGAGCCCCGTCGCCGGCACCACCCGAGACAGCGTCGACGTCCGCTTCGAGGTGGACGGCCGCAGCTTCCTGGCGATCGACACCCCCGGCCTGCGCCGCGCCAAGAGCCGCACCACCGACATCGACTTCTACTCCACGCACCGTGCCCAACGCAGCATCCGCCGCGCCGACGTCGTGCTCTTGTTCTTTGACGCCACCGAGCCGATCGGCAAGGTCGACAAGCAGCTCGCCGAGACGATCACCGAGGAGGCGAAGCCGGTGGTGTTCGTCGTGAACAAGTGGGATCTCTACGCCGCCGACGTGAAGAAGCGCGAGTGGGCCGAGTATCTCCGCGACACGTTCCGAACGATGCCCTGGGCCCCGGTGGCGTTCGTGACGGCGACCGAGGGCCGCAACGTGAAGGCGGTGATCGACACGGCCCAGCGGCTCTACCGCCAGAGCCACGAGCGGGCCGCGACGGCCCGGCTCAACACCGTCCTGCGGCTCGCGGTGGAGGCCAACCCGCCGCCGGCCGACGGGCGGGGCCGACCGGTGCGGCTCTACTACGCGACGCAGGTCGAGGTGGCGCCCCCCACGATCGTGATCTCGGCGAGCGGACCGCGGAGCGTCACCGATTCATACCGCCGCTACCTGCTCAACACGTTCCGCAAGGAACTGCCGTTCCACGAGATCCCCATCCGGCTCTACGTCCGCGGCAAGTCGAGCGAAGACAAGGCGGCCCGCGACTCTTAGAACGCATCTGAGGCAGCTGGAGCGACATCTCGGCCAACCGAGAGACGTAGGCGAGGGGTCGGCGAACGCTCGAGGAGCATTGGGCCGCCGCGGCCCACGCGACGAGACTTTTGCCGCCCCGAAGCCGCCGCTCCACCGAAACGGGTCGGGCTCTAGCCGGCAGCGCCACGGACGACCTCGAGCATCTCGACCTGCGCCGTCGTGAACGGCACGGGCCCGGCGAGCAGATCGGGATCGCGGCGCACCTCGGGCACGAGCCGCTCGACGATCCCGGCCACGAGCGCGTCCAGCCCCACACGGGTCACGGCCGACGTGACCACGGCGCCGGGCAGCGACACGCCCGGTGCGAGATCGGCCTTCGTGACCACGACGAGCTCATTCCGCTCCGGTGCGGATCCGTCGCGTGGCGCCGCATCGGCCGGCACCAACCGGAGCACGAGGTCGGCCGACTCCCGCACCGCGAGCGCCCGGGCGATGCCGGCCCGTTCCACGGCCGACGTCGCATCGTCGCGCGTGCCGGCGACGTCCACGACATCGACCTCCCAGCCGTCGAGCACGACACGGGCCGTGACCACGTCGCGCGTCGTGCCGGGCATCGCCGAGACGATGCTCCGGCCGTGGCCGACGACCGCGTTCATGAGGCTGCTCTTGCCTGCGTTGACGTCGCCGGCGAGCACCACCCGCCAGGGCTGCACGAGCCGCAGGCCGACCCGCGCCGCCGCGAGCAGCCGGCCGGTGATCCGCTGCACGGTGGCACGGTCGCCGGCCGCCCGAGCGGCGTCCAGCCGCTCGAGTTCACGATCGAGGAGCCCGCTCGCCTGCCGCGCCAGGATCCGTGCAGCGACGGGGCCGCCGGCGCGGGGCAGGAGACGAAGCGCCTCGCTGGCCGCAGGCCCTCGAACCGACGATGCCGTCCAGTCGCGCCACGTGCCGCGCCGCACGCCCGCGGCCTCGAGGCTCGCAAGCACGCCTTCCGGCGCGGCGAAGCCACCGTGGCCATGCACCTCCACGCGGCCCCCCTCGGCGACCACCACGACGTCCTCACCGGTGGGCCGCCACGTTCCGAACGCGATCGAGCCCGAATCACGATCCACGAGCGGCCGGCCTCCCCTCGGGGCGAACAGCCGATCGACGATCGCCACCGCGCCGGCACCGGCGACGCCCACGACCGCGAGCGCTCCGCGACCGGGCGGCGTCAGCAGCGCGGCCCACGGGTCCTGCGCCGCCGCGGCTGCGCCGGCCCCGGCAGGGTGGACGTCCTCGCGATCGGTGCTACAACGCCCTCGCACGTGTCGATCCCTCACCCGGAGACGAATCACCCATGGCCGACTGGATCGAGGAAGGGGCGAAGGCCCCGGATTTCACGCTCCTCACCCACGAGGGCACGAAACTCAAACTCTCGAGCCTCAAGGGCACGCCCGTCGTCCTCTATTTCTACCCCAAGGACGACACGCCCGGATGCACGAAGGAAGCCTGTGGCTTCCGCGACGCGAAGGCGAAACTCGCCAAGGCTGGGGCGGTCGTCCTCGGCGTCAGCCCCGACGGCCCGGAGAGCCACGAGGCGTTCCGCACGAAGTACAAGCTCCCCTTCACGCTGCTCTGTGACCCCGATCACACGGTGGCGGAGAAGTACGGGGCGTGGCGGGAGAAGAACATGTACGGCAAGAAGTCGATGGGCATCGCCCGCAGCACGTTCGTGATCAGCGCCGATGGCCGCGTCGCGAAGGTCTTCAAGGCGGTGAAGCCGGACGGCCACGCAGAGCAGGTGCTGGCCGTGCTCGGGTCGCTGTGACGCCCGCCTCCCGCCGCGCAACCGTTACCAACGGAACGCCGTCCGTCGCCGGACTCCCTTCGCGGGCCACCCCCGCGTCCCGGCGGGCGCATACTTGGGCGTCCGCGCCGGCACTCGTCCGTGGCGGCCTCTTCTGCAAGGGAACGCGATGTCGAGCATCCTCGCCCGCTGCACGGCCCTGGGGATCGTGGCCGGCGGCTTCGCCCTCACGGGCGACCTGGGATGGATCGCCGACCGCGGGCTCGCCGTGATCAACGCGAGCGACGTGCCCGCATCCCGCCCCGAAGCCGACGCCGCCCGTCCCGCGCCCGAACCCGCGCCGCCTCCGTCCGTGGCCGCCGCGGCGGCCGTACCCGTGGAACCGCCCGCCGCGGCTCCTCCCGCGCCGGTTCACGATGCGTCCGATGCCGCCGTCGCGAACGCGGCAGACCTGCGGCCCCCCACGGGCGGCCCCGAACGGGTCGATCTCGACGGACTGCGCGCGGGCGACCGCGTCGTGGTCTGGCTCGCGACGGCGCCGCGATCCGGCCGACCTTCGGCCCATCGCTGCCTCGTCCTCGACACGGTCGATCCGGCCCGCGCCGAGGCGCTCGTCTACGAGGCCATCGCGTTCACACCCGACGGCCAACCGAAGGCCACGGCGTCCGCGCCCAAGCGGGTGCGGCTCGCGTCACCCGCGATCACCCGCGGAGGCATGATCCAGATCCGCCGTCTCGGCATCGCGCACGACGCCGGCGCCGACTCGGGCGAAACGCTCGGCCCGGTGGTCGCGCTCGACCTCATCCGCTGACGGCCCGGGTCACTCCTGACCGGGGCCCTCGGCCGCCTCACGGGCGCTCGACCAGCCCACCCGCTTCTTCGAGAGGCCGATCTTCCGCTCGTCGGTGTCGACGCGGAGGATCTTCACCTCGAGCGGGTCGCCCACCTTCACGAGCTCCTCGGCGTTCTCGACCTTGTCCTCGGAGAGTTCCGAGATGTGGAGCAGGCCCTCGAGGCCGTCCTCGAGACCCACGAACACGCCGAAGTTGGTGATCTTGGTCACGGTCCCGTTGACGACGTCGCCCGGCTTGTAACGCTTGGGGATGTCGGTCGTCCACGGGTCGTCGGCCATCTGCTTGAGGCCCAGGGCGATCCGCCGCCGCTGCTGGTCGACCGAGAGCACCTTGCACTCGACCTCGTGCCCCTTCTCGAGCATCTCGCTGGGATGGGTGACCTTCCGCGTCCACGACATGTCGGTGACGTGCAGCAGGCCGTCGATGCCGTCGTTGATCTCGATGAAGGCGCCGTAGTTGGTGAGGTTCCGCACCACGCCCTTGACGATCGCGCCCGGCGGGTAGTCGGCGGCCACCTTCTCCCAGGGATTCTGCTGGGTCTGCTTCATGCCCAGCGAGATCTCCTGCTTCTCCTTGTTGATGGCGAGCACCACCACCTCGACCTCGTCGCCCGGCTTGACGAGCTCGCTCGGGTGGCTGACGCGCTTCGTCCAGCTCATCTCGCTGATGTGCACGAGCCCCTCGACGCCGTCCTCGAGCCTCACGAACGCGCCGTAGCTCATCACGTTGACGACCGTGCCCTGGCAGACCGTGCCCACCGGGTACTTGTCGGCGACCTTGGCCCACGGGCTGGCCGTGCGCTGCTTCATGCCCAGCGCGATCTTCTCGCGCTCGCGGTCGATGTGCAGCACCTGCACCTCGATCTCCTGGTCGATCGCCACCATCTCGCTGGGGTGGCCGATGCGGGCCCACGACATGTCGGTGATGTGGAGCAGGCCGTCGATGCCGCCCAGATCCACGAACGCGCCGAAGTCGGCGATGTTCTTGACCACGCCGCGGCGGACCTGGCCCACCTCGAGCGTCTCCATGAGCTGCTTCTTCCGCTCGGCTCGCTCCTGCTCGATCAAGGCGCGGCGCGAGACCACGATGTTCCGCCGGGCCTCGTCGATCTTGAGCACGAGGCACTGGATGCAGCGGCCGCAGTAGTCGCCGATGTCGGCCGGGCGGCGGATGTCCACCTGGCTGGCCGGCAGGAACACGTTCACGCCCGAGATGTCGACGAGCAGGCCGCCCTTGATCTTGCGCGTCACGAAGCCGGTGACGACGTCGTTCTCGTGGACGCTCTCCATCACCCGGAGCCAATCCTCGATGCGGCGGGCCTTCCGCTTCGAGAGGGTGATCAGGCCGCGCTGCTCCTCGAGCGAGCCGTCCTCGAACTCCTCGAGGAGCACCTTCACGGTGTCGCCGATCTGCGGCGGCGGCTCGGTCTCATCCCACTCGTTGCGCGGGATGTGGCCTTCGCTCTTGTAGCCCACGTCGACGAGCACGAACTCGTCGTCCACCCGCAGAACCTTCCCCTCGAGCACCGAGTTCACCGCGAGCGTCGCCGCCCCGATCGAGTATTCGCCCTCGGCCGCTCCGGCCATGGCGAGTTCCAGTTCCTGATCGAGTTCGTCTCCGAGTTCCAGTTCGCGGATGAGGTTGCGGTTGACCATGCGTGGGGGGTTTCGGGAAATAAACGGGGTGAGGGGGAGAAATCCGGAAGCGGGCCACGACGAATCGAGCCTCGCAGCATAGCAGGGGCTCCCCGGCTGAACAATCGAGCACCGTTCCCCCGGCCGCGCAGGTTTCCGGACCGTTTCGGCGGCCTCCCGGGGTGTCGGACGGCTGCCACGGCTGCCGATGCACAACCGCAGGCGCGGGGGGTGCGACGATGGCGTCGGTGAACGGTTTCGGGACATGGCTCGCGGGTCTCGTGCTTGGCACGGCCCTGTTCGCCACGGCGCCCCAGGCGGCGGCCCAGTTCCTCGAGGCCGACGAGCCCGGTGCGGCCGCGCCGAAACTCGGCGACTCGCGGACGCAGAAGTACCGCGTGGGCGTGATGGTGACGGCCGAGGGAGGGCCGTGCCGGGGAATCTACGCCACGCTCCCCGTGCCTCGTGACTGGCCGGAGCAGAAGGTCCGCGTGGTTTCCGAGGAGACATCGCCCCAGGTCAAGGCGCTCCGCTACCGGGTGCTGCCCGGCGACGTGAAGCAGATGGTGGTGGAGATTCCCGACCTGCCCGCCGGCCAGCAGGCGAAGGCGGTCGTGACCTTTGAACTCGAACGGTTCGCGATCGTCGCCCCCACCGACACCGCCGGTCTCGTGGCCCCGGCGAAGCCCGACCGCGCGCTCAAGGCCCACCTGGGCCCGAGTCCCTACGTCGAGTCGCGCGACCCGAAGATCGTGCGGCTTGCGAAGGAGACGGGCGAGGGCCGCCAGGGCTGGCAGAAGGTGGAGGCGCTCTACGACACCGTCCGCGACAAGGTCGAGTATCGCAACGGCGAACTGAAGGGTGCCCGCAAGGCGCTCGCCGACGGCTGGGGCGACTGCGAGGAGCTGACCTGCCTGTTCATCGCGATGTGCCGCGCCGAGGGCATCCCCGCCCGCACCGTGTGGGTCGAGGGCCACTGCTATCCCGAGTTCTATCTCGTCGATGCCGCCGGCACCGGCCGCTGGTATCCCTGCCAGGCGGCGGGCACGCGGTCCTTCGGCGCCATGCCGGACCAGTTGCCGATCCTCCAGAAGGGCGATTCCTTCCGCGACCCCGACCGGCCCGCCAAGCAACTCCGCTACGTGTCGGAGTTCATGAAGGGGGCGGCCGTGGACGGCGGCGGTGAGCCGCGCGTGATGTGGATCCGCGAGGGGGCGTGAGCCCCGGCTACTCGGCGGCGACGCCGACGAACGAGGGCTCTTCGCCGATCGGCCGACCGAACTGATCGCGCAGCACCGGGGTGAACCAGCGCGGCACGATCGGCAGGCCGGCGTCCTTCCAGGCCTGCTCCAGCCGGTCGCCGGCCAGCTTCACGATTTTCTCCCGACCGCGGCCCACCAGCGTGGAGCGGTCGGCCCACGGTGTGACCGGGCCGTCGAACCCGGCCGCCTTGGCCTGCTCGAGAATGGCTGCGGAGTTGATCACGCCCGTCTCGCCCGGCATCAACCGGTGGGCGTGGGTCATCTCGGCCGCGGGCACGTCCCGCGGCGCGTCGGAGAGGCGGACCTCCACGAGGCGGCCCTTCGGCAGCTTCGCGATCAGCTCGAGCGGCTCGCCGGTGAGGTGCAGCGCCCAGGCGTCGGCGATCGCGCCGATCCGTTCATGCGCCACCATCACGAGGCCGACGAGCGCCTCGAACGTGTGCACGAACTCGTTCGCCTTGCCCTCGCGGGCCTCGCGCTCGGGCCGGATCGCCAGACCGAGCGTGATGTCGTGGGGGGCGAGGAGGTCACCGATCTCATGGAGCCGCTTGCGATAGAGCTCGAAGAAGTCCTTGAACGAGTGCTCGTCGGAGGCCGGCGCCACGGTCGCCACGGCGCGATGCGCTTCGGCGGCCTTCGCGAGCTCGAGCCGCGCGGGCAAAAGCGCGATCTCCTCGCGGAACGTCGCCTCGTCGGCCGCGATCTGCAGCGGCAGGTGGAAGGTGCCGCTCTTCAGGCGGGCGCTCACCATCAGCCGACGGGCGTGCGTGACGCCGAACGCCTCGGCCTGCTGCTGGAAGTCGAGGAGGTCGATGTCCATGGCATCGAAGCCGAAGGACAGGGCGAGCTCGATGAGCTCACTGGGACGCCCCGAGAGGGGAAGACCGATCGTGCTGAGGTTGCGGAACATGCGGACTCGAACTCTCCGTGGGGGCCCCGTTTGGAATGTTGCGGATCGGGGAGTATGACTGACGGCCGCTCTCCTGGGAAGCGCCCCGCCGATGTCCACCCTCGAAGCCATCGTGCTCGGTATCGTGCAGGGGCTCACCGAGTTCCTGCCCGTTTCGAGCACGGCGCACCTCCGCATCGTGCCCGCCCTGTTCGGCTGGGACGACCCCGGCGCCGCCTATTCCGCCGTGATCCAGTGCGGCACGCTGGCGGCCGTGATCGTGGCCCTGCGCCGCGACCTGGCCGACCTCGCCCGGGGAAGCCTGGCGGCGCTGCGTGCCGGGCGGCCCCTGGGCACGCCGGAGGCCCGCCTCGTGGCGCTGATCATGGTCGGCACCGTGCCGATCGTGGCGGCGGGGTTCGCCTTCAAGCACCTCATCCGCGGGGAGGCGCGGCGCATGGAGGTGGTGACGGGCGCCCTGCTGGCGGCCACGGCGCTGATGGCGCTCGCGGAACTCGTCACGTGGACGCGCGCTCGCCGCGGTGCCGCGGGACGCGACGGCCTCGACACCGTACGGCCGCGCGACGGCCTCGCGATGGGCCTGGCGCAGGCGCTGGCCCTCGTGCCCGGCACGTCGCGCAGCGGCGTCACGATCTCCACCGGCATGCTCGCCGGGCTCGACCGCCGCACCGCCGCGCGGTTCTCGTTTCTGCTCTCGCTCCCCGCCGTCGCCGCCGCCGCGTTGCTCGAAGCCTGGCAGCAGCGGCACGAGATCCTCGGCACGCCGGCCGACGCCATGGCCCTCACCGTGGGCACGCTCACGGCCGCGGTCGTGGGTTACGTTTCGATCCGCTGGCTCCTGCGGATGCTCACCGGCCACACGCTCTGGCCGTTCATCGTCTACCGGCTCGGCCTCGCCGTCCTTCTCGTCTGGTGGCTGGCGACACGGGTCGCCGTCGTGCCCGCCGTCTGACACCTCGGGGTCACCTGCCCCAATGACCTCTGCCTCGCGAAGCGGTCCCATGATCCGCTCCGCCGTAAGCTTCTTCCCACGCGGGCATCATCAGCCTCCCTCGGTTGAGACCACACCCGGACTCCCGCTCCAAATGTGTCGTCGTTGGAGGGGGGCAAGTCGTCGCCACACGACCCCAAGCCGCTGCTCGAGGCACTCTCACTCGTAAGCGGTTGTTGCTGACAACGCTCTCAGCGGAGCATGGCTTCGGTCGGCGTCAGCGGTCAGTACGGAACATTGTCGTACGGCGACCCAGGTTCCGGGAAATGCTCGACCGGCGGACGAAAGAGTGCGTCTCGTATCTCGTCGGCGGAGAGTCGGTAAATCAATATGGCGTGATTCACATGGTCGTCCGGTTCGCGCCGCCGAAGATATTCGCACAGCCGACCGAAGCGAGCGGATTCGAAGAGCAAGAACGCCTTCCCCCAGTTCGGCAGCCCCGTTCGAGCGAGCAGGGCGTCCAACTCGGCCTGCTTGCCTCGATTCTCAGAATAGGCCAGGAACAAATCGTCCAACAGTCGATACTGCTGCTCGTAATCGTCCCGCCAGGGGCCAGGAAAACTGCTGTTGTAAACGCATTGCAAGCTGGTGGCACTGATGCAATAGACACCCGCCTCCAAGCTCAACTCTTTGGCAAAGCGACTCTTCGGTTCCAGAAATTCGATGCGAAAGTACCCCGGCAGCCAGCTCGCCTCCAATCCGTAAGAGCTTGGCGGCGTCGAACCGAAGTAAGAGACGTAGACGTTCTCCGGCACATCCGCCCGATGGCCGTCGATCCAGCGCTTGAGGTTCCCCAGCTCTTGCCCCCAATCGAGCGAACTATCGACGAGCCGCCGATAGCCGCCGTTCATTCCTCCACCGATCGGATTGAAATAAGAGCCTCTAACGAAATGAGGGGCACAGGAAGTAGCTGGTCACGATGATGCACCCCAATGCCATGAAAGCCTCGTGAATGTCGGCGCGTCGTTCGGCTCGTAAACGGAGCCTTCGCAGTTGGTGCAGCCAGCTCACGGTGCGTTCAACAACCCAGCGGGTTGTGCCCAACCCGCTGCCGTGTTCGGTGTTCCGTCGGGCAGTGACCGGTTCAATGCCTCGCTCATGGAGCATGGCACGGTGATGCTTCGAGTCGTACGCTCGGTCGCCCTGAACTCGCTCCGGCCTGCGGCGCGGTCTTCCCGGCTTGCCGCGCACCGCGGGGATCGCATCCACCAGTGGAATCATCTGGGTGACGTCGTGCTCGTTGGCGCCAGTCAGCGTGGCCGCGAGCGGAATGCCGTTC
>Ga0233425_10001842_pt1 | contig 44708 bp, 42 predicted proteins | sample Watercolumn_Towu_2_FD_181712 | JGI IMG/M metagenome (GOLD analysis project Ga0233425, IMG submission 181712) | Freshwater microbial communities from Lake Towuti, South Sulawesi, Indonesia - Watercolumn_Towuti2014_140_MG | ecosystem: Environmental > Aquatic > Freshwater > Lake | place...
CCTCGGGCCGCATCGCGAGCGCGCGGATGATGGCAACTCGCTGCTGCTGACCGCCCGACAACTGGTCGGGGTACGAGCCCGCCTTGTCGGCGAGACCGAAGCGGGAGAGCAGTTCGCCGGCGCGCGCCGAGGCTTCGTCGCCCCCGAGGTCGAGCACCTTGGTGAGCGCGAGCGTGATGTTGCGCGCCACCGACATGTGCGGAAACAGGTTGAAGCTCTGGAACACGATGCCCACGCGGCGTCGCACCGGGTTGGGGTCGCGGCCGATGGCAGAGATCTCGTCGCCGTCGAGCAGCACGGCACCGTCGTCGATGTGCTCGAGCAGGTTCACGCAGCGCAGCAGGGTGGTCTTGCCGCTGCCGCTCGCGCCGATGAGCGACACCACTTCGCCGGAGGCGACGTCGAGCGACAAGTCGCGCAGCACCGTGGTGGCGCCGAACGACTTGGTGACGCCGCGCAGGCTGACTTTCGGGGCGGCTGGTACGCCACCATCGCGTGCGGTGGAAGTCTGTGTCACGCCGCCACCCGGCTTCCGCTCGTGCGACGACGCTCACGATGCCAGAGGTAGTCGGTCAGGCGCGTGAGCGGGATGGTCACCGACAAGAAGATGACCGCAGCCACGACGAACGGCGTGAAGTTGGCGAACTTCGACTTGTCGATGCCCGCTTGCCGCAAGATTTCGATCGGGCCGATGAGCGACACGAGCGCCACGTCTTTTTGCAGCGACACGAGGTCGTTCAGAAGCGGCGGCACCACGCGGCGCACGGCTTGGGGCAGCACCACGAAGCGCATGGTCTGCGCGCCCGACAACCCGAGCGAGCGGGCGGCGGCGCGCTGGCTTTCGTGCACGCTGTCGATGCCGGCGCGGAACACTTCGGCCACGTAACCCGAGTACGTCATCGCGAGCGCCACCGAACCCCACAAGAGCGGCGAGTTGTACGGCCGCTCGAGCCCCAGGCCTGGTACGCCGAAGCCGACGAGATAAATCCACAGAATCACCGGCACGCCGCGCATCACGTCGGTGTACGCGGCGGCGAGCGCCCGCAGCGGGAACATGGCGGGCGACCGCGAGTTGCGGGCCAGCGCGACGAGCAGCGCGACGACGAAGATCGCCGGGGTGGTCCACGCGAAGATCTTGACGTCGAGCCAGAACGCGTCGAGCAAGCGGGGGAACGAGTCCTGCATCTGCTCGACGTCGAAGAACGACTGCTTCACGCGGTCCCAGCGCGGCATGCGCGGCACCAGAACGACCACGGCGACCAGCACCACGAGGGTGCTGGCCGCCGCGATGAGCGAACTGCGGCGCCGTTGCCGGCGCTCGTGCTGCTGGCGTTGCGTCAGTCGAGGCTGATGACCGGCGCGCCGGTGTAACCCGAGAGCCACGTCTCCTCGATGCTGACCAGTTCGTAGGTGAGGTCGCGCATGCGCCCGAGCGCCACGTTCACGCACTCCACCAGCGGGTTGTCCAGGTCGAACACCATGCCGAAGTTGTCGGCGGCCACTTGGTCAGACAGCGGGAACTGGCCGATGACCTTCGAGCCCTCGATCTCCACCGCGGAGATGTAGAACGCGGTCGGCAAGTCGACCACGATCGCGTCGATCTGCTTGGCCTCGAGCGCCGCTTTCGCCGCGGCATTGTCGTCGTAGACGAACGGCTCGGCGGTCGGCTGGATCACTTTCGTGATGAAGTCGAGGCTCGTGGTGCCGGCTTGCGCGCCGAACTTGGCGCCTTTCAACTCCGACACCGAGGTCGCGCCGGCGATTGCCGAGTCGGCGAAACCGACGAGCGCCTGGTTGGTGGAGTAGTACGGGTCGCTGAACGACACGGTCGCCTTGCGCTCTTCGGTGATGGAGAACTGCTGCAGGTTGAAGTCGAAGTTCTTCGCGCCGGGCTGAATCGCCTCGTCGAAGCCGGTGCGCACCCAGACGATGTTCTCGTCGGTGAAGCCCATCTCTTCGGCCACGCCGTACGCGACGGCGGCCTCGAAGCCCTCCTTGCTCTCCGGTGCGTCGCCGACCACCCACGGCTCGTACGCCGGGTTGCCGGTGGCGATGGTGAGCTTGCCCTCGGCGAGGGTCTTGCCGGCGGTGCAGTCGTTGCCGGTGCCAGAGGCGGTTTCTTCGACCGCTTCTTCGGTCGCCTCGTCGGCGACGTTGTCTTCGGAAGCGCTGTCGTCGCCGCCGCATGCGGCGAGGCCGAGCACGGCCACCGCGCCGAGACCGATGAGTCGAATACGTGTCGAGCGTTGCTTCATGGTTCCCCCTGTTGTTCTCGCCGCACGGTGCGACGATGCACACAGGCTAATGCCCGCACGACGCCTAGGTTGGCGTGGTGCGCACCGAACGAGTCGTCGCCGTCGGTCTTGCGGCGGGGCTCTTGTCGGGCATGTTCGGCGTCGGCGGGGGAATCCTCATCGTGCCGGGGTTGATGTGGGTCGCGACGATGGAGCAGCGTCGCGCGCACGGCACGTCGCTTGCCGCCGTGTTGCCGATCGCGATGTTCGGTCTGGTCACCTACGTCGCGAACGACCATGTGAACGTCGGTGCGGCACTCGCGCTCACCGTCGGGTCGCTCGGCGGCACGCTGCTCGGCACCGCGTGGCTCACTCGTGCACCCAAACGTCTGCTGTCGTTGACGTTCGCGGCCCTGCTCGCGGTGTCGGCGGCGAGACTGTTGTTCGAAATCGGCTCGACGACGCAGCACGCGCTCACCGCGGGTTCGGCGCTGGTGCTCGTCGCGACGGGCTTCGTGGCAGGAGTGCTCGCGGGCCTGCTCGGCATCGGCGGCGCTGTGGTGATGGTGCCGGCGATGATGCTCGTGCTCGGGCTCGCGCCGGTGGTGGCCAAGGGCACCTCGCTCGCGGTGATCGTGCCGACGGCGATCATCGGCACGTGGCGCAACCGTCGCAACCTCAACCTCGACGTGCGCGCCGCGGTGATGGTCGGCGTCTCGGGCGCGGCGACCGCGGTGGCGGGCGGCATCATCGCCGACCGCATGCACGACCACGTGTCGAACGCGTTGTTCGCCCTGTTGCTCGTCTACCTGGCGCTGCGTCTCGTGCGCGAGGCCCGCGCCAAGTGACTTGCCGCGTGCGCGAGACCCGCGCCGGGTGATTCGCTACGCGTTCACGATGCGGTAGTCGGTGACTTGCGAGTCGTCGGCGCCAAGGTCGGCGAAGTTGTCGTAGGCGCGCGCATCCATGAACTCGCGCCACGCGAAAGGTCGGTAGCGCGGGCCATCGGTGCACAACTCCGCGATCGGCGCCACGGTCGCATCGCGCGGCGGGTTGGAGAAATACGGAATGCTGAACCGACGGCGCCGTGTCATCGGCACCACGCGATGCACGGCGGCGCGGTAGCGGTCGTTGGTGTATGCCTGCATGCAGTCGCCAAGGTTCACCACGATCGTGCCGGGTTGCGGAGGCACGTCGATCCACCCGTGCTCAAGCGACTCGGTTTGCAGGCCGCCGACGTCGTCTTGGATCAACAGCGTGAGCACGCCAGGGTCGGTGTGATGTCCGAGCGCGGTCGGGCCCAACTCGGCGAGGCCGTCGCGCTCGCCGTCGGGCACCGGGTCGCCGACGGGGTAGTGGTTGAGCCGCAGCATGCTGCCGCGACGGCTGCAGACGATCGTGTCGCGCGCCGCACCGCGCAACTCCAGCGCGTCGAGCATCAACGACAACGTGCGGTCGGTGAGCGTGCTGAGCGAGTCGTAGAGCTCGGTCATCGTCGCGCGGAACCCGGGCAGGTCGCGCGGCCATCGGTTGCGCGCATCCACCGGCGCGAACGTCGGGTCGACGAAGTCGAACACCTCTTTGTGGTCGCGCTTGCGCTTGGTGAGTTCGCGGTCGAAGTAGCCGAGCGGATTGTCGCGGTCGCGCATGATGGCGGTGCGCACGCTGCGGGGGGCGTCGAAGAATCGCTCGGTCTCGCGCCACGTGCGCCGCAGCACGTCGTCGAGCCCGTGGTTGGCGAGCAGGAAGAAGCCATGGTCGCGGCAGGCGGTGTCGACGGCGCGCAGATCGGCGCCTGACGGCGACGCGGCGTCGATGGTGGGCACCAGAGTCACGCCTTCAGGTTGCCACCCGTCCGGGGCGGCGGGCCGCACCGTCCTGCGGGGCGAGTCGCACGGTCCGCACGGTCCGCACAGTCCGCACGGTCCGCGCAGTCCGCACGGTCCGCACGGTCCGCACGGTCCGCCGCCCGCCGACTTGCAATGAGACATAAACCGTCTTAGTGTCTCAGGATGATGACGGTCACCGACCAGCCCCTCAGCGACGCGATCCTCGACGCGACCAAGCAGGCCATCGAGCGCTGGGGCGTGCAGCGGCTCACCATCAACGACGTCTGCGACACGGCGAACGTCTCGCGCGCCACGCTCTACCGCGCGTTCCCCGGCGGAAAAGAAGTGCTGCTCGAAGCGCTTCGCGTGCGCGAAACCGAGACGTTCTTCACCACGCTGCGCGCCCACGCCGAAGGCGAGACCTCGCTCGAAGACACCATCGTGCGCTGCATGGTGGTGGCCACCACCGAGTTGCGCAGCGACCAGCACCTCGCGCTCATGCTCGCCGCCGAACCCAACGAGGTGCTCTCGCAACTCACCGTCCAGGGCATGCCGCGCATCGTGCGCGTCGCGACGGCGTACCTGATGCCGCTCTTGCGGCCGCACCTCTCGCGCGACGAGGCGGAGGAATTGGTCGAGGTGCTGGCGCGCATGGTGATCAGCTACTTCCTCGCGCCGAGCCGGCAGTACGACTTCGGCAATGAATCGCAGGCGCGGGCGTTCGTGCGCGCGCACGTTCTCCACGAATCCATCAAGCAAGGAGCAAGGCAATGACCATCACCAACGCAGAGAACGAAGCGATCATCGGTCGCGCGTCGATCAACGACATCGAGGCGATCCTCGCCACGCCGCTGGTCGATCCCAACGAGGTCGAGCACGTGGTGAAGAACAACGCCGACTCGGTCTTCACGTGGGACTATTCGCTGGCCCGCCCGCAGTTGCGCAAGCTGTACGAGAAGGCCAAGACCGGCCAATGGAACGCCACCTCCGACCTGCCGTGGCAGACCGAGGTCGACATCGAGAAGACCGTCGCCGAGGACCAGGCCCTCATCGGCAACGGCATCGACCCCAACTGGTACGCCGACACGCCGCTCGCGAAGTGGGAAGACAAAGAGTGGCTCGAGTTCGGCATCGAGGGCCGCAAGTGGACGCTCTCGCAGTTCCTCCACGGCGAGCAAGGTGCGCTCATCTGCACCGCCAAGATCACCGAGACCGTGCCCTGGTACGACGCCAAGTTGTACGCGAGCACCCAAGTGGTCGACGAAGCGCGCCACGTCGAAGTGTTCGCCCGCTACCTCGACGAGAAGCTCGGCGGCGGCTATCCGATCAACGCGCACCTCGAGATGCTGATCGACGACATCATCAACGACCCGCGCTGGGACTTCACGTATCTCGGCATGCAGATCATGGTCGAGGGCCTCGCCCTCGCCGCGTTCGGCTACCTGCACCAGTTGACCAACGAGCCGCTGCTCAAGCAACTGCTGCGCTACGTGATGAGCGACGAAGCCCGCCACGTGGCCTTCGGCGTGCTCAGCCTCAAAGAGGTGTACGACGGCATGAGCGACGCGGAGATCAAAGAGCGCCAAGAGTTCGCCTACGAGGCGAGCATCCGGATGCGCGACCGCTTCTTGCAGCAAGAGGTGTGGCGCCACATGGGCGTCGACCCGAAGGTGGTCGTGCCGCTCATGGTCAACGACCCGGGCCGCAAGATGTTCCAGCAGTTGTTGTTCGCCAAGATCGTGCCGAACTGCAAGAAGCTCGGCTTGCTCGACCGCAACGACAAGTGGCTGCGCCACCGCTTCGAAGAGATGGGCGTCATCCAGTTCGAGAACATGGAGAACACCGGCGAGGAGTACCTGCAGTTCGAGCTCGGCAAGGACATGACACCGCCGGCCCACTGAGCCGCGACAACTAGCCTTCGTCTATGTCGCGATTCGGTCAGGTCGTCACCGCGATGGTGACGCCGTTCGCGAAGGACGGCTCGCTGAATCTCGACGGGGCAGTTCGCCTGGCGCGCTGGTTGCAAGACAACGGCAACGACGGCCTCGTCTTGGCCGGCACCACCGGCGAGTCGCCGACGCTCACCGACGACGAGAAACTGTCGTTGTTCGAGACGGTGGCGAAAGCGGTGACCATCCCGGTGATCGCCGGCACGGGCTCCAACGACACCGCGCACTCGGTGCACCTGACGAGGCAGGCATCGCGGCTCGGCGTGGCCGGCATCCTCGCGGTGTGCCCGTACTACAACCGCCCGTCGCAATCGGGCATCGAGGCCCATATTCGCGCGATGTGCGCGGCGACGTCGCTGCCCGTGGTGATCTACGACATCCCCGTGCGCACCGGCCGCAAGATCAACACCCCGACGCTGGCGAAACTCGCCAACGAGGTGAAGAACGTGGCGGGAGTCAAAGATGCCGCCGGCAACCCGGGGGAGAGCGCGCGGCTGATGACGATGGTGCCGTCGTCGTTCGAACTCATCTCGGGCGACGACGGGCTCACGCTGCCGCTCATGGCCGTGGGTTGCACAGCGGTGATCGGCGTCGCCACGCACTGGAGTGCGGTCGACCACCAAGAGATGTTCGCCAAGTGGAACGCCGGCGACACGGCCGGGGCACGCCGCGTGAACGCACGCTTGCAGGAGAGTTTTGCGTTCGAAACCGGCGACGACAACCCGAACCCGCTGCCCACCAAAGTGATGATGAATCATTTGGGGCTCGACGTCGGCGAGGCACGACTGCCGATGGGCCCGCCGCCCGCTGGTCTCGCCGAGCGCGCCGCCACCGTGATGGCGAACCTCGTGGCGGCTCGAGCTGCTGCACAGTCCGCAGCACGGGCCGCAGCACGGGCCGCGACTCGCTAGTCCACCAGCATCGCGCACCTCACGGGTACTTTGGATTCGTGCCGTCCCCAGCCAAGAAAACCTCGTCGCGCCGCCGTGCCGGCTCGGGCGAGGTCCGCCGTGCCCACGACGAGGTAGACCCTTCGACGAAGTTCAGGGTGGTGCAGGGCGAGCCCGTCTTGAAGCCGCTCCTCGCCGAGCGGGCGGGGGAGCTCCTCGGGATGCTCCTCGTGGTGGTGGGCGTCTTGCTCTCGTTGTCGGTGTACGTGAGCGTGGTCGGCCCCGTGGGTCGCGGCCTCGACACCGGGCTGCGCTGGACGGTGGGCCTCGGGCGATACGTATTACCGGTCGTCTGCCTCGGTCTCGGGGCGGCGCTGCTCAAGCGGGTAAGCATCGAGCACCGCGTGCGGCTGACCTTCGGCTGGCTGGTCGTGTCGATCGCGCTGCTCGGGCTGCTGCATGTGTTCCTCGCCGCCGACGCGCTCGAAATCTCGCTCGGTGCGCTCGAAGGGGCGGGCGGTTGGCTCGGCTGGCTCGTCGGTGAGCCGCTCGAGTCGTCGCTGTCGCCGGTCGGCGCGGTGGTCATCTTGGCGCCGACGATCGTGCTCGGGCTGATGCTTGCCAGCGGCAAGTCGCTGCCCGACCTCGCCCGCGCGATCGCCTGTTCGTTCGGGAAGATGGACGCCGCCGCCCGCCGCTACCGCGAGGGTGGCGACGCGCCGTACGACGCGGAAACCGACGGCAGTGTCGTGGCCGGCGTCGACGACCTCGAGGCCGCGCGTCGCGAGCACGAAGAAGCCGCGGCCCGCGGCGAGGTGTACGACCACACTGACGACGGCGACTTCGCGCGCGAGGGTGAAGACGCGAACGAGTCGGGCGACCGTGCTGGTGATGATGCCGGTGACGATGCCGGTCACAATGCCGGTGACAATGCCGAGGGCGAGCCCCGCACGCGCAAGACCCGCCTGCGCGTCGTGAAGCCCAAGCCCGAACCTGCCGCCAAGCCGTCGTCGGGCGCCAAGCCGGGTCGCGGCGAACAACAACAGATTCCGCTCGGTCCCGGCGCGCAACCGTCGTCGTGGAGCCTTCCGCCGCTCGACATGCTCGCCCTCACCAGCAACAAGCGCGCCAACGAAGACGCCGTCGCCGAACGCGGCGATACGATCGTGGCGGCGCTCGCAACGCACGGAGTCGACACCAAGTTGGTCGGTTTCACGCGCGGCCCCACCGTCACCCGCTACGAACTCGAACTCGGCGAGGGCGTGAAGGTCGCGCGCATCACGTCGCTGTCGAAAGACATCGCCTACGCCATGGCCGCCACCGACGTGCGCATCCTGGCTCCCATCCCGGGTCGCTCGGCCATCGGCATCGAGGTGCCGAACGACTTGCGCGATCTCGTGTCGCTCGGCGACCTGCTCACCGCACCCGAGTCGAAGTCGGCGCAGCACCCGCTCGAGGTCGGCATCGGCAAAGACATCGCGGGGCGACCCGTGTTCCTCAACATCTCCACCACGCCGCACTTGTTGATCGCCGGCGCGACGGGGGCCGGCAAGTCGAGTTTGCTCAACTGCATCATCACCACGTTGCTCATGCGCACCACCCCCGAGCAAGTGCGACTCATCCTCATCGACCCCAAGCAGGTGGAGATGGGACAGTACGCCGGCCTGCCGCACCTCTTGACGCAGCCCGTGACCGTGCCGAAGAAGGCGGCGAACGCGCTCGGCTGGGCCGTGAAAGAAATGGAGCGACGCTACGACGTGCTCGTCGAGGCCGGCTTCCGCGACATCTCCGGCTACAACGCGGCGTACGACCGCGGCGAGCTGAACACGGGCGACGACACTGCAGCAGTCGCGACCAACAAGTTCGACCGCATGCCGTTCGTCGTGGTGGTGGTCGACGAGTTGAACGACCTGATGATGGTGGCGGCCCGCGATGTCGAAGAATGCATCACGCTCATCGCGCAGAAGGCCCGCGCGGTCGGCATCCACCTGCTCGTCGCCACGCAGCGCCCGAGCGTGAACGTGATCACCGGCGTGATCAAGGCCAACATTCCCGCGCGCATGGCCTTTGCCGTCTCCAGCCTCACCGACAGCCGCGTGATCTTGGACCAGCCCGGCGCCGAGAAGCTGGTGGGCAAGGGCGACCTGCTGATGCTGCCCGGCAACACGAGTGTCGCCCAGCGCGTGCAGTCGGCGTGGGTGGGGGAGAACGAGGTGCGCAACATCGTGGCGCACTGGAATCGCCAGTCGCCCGAGGTGGCGTACGTGTCGGGCATCGAAGGCGGCGGCAGTGGCGAGGGTGCTGGCGAACTGCCCGGCGGCTCGACCGGCGACGAAGACGACGACGAGTTGCTGAAGCACGCCATCGACCTCATCGTGCGCACGCAACTGGGCTCCACCTCGATGCTGCAGCGCAAACTGAAGGTCGGTTTCGCCCGCGCCGGGCGCCTCATGGACCTGCTCGAGCAACGCGGCATCGTCGGCCCGAGCGAAGGGTCGAAGCCCCGCGAGGTGCTGATGACGCTCGAAGAGTGGGAGAGAATCCAGGGCGGCTGAGCCCGACAGGCCGACCGCCGCCGGGCGCGGCTACTGTTCGCTCATGCAACTCATCGGCAAAGGCTTGCGGTTTCCCGAGGGGCCAGTCGCGTGCGACGACGGCTCGGTGCTCGTCGTCGAGATGTTCGGCGAGCGCATCACGCGCATCTTGCCCGACGGCACGACGAAGGTGGTCGCCGAAGTTCCCGGCGGGCCGAACGGTCTCGCGGAATGCGCCGACGGCACGCTGCTCGTGTGCAACAACGGCGGGTCGTTCACGCCCGTCGACTTGGGCGGCTTGCTCTTGCCCGGGCCGTTCGACCCGGCGCGGCACACCGGCGGGCGCATCGAGCGCGTCGACCCGCAGACGGGAAACATCACGCGGCTCTACGACTCGTGCAACGGCCACCCGCTGCGCGGCCCCAACGACCTCGTGCTCGACGGCAAAGGCGGCTTCTATTTCACCGACCACGGCATCCGCCACGAGCGCGTCGCCGACCGCACCGCGATCTACTACGCCAAACTCGACGGCTCGGCGATCAACGAAGTCGTGTTCCCGGTCGAAGCACCCAACGGCATCGGCCTCTCGCCCGACGGCACCAAGTTGTATTACGCAGAGACGCACGCCGCGCGCGTCTGGGTGCGCGACATCGTGGCGCCCGGCGAGGTGGCGCCGGTGACTCCGTTCGACACGCACCACCTGCTGTGGTCGTCGCCGACGCTGGTGTATCTCGACTCGCTGGCGGTCGACGGCGACGGCAACGTGTGCGTCGCGACCATCGCGCCGGTCGGCGGCATCACGGTGATCAGCGGAGACGGCAAGCACGTGCGCCACGTGGAGTCGGGCGACGTGATGACCACCAACATCTGCTTCGGCGGCCCCGGTCTGCGCACCGCCTACATCACGCGCTCGGGTCTCGGCGACGTGGCCGTGGTGCCGTGGGCGTGCGCCGGTCTCGCCCTGCACCGCTGACCGCCGCAGCAATCCGCCTGCGTGGCGGCCGCATGCTCTCGTAGCCTTGACGCGTGGCGCGCCGCTTCTACGTGGAGACGCTGGGGTGCCCGAAGAACGAGGTCGACTCCGAAAAGCTCGTCGGCACGCTGCTGGCCGAGGGTCTGACGGCCACCGACGACGAATCGCAGGCCGACGTCGTGGTCGTGAACACCTGCGCGTTCATCGAAGACGCGCGCAAGGAGAGCATCGACACGGTGCTCGCGCTCAGCGAACGCCGCAAGACGGGTGCCCGGCTGGTGGTGACCGGATGCATGGCCGAGCGCTACGGCGACGAACTGCGCGCCCACCTGCCCGAAGCCGACCAGATCGCGGGTTTCGGCGTGGCCATCGAGACGGGCGTGTCGGCCGCGGCGGACGCGGCGACCACCACGGCGGTGCCGCTCGGTCGCAAGCCGTCGCTCGGCGTCACCGCGCAGAGCGTGCCGTCGTTCGACCTGCTCAACCTGCCGCGTCCGGCGTCGCGCACCCCGTGGGCCTACGTGAAGATCGCCGAAGGCTGCGACCGCACCTGCGGGTTCTGCGCGATCCCGTCGTTCCGCGGCCCGCAACGCAGTCGTGACACGGCGAGCATCCTGCGCGAAGTCGACGAACTGCAGGCGAAAGAAATCGTGCTCGTCGCCCAAGACCTCGCGAGCTACGGCAAAGACCGCCCCGACGAACTCGGCGCGGGTGCCGTCGTCACGCTCGTGAACGCGGTGGCGGCCAAGGTGCCGCGCACGCGGCTGTTGTACCTCTACCCGAGCGACCTCAGCGACGAACTCATCGACGCCATACTCGCGACGGGCGTGGCGTACTTCGATCTCTCGTTGCAGCACGTGTCGAAGCCGCACCTGCGACGCATGCGCCGCTGGGGCGACGGCGAACGCTTCCGCTCGCGCATCGCCGACATTCGCTCGCGCGAGCCGCAGTCGGCGTTCCGCAGCAACTTCATCGTCGGCTATCCGGGCGAGACCGAAGACGACCACGACCAGTTGCTCTCGTTCGTGCGCGACGCCTCGCTCGACTGGTGCGGGTTCTTCGAGTACAGCCCCGAAGACGGCACCTACGCGGTGAGCCTGCCCGACCAGGTGCCCGCCCCGCTCATGCGCGAGCGCATCGCCGAGCTGCGCGAACTGCAGGACTCGATCACGGCCGCCAAACGCGACGACCTCATCGGCGAGATGATCGAGGTGCTGGTCGACGAGCCGGGTGTCGCGCGCGGCCATCGCGAGGCGCCGCAGATCGACGGCGTGGTGCGCGTGCCGACGTCGCTCGCCGCGGGCAGTTTCGCCAAGGTGCGAATCGTCGACGCGCTCGGGCCCGACCTCGTGGCCGAAGGGGCGTCCGATGCCGGTTGACCCGAACGCGCTCGTCACCTGGGCCAACGCGGTCACTGTCGGGCGCATCCTCGTGTCGCCGCTGCTCTTTGCGATGATCCCCGTCGAGCCGGGCGGCTCGTGGGTGGCGCTCGGCATGTGGTTCGTTCTGTGCGCGAGCGACGGCTTCGACGGATACCTCGCGCGACGCCACGGCATCACGCACAGCGGCGCGTTCCTCGACCCGCTCGCCGACAAGGTGCTCGTGCTCGGTGCGATGTTCACGCTGGTGTCGCGCGGCGTGTTCTGGCTGCTGCCCGTCGTGATCATCGCGGTGCGCGAGGTGGTCGTGAGCGTGTACCGCGTGGTGGTCGGCGCGCGCGGGGTGTCGATGCCCGCCAGCCGCACCGCCAAAGTCAAGACGCTCAGCCAGCAGCTCGCGGTGGCTGGGGCACTCATGCCCCTCACCTTCGACGAACGGTGGCTGTGGCTCTCGCTTTTGTGGCTCGCCGTCGGGCTCACGTTGTTGTCGGGCGCGCAGTACGCGTGGAGGGCCCTCGCCGGGCGGGGAGGAACCGCCGGTGCGGTGTGACGTGGTGGCCGTGGGCACCGAACTGCTGCTCGGGCAGATCGTCGACACGAACTCGTCGTGGCTCGGCGAGCAACTCGCCGCGGCCGGCATCGACTCGTGCCTGCAGGTGAAGGTGGGCGACAACCAATCGCGCATCGTCGCCGCGCTGCGCCAGGTGCTGCGCGACGCCGACGCGGTGATCGTGTGCGGTGGTCTCGGTCCCACCCACGACGACATCACCCGCGAGGCGATCGCCGAGGTGATGGGCACCACGCTCGAGCTCGACGACGTGATCGCCGACCGCATCGCGCGCATGTTCGCCAGCCGCAACCGCAAGATGAGCGAGAACAACCTGCGCCAGGCGATGGTGCCCGTCGGGGCGGGAGTCATCGAGCAGGTGCGCGGCACCGCACCCGGGCTCATCTGCCCGGTGGGCGACAAGGTCGTCTACGCGGTGCCGGGCGTGCCGTACGAACTGCACGAGATGTTCGAGCGCGCGATCCTGCCCGACTTGCTCGCGCGCTCGGGCGAGCCGCGCAGGATCGCCTCGCGCGTCTTGCGCACCTGGGGCGAGAGCGAGAGCGGGCTCAACGAGCGGCTGCAGCCGATCATCGACGAACTCGACCGTGTCGGCAACCCGACGCTCGCGTTCTTGGCGAGCGGCTGGGAAGGCATCAAAGTGCGCCTCACCGCGCGCGGCGCCGACGAATCTTCCGTTGCCGCCCTCTTGGATGACTGGGTAGAGCGGGTGCGTGCCGTGGTGCCCGAAGTGGTGTTCGGCTACGACGGCGACACGATGGAATCGGTCGTGCTCGACCTGCTGCGCGCGCGAGGGCTCACCATCGGCGTCGCCGAGAGCGTCACCGGTGGGCTCGTCGCCGGCCGCCTGACTGCCACCCCGGGCTCGAGCGACGTGGTGCGCGGCGGCGTGGTCGCGTACGCGAACGAGGTGAAGTTCGGGGTGCTCGGCGTGCCGCGCGGCCCCGTGATCAGCGAAGACACCGCTCGCGCGATGGCGCTCGGGGTGTGCGAGACCGTCGGCGCGTCAGTGGGTCTCGCCCTCACCGGCGTCGCCGGCCCTGCCGAGCAAGAGGGCGCCACGGTGGGCACGCTGTGCCTCGCGGTCGCGATGCCCGACCGCGCGGCGAGCTCGACCACGGTCATGCTGCCCGGCGACCGCCAGACCATGCGCGAACTCGCCGTGATCTCCGCGCTCAACTACCTGCGCCAACTGCTGCTGTGCCCTTGAGCCGATCTTCCCCGCAGCACAGCGAACCAGACCAATGAGAAAGGCCCCGGTCTTGCGACCGGGGCCCTTCGTCCACCCTGCAGGGTGGGAGAGTGCGCGAGCCTCAGGCGGCTCGGTAGCCCTCTGCGTTCGAGCGCGCCATCGCGATGCCCAGGATGATCAAGCCGTACCCCGGCTTGGCCAACACGTCGGCGACGGTGTAGCCGAACTGGATCGCGGTGGTTGCGTCGCTGGTTGTCAAGCCGAGCGTCTCGGCCAGCCAACTCTTCTCGTCGCCCAGAATGTAGGCGATGGGGTAGACGCCCCAGGTGAAGAGCAGCAGGTAGCGGACATTGTTCAAGCTCGTGCCGACTTCTCCGCTCTGCGACTTGAGGGCCTTGCCCACTTCGCCGGCGAAGAGTTCGTAGAGCACGTAGATCATGAAGAGGGCGGAGATGATGCCAAAGACAGTGCGGGTGCTGCTGCCGTCAGCGGCAGTCTCGCCCGGGTAGCCGAAGGCGATCATCAAAAGGGCCGCCACGACGAGTCGCGGGGTCACCCTCTTTGCCGCATCTTTGCTGAGACCGGACACGACGACCAGTTCCGCGACGAGCAACGGAACGGTGAGCAGCCAGTCCGCGTAGCGGTAGCCCTCGTTCCATTCGGTGCCGTTGAACTGACCGAAGATGCGCCAGTAGTGGTAGGCCGCGATACCGCAGATCATCGCCGACATGGTGACGGCGCTGCGGTAGGCAGGCGCTACCCGATTGCGCGAAACCAGGAAGTACACGAACCCGATTCCCATCGCCGCGACGGCGAACGAGAACCCGTTGTACACCAGGTCCGCTTGGGCCCCTTCGAGCCCCAGTGGGTTTGCTGCGAGCAGCATGGTTGGATTACCTCCGTTGTTCGACCCGAGCGACCGGATGACCGCCCTTGAGGGGTCACTCTTGTTCTACGGCATGACGGCGTACACAAGCGAAAGATTTCGGTTACAGGTGGTTTACTATTGCTTCCGATTCGTAATGAGACCGTAATGTTCGGAGGGGCTGCGGATCGGCTCGATCAGCGCAGCCCGCCGCCGCCTGCGTACCGTGAATGCGGGACCAAGGCGGTGTCCGACCGAGTCTGGCCCCTGTAGCTCAATTGGAGAGAGCGACGGACTTCTAATCCGTAGGTTGCAGGTTCGATTCCTGCCGGGGGCGCACAAGGTGACCTTCTGCGTGCGTTTTATCGCCTTAGCATTTACCGACCCGTTGGAGGCGCCGCAGCAGTGAAGAAGTTCAAGAAAGGCGACACCGTCATTTACCCGCAGCATGGCGCCTGCACGGTGAAGGCCATCAAGCGCATCCGCGCCTTTGACGTGATGCAGGACTATCTCATCCTCGAAACGGTGATGACCGACACGACCGGCAACGGCATGACGCTGTCGGTGCCCGTGGCCAAGGTGTACGACCTCGGCATCCGCCCGCCGGTGTCGAAGAGCGAACTGCAAGACCTCGTCGACGTGCTGTCGAAGCCCGACCCGCGCGTGCCCGCCAACTGGTCGCGACGCTTCAAGAACCACCAAGAAAAACTGAAGAGCGGCGACGTGTACCAAGTGGCAGAAGTGGTACGCAACCTCGCGGCCCGCGACCGCGAGAACCAGTTGTCGGCGGCGGAGAAGACGATGTACGAACGCGCGCGACTCAACCTCATCTCCGAGATCGCGCCATCGAAGCGTTGCTCCACCGAAGAAGCCACGAAGTTCTTGGATGAAGCACTCGAAAAGGGCGTGCTGAGCGCCACCGGCGGCTCGCGCCTGCAAGAACTCGGTCGAGCCTCGACCGGCGGCAAGCGCAGGGCCGAGCCCAAGGGTGACGCAGAGCAGAAGCCGTCCAAGCCCAAGGCGTCGAGCAAGAAGTAGCACTCGTGTCGTCGCAGCCGACCCGCGACGACCTCGCGCGCGCGATTGAGCGCGGCGACATCGACACGGTCGTGATGGCCTTCCCCGACCTGCAAGGGCGGCTCGTCGGCAAACGAGTGACCGGCCGGTTCTTCCGCGAGCAAGTCGCGCAGCACGGCACCGAGAACTGCGACTATCTCATCGCCACCGACTTCGACGACGTGGCGGTGCCCGGCTACGACTTCGCATCGTACGACCTCGGGTACGGCGACATGCTGGCGCGCGCCGATTTCGGCACCATTCGTTTCACACCGTGGGTGCCCAAGACGGCGCTCGTGCTGTGCGACTTGTACTCGGTGAAGACCGGCGAAGCAATCGGCGTCGCGCCGCGGCAGGTGCTGCGCGACCAAGTGGCGGCGGCGCAACGCATGAACTTGGAGCCGATGATCGGCAGCGAAATCGAGTTTTACCTGTTCCGCGACCCCTACGACCAGGTTCACGCGCGCGGATACCGCGACCTCACGCCGCACTCGCCGTTCATGGAGGACTACCAAATCGTGCAGACCACGCGCGACGAGTACGTGGTCGGGGAGATACGGCGCGGGCTCGAGGCGGCCGGCATTCCCGTGGAGTTCTCGAAGGGTGAGGCGGGACGCGGCCAGCACGAACTCAACCTTGCGTACACGCGCGCGCTCGAGATGGCCGATCGCAACACGGTGTACAAGACGGCGGCCAAAGAGATCGCCGGTGCGCTCGGGCGCAGCGTCACGTTCATGGCCAAGTACGACTTCGCCGAGACGGGCTCGTCGTGCCACGTGCACTCGAGTCTGTGGCACTTGAGCGAAGGCGCGGTGCGCGGCTCGGCGTTCGACGGTGCCGGGCACGGCGGGCAGCCCGGAGGTGCGCCCGCGTTCACCGACCACTTCCGCATGTATCTCGCCGGTCAACTCGCCGCCGCGCGCGACTTCAGCATCCTGTGGGCGCCGACAGTGAACAGCTACAAGCGTTTCCAGCCCGGGTCGTGGGCGCCGACCGCGGTGGCGTGGGGCGTCGACAACCGCACCCTCGGCTACCGCGTGGTCGGTCACGGCGCGTCGACGCGCGTGGAGTGCCGCATTCCCGGGGCGGATGCCAACTCGTACCTCGCGTTCGCCGGCACGATCGCGGCCGGGCTCTACGGCATCCGCCACAAGTTGCAGTTACCCGAACCGTTCGCAGGCAACGGCTACGAGGCCAAGAGTCTCCCGCGGATTCCCGCGACGCTCGCCGAGGCGGCCGACTTGTGGGAGCGCAGCGACGTCGCCCGCGAGTGCTTCGGCGACGCGGTGCACCGCCACCTGCTGAACATGGCGCGGCATGAATGGTCGACCTTCAACCAGACCGTCACCGAGTGGGAGCGCGTGCGGTATTTTGACCGCGCGTAACCGATGAATCGTCTCGGCGGAAAAGTCGCGCTCATCACCGGGGCCGCCGACGGGCTCGGCCGCGTCGGGGCCGTGCGTTTCGCCGCGGAAGGCGCGCGCGTGGTCATCGCCGACGTCGGCGACGCGAGCGGTGTGCTGCGGGCCATCGCGGGCGCCGGCGGCACTGCCGCATCGGTCGAGTGCGACGTGAGCAGTGACGCCTCGGTGCGCGACGCCGTCGAGTTCGCCGTGCGGACGTTCGGCGACCTGCACGTGCTCTACAACAACGCCGGCGTGATGCTGTCGGCCGACGACGACCCAGTCAGCACACCGGACGAAGTGATCGACACGACGCTCGAGGTGAACGTGAAGGGCGTGCTGTACGCCTGCCGGCACGCGATTCCGCACATGATCGAGTCGGCGAACAGGTGCGGCGAGTCGTCGTCGATCGTCAACGTCGCGTCGTTCGTCGCTCACCTCGGGGCAGCCACGCCGCAGGTTGCCTACACCGCTTCGAAAGGCGCGGTGTTGGCCATGACCCGCGAGATCGCCGCCACCTATGCGCGCCGCGGCGTGCGCGCCAACGCCTTGTGCCCGGGTCCGGTGATGACGCCGCTCTTGGCCAAGTTCTTGAGCGACGACGCGAAACGCGAGCGGCGACTCGTGCACATCCCGATGGGGCGCTTCGGCGAGCCGGCGGAAATCGCGAACGGCGCGCTCTTCCTCGCGTCGAACGAGAGCAGTTGGATGACGGGGCAGAGCCTCGTGATCGACGGCGGCATCACGGCGGCGTATGTGACTCCCGAGGGGCCGGCGTTCTCGTGAAGGCCGCCTTCGTCGGTCTCGGCGTGATGGGTGCGCCGATGGCGCGCCATCTCGCGCAGAAAGGCCACGAGGTCATCGTGTACAACCGCACCGCCGAAAAATCTGCCGCGTGGGTGGCGGCCAACGGCGGCGCGAGCGCCGCGACCCCGCGCGAGGCGGCGAGCGGTGCGGAGATCGCGATGGTGTGCGTCGGCAACGACGACGACGTGCGCTCGGTGATCTACGGCGACCACGGCGTGCTCGCCGGCAGCGCACGGGGCGGCATCGTCGTCGACCACACCACGGCGTCGGCGACGCTCGCGCGCGAACTCGCGGCGGCCTGCGCCGAACGCGGCGTCGGTTTCGTCGACGCTCCGGTGTCGGGCGGGCAAGCGGGCGCGGAGAACGGCCAGCTGTCGGTGATGTGCGGCGCCGACGACGAGCGGGTGTTCGCGCGCGCGTATCCCGTGCTCATGAGCTACGCAAAGGTGTGCAAGCGCCTCGGCAATGCCGGGTCGGGGCAACTCGCGAAGATGGTCAACCAAATCTGCATCGCCGGCATCGTGCAAGGGCTCAGCGAAGGTCTCAACCTCGCGATGGCGGCGGGGCTCGACCCCGACGCGCTCGTCGAGGTGATCTCGCAGGGCGCGGCTGGTTCGTGGCAGATGACGAACCGCTCCAAGACGATGGTGCGCAACGAATTCAATTTCGGATTCGCCGTGGAGTGGATGCGCAAAGACCTCGCGATCTGCCTCGAAGAAGCGGCGCGTCTCGGGGTCGACCTGCCGGTCACCGCGATCGTCAACGAGTTCTACGGCGAGGTGGTGCAGATGGGCGGGCGACGCTGGGACACGTCGTCGCTCATCGCGCGACTGCGAGCACCAGGCGATCGACCCCGCGGATAGTCAGCCGGTCGCGCCAGCTCGGTTCGTCGGCGAGTTCGACCGACGAGAAACGCCGCAGCAGCGACTCGATCGCCACCTGTGCCTCGAGCTTGGCGAGCGCCGAACCGAGGCAGTAGTGGATGCCGGCGGAGAACGCCAGATGCTTGTTCGCGTTCGCGCGGCGCAGGTCGAGCCGGTGCGGATTCTCGAAGATGCCCGGGTCGTGGCTCGCGGCCCCGAGGCTCGTCAGCACGCGCTCGCCCGATTCGATGGTGATCGTGCGGTCGCCGACGCGGAACTCGACCGGCACGACCGGCACGCGCACGGTGTGCTGCACCGGCCCGTCGAAGCGCAGCAGTTCGTCGACCGCGTTCGAGTCGAGCCCGGCGTCTCTCGCGTGCGCCAACTGGTCGGGGTGTCGCAGCAGGGCGAGCATCGAGTTGCCGATCAAGTTCACCGTGGTCTCGTGCCCGGCGATGTACAACAGCACGACGAACGTCACGAGTTCGTCGGCGGTCAGCTTGTCGCCCGACTCTTCGGCGCTGATGAGCGACGACAGCATGTCGCCGCCCAGGTTGCGCCGCCGTTCGGCGATCACCTCGTTGAGGAAAGGGAGCAGCAGGCTGAACGCTCGGTCGGACTCGTCGAGCTCGGCCATGCCCGTCGTCGGCTCGAGCGTGCGGGTGATCACCTGCGACCACTCCCGCAGTTCGTCGGCGCGGTCGACAGGCATGCCGAGCATCGCGGATATCACGAGGAACGGCACGGGGAAGGCGAGGTCGTCAATCAGCTCGAAACGCGCACCGTCGCGCACGCGCCGCTCGGCTGCGTCGAGTGCCTCGTCGACGTAGTGCTGCACCATCGGGCGCAGCGACTCGATCGCGCTCGGCGTGAACGACTTCGACACGAGGCGGCGCAGTCGCGTGTGGTCGGGCGGGTCGAGGTTGAGTATCGATTTCGTCGAGTCGCGCCGGCGCTCGCGGATGCGGTTGCTCACCGGGTTGTCGAGCGGCTTCGCCGACTTCTCCACGTCGCGGCTGTAGTCGTTGGAGCGCAGCACCGTCGCCACGTCGCTGTAACGCGTGAGCACGACGAGGCCGCCAGGGGCGACGTGCACCGGGTCGTGCTCGCGCAGTGCGTCGTAGAACGGGTGCGGGTCGGCGCGGAACGCCGGGTCGAACGGGTTGAAGACGGCCTTGGCGGTCACTGCGCGTCGGTCGTCGGTCGCGCGATGTTCGGGAACGGCACGATCGCCTGCTCGTGCAAGATCGGGTCTTGGTCGGGCAGCACGATCCAGTGCGCGCCGTTCACCCGCCGCGTCAGCGACGTGTGCACGGCATCCACCACTTGTTGCGTCTCCATGAGCGGCATGCCGAGCAACGCGATCCACTCGCGCGCGCGTTCGGTGATGAGAGGCGTGTCGACGAACCCCGGGCAGATCGCGCTGATGCACACGCCGAACTCCGCGAGGCGCGGCGACAGCGACTTCACGAGGCCCGACACCGCATACTTCGTGAGGCCGTAGATCGGGTCGGCGGAGATCGGCACGAACGACGCCACCGACGCGGTGACCACGATGTCGCCGGCGCGACGCTCGTACATTCCCGGAATCACGGCGCGGGCGCCGAACACGACGCCATCGACGTTCACGCCCATCGCCCGGCGATAGTCGTCGTCCCCGACGTTGAGGAGCGGCGGCGGCAGCGGATCGACCGGGCCGTCGAGCACTTGGCGGTTCGTGGTGACGCCGGCGTTGAGGTGCACGAGGTCGAAGTGCTCGTGCGAGGCGATGAACTTGCTCCACGCCTCGCTCGACGACACGTCGAGCAGTTCGGCGCGCGCCCCGATGCGCTTGCCGGTTTCGGCGAGCGCCGCCTCGTTCACGTCGACGATCGTGACGCGCGCCCCCGCCTTCACGAGCGACTCGGCGACCGCGGCACCGATGCCGCTCGCCCCGCCGGTGACGAGCGCGTTGCGGCCGGCGAAGTTCGCCGTCGTCGGCTGGTTCACGACACCGCCTTCACGTGCTGGTTCAACGATTCGGCGTAGGCGTCCATCAATCGGGCGATCTCTGAGTCGGTCGTGACGAGCGGCGGGCAGAACGCGTTGGTGTCGGCACCGATGCCGCGCACGATCGCGCCCTTCTCGAGCGCGATGTCGCGCACGACCATCGCGTCGTGACCCTTGTGCAGGCCTGCCGCCCACACGCCTCCGTCGCCGCGCACTTCTTTCAGGAGGCCGTCGCGCTGCAGCGCGCGCAGGGCGTCGGCGACGAGGGCGCCGACATGCTGGGCGCGCTCGACGAGCCCCTCGCGTTCGATGATGTCGATGTTCGTGAGCGCGGCCGCGCAGGCCGTCGCGTGCCCGGAGTACGTGTAGCCGGTGCGCAGGAAGAAGTTCTTGTCGGCTTCGAGCGCGCGCAGGGGCGTCGCACCAACGAACACGCCGCCGAGCGGCACGTAGCCCGACGTGACCGCCTTGGCAAAGCAGGTGAAGTCGGGCACGACGCCGTAGTGCTGCGCGGCGAACCAACTGCCGAGTCGCCCGAATCCGCTGATCACTTCGTCGAAGATGAGGAACGCATCGTGCTGGTCGCACAACTTGCGCAGCTGCGCCAAGTAGCCCTCGCGCGGCGGGAAGACCCCGCCCGCGCCCTGCAGCGGCTCCACGAGCACGGCGGCGATGCGCGCGCTGTCGCGGCTCATTGCCACCGACAACGCTTCGATGTCGTCGGGGTCGACCTGCGACACATCTGGTACGAGCGGGCCGTACCCAACTTTGTTTAGCGGCAAGCCTTGGGCGCTCGTGCCGCCGAAGTTGGTGCCGTGGTATCCGCGCCCGCGCGAGATGATCATCGTGCGCTCGGGGTGGCCCGCCTGCACGTGGGCGAGGCGCGCGAGTTTCATCGCGGTGTCGACCGCCTCGGAGCCGCTCGAGCAGAGGAACACCCGGTTGCCGCGCATCGGCGACAACGAGCGCAGCTTCTCACAGAGCCGGTCGGTGACCTCCGTGGTGAACGGGTCGAAGTTGTTGTACGACTCGAGCGTCGTCACCTGCGCGGCGATCGCTTCGGCCATCTCCTTGCGGCCGTGCCCGATGTTGCAGTACCAGAGGCTCGCCATGCCGTCGATGTATTCCTTGCCGTTGGCGTCGTACAGTCGGGCGCCTTCGCCGCGCACCATCGTGACGAACTCCGTGCGCGACGGCTTGGTGAAGGCGTGCAGGTAGGCGCGCGACATGTTGGAAACCCTAGTTATCCGTCCCCAACTAGCCTTAGACCGGATGAAAGTCGCGCGATGAAAGGTCTCATCCTCGCCGGTGGCGCCGGCACACGGCTGCGGCCGATCACCCACACCAGCGCCAAGCAGCTGGTGCCCATCGCCAACAAGCCGATTCTCTTCTACGGCATCGAGGCGATGAAGAAGGCCGGCATCGGCGACATCGGCATCATCGTCGGCGACACGCAGGAAGAAATCCGCGCCGCCGTCGGCGACGGCTCGCAGTTCGGCGTGAAGGTCACCTACATTCCGCAAGACCAGCCGCTCGGGCTCGCCCACTGCGTGCTGATCGCCCGGGAGTTCCTCGGCGACGACGACTTCGTCATGTACCTCGGCGACAACATGCTCGAGCAGGGCCTGGACGGGTTCGTGCGCGAGTTCGAAGGCGCGCGCGCGAAGGGCGGCAAGACCGCGCCGACCGCGCAGATACTGCTGTGCCACGTCGACGACCCGCGCCAGTTCGGCGTCGCCGAAGTGACGAACGACGGGCACGTGAAGCGCCTCGTCGAGAAGCCGAAGGATCCGCCGAGCGACCTGGCGCTCGTCGGCGTGTACCTGTTCGACAAGACCATCAACGAGGCGGTGCGCGCCATCACGCCGTCGAAGCGCGGCGAGCTCGAGATCACCGACGCCATCCAGTGGCTGATCGAACAGGGCAAGACGGTGCGCCACGAAGTGCTGCGCGGCTGGTGGATCGACACGGGCAAGAAAGACCCGCTGCTCGAGTGCAACCGTCTCGTGCTCGAAGTGCTCGAGCCGCGCAACGAGGGCAGCGTCGACCTCGCGTCGCAGATCGAGGGCCGCGTCGTGGTGATGAAGGGCGCCAAGATCGTCAACTCGCGCGTGCGCGGCCCCGTGGTCATCGGCCGCGACACGGTGGTCGAGAACAGCTTCATCGGGCCCTACACGTCGGTGGGCAACAAGTGCCACATCGCGCACTCCGAACTTGATCACTCGGTCTTGCTCGACGGGTGCGTGGTGAACGACGTGCACAAGTTGACTGATGCCTTGCTCGGCCGCAACGTCGAAGTCGTGCGCTCGCAGCGCCGGCCGCGCGCGCTGCGCCTGATGCTCGGCGACGACTCGAAAGTCGAGCTCGACGCCTAGATGGCCAAGGTCACCGAGAGCGACCTCATCAAGGGCGTGCAGATCGTGGAGCCGCAGATGCACGGCGACGCGCGCGGCTTCTTCATCGAGACGTACCGCCGCGAGTGGTTCCCGCTCGGTCGCGAGATGATCCAAGGCAACCGCGGCGACCGCAAGGCGGGTGCCATCGTCGGGCTGCATTACCACCTGCACCAGGCCGACTACTGGTACGTGCCGTACGGAACCTGCCGCGTCGTGTTGCACGACCTGCGCAAGGGGTCGCCCACCGACGGCGCCACACAGGTCATCGACCTCGGCGCGCGCAGCGACGGCACGCACGACCACCGCGGCGTGTTCATCCCGCCGGGCGTCGCACACGGCTTCGCGTCGCTCACCGACATGACCATCACGTACTTGGTCGACGGCTACTACAACCCCAAGGACGAACTCGGGGTGGCGTGGAACGACCCGGCGATCGGCGCCGACTGGGGCGTCGCGTCGCCGACGCTCAGCAAGCGCGACGAGACGAACCCGCTGCGCAAGGACATCGACCCGAACTTCCAGCCCGTGTGGGGCATGCGCACGTGACGGGTCACGCCACGCACGGCGGCGATCAGTCGTCGTGAAAATCTTCGTCACCGGCGGTGCCGGGTTCATCGGCAGCAACTATGCGCGCTTCGTGCTGCGCAACACCGACCACTCGGTGACCGTTTATGACGCGCTCACCTACGCCGGCAACCTTTCCACGTTGCGCGACCTCGACGACGACCCGCGATTCACGTTCGCGAAAGGCAACATCTGCCACCCGGGCGACTTGGAGCAGGCGATGCGCGGCCACGACTGGGTGGTGCACTTCGCCGCCGAGAGCCACGTCGACCGCTCGATCGAGAGCGGCGAGGATTTCATCCTCACCAACTGCTTCGGCACCAGCGTCGTGGTCGACACGGCGCGGCGCCTCGGCATGCAGCGCGTGCTGCACATCGGCACCGACGAGGTGTACGGCAGCGTCGAGGTCGGTTCGTCGAAAGAATCTGACCCGCTCGAGCCGCGCTCGCCGTACGCCGCGTCGAAGGCCGGCAGCGACCTCATCGCGCTGTCGTACCACGCCACGCACGGCACGCCGGTGCTCGTCACGCGGTGCACCAACAACTTCGGGCCGTTCCAGTACCCGGAGAAGGCGATCCCGCTCTTCACCACCAACCTGCTCGACGGCAAGAAGATTCCGCTCTACGGCGACGGCCTCAACGAGCGCGACTGGATCCATGTCGACGACCACTGCGCGGGCGTGCACCTCGTCCTGGAAAAGGGCATGGTCGGCGAGATCTACAACATCGGCGCCGGCAACGAGACGCCGAATCGCGTGCTGGTCGACAAGCTGCTCGCGCTGCTCGGCAAGGACGAATCCAGCGTGCAATACGTGCAAGACCGCAAGGGGCACGACCGGCGCTATTCGGTGGACATCGCGAAGGTCACCGCGCTCGGCTGGAAGCGCGAGCGTTCGCTCGACGAGGCGCTGGCTGCGACCGTGAATTGGTACCGCGACAACCGCTGGTGGTGGGAGCCGCTCAAGGCGAAATCGTGAGCGGCGCGTGAAGATCCTCGTCACGGGTGCCGGCGGCCAACTCGGTCGCGAGTTGGTGGATGCCGCGGCGGGGTCGGGCCACGAGGTGCGCGGCTGTGCTCGCGCCGACCTCGACGTGACCGACGCAGCGGCGGTGCGCGCGGTGGTCGCTCGCGAGAAGCCCGACGTGATCGTGCATGCGGCGGCGTGGACTGCCGTCGACGCGTGCGAGGGAGACCGCGACAAGGCGTTCCTCTTCAACGGCACCGCGACGGACCACGTGGTGCGCGCCGCGCGCGAGTCGGGCGCGCGAGTGGTCTACGTGTCGACCGACTACGTGTTCGACGGCACGAAGTCGCAGCCGTACGTCGAGACCGACGCGCCCAACCCGCAATCGGTGTACGGAGCATCGAAACTCGCAGGGGAGCAGGCGCTCGACCTCGCGCAGGACGCCGTGGTGCGCATCTCGTGGGTGTGCGGGTTCCACGGCGCGAACATGGTGAAGACGATCCTGCGCATCGCCGCGCAACAGGACACGCTCACCTTCGTCGACGACCAAATCGGCAACCCGACGTTCGCCGACGACGCGGCCGCGATGATCGTGCGCATGGCCGCCGACGAACTCCGCGGGATTTGGCACGTCACCAACCAGGGTGCCGTGAGTTGGTACGAGTTCACGCGCGAGGTGATGCGCGCCGCCGGGCTCGCCCCCGACCGTGTGAAGCCGGTGAAAACGCGCGATTTGCAGCCGCCGCGCCCCGCGCCGCGCCCCGCCAACTCGGTGCTCGCCAATCGACGGCTGCGTGACGAAGGTATCCCGCTGCTCGACGACTTTCGCGTGCCGTTGACGCGACTGGTGCAGCGCCTGCGATTAGCCTGACGACGTGAAGCCCGCCGAACTGCTCGCCGTGCTCGAGCCGACGGCGGCGAAACTGTACGACCGCCACATGGGCGTGGCCAAAGCGTGGTTCCCGCACGAGTACGTGCCGTGGAGCCGCGGCAGAGACTTCGACCCGCAGCACCAGTGGTCACCCGACGACGCCGACTTCGGCGAGGGCGGCTGGACGCTGCCGGAGTCGGTGCGCGCCGCCTTGTTCGTCAACCTGCTCACCGAAGACAACCTGCCGTATTACACGCGCGACATCAACTCGGTCTTCGGCAGCGACAGCGCCTACGGCGCGTGGGCGCGCAACTGGACCGCCGAAGAAGGTCGGCACGCCATCGTCATCCGCGACTATCTGACCGTGACCCGCGCACTCGACCCGGTCGCGCTCGAGCGGGCCCGCATGCACCAAGTGCGCGGCGCGCAGGTGCCGGCCCCCGACGACATCTTCGAGGCGCTCGCGTACTTGTCGATGCAGGAACTCGCGACTCGCATCGCGCACCGCAACACCGGCAAGTTGATCGGCGACCAGGTCGGGCAAGACGTGATGCTGCGCGTCGGCAACGATGAAAACCTCCACTACCTCTATTACCGCGATCTCGCGACCGCCGCGCTCGAGGCCGACCCGTCGAACATGATGATCGGCATCGAACGCGCCGTGCGCAACTTCGCGATGCCCGGCACCGGCATCCCGAAGTTCAACGAACTCGCCAGGCAGATCGCCAAGGCCGGCATCTACGACTTCAAGGTGCACCACGAGGTCATCCTCGAACCCGTGGTGATCCGCCACTGGAAGGTGAAGGACGTGTCGGGCCTGTCGCCCGCGGCGCAGAAGGCGCAAGAAGACCTGGTGGCGCGCATCGACAAGATCGGCCGCGTCGCCGCCCGTTTGTCGCGCGAACCCGAGACGGTGTAGACCAAGGCGGTGCAGAGCGGCGCGCGGGGTCGGACCCTCGTGACCAAGCACTATGGTTGGGTCGACCGACAACAAGGGGGTACAGGTCATGAAGAAAACACGAAGAGCTCGGCTGCTTGCCATCGTGGCAGCGGCTGGGCTCGCAGTCACTGCGTGCGGTGGCAACTCCGGGGACGAGAGCGGGTCTGAAGGCTCGGACGTTCTCAAAGTTGTAGCCGCATACTCATCGGCGATCGAAGAGCCGTGGGATGGCGTGATCCACGAAGCTCTGCTCGAAGCCGAGGAAGCCGGACAGATCACCTACAAGTTCATCGACAAGATCGGATACGCCTCCGGCGCGTTCGAACGCACCGTGCGACAGATTGCTGAAGAAGACAAACCAGACGTCATCTTCGGTGACTCGTTCGGCAACGAAGAAGCAGCACGCAAGGTCGCGCTCGACTACCCAGATATCGCATTCGTGATGGGTTCAGGCGGCGGACCGGCTGAGCCGAACTTCTCTGTTTTTGACAACTGGATTCACGAGCCTGCGTATGTCTCTGGGATTCTCGCTGGTGGGCTCAGCAAGTCGAACAAGATTGGCGTCGTCGGCGGATATCCGGTGCCGGAGGTGAATCGCATCGTGAATGCATTCATCGCTGGTGCGCAGTCGTCGAATCCGGCAGTCGAGGTGAAGGTCACCTTCATCTCGTCGTGGTTCGACCCGGCAGCAGCAAAGGATGCGGCTCTCGCGCAGATCGACGCAGGAGCGGACGTGATGTTCGCTGAGCGCGCTGGTGTGATCGAGACGGCGGCCGAAAAGGGCTTGCTCGCCTTCGGCAACCAGATGGACCAGAAAGCGATTGCTCCCGAGTATGTGGTGACTTCGAACGTCTGGAACATGCGTCCAACCGTGCAGTACATCATCAATCAGGTGAACGCAGGTTCATATACGGCGCAAGACTTGAAGGACTTCTCGATGTTCGCCAAGGGCGGCTCCTCGCTAGCGGAAATCAATACCGCGGTGAAGGGCGGTCTGCCAGCTGATCTGGTAACCAAGGCAGAAGAGGCGCTGGCGTCAATCAAGTCGGGCATATTCCGTGTGGATGTCAACGAAGCCGTGCCGGCAGGTTCGGTAGTCAACAAGTAATAAACGTTTGGCAATCAATGGGCGGGGTGGGGTTGTGATGAGCAGCTCCACCCCGTCTGTTTTGTTGAGAGAGATTCGAAAGGCATACGGCGTCACCGTCGCTCTTGACGGTGTGACTCTGGAGTTGAGGCCAGGCGAAATCCACGCGCTGCTTGGCGAAAACGGCGCGGGCAAGACCACATTGATGAAGACATTGTTCGGTCTGACGCAACCCGACTCTGGCCGAATCGAAGTAGATGGCAACGCCACTGTCATCAAGTCGCCGCGAGATGCGCGTGCTGCGGGTATTGGGATGGTGACGCAGCACTTTTCGCTGGTGAAGACCATGACCGTCGCGGAGAACTTGGCACTTTCCGAGGCGGGGCTCTTGCGCGTCGACCTGGCGAAAGCCCGACGCACTGCAGAAGACGCTGCCGCGCGGTACGGCCTCGAAGTGCCCGCCGACACTGTGGTTGCCGAACTGTCCGTCGCGTTGCAGCAGCGAGTGGAGATCTTGAAAGCCCTCGCAGCCGGTTGCAAATACTTGATACTTGATGAGCCGACCGCAGTGCTCGGCCCGCAAGACGTCGATTCGCTGTTGGGTGTCATCGAACGCCTGCGCGACCGGGAGTCGATGTCGATTGTGCTCATATGCCACAAGATGAAAGAAGTCGAACGCGTCGCAGATCGAGTGTCGGTACTGCGCCGCGGGGCCCTCGTGGCGTCGACTGTTGCCAAAGGCATGACCACCAAGGAGCTCGTAACCCTGATGGTGGGCGGCGACGGTGCAGAGCCAGTCGCGCGGGCGACGGCCGCAGTCAGAGAGAGCGCGGCCGTCGTGCTCGCCGTGCGCGGCGTTTCGGTAGAGCGTGCTCTCGGTGGGCTCGATGATGTGTCGTTCGAAGTCCGAGAGGGGGAGATTCTCGGGATCGCCGGAGTATCCGGCAACGGTCAATCAGAGCTCGTTTACGTGCTCTCGGGAACTCTTCGTGCCGACTCCGGCAATCTCGAAGTGGCGGGCTCTGTAGTGACAAATGCGACCCCGTCTGAGTTGCTTGCGGCTGGCGTGGGAATGCTCGGCGAAGACCGTCATGCCTCGGCCGTGCATCACCTGGCAGTGGTGGAGAACCTCGTGCTCGACCAGCTGGAGTCCGTCACGCGTCTGGGCCACCTCGACCGAGGTGCCATGGCGCAGCGCTGCGAGACCGCGATCAAGGAGTTCGAGATCAAAGCGACACCTGACCAGCATCTCGGAACGTTGTCGGGTGGCAACATGCAGAAGGTGCTACTTGCGAGACTGTTCGGTCGGTCGCCAAGAGTCGCGATCGTCTCGCAACCGACACGCGGACTTGACGTGGTGTCGACTCGCTACGTCCGGTCGCTCATCGCCGGTGCCAGGGACAAAGGAACTGCCGTGGTGTTGGTGAGCGAGGATCTTGACGAGGTGCTCGAGCTAGCCGATCGAGTCGCTGTCATGTACAGGGGTCGCATTGCAGGAATCCTGCATGCTCACGAAGTGACCCGCGGGAGACTCGGCGAGATGATGGCAGGGGTGTCGGTATGAAGCCGCGCTTTGTGCTACGTGCCGAGAACCCGTGGTGGCGCGGACCGCTGCTGGCGTTGCTCGCGGCAGTCGTCACCTTCGTCGTCACTGCGGCGTTGATTCGTTGGTCTGGAGGCAATCCGATCGCGGCGTTTCGGTACATGTTCGTCAACCCGTTGCAGTCGAAGTTCGGTCTCACTGAGTCGATCTTGTCCGCAACGCCGCTCGTGTTCACCGGTGCGGCAGTCGCCCTCGCATTTCGGGTCGGCTATTGGAACATTGGGGCAGAGGGACAACTGCTGGCGGGCACCATCGGTGCGACGTGGTTCGGGCTGCACGCCGAAGGTCTCTCGCCGGTGATTGCGGTGCCTGGGATACTCCTCGCCGGTGCGACGTGCGGCGCGGCGTGGGCGCTGGTGCCCGCGCTGCTTCGCGCCCGCCTGGGAATCGACGAAGTCGTCACCACGCTGTTGTTGAACCCGGTTGCTTTGCTCGTGATCACGGGCTTGCTCAACGGTTCGTGGCGTAACAGTGAGACGGGATTCCCCGACAGCGATGTGATCGCGGAGTCGGCGATGATGCCCGTGGTGTGGCCCGACACGCGCGTGCACTTGGGGCTCGTTGTCGGCATCGTGGTGACGTTGGGCTGCTGGTGGTTCATCGGTCGGATGACCGGTGGTCTCAGGCTTCGCGCCGTCGGTCTAGCACCGGGTGCGGCTCGTATCGCCGGCTTGCAGGTCGAGCGCACATTGCTTACGACGGCGTTGGTAAGCGGCGGAATCGCGGGCATGGGTGGAGCAAGCGAGATCGCCGGTGTCGCACACCAGCTGACAATCGGCATCTCGTCGGGTTTCGGATACACAGGGGTCATCGTTGCGACGCTGGCGGCGTTGAGCTTCATCGGATCGTTGGTGGTGGCACTCATGCTGGGCATCATCAACGTCGGCTCGTTCTCTGCGAGTCGAGCGTTGTCGATTCCTTCCACGATGGGCGAAGTCGTGCAATCGGTGTTGCTCATTGCCGTCGTCGCCGCGCTGGTGATTCAGAAGTATCGCATCGTGTGGAAGCGGGGCAGCGCATGATCGACGTGATTGTCGACCTGATCGCGGCCACTCTGCGTATCGGTACGCCGCTGCTGCTCGCGGCTCTCGGCGAGATCATCACGGAGCGCTCCGGTGTTCTCAATCTGGGTATCGAGGGGATCATGTATTCGAGCGCATTCTCCGGCATCGCCGCTGCGTCATATGCGGGCAGCTTGTGGGTCGGGCTGATGGTCGCTGTCGGTACCGGGCTGATAGCCGGGTTGATCCTCGCATTTCTCACGGTCACGCTCGGCGTCAATCAGCACGTTGCCGGACTTGGCCTGACGCTCTTTTTGATCAGTGTCTCTAACACGGTGAACCGCATTCTCTTCACGTCGGACGGCGGACAAGTTCGCGTTGACCCGTGGAAGTCGATCGGCTTTGGCGGGCCAATATTCGACCAGTACTTGTTCACCTACGGAGCGCTCTTTGTCGGTGCGCCGCTCGTGTGGTGGATTGTCTGGCGTTCAGGTTTTGGCTTGCGGGTTCGCGCGGTGGGCGAGAACCCCGAGGCGGCGGACGTTGCCGGAATTCGAGTGGCACGCACGAGGTTTCAGGCGATATTGCTCGGCACGGTATTCATGTCGCTCGCTGGCGCCTTCATCACGCTTGCGTACGTCGGTCAATTTACGATCAACATCATCAACGGTCGTGGTTGGGTCGCGCTCGCTCTGGTGATTTTCGGAAGATGGAACGTCGGCCGTTGCATCGTCGGTGCGGCGATTTTCTCGTCGGTCAATGCCGGACAATTCCAGCTGCGGCTGGTTCCTGCTTTCGCCGGCGTGCCGTTCGAGTTGTTGCTCGCCTTGCCGTTCCTCGCTGTAATCGTCGGCTTGGCCGTTTCGGGACGCAACGTGCCGTATCCGGGTTCGTATCTCAAGCCGTATCGACGCCTTTAGGAGGGTGCCATGCCAGCAACATCAGACGATAGGAAGTTTCTCACCGCCGCGATATCCGAGGCGAGACAAGGGCGTTCAGAGGGCGGCATCCCGATTGGGGCAGCCATCGTGGTCGACGGCAAGATCCTCGCGTCTGGGCACAACCGCCGCGTCCAGCACGGTTCCGCAATCCATCACGGTGAGACCAACGCACTCGAAAATGCAGGGCGACAACCAGCGAGCGTCTACCAACGGGCAACGATGTACACCACGCTGAGTCCCTGCCACATGTGCACTGGCGCGATGCTGCTCTATAAGTTCAAGCGTGTGGTCATCGGCGAAAACCGCACGTTCATGGGAGCGGAGGACTTGTTGCGAAGTCACGGTGTGGAGGTCGTCGTACTCGACGACGAGGAGTGTTACCAACTGATGCAGGACTTCATTCGTGACGAGCCAACGCTCTGGAACGAGGACATCGGCGAAGAAGACAAATAGCCGTGGGTGCACCGGAGAGCGCGCGGCTGAACGAAGTGCTCGCGCCGCGGCTCGGTGTTGCGCGCGTCGCGAGCACGCGCGAGGAAGCAATCGGCACCGGCCAGATGTCGGAATCGCGGCGCCTGCGACTCGAATACACGCTGCCCTGCGACTTGCCGGCCACGATGATCGCCAAGTTCCCGAGCGACGACCCGACCAGCAGGGCGACCGGCAAGGCGACGCGCTGCTACGAAGTCGAGACGTCGTTCTATCGCGACCTGCGCGATGCGCTCGACGTCGGAGCACCACACTGCTATTTCGTCGAGCGCGACGACGCGACCGACGACTTCCTGTTGTTGCTCGAGGACTTCGCGCCCTGCCGGCAGGGCGATCAGATCGCGGGTTGCACGCCAGCCGAGGCGCGTGCGTGCATCGACGAGCTCGTGCGACTGCACGGCCCGCTGTGGAACTCGCCGTTCCTCTCGACGCTGCCGTGGCTCAACCGCGCGACGCCCGAGCAGCGCACCGCAAGTTACGGACTCATGCGGATGGTGTACGACGGGTTCAGCCAGCGATACCGCGACCGACTCACGCCCGAGGCGCGGATGATCGGCGACGAGTTCGCGCGCGACCCCGGCACGTATTCCACGCGGATTCCGCCGCACACCACCGTGGTGCACGCCGACTACAGGCTCGACAACCTGCTCTTTGCCGACGACGGCCGCATCGGCGTCGTCGACTTCCAGACGGTCACGCATGCCAACGGTGCGCTCGACCTCGCGTACTTCATCGGGGCCGGCCTCGTGACCGAAGTGCGCCGCGCACATGAGCGCGACCTCGTGCAGCAGTGGGTCGCAGGTCTGCGCGCCTACGGCGTGCCGCTGGGTTTCGACGACGCCTGGCAGGAGTACCGGCGGTACGCGTTCGCCGGTTTCATGATGGCAGTCATCGCCTCGATGATCGTGAAGCAGACGCCGCGCGGCGACGAGATGTTTCTTGCCATGGCCAACCGACACGCGCAGCACGCCGTCGACCTCGAATCGCTCGCTGCTGTGCGAAACTAGGCGCATGGCCCGCTACGACGCCGTCGACGAGCGGTTCGGCCACCAGATTCCCGAGCCGTTCCGCAACACGGTGCTGCACCACCACGACTGGCGCGAGAGCCTCTTTTTCGTCATGCACCCGACCGACCAGCTGGGCGATGTCTTCATCCTCACGCTCGCCAACTTTCCGGCGCGCAACGAGATGGACTCGCTGCAACTCGGCCGCTGGGGATCCACGCCGCTCCTGGCGCGCCACGCTAAGCACGTCGATGGCGACCACGACGACTGGAACGTGGGGCCGGTGCACATCGACATCGTCGAGCCGCGCAAGAAGGTGCGACTGCGCGTCGACGCCGACGCGGCGGGCACGTCGCACAGCCCGGTTCCGCTCGCGATGGACATCACCTACACCGCGCGCGTGCAGCCGTACCAGTTGCGCCGCGGCACGATGAAAGCCGGCCACGAAGTGGTGTGGGACCAGTCGCACATGTTCCAGAGCGGTTGGTACGACGGCACCGTCACGCACAAGGGTGAGACGCGAAAAATCGAGAAATGGTGGGGCCAGCGCGACCACTCGTGGGGCATCCGCACGCACTACCGCTGCCCGATGTGGATGTGGCTCGCCATCCACGTGCCCGAAGGGATGCTCGCGGTGTGGTGCTGGGAGCTGCCCGACGGCGCGCGCATCTACACCGACGGCTGTCTCTCGCCGAGCGACGGCGGCGAGCCGATCAGCGTGCGCGAGTTCCGCCACGACCTCGCGTGGACCGACGAGTCCGGCAACCCGACCTCGTACGAGCGGCACGGCGAGAGCGTGCGCGGCCTCGCGGGCCGGGTGACGTTCGTATTGGCGAACGGCCGCAGCATCGACGTCGACGCATCAGGGCGCTGGGCGCAGCGCTACGACATGTTCAATCCGGGCAAGCCGAACTCGCTCGGCGGCGGATTGAACGAGATGCTCGTGACGACGAGCGACGGCCAGCGCGGCACGGCGATCTACGAGGTGACCGGCGCGTGGCACCACCGCTATTTTCCGTTGCCGCGCGGCGAGCGGCTGCCGCCCGACGGGCTCACACCGCCGGAGCATCAGCGCGCATGAGCGGGTCGCACGACAGCGTCGTCGACCCCGCGGCGCGGCGGTTGCGCGACGACGAGATCGTCACGCTGCAAGGACTCTCGCGCTGATTCAGCGCGCGGCGATCACGCGGGCGAGCGACGCGTCGGCGGCGGGGCGCGCACCGAGGTGCTCGATGACCCAGGCGGCGATCCGCGTGGCGAACCGCGCGGCGTCGACGGGCGAGCCGTGCGCGGCGAAGTGCGCGAGGTACGCACCGGCGAACGAGTCGCCGGCACCCGTCGCGTCGACGAGGTTGTTCGTCGCGGGCGGAATCGGCGTCTGCACGTCGTCGTGCTGCACGAGCGCGCCGTCGGCGTCGAGCTTCAGGATGATGGTGGCCCCGGGCAGTTCGCGCGCGAGTCGCTCGGCGATCTGCGGCGGGTCATACAGCCCTGTGAGCGTGCGACCCTCTTCGTAGTTGGGAAGAAACACGCCGATGCCGAGGTCCTTCACGTACGACCAGAACGTCGCCACGCCCATCTCTTCGATCATCTGGAACGACGCCGGGTCGAACGACACGAGGTTGCCGCCGGCGCTTGCAATCTCGGCGGCGAGCCGCGCGGCGGTGCGCGGCGGGTCGGTGAAGAACGACCACGCAGTGAGATGCAGCATGTCGGTGCGGTTCACCACCGACTTCGGCAGTTCTTGCGGCAAGAGGAAGAAGTCGGCGCCGCGTCCCGACACCATGCTGCGTTCGCCCGTCTGGTCGACGAACACGGCGACGCTCCCGGTCAGGTGGGCGTCGGTCTGGATGAAGTGGTGCACGACGCCCTCGCGCTCGAGGTCCTCTCGTGCGAGGTCGCCGAGCCGGTCGCGGCCGATTTTTCCGACGAAGTGCGTGTCGAGCCCGCAACGGCGCGCCCACACCGCCACGTTCGCCGCGCTGCCGCCGGGGGTCAGCAGCACCTCGCCGAAGGAGTCGCCGCCCTTCAGCACCTCGTTGTTGGTGCGGATGAGCACGTCCCACGCGAAGTCGCCGACGACGCACAGACTCATGCGATCACGCTACCGATGCGCTGCTCGGGTTCGCGCGAGCGACGCGCTATCGGTGGATGTCGCTGGTGAGCAGGTTCACGATTCGCTGCGGAAGTCCGACGAGCAGCGGATAGATCCTGGCCCGACGCGGCAGGCACACGTTGGCGGTTCCGCTTTCGATCGCGTCGCACACCGCGCGCGCGACGCGCTCGCGCGGCACTTCAGGCAAAAGTTGCAGCCGGCGCAGGCGCGAGAACATCTGCTCGGGCGCGCGCAGGCCTTTCACGCTCGCGAGCATGTCGGTAGGAATCGGCCCGATCTCCACGATCGTGAGCCCGACGGGAGAGCGCTTCATCTCGTGGTGCAGCACGCGGTGGAATCCGGAGAGCCCGGCTTTCGACGAGCAGTACAGCGTCATGCCCGCGAACCCGCCGGCGGCCGCGAGCGAAGAAATGTTGACCACGTGCCCGCGGCCGCGCGAACGCATGAGCGGCAGCGCCTGGCGCATGAGTTCAATGGGCACGATTTGGTTGAGCGTGATGACGCGCTGGACGTCGAGCGAACTGGCTTGGGCGAACACTCGCGTGTCGTCGACACCGGCGTTGTTGACCAGCACATCGATCGGTCCGTGGATGGCCTCGAGCCGGCCGACGAGCTCGCTGCGCTCGGAGTCGACTGAGAGATCACACGGAAACGCGACGCCGTTGATTGCGGTCATCACCCCGTTGAGCGCCCCGGCGCTGCGCGCCACGCCAATCACGCCGGCTCCGCGCGCGGCCGCCTCGCGGGCAATCGCCTCGCCGATGCCGCGCGACGCGCCGGTCACCAGCACGCGCGCACCGCTGAGGTCCACGCTCAGACAGTAGCCGTGCGCCAACGAAGCCAAGTGCGTCGCGGCGCAGCACCCGCGTCACTACGGTGGCAGTGATGACCGACGATACGAACCGCCGCGGCTCGGCATCGGGCCGGGTAGTCATCAAGCGTGTCGGTGATGTCGAGACGCAGGAGTGGAACAGCGCGACTCGAGGCAGCGTGCGCTGGTGGGAGTTGATCGGCGGCGACACGATGGCGACCAGCGAGTTGGTGTTCGGCATCGCGGAGATTCCCGCTGGCGCACCGCGGCCGGCGCGCGGCCACACGCACGAGCCGGCCGAGGTGTACTTCATCATCTCGGGCCATGGCGAAGTGTTCGTCGACGGCGCGACGCACCCGCTGGCCCCGGGCGACGCCGTGTGGATTCCGCCGAATGCCGAACACGTCGCGTACAACACGGGGCGTGAACCGCTGCGGCTCGCGTACGTGTTCGCCCGCGACACATTCAGCGAGATCACGTATTGCTTTCCGGGCGAGTGACCCTGGTTAGTGACCCGGGCGAGAGACCCTGGTTAGTGAGTCGGGCGAGAGACCCTGGTTAGTGAGTCGGGCGAGAGACCCTGGTTAGTGACCCGGGCGAGAGACCCCGGCGAATGACCCCGGCAAGTGGTAAGGTCCTACATCTTGCTGCCTTAGCGCGCGCCGAACAACCACTGGGGAGATCATTGAGAAGAACACTTGGGGCCACACTCACAGCACTGGTGATGGCAATGACGACCACTTCGCAAATCGCGACGGCGTATCCGCTCGATTCTGCAACTCGTACCTGCCTCACCAAGAAATACGGCGCAAAAGTTGCTCTCGCGATTGGGAAGGCAAAGACGCTGAACGCGACGCAGAAGAAGCAGGTTGCGGTGTGCGTCGCCGCAGCCAAACCGCCGAGTGGTGGCACGAGTGGTGGCTCGTCGGGTGGCACGAGTGGCGGCACGGCTGGTGGCACGAGTGGTGGCTCGTCGGGTGGCACGAGTGGCGGCTCGTCGGGCTCCTCCTCGCTCACGCCGCTGACGTGGGGATTGCTCTGGTCGGTCGGATCCAACCAAGCCGGTCTCGGCAACGTCGCTGACCCGGCGTTGCTGCAACTCTCCAACGGCACGGTGCGGATGTTCTTCAAGAACGGCAACGAGCCGCAGATTCCGCTCAGCGGATTCGACAACAAGATTCACTCGTACGTGTCGACCGACAACGGCGTCACGTGGACGCTCGAGTCTGGCGTGCGCATCGATGTCAATTCACCGGTATCCGTGCGGGCTGCAAGTGGCGGCGGATACGAAGCGTGGGGCTGGAAGCCCGGCAGCGGCGGCGTCGACCGACTCACGAGATTCACGTCGACGACAGGCGGCGACTTCACCGAGGGCCAAGGCTCGCTCGTGCCGACGTCGGCGTGCAAGAACGCCGACAATAGTCCGGCAGGTTTCCTCGGCGATCCTCAGGTGGAGCGCGTGTCTGGCGGCTACCTCGCCTACGCTCATGATCTCGCCGCGGACAAGTCGCCGCCGTTCAAACGGCAAGCGTGCAAACTGACGTCGAGTGACGGCGTGAACTGGTCGGTCGATGCTGGCGGCACGTTCGCGTTCAGCCACGACATCCAGACGAATCCCGAGCTGTACCGAAACGCGTCGAATGAACTCGAGTTGTGGTTCCCGACCGACAAAGGCAGCACCAAGACCACCGAAATTCGCACGTCGACCAACGACGGCGCGTCATGGTCTGCTGCGTCAAGTCTGTCGTGGCAAGCCAACGACCCCGACCGACTCGACCTGGCGAACGGAACATCGTTGCTCGCATTCGGCGGTTTCGACGAGCGCATCGGCGGACTCCTCGCGGTCAGCAAGAAGATCACTGGCACGTACTCAGCGAGTCGTGACGAGAAGGCCGATCAAGTGACATGGACAGTTTCTGGCGCAAGCCAGAGCGACATCGTGGTGAAGAACCTGTGCCGCAACCGCGACGAGACAGCCGCCGCCACGTTCAGCACCAGCGGATCAAATGTCGTCGTCACGTTCAAGGATTCGAAAGTGGGATGCGCGTTCATCCTGGTCGGAGCATCACGAGCAATCAGTTGATGCCTTGCGCAATACCGCGCCAGCCCGTGATTTCGCAGGCGGGCGGGCCGCGAGTCTCCGCTTGGTAGACTGAAGAGGCTCGGATGCACCCGCATCCGCCGTATCGCAAGGACCCCCACTCGTGAGCCGCATTCTCGTCGTCGGAGCCGGCGGAGTCGGGGCCAGCATGGCGTCCATCGCCGAGACCCGCTCGTTTTTCGACGCGTTCGTCCTGGCTGACATCAACGAACAACGCTGCGTCGATGCGCTGAAGAATCTCGACAACCCGGCCCGATTCGCCACCGCGAAGGTCGACGCCAGCAAGAAGGCCGAGATCGTCGCTCTCGCGACGGCGCACAGGATCGACATCATCGTGAATGCCTGCGACCCGCGGCTGAACGACCCGATCTTCGAGGCGGCGTTCGAGGCCGGCTGCACCTACGTCGACATGGCGATGAACCTCTCCAAGCCGCACCCGACCAACCCGTATTCCGAGGTCGGCGAGCCGCTCGGCGCCGCACAACTGGCCGCCGACCCGCGGTGGCGCGAGAAGAACCTGCTCGCACTCGTCGGCATGGGCGTGGAGCCCGGGCTCTCCAACGTGTTCGCCCGCTATGCCGCCGACCACCTGTTCGACACCATCGACGAAATCGGCGTGCGCGACGGCTCGAACCTCTCCATCGACGGCTTCGAGTTCGCTCCGACGTTCTCCATCTGGACCACCATCGAGGAGTGCCTGAACCCGCCGATCGTGTGGGAGAAGTCGCGCGGTCTCTTCACCACCGAGTGCTTCAGCGAACCCGAGGTGTTCCACTTCCCGGCCGGCATCGGCGCGTACGAGTGCGTGAACGTGGAGCACGAAGAGGTGCTGCTCATCCCGCGCGAGATCGACTGCAACCGCGTGACGTTCAAGTACTCGCTCGGCGCCGAGTTCATCGACTGGCTGAAGACTTTCGCCTACCTCGGCCTCGACAGCACCGAGAGAATCCGCGTCGGTGACGCGACGGTCGCGCCGCGCGACGTGCTCGCCGCCGTGCTGCCCAACCCCGCCAAACTCGGCCACCTCATGCACGGCCGCACCTGCGCAGGCACATGGGTGAAGGGCACGTCGTACGGCGAGCCGCGCGAGGTGTACCTGTACCACGTGGCCGACAACGAGACCACGATGCGCGAGTACGGCGCGCAAGCGGTGCTGTGGCAGACGGCGATCTGCCCGGTGGTCGCGCTGGAGTTGCTCGCGACCGGCGCTTGGAAGGGCGCGGGCGTGCGCGGCGCCGACGCGTTCGATGCCGTGCCGTTCCTCAACCTGCTCGGCGACTACAACACGCACCACGGCATGATCGAGATGGGCCCGCGCCTGTGGCCGAGCCCGAAAGCCACGGGTCAGCGCGGCTGGGACCGCCCGATGCGCCGCGCGATCGTTCCGACCCCGTAACGCTTCACCGCACGGCACTCGGCCGTCGACTGCCTGTCACCTGCCGGCGAGTGCCGCCACCACCGGTGCGAACGACTCCACATCGTCGCCGCCGACGATCACGTACGACAGACCGAACTTCTCGCGCCGCGCGATGAGCGTCTCGATCAACTCGTGCGGCGGACCGATGAGCGCGAACGGCGAGTCATGGATGAGCGCCGCGTCGACACCCATGCCTTTCGCCAGTTTCTCGCGCGACGCCTTGCCGTCGTCGGTGACGTTCACCAAGAACGTGCGGATGTTCAGCTCGATGTCGGCGAATCGCGCGCCGGCTTTTTCTTTCACCACGGCGATCTTGTCGGCCACGGCTTGTGCCGACATGTCGGCGATCACCTCGGGCCCGACCACGCCTGGTGTGAGCGACGGATTGATGCCGACGATGTCGGCCTCGCGCGCGGCGATACCGAGCATGCGCTTGCCACCCGCGCCGATCAGGACCGGCGGGCACGGGCGCTGCAGCGGCTTGGGCAGACCGTCATAGTCGGTGATGGTGTAGTGCGTTCCCTTGAACGAAAACTTGCCGTCGGTCATGCAACCGCGGATCACCGCGAGACCCTCGACGAACCGGTCGATGCGCACACCGGGGGAGTCGTACTGCATGCCGGCCTGGTCGTAGTCGGTGCGCATCCAACCTGCGCCGATGCCGATGTCGATGCGACCGTCCGACAGCACGTCCATCGTCGCGAGCTCCTTCGCCAGCACGACAGGGTGCTTGTAGTCGTTGTCGAACACCAGCGCACACACGCGCAGGTTCGTGGTCACTTGCGCCGCGACGGTCATCGCCGGCACCGGTGCGAGCTGGTCGGTGAAATGGTCGGGCATCGTGAGCACCGCGTAGCCGAGATCTTCGGTGCGACGCGCGAGCTCGGTCCACGCCTTGCCGCTCGGCGCCGTCGACGCCTGCACACCGAAGCGGAACGGACGGTCGTGGCGAGACGTCACCCGCCGCAGAATAGCAAGTAGCGTCTTTCGCACGTGCGTCCAGCAATGTGGTCGTTGCGACTCGTCGTCGCCGTGCTCCTCGCAGCACTCGTCGTGACGGCGCTCGTGGTGGGGATGGCGCCGAGATTCTGGGGCATGCTGAATGCGCACGAGGAGACCGCCGTCTCGCTGTACGAAGTCGGCGGATTCACCGGTCTCGCCGAGCGCAGCGTGGTGTACGACGCGAACGGCCGACAGATCGGCGTGTTCCAGGCGGAGAACAGCCAGCAGGCGCTCATCTCGGAGATTCCGTCGCACGTTGTCGACGCGCTGCTCGCGGTCGAAGACCGCAACTTCCGCCGGCATCGCGGGGTCGACCTGCGCGCCGTCGGCCGCCAAGTGATCGCCAACCTCGGCGACGGAGCCTCGGGCGGCGCGTCGACCATCACGCAACAGGTGGTGAAGAACGAACTGCTCGCCACGCTGCCGCGCGACGGCAGGTACAAACTGCTGCAGATGCGCTACGCGGTGCTGCTCGAGCGCCAACTGACCAAGGACCAGATCCTTGAGCGCTGGTTCAACACCAACTTCTACGGCTACAACGCCTACGGCATCAAGGCGGCAGCCGAGGTGTACTTCGGGAAAGACCCGGGCGACCTCAGCATCGAAGAAGGCGCGTTTCTCGTCGGGCTCGTGCGCGCCCCGTCGGCGTACGACCCGATCAACAACCGCTCGCTCTCACTGTCGCGGTTCGTCACGGTGCTCACGCGTGTGCGCGAAGAAGGGCTCATCGATCTCACCGACGACGAGATCGTGCGCAGAGCCGCGGCCGTGCTGCCGACCGGGGTGCGCAGCAGACCCGACGAACCCGTGCAGCGCACGCACTTCACCGAACTGGTGAAGGACTACCTGCTCAACCAGACGACGATCCTCGGCGCCACCTACCAGGAGCGCTACGCGAAGTTGTTCCGCGGCGGCCTGCGTATCCACACCACGCTCGACCGCGACGTGCAGGCATCGGCCGACGAGGCCGTGACGCTCCTGCCCGACAACAGCGTGAACGCGCAAGCCGCACTGGTCACGCTCGACAACGCGACCGGGGCGATCCGCGCGATGGTCGGCGGCAAGCCGTTCAAGGCTCAGGAGAACGAGGTGAACCTCGCGATGCGCCGCCGCCAGACGGGCTCGAGCGTGAAGATGTTCATCCTCGCCGCGGCGCTCGAAGCAGGCGTCGAGAGCGACGACCTCGTCGACGGCAAGCTGCCGTGCACGCTGCCCAACCCGGACAACCCGGACGAGCCGTTCCTCATCGAAGACGGCGTGAGCGAACCGGTCGGCCCGCTGCGGCGCATGACGTGGCTGTCGATCAACTGCGCCTACGCCAAGTTGTCGCAGATTGTCGGGCTCAATCGCGTGGTCGACCGCATCTACCAAATGTCGGCGAGCGAATGGCTGACACCCGAGAAATATCCCGTGTATCCCTATGCGTCGCTCGCGACCGGGGCCAACGAACTGAGCGTCGTCGACATGGCGGCCGGCGCGCAGACGATCGCGAATCTGGGCGTGCACCACGAGCCGTATTTCTTGGTGAGGATCGTCGAGCGCGACAACGCGACGCTCGTGTGGGAGCGCGAGGGAAACGTCGAGGGCACCGAGGCGCTCGCCACGTCAACCGCCGCAAAGGCCGTCGACATCCTGCGCGGCGTGTTGCGCGGCGGCACGGCGCGACGCACACCGCTCGCCGGCGAGCGTCCGGCGGCCGGCAAGACGGGCACGCAGGTGAACAACACCAACGCATGGTTCGTCGGATTCACTCCGCAGTACTCGACCGTGGTGTGGGTGGGCGACCCGCGCGGCTACACGCCGATGCGCGGCGTGCCCGAGTTCCGCGATCAGATCGTCGGCGAGTGGAAGTTCGCGCGCAACACGGTGACGGGCGCGACGTACCCCGCGCACATCTGGAAACTGCACATGGACGAAATCCACGAAGGTCTCGCGGTTGTGGACTGGGGCACCAAGAAAGACAATGAGGCGTGGAAGGCCCTCGTCACTCCGCAACGACCGCTCGCACGGCTGTATCTGCCGGGCGTCGAGTGCGTCGCGCAGGTGATCTCGGGTGTGCCGCCCACGCCGTCGACCACGCAGGCGCCGGGCAAGACCACCACCACGCTGCCCGCCGACCAGGCGATTCCGACGACCGTGCCAGTCCCGGTAGTGGTGTCGGTGCTGCCGACGAACACGACGATCGACCCGACGGAGAACAACCCGTACGCTCCGGTGCCGTCGGTGCCGATCGTCGGGCACATCGTCTACGACTGCGACAAGGGCGTTCCGAACTGGGCGCAGACCACCGTCGTGGGAGGCTGAGCACCGTGAACTTCCGTTCGCTCCTGCCGGTGCAGGCGCTCGACCAGCGTCTCGCCCAACTCGCGCACCGCGAGGCGCAGCTGCCCGAGCGTGCGGCGGCGGCCGCGGCGACTCGGGCGCTCGAGGCGGCACACGCCGACGTGCTGCGGCGCGAGAAACGCCAAGGCGACGTCACCGGCGAAATCGACCGCCTGGAAAAGCGCGGCAAGGAACTCGACGCGAAGAAAGCGAAGTACGAATCGCAGTTGAAGTCGGTGGTCGTCATGCGCGAGGTCGAGGCCTTGCAACACGAAATCGCCACGATCGACGCCGAGCACTCGTCGCTGGATGACAGCGAGCTCGTCCTGCTTGACGAGAACGAGTCGCTTGATTCGACGCTCGCCGCGGCTCGTGATGCGCTGCCCGGCTTGGAGGCATCCGCCGACCGCGCCGCCGCCGCACTTGCCGATGCTCTCGGCGCAGTCCAGCGCGAAATCGCTGCCGCGGGCGACGAGCGCGCCACGTGCGCGGCCAGCGTCGATGCGGAGTCGTTGGCGCTCTACGAGCAGGTGCGCGCGCGCAAGACCGGCGCTGCCGTCGCCGAGATCGTCAAAGGGACGTGCGGCGGCTGCCGCACCGCGCTCTCGCCCAAAGAGCAAGCCGAACTGAAGAAGGTCGCCGACACGACCGATGCGCGCTGCCCGTACTGCAGCTGCCTGCTCGCGGTCTGAGCCGCACCGTGTTGTTCTGGTTCGTCGCGACGGCGGTGCTCACGGTCTCGTGGGTGTTCAAAGACCCCAAGTTCGACTACCGGCTGCTCGCCGTCGGCGCGGTGTTGCCGGACGTGATCGACTGGCCGACCGGTTGGAGAATGATGCACTCGGTGGTCGCGAGCATCGTGTCGCTCGCCGTCGTGATGCTGCTGACGCTCGGTCGTAAACCGTCGCGCAAGTTGCTGCTCGGCCTGCCGCTCGGCACGTTCTTGCACCTCGTCTTCGACGGCGCGTTCACCAACGCGGAGATGTTCTGGTGGCCGCTCGGCGGTTGGGAGTTCTCCACCGACGCGTTGCCGGTCGTCGCGCGCGGCTGGTGGAACGCGCCTCTCGAGGTCGTCGGTGCGTTCTCCCTCTGGCGCTGGTGGGTGCGGCGGCGAGCGGCGGCGTGACGCGCAGCGACCTGCCGGGTGGTGCAGCGCGTCGTTTCGGGTGACGGCGGGTCGGTCTATAAGCGGGATTCTGTACCGACGACCCTTGCGAGTCGGCGGCGGTAACCATCCATCTTGGCGATCTACCCGAAGGTTGCCTTGCGGCGAGCGGATCACTCATGCCTTCTGTTCGATCTTGCTTCGAGTGCCGTGCCGCCGGCCGACGTCGCCGCCGACCGTGGTGCGCTCTTACCGCACCGTTTCACCCTTGCCTGATCGCGACCGGAGTCGCGCCATCGGCGGTGTGCTCTCTGTTGCACGGGATGTCAGGTTTCCCCGACCTGGCTCGCGCCAGCACTCCATCCTGTGAAGTCCCGACTTTCCTCAACCGCGCGCTAGGCGCGCAACTGCGGTCACCCGACTGACCCGCCGTCAGGTTCAATGCTACGGGCGCCTCGGACCATTGATGTCTAGCCGCGAAGCAGGCCAACGAGCGACACGGCAAGTGAAGTGGCAAGAAGCGCGAGCTGAGCCTTCTGATTGCGCCATTTCCGGCTGCTCTCTATTGAAGCCTGGAAGTCGTTGCGCAGGTCGCGAAATCCCTGATGCATTTCGCCACGCACGCCAGCGAATTCGTGTTTCATCTCGCTGCGGACGGCGGCGAATTCGTTGCGTGTTTCGGTTCGAAACTCAGCGATCTCACCCCTTAGCTCGGCGCGGAGCTCGGGCATCTCTCCGCGTAGTTCTGCGCGAAGCCCGGCGATCTCTCCGCGTAGTTCTGCGCGAAGCGCGGCATTCTCGCGACGAACTTCCTTGGAGTCTGACGAGATTCGGTCATTGAAATGCTTGAATTCGGCGGCGATTTCGGTGCGAATCTGCTTGGCTTCAGTCGCCAATTCTTGTCTAATTGACGCGCCCACTTCGGAGAGTTGCAAGCGAGTCTCGCCGATTTGCACCGCGAGAGTTTCAATAGTGATGGGTAACTGAACGGGCATATGGGTGGGAATTGTCATGCCTTTCTGTGTGCCGGGGGCGACGTTCTGCGGAAGTGTTTCGCGAAATCGCGGATTTGTCAAGCACGCGGGTCGAAGCCGCTGGGGCTTGACGTTGGCCGGCGGGCGACCCGCGAAGTGCTGGCGCGCTCAGGAGCAGGTGACGTAGTCGTAAGCGAGCGAGTTGAGGCTCGGGGTCTCCAAGTTGAGCGTCGTGCGCGAGCCGTCGGCGTTCTTGGCTCCGAGCGTCACCGGAATCGGCGTGAGCGGTCCGAACGCGCCGGGCACCGCCGCGACCTTCGGTTTGCCGGTCGCTTCGTCGATGCTCGGCAGCACGCCGGCGAGGCCGGGGTTGAGCGCTTGGGCGAGCACGGCGGCATGCCGCGCCTCTTCTTGCCCGATCGTCATCGCCGCCTGACGCAGCGCCTTGTCGGAGAGCATCGTGACGACC
>Ga0233425_10001843_pt1 | contig 44703 bp, 35 predicted proteins | sample Watercolumn_Towu_2_FD_181712 | JGI IMG/M metagenome (GOLD analysis project Ga0233425, IMG submission 181712) | Freshwater microbial communities from Lake Towuti, South Sulawesi, Indonesia - Watercolumn_Towuti2014_140_MG | ecosystem: Environmental > Aquatic > Freshwater > Lake | place...
CAACCCCCGGCTGCGCGGCAGAAAAACCCCTTCGGGGTACATCGCGCGATGCGTTTCCCAATTCACTGAAAACTTACTTCACAGCGTTGGCTGAAAGCGGTGTTTTATCAGCCCCGTGCTCAGGCGACCGAGCACGGGTCGAAGAGCGGAGCTTAGGGCTAAGTGAAGAATAGGAACGTCATGGCGACGAAGATCGGGATCAGGATGCACCCACTGTACAGCATGTAACCAAAGAAACTCGGCATCTTCACGCCATTTTCCTCAGCGATCGCCTTGACCATAAAATTCGGTCCATTGCCGATATAGGTATTCGCACCCATCAGCACGGCGCCGCAGGAAATCGCCCGCAGCAACAGTTGCGGTGTTTCCCCCTTCGCCAGGAAATCGTTCAGGTAAGTGGCACCGGAAAGATCGACGCCATGAATGCCACAGGCTGTAGCGGCAAGCGTCATGTAGGTTGGCGCGTTGTCGAGGAAGCTGGAGAGAATCCCCGTCGCCCAGAAAAAGTGCCACGGTAATTCCAAGCCCAACTCTTTGCCGCGAGCGTTGAGAAGTAACAAGGCAGGCGCCATCGTGATGAAAATCCCGACAAACAATACGGCAACCTCGATGATCGGCGCGAACGAGAACCGGTTGTTGGCTCGATTTGCCGACGGAGTGGTGCAGTAACCAGCGGTTCCCAGCCCGATCATCAGCAGTTCCTGAATCCCCCACGGCCATTGTTTGCCGCTGTTGAAAAATCCACTGCCGGAAGCCACGATGGTGGCGACAATGCCGGCCAGGAACACGCAATTCAACAAACCGTCGACGCGAATCGGCTCATGCTGCAGCACCTGCTCCAACTGCGAGCCAGGTCGCTCCTTCTCTTCACGGCCGAAAATGACTTGATCGTAAACCTGGAAGATCATCAGCAATGCAACATTCACCGCCAACCATTCGAGCCACAGAGCCTTCAACGTCCAGAAGAAACTGACCCCCTTCAAGAAGCCCAGGAACAGCGGCGGGTCGCCAAGCGGCGTGAGCAGACCACCGCAATTGGAAACGATGAAGATGAAAAACACCACAATATGCGCCTTGCGCACGCGCGTCGCGTTGGCCCGCAGCAAAGGTCGGATCAACAGCACCGAAGCGCCCGTCGTGCCAATGATGCTGGACAACAGGCACCCCAGAGCCAGGATCGACGTGTTTCCCAGCGGCGAGCCGGAAAGCGACCCACGGATATAGATCCCGCCGGAGATGACGAACAGGGCACCCAGCAGCGACATGAAAGAGATATACTCTTTGACTTTCTCCAGGAGTTCATGCCCTTGTTGCGGCTGCCAGAAGGGGAGGATTAACAGAACGATCGGTAGGGACAGCAGTACGACCACAATCGATTTGTTGCGGTTATGCTCCCACCAGTGGCCGGCGCCAAGCGGCATCACGGCGATACAAAGCAACAGCAGAGCGAACGGCGCGATACTGATCCCGGAGAGACTCGCCGCCAGGGAATGTGCGTCTCCACCGGCATCACTCGCAACGGTCCATTGTGGAAAAGCACCGGCCAACAGCAGGGCCAGGAAAGTTCGAAAGGGTTTCACGTCTGTCGGGCTCCCGAATAATCGTGACCGCGGCGCTTGCGAATCCGACTTGGGTTGCTGGCAAGAACGCGGAAAGGGATACATACTAGTCGGATCGCGCAGGAGTCACAACCAGTCGTAACCGCCGAGTTCGGGTCCGCTTCTTCAGGGAGGATTGTACAGTGAAAGATACCAGGATGCCGCTGTTCGAGACGTTGGCACCGTCGCTGCAGGGGCATCCCGATGCAGCAGGGCCGGCCGAATCGAAGTCGCGAATTCTCTGTGGCGACGCGGCGGACGTGTTGCGAGCCTTGCCGGCCGCCCATGTCGACGCGATCGTCACCAGTCCGCCCTATTTCCAGCAACGCGACTATGGTGATCGACGGCAGATCGGCCGGGAACCAGACCCCGAACAATATCTCGACAACCTGTCGGCGATCTTTTGCGAATGCCATCGCGTGCTGCGCGAATGCGGGGCGCTGTGGATTGTAATCGGCGACAAATACGACCGGGGAGAATTGCTGGGACTGCCGTGGCGGCTGGCGCTGCGACTTAAACAACTCGGTTGGAAACTCCGCAGTGACGTGATCTGGCACAAACCGAACGCTATGCCGTCGCCTGGCAAATGCCGTCCCACGGTCGATCACGAATATGTTTTCTATTTCACAAAATCGAACGACGCATATTACGACGCCGATTCGGTCCGTGAACCGCACGTGACGTTTACCGAACAGAGCCGGATGCGCGGCGGGCGCCGTCATTTCTTCCAGCGCGGCGGAACCCCCGAAGCGGGAAAGAACGCCGGCAATACCAACCTGCATCGTGGCCGCTGGGATCAGGCGTTCCATCCTAAGGGACGCAACAAGCGGACGGTCTGGAGTATTCCGTTGTCGAAGTTCCGTGAGGCTCACTTCGCAGTCTTCCCCGAGCGACTTGTGGAGACCTGTTTGAAGGCGACCTGTCCCCCGCAAGGCGTCGTACTCGATCCGTTCCTGGGCAGCGGCACCACTGCGGTCGTAGCCCAACGATTGGGCCTGCGCTGCATCGGTATCGACTGCATCGAGGAATACTGCCAGATGGCCCGGCGACGGTTGGCCACGCTCGAAGTATGACTCGCCGCCGCAGCCAGCTCCGGGCGTCGCGCCGCGACGCGACGGCAGTGCCGTCGGGCCCGACGGTCGGGAACGATCAGGCACAGCGAGGCGACTCCTGGCACGCGTTTGCCTGGAAATCCTCGAACTGGCGCCGGTATGCAGTCACCGTCGTCGCGTTGATACTCGCTGCCGTTCTGTTCGACTGGTGGAGCGTCATCCCCGCGGACGTCCAGGCGACCTATGTGGGACGGCAAACCTGCATCGCTTGTCACCAGCGGCAATTCGACCAGTTCGAGAATTCCGATCATGACCGGGCGATGGAGATCGCTACTCCCGCAACGGTGTTGGCCGACTTTCGAGATCAAACACTGGACCATCTGGGCGTCGAAACGCGGGTCTTTCGGCGGGACGATCAGTTCCTGGTCCATACCGAGGGCCCCGACGGCAAGCAGCGGGATTATCGCGTGAAATATGTGTTTGGCGTGCGGCCGCTGCAGCAGTATATGGTGGAACTCGACCGTCCGCCGGATCTGGCGGATCATGAGGTCGCGCGCGTACAGGTTCTGCGCTGGAGCTGGGATACCGAGCGGAAGCGATGGTTCCACCTCGATCCGCCCGACGTCGGCGAACGGATCATGCCGGGCGACGATCTGCACTGGACCGGGATCACGCAATGCTGGAATACTTCGTGCGCCGATTGCCACTCGACAGGGCTTCACAAGAACTTCGATCTGGCCAGCAATTCGTACCGCACGACGTTCTCCGAGATCGATGTCAGCTGCGAAGCCTGTCATGGTCCCGCCAGTCTGCATGTACAAATGGCAAGATCGTGGTCATTGTTCTGGGATCGCAAACGGGGCATCGGCATCGCCAGGCTCTCGGAAGCAAGTTCTCGCGAACAGATCCAGGTGTGTGCGCCGTGCCACTCGCGGCGGGACCCGATCCTGCCGGGATTCCACGCGGGCCAGCAATTCGTCGACTACTACTCGCCGTCACTTCTGGCCGATCTGCAATCCGTTTCCCTTTACCATCCGGACGGCCAGATTCGCGACGAAGTTTACGAATACGGGTCGTTTCTGCAGAGCCGGATGTACGAAAAGGCGATTCGATGCGTCGACTGCCACGATCCGCATTCGGCTCGAGTCAAGCAACCCGGAAACAAGCTCTGCACCTCTTGCCATGCCCATCCGGCCGGCAAGTATGACGGTGTCAATCATCACCACCATTTGCCGGACTCGCCGGGCGCTTTGTGCGTCGAATGCCATATGCCGGCGACGCATTTCATGGAAATCGATCCGCGCCGGGATCACAGCCTGCGTGTGCCGCGTCCTGACCTCTCCGTTCGCTATGCAACTCCCAATGCCTGCAGCGGGTGCCATTGGAAGCCGGAGGGATTTCCGCTTGAGTCGCCCCAGGAAACCGACCGCTACGCCGCCGCGGTCGAACGCGCGAATTCCGATCCGACCGTCCGCGAGCAACTGAAGCGGCTCGACCAGTCGATGCTGGCAGCGGTAGAGCAGTGGTACGGGCCTCGCCAAAGCCGCGCGCATGACCGGCATGCTCCACGTCCCCACTTTTCGGATCGTTTGACGGAAGCGCTGGTAGAGCCGGAGCGCCGCGATGAGCTGTTGATTGGCCTTTCGCGAGACGCGACCGTGCCGGGCATCGTACGTGCCACGGCGCTGTTTAATTTGCGCGACCGCACGACGACGGAATCGTTGAAGGCTGCGCTCGATACTCTGGATTCGCCCGATCCACTGTTGTCGGCGACCGCCGTCACACGACTCGAATTCGAGCTGGAACGACTGCTGCCGCGCGCCGAAAATGGCTCATCCAGCGCGGCCGAAGACCTTCGGCTGCGGCTGGTCGTGGAAGAACTGGAGCAGCTATTGCAGTCACCAACACGCCTCACGCGAACGGCCGCCGCGCGAGCACTCGCGCGGATTGCCAATCGCGAGCTGCGCTGGCTGCTTTCGACGCGCTCGCGACGCATGCTGGACGATTTGGTCGACGAGTGGAAACGCGGCCTGCGGATGCACTCCGATCGGGCAGGCGCCCACCTGGTTCTCGGCTCGCTCGCCCAGCAGGCCGGCGAACTGGCCGAAGCGGAACAGGAGTATCGATTGGCCATGCGCGTGGAACCGAACGCCACCGGACCGCGACTGAATCTGGCCGCGCTGCTCGACAGTCAGGCCGAAAGCCTGGAGCGAAGCGTGGCCCAGGCGGCGGAACAGGGCTTAACCCGACGGGCCGAGGAATTGGCCGCGAACTGGGAGAGAATACGCATCGAATCCCGGGAACTGCGGGCCAAGGAGTTGCAACTCCTTGCCCGCGACGCGGCCCTGTTGCCGGACAACGTCGGCCTGCAGTACCGGTATGGCCTCGCACTTTACCTGGATGGACAAGAGGATGCCGCGGAAAGGACTTTGACACATGCGGTCGAAATCGGTCCGCGCTTGCCCGACGCACGGATGGCGCTGGCGCTGCTGCTGCAAAAACGCAAACGTATTGAGGAAGCCCTGCAGCATGTTCAAGTTCTCGTCCGCCAGTTTCCCGACGAGCGCGTCTACCAGGACCTGGAAAAGGAACTGCGGCGGGAGCTGCGCGGCAACACCGATTCCCATTCTCCATGAGCCGTGTGGTGTTGTCGGTACGGCCGACCGACAGTGACCGGTTATTGCCGTGCCACCGCGACCACAGCCGCGATGAGGTAGGCGAGCAGCAGAGCCCCCCAGACAAGCTCGACGTTGCGCGGATGCATTTTGACCCGCGTCAGCAGCGCCGGGGCAACTAAGCTGGAAGCCCCCAGCATCAGCGCAAACACGGCTGGATGAACCCAGGTTCCGCCACTTAATCCCACGGCAACGACGAACATCATCAGCAGCAGGTCACGGATGCGAAACTGGTACGCCGCCACGGCATCAGGCTGCGATGCGCGCCGCAAATCGGGATCGTCTTGAGGACGTAATTCCGACACGCGCTTTTCCTTTATAACTCATGCAAACGCCAGGCAGGCCAGAAATACGATCCAGGCCAGCCAGGCCAGGAACGTCAGTCGCCAGAGCCAGGGGTGTTTCGGCGGCAAGTCGATCTTTACGCCACCGCGCGACGGCGCGGCGCAGGCAGGCGGCATGGATGGTGCGGTTCGTCGGGCCAAGCAGTTCTCTCCCCAGGGGAGCCAATCCGGCAGCTCCACTATCACTCCGACTCGGCATCGGTCGAGCCGCGGCGAATTTCAAAATCCCGTTCAAACGCTTCCCGAAAATCATACACGTTGTCAAAGTCCTCCCGTCGATCCGACTTGGACTTGTTCATGTAGCCGATTTCAATCAGGCTGTAGACGATCTCTCCGAAATCGCTGGTCGAGTGGATCCCCCAGCTCTTGAGCACGACGCGCGCCAGGTACCCGAACTGCTCCAGAGCGTACTGTCGAATCGCCTCGCATAACTGCTGACCCGTCAAGTGCCGTTGTTCGCGCGTCCCGCCAGCTCGCCCTTGCTCGGGCGTGATGGGCGAACCCATCTTCAGCACGCGCTGGGCATAATTGAGCGCCTCGTGCACAAACAGGTAGGCCTCGCGCTTGTAGCGCTTGTCTTGCTGGAGCAATCGCTGCAAACGGACCATTACTTCCATGGCATGTCTCACTCCTGGTTCTCTTCATCAGGACGGGACGTGTCCAAGTTGCCTTGATCTGCGTAACCCCCGCCGGGTTCGCCCCCGCCGGGTTCGCTACTGCCGGGTTCGCCCTCGCCGGGTTCACCGCGGTGCGAATTGCCGTTTTCCGTGGGCTCCGCGTTGATCTGACTGTCATCCGGTCTTGGGGCCCCGGGGTTCGGCTGAGGACGACGGGAGGCTTCGTCGCCGGGCAGGTTGCGGTCCCGCTGGCTACCCTGGCCACGGTTGGATTCCCGATCGTGATTGCGGCTCCGATCGCGGCGCGAGCCTCCGCCTCGCCCCGCCTGGGTTTCTGATTCCGACGCCTCGCCCGCCGGTTCCGAACGTCCCTGCGCGTGGGTGCGTGAATCGTCGCTGGCCGTCTCGGTCATGCGGGGCCCCGACTTCAATACGGTCAACACATCCGAGGCCGGAATCAGCATGCGGCGGTTGTCTTCCGTCTGCACCAGCAGCTGTTGCGCGAGAATCTCGTGGCCGAGCACGCGCATGCGGCCGGCATTGGTAATCACATCCGCACCGACGGTGGGCAGGTTTTTCTGCAACTCTTCGTACGTATCAAACTCATAGCGCAGGCAGCACTTGAGCCGCCCGCAGCGCCCCGAGATCTTGGTGGGGTCGAGCGTCGCTTTCTGTAATTTGGCCATTTTCATGGAAACCGGCGGCATATCGACCAGATACGTGTTGCAACAGACCGGCTTGCCGCAGTCGCCGTAATCGGCCAGCAATTTTGCCTCGTCGCGGACTCCGATCTGCCGCATTTCGATCCGCGTCTGGAAGTCCGACGCCAGCACCTTTACCAGTTCGCGGAAGTCGATGCGTTGTTCGGCCAGGTAATAGATCACCACTCGTTCGCCGCCGAACAGTCGCTCGATATCGACCAGTTGCATCTGCAGTCCCATCGAACGAACGTGCTGGTTACAGACCTCGAATTCCTTACTCTCCTGCTGGTGGATATGGTTCAATTCGTTCTGGTCCTCGTGCGTCATCTCGCGCAGAATCTGGCCGGAACTGGGATCGGCGATCTGGGCGATCGCCTGTTCGGTGGCTTCGCAGAGGATTTCGCCGACCTCGAGGCCGCGCTGGGTACGAGCAATGACTTTGGCGCCGCGACGCATGCTGTCGAAGCGAGTGGAAAACACGCCCAAGGCGCGCATCGAACCAAAGCGAACTACGTAACGAGCCATGAACGATCGGGCCTCCTTCGCCGGTCAGCTCACTTTTTCTCTTCCTTCGGCTTCTCGTCACTGGATGGATGCGGGAACAATTCGTTCTTGCTGGCGATCTCGAAGATTCTGATCGAATCCTTGTGGCTGCCCGCGGCCAGCAGTCGATTGTCGGCGGATACCGCCACCGACCAGACCGTTCCTTTGAATCCGGTGATGGCGCCGGTCTCCTTCTTTTCGGCGACGTTCCAGACTCGGACGGAGCGGTCCAGACTGGCGCTGTAGAGCGTCGCGGCATCCGGTGAAAAGGCGACCTTGGTCACCCAGTCTTTGTGCCCTTCGAGCGTCGCCTGTTCCTTGCCGGCGGCATCCCAGAGCTTGATTTTTCGGTCCGCTCCGCAACTGGCGATCAGGGCGTTGTTCTTGGCATATACGACGCACCAGACGGCATCGGCGTGCCCCTCCAATTTGGCTTTTTCCGTGCCCGCATTCCAATCGAACAACTTGGCGGTCTTGTCGGTCGACGCGGTAGCAAGCGTCGCACCGTCGGGCGAGAACGCCAGATCGTAGACCGCTGCCTCATGGCACTTGATCGATTTGATCTCCATATTGTTCTCCATCGACCAGAGCGTAACCTGGCCATCTTCTCCGGCCGAGGCAAGGACTTTGCCATCGGGACTGAAGGTCACGGCGCGGCACCAGCCCTTCCGCTTTTCGACGGTGCCCACAAGCTTGCGCTCCGCCAGGTTCCAGACGTTGATCTTGCCGTCATAGGCGCTCGATGCGAGTCGCGTGCCGTCGGCCGATATGGCCAGGCCCCAGATATTGCTGGTCTGCCCTTCCAAGGCGGCGACGAGGTTGCCGGACTTGCTATCCCAGATTTTCACGTCACCGGGGCGATACTGCAGGCTTTCTCCTCCGCCCGAGTAAAGTAGATTGCCGTCGGCCGAAAACGCCAACGACGTCACCCAGCGCTCATGCTGGACGATGGCCGGTTGCGCTTCCGCCCGATTCCCGACCAAGAGACCAAGACCCGTTAACAGCAGACAAAACCACGTTCGCTCTCGATTCATCGATGCTTCTCCCATCCGACTTGGCTGGAGCAAGATGCCCGTTGTGAGCGTTGATTATAGCATGTGGGCCGGCGCGCGCGTCCAGTAGTCGTACAGGCATGGCCGCGTCGAACCGGAAATGGCTCGTCCAGCGCGATTCGATGCGTATCGAACCGCTGCCACGCCAATGGCGTAATGGACAGGCCGGCGGACTGGTGCCGCCCTCGGCCAGGATGGGCAATCCAAGGTCGCCGGACTACGATGGCGACTGCTCGGAAATTCCCCCGCAACAGGAACCGCAAAATGGACCGCTACGTTCCCGTGGAACGGCTTGTCAACTTGATCGATCCCGAGGCCGACTTATTGTTGAATATGTCACCCGCGGAAGCCGAGGATGCCGTCGGATCGGGAGACCCGGAACGGATCCGCGCGATCGACGGTCAGTTTGCGATCGTCGCCAAACGGGGAAACAAGATCCGGATGGCTCGATCGATCGGCCGGCCGATGCGCTATTTTCTGGCCAAGCAGGCAGCGGGCCCATTGCTGGTGGTCGCCGAACGAATGGACGAATTGCAGCGGCAGCTGCAGCAGGAAGGGCTCGGCGACCAGTTTCATCCCTCGTATACGCGGATGGTACCGGCCCATCATCTGGTCGAGATCGCTCTGGTAGGTTGCCCCGATCCAAATCCAATCTATCGGAGATTTTTCACTCCCCAGCATGACGAATTGCCGAACGACATCGCACAGATCGGTAATCGCTACATCGGGGCGCTGGCGGAAGAATGCGGTCGATGGCTTGACCGGATCGATCCGCGGGCACCGATCGGCGTCCTGTTTTCCGGTGGAATCGATAGCGGTGCGGTGCTGCTGGTCCTGCACCATCTGCTGCTTGCGCGCGGTCAGTCCGCCGGGCGGCTCAAGGCATTCACACTGTCGGTCGACGGGAGCGGCACGGATGCCCGCCAGGCAAGCGAGTTTCTCGCGGCGGTGGATCTGGCATTTCTGCTGGAAACGATCGATGTCGATGCCGAGTCGGTCGATTTTCGTCGGGCGATCCACACCATCGAGGACTACAAGCCGCTCGATGTGCAATCGGCGACGATGGCCTTGGCGCTGTGCCAGGGAATTCGGGACCGCTATCCCGACTGGCAATGGTTGGTGGACGGTGACGGCGGCGACGAAAACCTGAAGGACTATCCGATCGAGGAAAACCCGGAATTGACCATCCGCAGCGTGCTCAACAACCTGATGCTCTATCAGGAGGGGTGGGGAGTCAACGCCATCAAACATTCGCTGGTCTATTCGGGCGGGCAGAGCCGCGGGCATGTTCGCAGTTATGCTCCGGCAAAGTCGCTTGGCTTTCACGGTTTCAGTCCATTTGCGTTACCGAACGTAATCGCGGTGGCGGAGGGAATCCCCTTTATTGAGTTAACGCAATGGAGCCACGAGCGGCTCTATGCGCTGAAGGGTCAGATCGTGCAACGCGGTGTTGAGGCGGTCACCGGCATCACCATGCCTGTCTTCCCCAAACGCCGTTTTCAGCATGGTGCCGTGGCAGGCCTTGAGCTGCTGCAGCAACTGCTCCCGGGGGACGAGGGCCTTTACCGGCGCGTGCTGCAGGAGAAGTTCATCAAGACCCCCGCCATCGCAACGGAAGGTCTATGAACGGCAGGTCGCCTGGCCGCGACGGGACAACGTTGCGAGAACTCGATCGCCCCTACGCATATCTGGCGGAAGACGAGCGTTCAGCCGCCGGACATGTGCAACCGGTCGCCACCATCTTTCTGACGAATCGGCGGTGCCCTTTCCCTTGCATTTTTTGCGACCTCTGGCGTAACACCACCGATCAGCCCGTCCCTCCCGGCTCCATTCCCGCACAGATTGACATCGCGCTGGCCGCGTTACCGGTCTGTCGGCAGCTGAAACTCTATAACAGCGGCAACTTCTTCGACCGGAAAGCGATTCCTCGAGCCGACCATGGCGCGATCGCCGCGCGTGCGCGGCCGTTTGAAACGCTGATCGTCGAGAACCATCCTCGCTTGTGCGGCGTCGATTGCCGCGAATTCCAGCGACGGCTCGATCCACCCTGCGAGTTCGAAATCGCCATGGGACTGGAAACGGTCCACCCGCAGGTGCTGCCGAAGCTCAACAAACAGATGTCGCTGGACGATTTTGCTCGAGCCGCCGAACGACTGCATGACTGGGGAATCCACACCCGCGCTTTCGTGCTGGTGAAACCGCCGTTCATACGTTCGGAGGATGAGGCGGTGGAGTGGGCAATTCGATCGGTCGAATGGGCTTTCAAACTGGGCGTCCGCTGCTGTTCGCTGATCCCAACGCGCGGGGGCGTGGATACGATCGACCAGCTGCAGGCACGCGGTTTGTTCTCGCCGCCGCGAATCGATACGTTGGAGCGGGTGGTAGCTCAATTGCTGCCTCGGCAGCAGGGACGCGTATTCGTCGATCTCTGGGACCTGCGGCGTTTTTCAGGTTGCGGGAACTGCCTGGATCGGCGGACGGAACGTCTGCGTCGGGTCAATCATCTACAGACTCTGCCGCCATCGATCCATTGCGATTGCCACGTCGAGGATTCCGCATGAGCCCGCGGCGCTTCGATATCGTCATTCTTGGCGCCGGCTTTGCCGGGAGCCTGATGAGCATGATCGCGAGGCGGCTGGGACATCGCGTAGCGATGATCGACAGATCGTCGCACCCGCGATTCGCGATCGGCGAATCGTCCACGCCCGTCGCCAATTTTGTCCTGCGCGATCTGGCCCTCCGCTACGACCTGCCGCGGCTGCTGCCTCTCTGCAAATTCGGTCCATGGCAGCGGCACTATCCCGAGCTGGGGTGCGGACTCAAGCGGGGTTTTACCTACTTCCAGCATCAGCCGGGACGGCCGTTCCGCGGCGACTCCTCGCATTCCAACGAGCTTTCGGTGGCCGCCAGTCGTGACAACGAACAGAGCGATACGCACTGGCTTCGCGCCGACCTGGACGCTTTTCTGGCCGACGAGGCCCAGCGGCTGGATGTCGCATATTTTGATCGAACGGAGTTGACGGAAGTCCGGCGCAGCACCCCCTGGGTGATCGAGGGCCGACGCCGCGATCAGACTTTGCAATTCCACGCCGACTTTGTGATCGATGCCACGGGAGAAGGAGCAGTGCTGCCGCGGGCACTCAAGATTCCGTCGGCCAGCGACGAACTCTTCACTCATTCGCGCGCCCTGTTTTCCCATTTCCATGGCATCCAACGCTTCGAACGGATCCTGGAGAGGTCGGGGGGAGTCCTGAGCGACCATCCGTTTCCCTGCGACGACGCCGCACAACACCAGGTACTCGACCATGCCTGGATCTGGGTATTGCGCTTTCAGCAGGACTTGACGAGCGTCGGATTCGCGATCGACATGGAACGGGATCCGGACGGGGCAAGCCAGCCCGATTCCTCGTCGAACTCGACGACACCCGAAATGGAGTGGCAACAATGGGTTGACCGATTTCCCGGAATCGCCGAACTGATACGGGGGAGCCGCCTGGCAGATGTACCGGGTCGTTATCTGCGCACCGGCCGATTGCAACGCAAGTGGCGGCAATGCGCGGGAAGTGACTTTGCCTTCCTGCCGCACACCGCTGGATTTATCGATCCGCTGCACAGCTCCGGGATCGCCCATTCGTTGTGCGGAATTGAGCGATTGGCAGCGATCCTCGACGAGCATTGGCGGCGGCCGACGCTGGAGCTGGAACTGCTCCGATACCAGTCGTCTCTCCACGCCGAAATCTCGGTCATCGATCGGCTGGTGCACGGTTGTTACCTGACGACCGGACACTTCCGGCTGTTCGCTGCCTTTGCGATGCTCTATTTCGCAGCCGCGACGACCTACGAGCGTCGCAGGATCGCCGCGGGCTTTGCGACCAACCGCTGGTTTCTGGGTGCAGAGGACCGGCAATGGTGCGGAATCCTGGCCAAGGTTCACGGCTGGCTGCTCGACTGGCGAGCGCGAGGCCGACCTGACTGGAACGAGTTCCCGGAGATGGTTGCGCGCGAGCTGGCGCCGTACAACCACGTGGGTCTGTTTGACGGGCGAGCAAAAAACATGTATCGCTATACGGCGCCGCCCGACGTGGAAACCACCGGAGTCCCGCAATGCCGTCCTGGCTCGTCTTTGCACTGATCGCGTTGCTGCCGACCGATGCACCGCGCCCGCCACTGGTCGATTTCCTGGGCGGTCCGCGCACCGTCGTCTGCCTCGGCGACAGCGTTACCGGAGTTTACTATCACACGGGTGGACTTCGCGCCTACCCGGAGATGCTGGAGATCGCGCTGCGGCAACACTATCCCCAGGCGACGTTGCGAGTCGTGAATGCCGGGATCAGCGGCCATACGACCCGCCTGGGGCTGGATCGACTCGAACGCGACGTTCTCGCCCATCGCCCCGATCTGGTCAGCGTGGCATTCGGCTTGAACGATCTGACGTCAATTCCCCTCGATGCGTTCCGCACCAATTTGGTATCGATCGTCGAACGTTGCCGCGAAATCGGGGCTCAAGTCGTACTCTGCACGCCCAATGCTGTCATCGACACCGCAGCACGGCCTGTCGGACGTCTCGAGGAATATTGCCGGATCATTCGTGACGTTTGCGCGGAGAAACAAGTCGCCTTATGCGATCAGTACGCGGCAGCGATGCGACTGCGGGCGGACGACGCCTGGGCTTGGCGGCTGACGATGAGCGACGAGATTCACCCGAACATGGACGGTCACAAGCGGATGGCCGAGGAGCTGGCATGGACCATTACCGGCCAACGTGTGAAACTGCTGGACCTGCCACCCCCGCCACTGCCGTTGCGAACCACACGGCAGAGAATTCGCAATCGCATGCCGCTGCGCGTGCTGGCAATGCCGCCTTTTCATGACTATCTGCGCGCGGCAATCCTTGATGCGTTGCCCGACGCGGGCGAAGTGCACCTGGAGTTATTCGAATGGCCCGTCGCCGGCCAGTCGCTGGCACAGATCGAGCAATACGCGCAGGAAACGGTTCGCAGACAAAAGCCCGATCTGGTGATCGTCGCCGTGCCGATTGAAGCGTACACGGTCGACGGACGACCGCTCGACCACGAACCGTTCGTGCGGTCGTACAGCTGGATCATGAACTGGGCACTCAGTTTCGGTACGCGCGAATGGGATTGCCTGATCGTGCATCCCGCGGTGGCATGCAACGTCGCCGCGGCCCCGCACCCTCACGATGATCTGGTGAGGCGCCTCGTCCGCGCCCAGGATCTTTCGCTGATCGATCGCGGCCCGAACGACGCGTCGAGCACGGAAACCCTGTTCCGCCAATGGATGCGAAACCGTTTAACGGAGTCGGTGATCCATCCGTAGAGGCCGCTCAGAAGTTGGGAGTCGGCGGACGGTAATCGTCGATGTTAATCTCTCGGAACCAGTCGATCGTCTTGATCAAACCTTCGCGCAACCCAACCTTTGGTTCCCAGGCAAGGTGCTGTTTGGCCAGCGTGATATCGGGACGACGGCGGGTGGGATCGTCTTGGGGCAGTGGATGATGGACGATGCGCGAGCGGGAGCCGGTCAATTCGACGACCAGTTCGGCAAGCTGCCTCACCGAAAACTCTCCCGGATTCCCCAGATTCACCGGGCCGATGAACTGATCCGCCCCTTCCATCATGCGAATCATGCCTTCGATCAGGTCGTCCCGATAGCAGAACGATCGCGTTTGCGAGCCGTCACCGAAGATGGTGATGTCTTGATGGCTGAGCGCCTGGCGGATGAAATTCGAGACCACGCGTCCATCGAAAGGATGCATCCGCGGACCATAGGTATTGAAGATCCGCACGATCCGGATATTGACGCGGTTCATGCGGTGATAATCCATGAACAACGTTTCGGCGGCCCGTTTGCCTTCGTCGTAGCAGGCGCGCGGCCCCAGGGGATTGACGCTCCCTCGGTACGACTCGGGCTGCGGATGAACTTCCGGATCACCATAAACTTCGCTAGTCGACGCCTGGAGCACTTTGGCGCGACATCGCTTGGCCATGCCCAAGACGTTGATCGCGCCCATGACGGACGTCTTGACCGTCTTGATCGGGTTGAATTGATAATGACCTGGCGCAGCCGGGCAAGCCAGATTGTAGATCTGATCCAATTCCAGCCAGATCGGCACGGTAACGTCGTGCCGGATCAATTCGAAATTGTTGTGGTCGAGCAGGTGCGCGACATTCGACTTCTGGCTGGTAAAAAAGTTATCCAGACAGATCACGTCGTGACCTGCGTCCACCAGGCGCTCACAGAGGTGCGAGCCCAGAAAGCCGGCACCGCCGGTAACGAGTATGCGTTTAATCTGTGCCACGTGTGCCGATTCCTCCGGGGAGCATGATCCTGGCCGATGGAGAATCCTACCTTACTCGTGGAACTTTGTGGGGCCAAGGCGGCCTGGACTCGGATGCACTTGATTCGCTAACTCCAGAGGCTGGAAGAACTTGACGTCAATTGACGTGTCCAATTGAGGCTGCCTAGAATAGGGAGCCGTCGGGCAGTGCCGATGAAGCAGGATGACGACCGTCACGGACGACGTGGTTCAAGGATGACATGGCGTCCTCAGGTGCCAAAGGGAGAGAAGTGAAATGATGCGAATCGACGCGGGCGGGACGGCTGCCTATTGCGATGGGCGGTCACGGCGCAGCTTTCTCCAACTGGGTGTCGCCGGGATGGCGGCGACAGGGCTGGGGGACATCCTGCGTGCCAAAGAGGTCTCGGCGCAGCGCGGGATGGCGCGCAAAGACACTGCTGTAATACTGCTCTGGCTGGACGGAGGCCCGGGGCATATGGACATGTACGACATGAAGCCGCTGGCGCCGGCCGAGTATCGCGGAATCTGGAGTCCGATTCCCACCGTCGTGCCCGGATTGGAGATCACCGAACTCTTCCCCTTGCAGGCCAAAATTGCCGACAAGTTCTCGATCGTCCGTTCGCTGCATCACAACAACGGCGATCATTTCACAGGCGGGCACTGGATGCTCACGGGACGGGGCGCGGGAGTGAGCGGCCTGAACAACGCGGGAAAATACCCGTTCTTCGGGTCGATCGCCACCAAAGTACTCGGTCCTCGTCAGCCAGGGATGCCCGCCAATGTCGCGATCCCGTACGCAATGAGTATCGGTCTGCGCCCCGGCTATTTCGGCGGAAATTACCTGGGCCCCCAGGATGACCCGTTTCAAACCGACGGCGACCCTAACAGCCCGAACTTCACCGTCCAGAATATCTCGCTGACCAGTGCACTCACGATCGACCGGCTCGAGAATCGCCGAGCCATGTTGACTCAGTTGGATCAAGTCCGCCGTTCGGCGGATCGTTCGAAAACGGTCGAAGCGATGAACCGGTTTGACCAGATGGCCTACGAGCTGGTGACCGGCGAGCGGGCCCGCAAAGCGTTCGACCTCGGCAGCGAATCTCCGAACCTGCGGGATCGTTACGGTCGCCATACCTGGGGTCAGAGCACGTTGCTGGCGCGACGGCTCGTCGAGGCCGGCGCGACGTTCGTGACCTGCCATTTCGGAGGCTGGGACCACCACTGGGACTTGAAGGCCGGCATGGAGAATTACCTGCCAGTCGTTGATCGAGCCGTAAGCGCACTGTTCTCCGATCTCGCGGAACGCGGGCTGAGCGACAAAGTTCTGGTGGTGCTCTGTGGCGAGTTCAGTCGAACGCCACGCATGAATGACGGCGGCAACGGCGGAGCGCCGATGAGCATGGGCACACCGGGACGGGATCATTGGGGAAACGCGATGTTCTGCCTGATGGGTGGTGGCGGCGTCAAAGGCGGACAAATCGTCGGTTCGACAAATCGGCTGGGGGAAGTTCCCCAGGACCGCCCGCTGCGCCCAGGCGATATCCACCATACGATTTATCACGTGCTCGGTGTCGACCCAACACTTCATTTCCTTGACCATTCCGGTCGCCCAGTTCCGGCCATCGATCATGGCGAGGTCATTCGCGAATTGATCTAATGGCCGCACTCGTTCGGAACGTCAAGGAGCCGTAGATGACGCATGCCTGGCACGACGTTACTCCTGGGGTCAAACTCCCACAGGAATTCACCGTGGTCGTGGAAATCCCGACCGGGTCCAGTGTCAAGTACGAATTGGACAAGCATACCGGACTGCTGCGGCTCGACCGGATCCTGTTCTCCGCCGTCTACTATCCAGCCAACTACGGATTCATCCCCCAGACGTTGGCCGAGGACAATGATCCGCTGGACGTTCTCGTCCTTTGCCAGGAACCTCTGGCCCCGTTGACGCTGGTCGATGCGCGCGTTATCGGCCTGATGACGATGGTGGATAGCGGCAAGCTGGACCACAAGGTGCTGGCCGTGGCGATTGATGACCCCGAATACGATGCGTTTCGGGAAGCCGACGAACTGCCGCCGCACCGTCTGCAAATGCTGCGGCGTTTTTTCCAGGATTACAAGACTCTGGAAGGCAAAACGGTCGAAGTCGAACAGTTTCAAAGTGCGTCGACCGCCTGGCCAGTGATCGAAAGTGCCCTGCAGCGATATTCGGCGGAACGCCGCCGCGGGTTTCTGGGACGACATTAACCCGCATTGCATTCAAGCTCACTTTTCGAGACACTATCCGCCGAACCGATTGATCGTCGCGCACTATTCGCTGGAGAACGACTGGCATGTTCCTGATGGCTCACCTCACCGGTTACGAAACGACCGTCCTCGTCGCAACGTTCGTATTCGGCGTCCTGATCGGCGTTTTCGGGACGATTGCAAGCCGCTGGATTCAGCTGAACCGCCCACGCTAACGGAACTTCGAATCAAGCCGGTTCTTCGATCAGGACGATGACTTTGTAGGCTGTCGCCGTCCTGTCTGTCGATTGTGCGGTTTGGGAAAGCCGGGCAAGTCAGCGAAGATCGCACGGTCTGGCTGGCCAGGCTTGGCGTGCACGGGAGGCGGCACCTCGCTCTTGTCACGGGTCCAAATTGGGTGCCATCCATGTACGAGTCGTTTTTCCGGTTGGTCCGCCGTCCGTTCCTGTCCACCCCGAATCGTGAACGGTATTTTCCCAACGCAAATTCCGAACATGTGCGACTAACGCTGATACGCTGCGCCGAACTGGCGCAGGGACCGGCGTTGTTGCTGGGAGGAGCCGGGACCGGAAAATCGCTGGTCTGCGAGCTGATCGCCGACCACTTCCGAAACCTCCCCGATCGGTTCCGAGTGGTAATGCTGGGGACCGTCCGCGCGACCAATCGGCGAGAATTGCTGCAAACGATCTTGTTCGAGCTCGGATTGCCGTACCGCGACATGGCCGAAGGCGAGCTGCAACTGTCGTTGCTCGCACACCTGCAGGCGGTTTCGACAAATCTGGTGTTGATTGTGGACGAAGCCCATCTGCTATCGCTGCGACTGCTTGAGGAGCTTCGGATTCTCTCCAATCTTGCCGACCAGGGGGACGCCCGCGTGCGACTGGTTCTGAGCGGCGGGATCGCTTTGGACGAGAAGCTGTCCCAGCCGCGACTGGCATCGTTCCAGCAGCGGATTGCCGCACGATGTTGCCTGCAGCCGCTGAATCGCGACGAAATTGACGACTACCTGCGTCAGCAAATGCGGGCGGCGGGAGCCAGCGCCGAGGCGATATTCTCGGAATCGGCCTGCGACACCATCGCCCGAACGTCCGACGGAATTCCCCGCCGTATCAACCAGATCTGTGATTATGCCATGCTGCTGGCCTCGCTCGCCGGCCGAGCACAGATCGATGCCCATGCGATCGAGGAAGCCTGGGCCGACCTGCAGCAGCTTCCCGGCCCGTGGCAGGCTGTGAATCAGGTCACCGAAGACGCTCAGACGGTAATCGAATTCGGAGCGTTGGACGTGATCGAATCGGTTGCGGTCGAGTCGCCGGAATCTCGATCGCACGCTTTGGCCGAACAGCTCGAACAGAATCTTGCCGACGCGATTCGCAACGAATTCGGCGAGCAACAGGCCTTAACCGCGGCGCAAGATGTCGACACAGGCGCCACGGCGACGGCAACACCGCTCAAGCAGGCTGAGCTGGTCACAGTGTCGGTGCCCGAGGACAAATTTGCACTGGCGCCCGAGGCAGCTTCGGCAGCGATCGTCGAGCAACCCGCGCAACCGGCGCTGCCGCTCGACTTGACCGGCGGCGAATCATACCGGTTGGCCACCGAATCGGCGTGGGGTTGGGAAATCGACGCGGACGACTTTGTGACTCGAAGCGTTTGTGAAACGGATCTGGCGTCCGAGTCGTCGATCGGCGATGGCACAACAACACCAGGGTTCGACGGCTCCGCGATGGCCGCGTCCGGCGAATCAACGCCGGCCTCGATCGACGCTGCCTCCGATAGCCTGACGACCGTACATTTTCCCGACCTGACTGACACCAACCTGCTTTTCGGAGACGGGTTCCACGAAGAAGAAGTGATCCTCGATCATTTCGCGGCGTTCGGTCCGGAAGCGCTCCAGGATCGACCGCGAGTGAGTTTTCCTGAAGGACGAGAATGGGCGGCAGCGCTGGCTGCCGCGGCAGCGGCGGCAGCGGCGGGCCCTCCGGGCATCGAACCATCTTCTGCGGCGAATGCGCCGGCGACGCGAATTGCGTCCGGGGATAGTGCGAGCACGGCGGATCACGAAATCGCCGGCGTGGATTTGCCGGCAGCCGAACCGAATGCACTTTTTGTCGAACGGCGTGTCTTCGATCCGGCGACCGACCCCGTGTTTCCTGAACCGGTCACCGAAGTGCCTTGGGCGCCGGACGCAGCCCTTCCGCGTGCCGGGGCATGGCCCGGTTCCGATGTCGAAGTTGGCGACGCGGAGTCGGCATTGCTGGGAGTGTCGGCGGAAGTCGATCCTGATCTGCAGGAACTGACAAACTCCGTCATCGATGTGGCATCGGTGGTCGAAGAAGCGATCTGGCCGGTCGAACCGGTGGGCCCCGGCCCGGCAGCGAGTCGCCCCGCACCGATCAGCGACGACGATCGTGATTTGCTGATTATCCACGAGGATGGTCCGGCGGCGGGGGAAATGCAGAGCCGAGCGCGAGGCCGAGCGCGGCGTCAGGAGTACCGCCAGCTTTTTGCTCGGCTGCGACGCCGAATTCAGCAGTAGGAACCGGGTAATTCACCCGGCATCGTCACCGACTGGCCCCTTCACGCCAGCGACCTGCATGGCAATCTGGCCATTTTTGCCGGTTCATTGTTGTCGGCCGATCGCTCGGCTAGACTGAAACATGTGCTGGACTGGATCGTCAATGCGATCGGCCCGGCGGAACGGTACAGGTTTCTCCTAACGTGATGTCGCCGTGACGCGGTGGGGCGTTCGCCTTCGTCAGAATCGAACGAGTTCGCCATGGTTGGAAATCGCCGCATTCGGATTGTTGTCGGCCTGTTTGCGGCAGCGGCAATTCTGTCGGCTCGCTGCGTCTCCGCGCAGCCGGATACGGTCAATGGCGCTCGGCGAGACGCGGCGGCCGATCCACCGTCACGGCAGAGTCCTCCTGTGCACGAGACGGCGGCATCGCCGGTCGTCGCCGCCGACCTGCCCCTCTTTTCCCGCGACGGCCGATACTGTGTCGGGATCGGCGGATCGTCTCAGAACATCGTGCGCGTCTGGGATGTGGAGTCGAGCCGGATCGCGACCAGGATTCGGATTCCCAACGGCGGTGTCTATCGAGCGTTGTTTTCTCCGGACGGTCGCTGGATTGCGACCAGTGGTTTCCAAGGCCTGCATCTGTTTGACCGCGAGACAGGCAATGAAATACGCAAGTTCACACAGGCCGATCAATTTATTGCCGACGTCGCCTTCGCCACGGACAACAAGACCCTGTTAGCGCTCGACACGCAGCGGGTGCGGCAGTTCGACGTCGAGTCGGGTACGCTGCGCCGCTCAATACCAATTCTGGAAGGACTCGACGAAATCGGTTCGATGCCGTCGATGAGTCTCAGCTCCTGCGGAAACTACGTCGCGATTTCCAGCGGCGACTTCACGACTATTTATCGCTTGTCGGATGGCCATGTAGTCCGTCAGATCATCCAACCGAATGCGCAGTTCCAGACGCGCGCCAGCGTCCTTTCGGGCAATGGCGCACTGTTCGGGACGATCGCTAATGACAACACCGTCACGGTCCTGGAATCGCAGTCCGGCGCAATGCTTTTCCAGGTGGCAGACGAAACGGTCGCGCTCAGCGACCTGGTTTTTTCTCCGGACTCCCGCCTGATTGCCGGTCCCGCCGGCGATTCGATCATTGTCTGGGATGCGCTGACCGGGACCGAAATCGTCCATTTTGGCCTGGCCAACGAGCGGGGAGACGACTTCCTCGCCGAATCGGTCGCGTTTTCCGACGACTGTCGATATTTGTTGGCCGCCATCCATGACCCGGAGCGAAGTCTACCCTGGCGTCGGATCTGGGATTTGTCGCCCTATCGCCCTCCTTCCGTGGCACAGCAGATCGAACCGTTGTCGGAGCAGCAGATCGAACTTCGCTGGCGCCAGCTGGGCGATCGGGATGCCGCGAAAGCCTACAAATCGATCCGTAAATGGCTCGATGCGCCGCCCGGCACGGTGGAATTTCTGAGCCAGAAACTGCGAGAACCGTTGCCGCGGATGCCGGTGAAGGACCAGGACCTGGCGGAACTGCTCAAGCTGCTCGATGATCCGTCGTTTGATGCCCGCGAGCGGGCTTCGAACTGGCTGCGACGTGCCGGCGTAGCCGGCCAACGGACGTTGGAGCAAGCGCTGGGACGCCCGTTAAGCGTCGAATCGAGGCTGCGCGTTCAGCGATTGTTGGATGAGATCCTGGACAGCCAGCGCGTGGACGAGTTTCGCCGTGCACGAGCCGTACTGATTCTGGAGTGGATCGGAACGGACGCAGCGCGCGCGAGCCTCGAGGCCGCGGCAACTCAGAACGACGATCGGATGCTTCGCCGCGACGCATCGGCCGCCGTAGTTCGACTTGAAACGGCGGCATCCCGCCGCGCGATCTGCTACCCATTGCCGTCCGATTCCACGAAACTCCGGAGTGCAGCAGAAGCGATTCCGACTGCGCCCGGAAAATCCCCGGATCACCGAAGCGACGATGCACCACGACTTGATCCCCCATGAACGGATTCGGCCGCGACGCGCGATCGTCGGAATGTCGGCGGTCCTGCTGCCGCTGAACCACGCGAAGTCGATCGACTGGACCGCCTTCGACCGGCACTTGAATCGCACCGTTTCCGCCGGATTGATCCCCGCGGTGAATATGGATACGGGATTCGTCGCGCTGCTCGATGACGCGACACGCGGTGAGGTTCTTCGTCGCACGCAAAGTCTGCTCGACGGCCGTCCATTTCTCGGTGGAGCCTATGTCGACGATCAGCTCGGAGCCAACCTGGACCTCGACCGCTACCGGTCAAGCATCGAAAGGATCATCAGCGCTCGAGGCACACCGATTATCTTCCCCTCCTTCGGACTCGCAGGCCTCCTGCCGCATCAGGTCGTCGAGTTCTTCCAGCGGCTGGCACGCGAGTTCCCAAGATTCTATGCATTTGAACTGGGCGAGATGTTCCATCCGAGCGGCCGCATCTGGGACCTGGAAACATTCTCCGAGATCGTCAAGATCCCGCAGTGCGCGGGGCTCAAACATTCCTCCCTCGACCGCGCTCTGGAATGGCAGCGACTTCGAATCCGCGACCGTATTCGGCCGGAATTCCAGCTGCTCACCGGTAACGACCTGGCAATCGACATGGTCATCTACGGTTCCGATTACCTGCTCGGCCTGTCGACATTCGCTCCGGACCTGTTCGCGCTCCGCGACCGGATGTGGGAACAGGGCAATCCCGCTTTCTATGCGCTGAATGACTGGCTGCAATATCTGGGGATGTTCGCCTTTCGCGCCCCGGTACCGGCCTATCGCCATTCCGCGGCCCAGTTCCTGAAACTCCGCGGAATGCTCGATGGTGATCTCACCTACCCGGGCAGTCCCGAACGTCCCGAATCGGATCGGGAAATTCTGTCCGGAATCCTCGCGGGACTGGCACCGTATCTGGAATCGTCGGAACTTACCGATCGGCACTTCCGTACGACGGACTTCTAGTCCGTCGATTCGCTTTACGGACGGACTAGAAGTCCGTCCTAAAGTTAAATTCCATTCTGCCGCCTGCGTTACTGTCGCAGTCCGCCTGCCAGTCCACCAATTTGATGATGGACTTCCGCCGTGGCACGGACGATCAAGCAGTGCCAGGTATCCCAATAGATAATCGTACCGGGGCCACCGTTGACGTCCCAGAATTCCGGGCGAATCGTGCGTTGAATCAGTGAAATCAATCCTGGACCGTCATCGGACACAACTCCGCCGCCACCGGCGCCGAGGGCAGCAGCGCCGTCGGCCCTGCCGAAACTCCCCTGACGATCTTTTCGGCTGGAATCTTCGTAGGCCAGCGGGCGCTGCTGCTGCAGCAAGCTGACCGGGCCGCCAAGCGAGGAACTTACGAGGAGAATCTGGTCGCCCATCGCCTCCCCCATGGCGTCGCTTACCGCGTCGCTCGCCGCATCGATCGCCGCATCGCCAGGCGCGTTCGCCGATCTCGGCCGTGCGGCCTTACGCAGCTGGTTATTGCGGGCCTGTCGCGTCAGTTCCGTTTTGAAATCGATCAGCACGGACGCCACACGGCCCCGCAAGTGATGCAACGTTTCGCTTTCCTGGAATCGTGCGTCCCCGACAATTTCGCCGTGGATGTCGACCAGATCGAAGATCGCAGCTTTTTTCTGGTTCATCGATCGGGCCAGACGGGCCTGCTTGATTGCCGCGTTGACCTGGAGTTCGAAATCCCGCAGGCTTTTGGCCGGCGGTGACGGCTCCGGTTCCGACATTGGCGGTTCGAAGTTCAATACCAGGCAGCATGCCAGCAAGAGTTGGCCAAGGGAGGGAATCATGAAGGGTCCTTTGCTCGGGTGCGCTCCGCGATACTCCGGCATATCCTACCGTTCCGCTCCAGCAGACTCAACGAATTTGCGTATTCGAGGCGTTGAGCGTGCGACGACGCACGGGCTGGTGACAGGCGGGCCAGCAGGCGAAACGGATTCCGACCGACCGCGACAGGCCGCCTGAATCCCCCAGATTAACATCGCTCGCAGCAACGACCGGTCGAAATCTAAGCATTTGCGGGGCCACTCACCGATATCAGTGATGCGGCACGCGGTTTCCCGCGAGCCATGGAGAGCCCGCCAGCTGGGCGGCCTGGAGTAGCAAAGCCCGGCTGGACGCAACATCGTGCGATCGAGGGAAAGTGGCATTCGAATGGAAGCGAAGACGACCAATCTCCCGAAGCTGTCCGTGGCGCAGCTACGAGCCCAGGTCAGCGACCTGTTTCGCCCCAAGCCTTGGATCTACTGGTCCGATTTACTGCTGACGATCACCGTCGGTTATTCGGCCGCGACGTTATACCTGACGGCCAGTTTTCTCTCCTTGCGTCAACTTTCGTTCTTTTGCCTCGCCGTGGCGGCACTCTACCGGGTCGCGATCTTCATGCACGAGATCGTCCATTTTCGCCGAGGCGAGATGACTGCCTTCAAAGTGGGATGGAATCTGCTGGCCGGAATACCGATGCTGACTCCGTCATATCTGTACGAAGTACACATCGAGCACCATAACACGCAAACCTATGGCACGAACCAGGACGCCGAGTACCTGCCGTTGGGGCATGGCCCCTGGTATCGCGTCGCGGCGTTTTTTCTGCAGCCGCTGGTGTTGCCGATCTATTTCGCGCTGCGATTCCTGCTGGTGGTACCGGTGTCGTTTCTTCATCCGGCAATCCGACTTTGGGTTCTGGAACGGATGTCTTCCAACACCATCAATTTTCGGCATCGACGCGCAATTCGCCCTGACGACCGCCGCGCGGTGTGGGCATGGATCGATCTCGCATGCAGCCTGCGGATCTGGGGGATGGTCTTCTTTGCGGCGGGAATACCCTGGTTGGCATCCCATTCGCGGTTCTGGCGGGAACGGTTTCCCGATGCGAGTTGGGACCAGGCCTGGCGTCCGCTGCAGCTTTATGCCATTGCCGTGGGAATTCTAATGCTGAACCACATTCGAACGCTGGTAGCCCATCGTTACCAGAGTCTTGGAGCGCCTCTGAGCCATCAGGACCAGTTGTTCGATTCGGTCGATATCGTCGGGGATTCGGTGGGGACGGAAATTCTCTGTCCGCTGGGACTGCGATTCCATGCGCTGCATCACCTGTTTCCGGCGCTGCCGTATCACAATATGGGGATCGCGCACCGCCGGATCATGGCGAGCCTGCCGGCGGATTCACCGTACCGCCAGGTGGTCTATCCTACAATGGCGGCAGCACTGTTAGCATTCGCCCGCAGCATGCGAGCACTGGCGGGGCGGACGCCGCACGGTGCGGAGTTATGGGCACGGGGACCGGCGGCAGGCCAGACCGGCACCGCCGGCAGCCCGAGGGGAACACCGCCCGGGCGCGACAACGATCCCCGGCGTACGGCCGCCTGAAAATCAGTCCTGTTTGGCAGGGTTCAACAATTTGTTGACGCTGTCGACCAGCCGATCCATCGCAAACGGCTTGCGCAGGTAATCATCTACCCCCAGCATCTCGGCGTAGGCCTTGTGGCGGCTGCCTTCGTTGGCGGTGATCATGATGATCCGCATCGGCACAGGCCGAGAACGTCGCAGTTTCTCCAACACCAGAAATCCGCTCCGCTTGGGCATCATCATGTCCAGGATCATCAAATCGGGGTCTTCGCGTTCGGCCATCGCCAGCCCCTGATTGCCGTCGCGCGCGATCAGGACCTGAAAGCCTTTCGATTCCAGCGCAAACTTGATCGCTTCCACGATTTCCGCGTCGTCATCCACCAGCAGGATCCGTTTTTCGGTCGCGGCGACGGGCGCTGGAGAGGCAGCCTTTTCTTTCGACATGCGAACAATTCCTTATCGGTACGGCGTCGATTCGAGACTATACAAGTACCGGAGAAAGCACGCCATTGCAACCAAACTAGCGACGAATCAATGCCGGCCGGCCGATCCACGGTTGACGGCGAATGGGCGAAGTCGACAATGGAAACAACCAAGCAGCGGAGCGTGAGTCGATGTTGACAGCCGAATTTACGCCGGAACAACTGGCAAGTTTTGATCGCGACGGGTATTTCCTGGCCTGCGGGCTTTTCCGACGATCGGAAATCGACAAGCTGCTCGCATTTGCACAGTCGGACCCTTCGTTCCAACAGTCGGTATACGGGCGGAGGGATGCCGATGGTCGAACGACGCGACTTGCACTTTGGAACGAAGCAGGGGATTCGCTTTACAGCATGTTCTCGCGTTCCCCGCGGATCATCGGTCGCATGACGCAGATCCTTGGTGGCGAGGCCTACCATTATCACACCAAGATGATGCTCAAAGAACCGCGAGTCGGTGGCGCCTGGGAATGGCACCAGGACTACGGTTACTGGTACCACAACGGCTGTCTGGCTCCGCTGCTGGCCAGTTGTCTGATCGCAGTATCACCTTCGACGCGTGCCAACGGCTGCCTGCAGGTCCTGCGCGGATCGCACCAGTTGGGGCGCATCGATCACGGCAAGACCGGCGAGCAGACCGGCGCGGACATGGAGCGAGTGGAGGTGGCCCTCCGTCGCCATGAACTGGTGTACGTCGAGGCATCCCCGGGTGACGCGCTGTTTTTTCACTGTAATCTTTTGCACCGCAGCGACGCAAATAGCTCGGACGACCCTCGCTGGTCACTGATCTGCTGCTACAATGCGGCCCGTAATGACCCGTACAAAGAGTCTCGCCACCCGAGATATTCGCGACTGGAGCCGGTCTCCGATCAGGCGATCGAAGACTGGTCGCACCCGTCGCCGGCCTGACCCTGTCAATGAATCCGCCGGCCCCGCACCCACGGGGCCCGACGCCACCGCAGACTTCCGTTCCTGCCGAAACCAGCTTGAATCGATCGAGGCAATATGAGTTCGACGCGTCCCCATGCTCCGACTCCCGTTGAAGTCTCCACGCGTCCCAAAGAGGGCTGGCATTGCCAGCACCTTTATTACCGGTTTCGCCGGGATGTTCTGGCCGCGATGGGCGCGCCCGCGGTCTTGCGCGGCGCCCAGCAGCTGGCCGCGATCCTCGACCCCGCCGGGGCGGACGCGCCCGCCCGTTTGCAAACCAGCGTCGTCAGCGGGCATAAGGCCGATTTTTCATTGATGATCATGGATCCGGATCCGCTGCGGATCGGCGCGATCCACCAGCGCCTGCTGGCCGGCCTGCTGGGCCAGGCACTTGAACCCGTCTATTCGTTCGTCTCGATTTCCGAAATCTCCGAATACGTTCCCAGCGTCGAACAGTACGCGCAGCGTCTGGTCGCCGAAGGAGAGCAACTCGATTCGCCGGCCTACAACGCCAAAGTCAAAGCGTATCGGGATCGGGAACCGTTCATGCGCAAACAGCGGCTGACGCCCGATTTCCCGCCCTGGCCCGTTACCTGCTTCTACCCGATGAACAAGAAACGCAAAGTCGGCGAGAATTGGTTCCTGGTTCCCTTCTCCGAACGAAACCGCTTGATGGCCGAACATGCCCGCAGCGGCATGGAATTCGCCGGCCGCGTTTCGCAACTGATTACCGTGGGCGTTGGTCTGGACGACTGGGAATGGGGAGTCACACTCTGGGCGGCCAACCCTCAATTCCTGACGGAAATCGTCTATCGAATGCGATTTGACGAGGCGAGTGCACGGTACGGCGAATTCGGTCCGTTCTATACAAGCTATGTCGTAACGCCGGGCAAAATGCTACAGCATTGCCGGCTCACTCTCCACGAGTTCGCTTGAGAAGTCCACAGAAGAGTTGCGCAATGTTCCAGGCGTCATCCACGCCACGGTGCAAGGTACCCTCCAACGGGATTCCCATTTTTTCGCAGGCTTCCGGTATTCCCAATTCCTTGGGCAGACCAAACACGACCGAAAACAGGTTCTTGATGTTGAGGTGCGTCGGACCGAACGGGTATTCAAGTCCATAATCGCGACAATTCCGTTGGAATTGATTGCGGTCGTAATCGCCCCAACTGGCAAAGAGCCTTTCCCGCGACCGATAGTCGTGCTGCAAGATGCTCAGTGCATCACTCAACGGCATCCCGCCAGCAACCTGGCTGGGCGTCAAGGTCGTCAGACGGGTACAGAATGCGCCGACGTCGGACCGCGCCGGACGCACCAGAATCGACCGTTTATCACCTCGCTGCAGCGAACGTACGTTCACGGTGCAGAGCCCGATCTCGATAATCTCACTGATCTGGCCCTGCGGCACTTGTCCGTCCCAGCAGGTCGACTCGACATCCACGATCAGGACATAATCGAGTTGTCGGGCCATGGCAGGACTTTCACGCACGGAACTGGTTCAAGGAGATCTGGGGGGCGCGACGGCCTTGGCCGCCGGCGGTTGCTTCGAATCGGCTTTCTTTGCATCCTTGCTTTCATCTTTGCCCGCCTGCTTCGGCGCGACCCGCGGGAGAAATATCAACCGAACACGCGTGCCTTTGGCCGGCAGATTTTCGGTAAGTGCCTCGAACATCAACTCGGAGTTCGCCTGGGAACTCTGAATCGGCAAGTCCAGCGTCGCGGTGCTGAAATTCGAGACGCAGACCAGATCACCGGAATTGGCCATGTAGAACCGTTCGCCCGTATCTTCGTCGACATGAAATCCGCTGCCCGCAAAGACCCAATCGAATTCCAGTGGCTTTTTCGTCTTTACGTTTCTCACCCATTCCTGGGCGCGAACCTGTTTGCGCTTGCCACCCCCATCCATCCAGACGACCACCAGGTCGACCACCGTACCGGAAGCCGGCTTGTAGTCCGGAGCGTATTTCACCGGCGAGCCGGTTTCGGCTTCGATGGCGAGCAGCCCGGCGTGGATCGTCAAGGCGTCGGTCTGCAGCGACAAAACCGCTTCATGCTCTTTCGTGCCCTTCGGACACGCGAAAAGCTCCAACAACCCCTGCGTGAGACAGACGACTCCGTCCGCCACCATCACCTTGCGTTTGGTATCGATCCAGACCTGATGGACCCCCAACTGCGTAAAGCCAGCGTTTTTCCTGGCGGGATCAAGGTCGGCGAACAGCTTTTCGTCGACGCTGCGCTGGGCTGGTGCCGACGACTTCTCGCCCGACGCCTTTCCTGCAGGTACTTGCCCAAGCCGGCGTTCTTCATCACCCGCATTCGCGGTGGTACCGCCGCCGGGAATATGGAAGAACAGCAGGCCAACGAGAAGTTGGAGAACGAACGGCCAGCAACGAACCATGGCGAAACCCTCGCAGGTGACTTGCATGCAAACCGCACATAGGATACCAAACAACACCAACAGATGGCAAATCGGCTCTGTCGTGTTCGCGTGCTGATTCCGTGGAGACAGAGTGGCCTTCCCACCGCAAGAGGACGCCTCGACGTATGACACCTGATGGATCGACCATCGCACCCAAATCCACGGACCTGGCGCATTCGCGGAGTCGAACAAAGGCGATCAAGCCGACGGCATCCGCCAACCTCTCGGGCCGTCGCCCCCCATCGACGCGCCGAACCAACTCCTCGCGTCGAACACCCACCGGGGCGCGGTCCGAATTGCGCGGCCGGACCGATTTCCACCGGGTGTTCCCCGCGCGATCTCGGCCTCTGACTTGGGGGCTTGCCGGCCGATTTGCCGAACTGCTCGATCGGCTGACCGCCGTCAATGGCGGACGATTCGTGGCGAACGTGGACGATTTCGAAGCATGGCTGTTGGCTCTTGCAAAACGACTGACCGACACTGCCATTGGATTGGAGTGTCTGGCCTGGGCCCACTGGGTCGACGCGGCGAAGGCATCCACGTCGGGGCTGGCACGGGAATTCGCACAATTGATCGACGACTATGGCGCGCCCGAACACGAGGGCTCGCCGCTGGCCGACGACCTGCTCAACCGACAATGGATCCAAGTCGAATTGCCGCTGACTCTCGCGGCGATTTCGCCGTCGCTGGTCGGCACGCGCCACCTGGCCGCCGCGCGGCGGAAGCTGGCGGAATGCCTCGAGTTGACCATCGACGACGGCGGCTGGCGCAGCGTTCAGTTTTGGCAGCTTGCGCCACTGTTGCTCGCATCCTGGACGCGATGTTCGATGCTTGCCCGAGCCTTGCGGTTTTCACTTCCCGAATTGTCGCCCTCGACCCGGCTTGCCCGCGCCACCCAGCATTGGCGCCTGGCGCTTCGTCCGGACGGTACTCCGGCCTTTGATCCGGCGTCGGCAGTAATCAACGGTACCGAAGGAACCTCGAATCGAAATTCGGCCCCGTCGATCTTGCGAACTTCGCAACGGTATCTTGAACAGTCCCTGGTGAAGTCGTTTCCCTGGCCGAACGCGACAACGACCAAGCCAAAGCGCACCGTCGCCGCTCGCAACGGCAACCGGCGCGCTACGGCAAAACGGAAGGAACGCAGCGAAACGCCGGTCATCGGTTACTATGCGGAGGCGGGCCAATACGGCCATCTGCAGGACCGCCGCGGCCCCCAGGCGATCCGCATCGACGTCCATCATGCGGGACAGCGGTTGAATCTGGAATTGTCCGCGGGACGTAACCTGTTGATCTCCGGATGCTGGGAACAGGAACTGCGCATCGACGGAAAACTGCAATTGGCCGAATCGGAATGGGAACATGTCTGCTGGCATGCCGACGGTGAGACCGACTATCTGGAACTCGAAATGAGGTTCGAATCTTGTCGGTTACAGCGGCAGATCGTGCTGGCACGGCGGCACCAAATGGTGTTGCTGGCAGACTCGCTTACGGCCGACAGCATGGAGAGAATCGATTACAAAACAGGGCTGCCGCTGTCGCCATTGACACGATTCGTGCCGGAGCCGGAGACGCGTGACGGCCGGTTAGTGCATGCCGGAGCCAGGATCCCGCTTCTGCCATTGTCGCTGCCAGAGTGGCGCGTCGACCCGCGTTCAGGGCAGCTCACCGAAGTCGAACGGCAGTTGATTCTGGAACAGGCCGTGGCCGGGCCCGCAGCTTTTTTTCCGTTGATTCTTGATCTGTCGCCACGCCGCGCGCGCAGCCAGCGCACCTGGCGGCGGCTGACCGTCGCCGAGAACCTGCGGCCGGTGCCCGCATCCGAAGCCGCCGCATTTCGCGCTGAATCGGCCGACGACCACTGGCTGATCTATCGCGAACTTGGCCAACGCGGCAATCGCACCTTTTTTGGAAAAAACGTCTGTTGCGATTTTTACCTCGGCCGATTCCTGCCGGCCAGACGCGACTACCAGACGCTCGTGGAAATCGAATAGCTCAATCGGCTGCAGGGCAGGAGCGCGCGGCGGCATGGAACGGCAGCGGCGGGAGAGAATCGCCTCGAATCTGGCGACCGTCCAGCAGCGGATCGCAACGGCCGCCCTCCAAGCCGGCCGACACCCCGACTCCGTGCGGCTGATCGCAGTGACCAAGTATGTCGGCATCGAAGAGATCGCCGCCCTCTACGACTGCGGTTGCGTTGACCTGGGAGAAAGTCGCCCGCAGTCGCTATGGGAAAAGACCGAACAACTTCGCGCGCTGCGGCCCAAAGCCGATTTGCACGAACCACGCTGGCACCTGATCGGCCACCTGCAACGGAACAAAGTGCTACGTACCCTGCCTCTGACCCATCTGATTCATTCGGCCGACAGCCTGCGACTCGTCAGCGAAATCGAATCAGCCGCTGGCCGGATCGGCCGCACTATCGACCTGTTGCTGGAGGTTAATGTCTCGCAGGATGCCGCCAAGCATGGGTTCGCACCGCACGAACTGCGGGAAGTTCCCAACGAGCTTCGCCTGGCAAAAAACCTGCGTGTCCGCGGATTCATGGCGATGTCGGGACTGCACAGCGACGAAGCTCAGATCCGCGCCGAATTCGCTCGCCTGCGCGAACTACGCGATCATTGGCAGCGCAGCGGGTACGTCGATGCCGCGGAATTGTCGATGGGGATGAGCGGCGATTTCGAGTTGGCAATCGCCGAAGGCGCCACCATGGTCCGCATCGGCTCCGCGCTGTTCGATGGAATCGACGCTTGAGAACCGGGAACGGGGAACAGGGAACAGGGAACGGGGAACGGGTCGCTCGGCAAGAGCTCGTTCGCGGTCTGCTGCAACTCGGGACACGGATTTGCCGATGCCCACGCTCGCCGATGCCCACGCTCGCCGATGCCCACGCTCGCCGATGCCCACGCTCGCCGATGATCGGGGAGCGGTGGTTGCGGAAGGTTGCACGCATCGTTTGTACTTTCCGCCTGGCCACCGTGTCGGCACGCCGTTCCCCGTTCCCCGTTCCCCGTTCCCCGGTTCCCCGTTTGTCTGCCAGAAAGACGCCTGGGCCCCCCTTCCCTGGCAGTCAACGAGTTGAATAATAGGCTTTTTCGTCGAGGCCGGTCGGCGCTCGCGCGGCGCGTTCATTTCTAAGCCATGTTACTGATAACGGTATCCGGGTAGTGACCGGACCACGTCGGGCTCGGTGTGCATGCCGACTAAGTACATGGCCGAGTTGATTTTACGAACGGAAAAAGAACAGGAATTCGTGTCGAATGAACTGGGAACGGTTGGTATTGGGTATGGGGTCCTGGCTGGTTCTGGCCGGGTTGTTACAGGCGGCCCCGCCGTCGACCAGGCTGACAGAGGGAATTCGAGATAAGACTCCGACACTGTTGGCATTAACCGGCGCTCGAGTCGTTGTGGCTCCTGGACGGGTGCTGGAGCAAGCGACGATTGTCGTTCGGGACGGCGTGATTGTAGCGGTCGGCGGGGCCGTAACGGCGCCGGCCGACGCCCGCATTTGGGACATGACGGGCAAAACGATCTACCCCGGATTTCTGGACGCGTATTCCGGCGAGACGGTTGACGTGGCTGCGGCGCGTCCTGGCGCGGCCCATTCAAACACTCTTGTCGTGCCGCAACTGGACATGGCGCGCGAGATTCGCGTCGATCCGGAGCGGAACCAGAAACTGCGAGCGCAGGGGATCGTTGCGCGTCTGGCAGTGCCGACGGGGGCCGTATTCAGGGGGCAGAGTTGCCTGCTGGACACATCCGACGAACCGCTTGCCGAGAGCCTTTTGCGCGGGCAGGTGGCACAGCACATGCAGCTGACCATTTCGAGGTCGCCCCGCCGCGACAGTTACCCCAATTCGCCGATGGGGGTGATGGCCCTCGTTCGGCAGACACTGCTCGATGCGCAATGGTATCGGGCGGTTTGGAGTGCCGCGCAGGGCGATTCGCAGTTGCCGCGCCCCGAGCGTAACGACGCTTTGGAGACGCTGGAACTGGCGCGACGCAATGGCCAGTTATTCATCCTCGACGCACACAACGACCTGTATTTTATTCGCGCCGATCGCGTCGCCCGCGAATTCGGGTTGCGGGCCGCGATTTTCGGCTCCGGGCGAGAGTACCGCCGCCTGGATGACGTCGTCCGCTCCGGTCGGACCGTGATCCTGCCGCTGAACTTCGTCAAGCCGCCGAACGTCTCGACCATCGAGTCCGCGCGGCATGTTTCCCTGGAGGACCTGCAGCATTGGTACCTGGTCCCCGAAAATGCCGGGCGACTCGACAAAGCTGGCGTGCGGATTGCATTCGCCACGCAAGGTCTCAAGGACCCCGGTGATTTTCTGCCCGCGGTGCGTCGGACTGTCGAACGGGGACTTGCTCCCGACTCGGCGCTCCGCGCACTTACCGTAACGCCCGCCGAATTGCTGGGAGTAGCCGATCAGTGCGGCACGATCGAGCCGGGCAAGCTGGCGAATTTCGTGGTGACCGCTGGCGACCTGTTCGACGCAAAGACCAAAATTCACTCCACCTGGATTCGCGGCAATGCTTATCGCACGGAATTGGAACCGCTGTTTGATCCGCGTGGAGTCTGGGAGGTCGTGGGGCGCGTCGAAGACGGCTCGTTCCAGACGGTCTGGTTGTCGATCCAGGGTGACGATCCGCGGGAGATTCGCGGTGAACTGCTCGACGGCAAGCCCGACAACTCAAGCCAGGAAGGTACGGCGGATGCGACGCGCAAGCGTTCAAAGTTGATCCACCTGGTACGCAACGACTTTCGACTGACATTGACTTTCGATCTCGCGCCGCTTGGTGGAACGGGCCGAGGTCGACTGGCGATGAACGCAAAGCCGGAATCGACCGCGACCGAATGGACCGCGGAGTGGATCTGGCCGGACGATCGGCGCGTCTCGGTGATCTGCAAGAAACTGGACTCGGGGACGCAACTCACCGCCGCAGCGGTGGCGGAAAAACCTGACAAGCCCAACAAACTGCCGTCGCTTGACCTGCCGATCAAGAAGCCGTTCGGGGCATTTGGTCGCGACCGGATGCCGCCGCAGGAACTTGTCGTATTCCGCAATGCGACCATCTGGACATCCGGCCCACTCGGAAACCTCGCGAATGCCTCGTTGCTGATCGGACATGGGAAAATCCTCGCCATCGGCGACGACGTTCCCACCCCGGAAGGGGCCGTGGTCGTCGATTGCCAAGGCAAGTTCATCTCGGCCGGGATCATTGATTGCCACTCGCACATGGCAACCGATGGAGGCGTCAACGAAACGGGCAGAGCGGTGACCGCCCAGGTCCGGATTGGCGACTTTATCGATGACACCGACATTTCGATCTACCGACAGTTAGCGGGCGGAGTCACCACGGCGCACGTCCTGCACGGCTCCGCCAATCCGATCGGCGGGCAATGCCAGGTGATCAAGCTGCGTTGGGGAGCCGGCCCCGAAGAATTAAAGATGGCCGAGGCACCATCTTCCATCAAGTTCGCGCTGGGGGAGAATGTCAAACAATCGAACTGGACGGAGCGATCGTCGGCGCGCTACCCCCAGACGCGCATGGGAGTCGAGCAGATCATGCGCGACGAATTTCAAGCCGCGCGGGAGTACCTGCAGTCCTGGGACTCCTGGGAGCGCGATCATCGAGGTCTTCCGCCGCGCAGGGACCTGGAGCTGGAAGCGATCGGCGAAATCCTGCAGGGCAAACGCTGGATTCACTGTCACAGCTATCGCCAGGACGAAATCGTTGCCTTCCTCCGCGTTGCGGAGGAATTCTCGGTGCAGGTCGGCTGCATGCAGCACATCCTGGAAGGCTACAAGGTCGCCGACGTCATGCGGAAACATGGCGTCATGGCGTCGTCGTTTTCGGATTGGTGGGCCTACAAATTCGAGGTCTTTGATTCGATCCCGCAGAATGGCGCGATCCTGCATCAGGCCGGCGTGGTCGTGAGTTTCAATTCCGACGATCGCGAGCTGGCCCGGCATCTCAATCAGGAGGCGGCGAAGGCAGTTCGCTACGGCGGCGTCGACCCGCTCGAAGCATTCCAATTCGTGACGCTCAACCCGGCCAAGCAGCTGCGCATTGATCAGTTCGTGGGATCGCTGGAGGTCGGCAAGCATGCCGACCTGGTCGTTTGGAACGCTCCGCCGCTTTCGATCTACGCACGGCCGGAGCAGACCTGGGTGGATGGGCGCAGGATGTTCGATCGGACGGAAGACCTGCAATTGCGTCAGGAGGCCCGTCAACTTCGTGCTACCCTGGTGCAGCGAATCTTGGATTCGGGCGAATCGATGCGGGAACTGGGACAGGATTTTGCCACCGAGCAGGACGATCTCTGGCCGCGCGATGACGAATTCTGTCACGAGCATCCACATCAATAGGCGACGCCCCGCGGCAGTTTGACTTTATGGCGTTTTTCCAGGGCAGGCGATGAACAATATCAAGAACAGAGTTACCCGTCGACATTTCTTCGCGATCGGCCTGATCAGTTGCTGGCTGGTGCTGCTCCGCAACGAACCACTCAGGAGCCACCCCCAGATCCCCGGCGCCGATCCAGGCGTTCCCCTCGCGCTGCTCGGCGCCACGGTCCACCCGATTACCGGACCCGCTTGGGAAAATGCGACCATCCTGATCGAAAAGGGTCGCATTACAGCGGTCGGGCAGGAAGTGCAGATCCCGGAAAACGCTCGCCGTGTCGACTTGGCCGGCAAGCAGGTTTATCCGGGACTGTTCGACGCCCATACGAATCTGGGACTGCTGGAAATTAACTCCGTCAAAGCGACGATCGACGAAACCGAGATCGGCGACATCAACGCTCACGTTCGCGCTCAAGCCGCATTTAACCCCGACAGCGAGCATATCCCGGTGACGCGCAGCAGCGGCGTGCTACTGGCACTGACCGTCCCTGCCGGCGAACTGTTGTCCGGACGATCCGCGGTCATGCAACTCGATGGATGGACTTGGGAGGATATGACATTGCGGGCCGATACGGCACTGCACCTGAACTGGCCGAATATGACGCCCAACTACGACTGGCTGGTAGAGCGTTCCTCGAAGGAACAGATGGACCAGCGCGACAAGCGGCTGCAGGTTTTGCGCGAAGCATTTGCGAAAGCGGAATCGTACCGAGTTGCTCGGCGCGTCAATCCCATGGGCCATCCGATCGATCTGCGTTGGGAAGCGATGATCCCGGCGCTCGAAGGCAAAATGCCCGTCATGATCGATGCCGTGGACATGCTGGAGATTCAGGCCGCAGTGACGTTCGCCGACACATGGAAATTGAAATTGGTGATCGTTGGCGGTTACGATGCCGGCGATTGCCTGGAACTGCTCCAGCAGCGCGACATCCCGGTGGTGATCACCGGCGTGCATCGATTGCCTCAACGTCGTTCGGACGAATACGACCTGGCGTATCGATTGCCGGCGGTATTGCATGAAGCCGGCATTCGGTTCTGTATCTCGTCCGCTGGCCGCTTCGGCGCGTCGAATGTACGGAATCTGGCGGCGAACGCCGGAATGGCGGCCGCTTTCGGTCTGCCAAGAGAGGAAGCGCTGAAAGCGATCACGCTTTACCCGGCGCAGATCCTGGGCGTCGCCGATCGAGTTGGTTCGATCGTCGTGGGCAAGGACGCGACACTGATCGTGACCGACGGCGATCCACTCGAGACCACGACCCACGTGCATGCCGCATACATTCAGGGACGCGCCGTCGATCTCAACGACCGCCACAAGACGCTTTCGGAAAAATACCTGGAGAAGTACCGCCGCCTGCGCAGCGCGCCGTAACGCGTTGTGAACCAAGGAATGGACCGCGCGAAGCTACTTGCCCTTCAGGTACTGCTTGGCGAATTGCACCGCGGTTTTGCGATTGGGGAACGAGCGCATCGCCAGCGTGGCGCTGCGTTGTTCGGAGTCGGCCAGCGACCTGACCGTCTCCTCGCCCCACTTCGTCGCCAGGTCCTCGACATGAAACACACCGGCCTCGCGCTTCGGACTGTCGCTGCGCGTGTAGCCCAGCGTTGCCACGAAATGGGGCTGATCGGCGAACGGATCGGTGTAAGGCAGCTTCAGCAGGTAAGCGACTAACCGTTCCTCGAGTTGGTCGAGGTCGCCGCCGAAGTGGCGCCGAAATTGATCGCTGTTTTCGGGAATGCGACTGCCCAGGCGAGTTCGCGTGCTGCCTTGCAACGGCCCCAGTCGAACCAGTTCTTCCAGGAAGTCGTGAAACTGCTCGCGATGGTTCTTGGCGAGAAAATGGGTCAACGACCAGGCCGCGGCGTAACCGGTGGATGTCAGCCGCGCGGCGGAAACGGTATCGGAGACCATCGCCCCGGGCGAGCCCTTGTCACGAAGCTGCAGAAACAGTTCCAGTTCCAGCATCCGCAGGTCGTTGATGTTACCTGCGCCCTTCCATTCGTAACGCCGGCCCACCGACGTGGGCGCGAAATACTCCGCCAGACCCTCGGCAATCCAGATCGGCCAGACCGAAAGCCTTTGTTGTACACCGATATTGTGCAAAATCTGGTGCGCGCCTTCGTGGGAAATTGTCGCGAGTGATTGCCGAATTGCCAATTCGCGATTGACCCGGAACAACGGCGACTCTTCGTACATTACGATGTAGTTGCTCGACGGCTTGTAAAACGCCAGCACACCTGCCGGCAGTTTTTCAAATCGCTGAAATTCCTCAGCGGTCCGAAACATCAGCGCCAGCAGCGGAACTTCCGGTTCGTGCACCGGGATCTTAAGAGACGCCATGTGGGTCTTGACGCCAGGCAGCATCGTATCCAGCACGCGGGTTGCGACCGTGGCGAACTCGTCGCTGGTATTGTAGACACAGACATAGCGCCGCGTCGTCTTGGCTTTGAATCCAGGAAATGCCGCCGTCACCAGCCGCGCCAATTCGTCCGGGGACAGCGGCTTGAACGGCTTCTCGGTCGCCTCCGTTTCCGACTGCGGGCGAACCACCAGTTGGCCGTCCGGAAGCAGTACGATCCGAAAATCGCCGATTTCGATATGAACCTTGGCGACGACTTGTTTTCCCGACTCGTCCCGCGTCGAAACACGGGCGGTCTGCGGCGGTGACGGGATTCCAGACGGGATTTTGTAGCCAAAAATCTGGGGATCGAGCGGCGCCCCGGAGTTCGGCTCCTGTGCGATCAGAGTCCGTGCGAATGCGCACAGCAGGACCAATCGGGCGGCCAGCATCGACGGGCGGATCGCGAAACCGTGGCACGGCTTGGCCCAGCGGGTCGTCGTTACAATCCGGAAGTTCATCGAAGTTAGTCGTATGGGGGGTGACTAGAGCAAAATCACACAACAATCCATCGTAGCGAACTCGCCGGGCAGCGAGAATCATCTAGCGACTGACCAACCCGACAATTACGATAGGGCGATGGACGGTCGCGTCGGCTTTCCCAGGCGGAAACGTACGGAGTTTCTGGTTGAGCCGTCCGGAAATCGGCCGATCGTTCGCTGAAACCTTTTGCCGTTTCTAGGGTTAAAGTTCGCAGGTACCGTTGCGCCGGCCGATTCCTTCCCCGCTGAGCCCCCTCATGTCCAGCCATAACCGTTGCGGTTTGATGACCGTTGTTGTTGTCTTGTCGGTAGTTATGACGCAAACGCTGCGGGCTGCGGATGCGGCGTTCGTGGGCGTTCTTGCTCTGGCTGTCGAAGACCCGGTGGCGCGAAAGCTCGGGTTGAGCGACGAAATTCGCGCGAAACTGGGAAAAATCGTCGAATCGCGGGAGAACGAGGCACTGGAATTGGCCTTGGCAATCAAGAATCTGGCTCCTGCCGAGCGCAAAGCGCGCCTGGCCCCGTTTGTGGCGGAATCGGAGAAGCAAGGCCTGGCCTTACTCAGCGAGGAACAACGCGTCCAACTGGAGCAGATTCGGATCGGGAAAGCCGGGTTGATTACACTGCTTGAAAGCAAGATTGCCGAGCAGGTTGGCTTGAACGACGACCAGAAAGGGAAGATCACCGAGCTCGCCAGGCAGCGCGAAACAGCGCTCACGGGGGCCGCCGAACGCGATCGCCGACAGATCAATTGGCAATTCGATCGCGATGTGCTGAAGATCATTTCCAGCGAGCAGAAAGCTGCATGGGAGCAGTTGTCGACGAATGTCTCGAATGCCGCCACCGCTCGATCGACCGGCCCGGGCGCACCCGGAAGCGCGGCAGCGGCAGCAGGGACTGCTGGGGCTGGTGCCGGTTCTCCAGGCGAATCGGGCACTGCCGCTCCACGTACCTCCGTGGCGCGGATTGTCCGCGCCAGCGAAGGCGAAGGAGCGGCGGCGAACCTCAAGCCGGACGCAGCCGCGACGCCGGCCGACGGGGCCGGCGCGGACGCCGCCGCAGCCAAGCCGGAAAACGCAGTCTCCTCAAGCGCGCCGGCAGCCGATGCGGAGGTACGGCTGGTCTTTAATTTTCGGTTTGCGCCTTGGAAAGAAGTGATTGACTGGTTCGCGCGGAAAGCCGACCTCTCGTTCATTGGCGAACCGTACCCGTCCGGCACTTTCAATTACTCCGATACCAAAGCCTATTCCCCACCGGAAGCAATCGACCTGCTGAACGGCGTCCTGTTGACCAAAGGCTACACGCTGATTCGCCGAGAACGACTGCTGTTGCTGATCAATCTGGAAGACCCGATTCCGGAGCCGCTGATCGAGTTGATCGCGCCTGAGGACATTGACACTCGCGGCAAAAATGAGCTGGTCAAATGCATGTTCACGCTGCGAAGAATGTCGCCCGAGGACGCCGAGCGTGAAGTGGCCAAGCTGATCGGCCCTTCCGGGTTGATTACGATATTGCCGCAGGCTCGGCAGATCATCGTTCGCGAGACAGGTGGAAAGCTTCGTATGATCCGCGAACTGATCGACTCCATTGAGAATCCAAATGCCCGTCGCGACGAGAAAATCGAAATTATTTCGTTGAAGCATGTCACGATCGACGATTTTCTGGCTTCCGCTCGGCCGCTGCTGGGATTGTCCGACACCAACCAGTCCGCGGACGGTTCGCTCAAGATCGCTCCCGACACCGCCAACAGCCGGCTGCTCTGCCGCGGCAAGCCCGACATGATGCAACGTTTGCATGAATTGCTGGAAGTGATCGACGTCTCGTCAACAGCAGGGCCGATCGGTCCGGTGCTCGAAATCCACTCGACGCTCGGCGCCGACCCCAATTCCGTGCTGCAGGTGGCGACCACCATGATGTCGGGTTTCCCGGAGGTCAAGCTGCAAGTCGATCCGAAAACGGGGAACCTGGTCGCGTTGGCCAAGAAGGAGCAACAGAATACGATCCGGGAAGTCGTCAAGCAGATGCAACGCGACGCGAGTGAAATCGAGGTCATTGTTCTGCGGCGCGTCGATCCGCAGACGGCGGTGCTTGCGATCAACAAACTGTTCGGCGGCGACGACAAAGGCGGCGCCGCTCATGGGCCCAAGGTGGAAGCCGATGTGACGCTGCGGATGCTGCTGATCCGAGGAACACCCAGCCAGGTAGCGCAGATCCGTTCGCTGCTGGAGAAGATGGGCGAGATCGATTCTCCGACGGACGTCGCGACCGGTGAAGCGAAGAAGATTCGCATGATTCCGCTGACCGGCAGAGCGGCCCGTACGGCGTTGGAACAATTGGAACTGTTGTGGCCGACCGTACGTGAAAACCGCATTCGCGTTCATGTCCACGGTTCCACCGGTGCCGTCCGTGAAGTGGCGCCATCCCGTACGGAAAAGCAGCCGGAAGAAGCGCCGCGCAAGAAGAATGTCGAGCCACCATCGGCGAGCACCGCGCCAGGCAACTCGTCCGATACCCGCAGGGCCGCGGTAAAGTCCGACCAGGTCGGGTTCCAGCTGGTGAATTTCGAGGAAAAGGGCGTAAAGCGTTCGTCGTCCCCCAACCGAAAAACCACGGCGACGCCTGCCACGGAAGACAGACCCTCGCTGGACAACCCGGACGTGGTAGTGACTCTCGGCCCGACCGGGATCGTGATCGCGTCGGATGACACGGCGGCTCTGGACCAGTTTGAGCAGCTGTTGCGACTGGTCGTTGACCGCAGCTCGCTTTCGCAAAAGGAATATCACGTTTTCTACCTGAAATTCGCCAAAGCCGACACTGCGGCGGCGCTGATTAACGAGATTCTCAGCGGCAGCGGCGGAGAATCGTCGGGAGCCGGCGGCGGTGGTGGCAGCCTGTTGGGTGATCTGGCCTCCAATATGCTCGGCGATATGGGTGGTGGTTTGATCGGCGGACTCCTCGGTGGCGGTGGTGGCGGCAGTACCTCGAGTAAAGCGACGGGAAACATCAGCATCATTCCCGACGTGCGATTGAATGTCCTGGTCGTGCAGGCCAATGCAGTCGATCTGGACCTGATCGAACAGTTGATCAAAGTGGTGGATCAGGAAAGTGGCCCCGAAGATGTTCAGACCGGTGGCAAGCCGCGCTTCATTCAAGTTTACAATGTCGGTGCCGACGAGATCGCCACCGTGGTCCGCCAGGTCTATTCGACGCGATTGATCGCGGATGGCGGAGCCGGTGGCGGGCAGAATCGGCAGCCTTCGCCGGAGGAATTTTTCCGGGCATTGCGCGGTGGCGGGCGACGGGACTCGCGTTCTGAGTCGAAAGGCGAACAGGCCAAGATGGCCTTAGGTGTGGACCTGCGCAGCAATACGATCATCGTGTCGGCACCACAGCCGTTATATGAAGAAGTGAAAGAGCTGGTCGAGGAACTGGACATGGCGGCGTTGACGAACCGAACCGATACGATGCGGGTGGTGACGATCAAGTCGGCGAATCCATCGGCCGTGCAGCGTGCGCTTAGCGCCATCGCCGGACCGTCCGTCAAGTCGAACGTTAACTCGACCACAACGACCCAACCGACCAGCACGGCGGCTGGAGGAGGAGGCCCGCCGCAGGGCATGGGCATTCCTGGAATGAACTTCGGCGGATTTGGCCAAGGGGGATTTGGTGGCCGCGGTGGATTTGGTGGCGGTGGCGGCGGATTTCCGGGAGGCGGCGGTTTTGGCGGTGGCCGAGGTGGCTTCGGTCAGGGTGGCGGAGGCGGCGGGTTCCCACCCGGTGGTGGTGGGTTCGGCGGTGGTGGATTCGGCGGTGGTGGTGGCGGGCGAGGTGGTGGCCGTTAATAGTTACCTCGAAGCCGGCGTGCGAAAGTCGCGCAGTGCGTCGCGATCCAACTCAATTCCCAGGCCGGGCCCCGTGGGAACGGTGAGACATCCGTCGCCATCCAGCTGAAACGGTTTCTGCAGCAATCGGTCAATGTACGGCGCCGGAGTGAGGTACTCCACGTAGCGGGCGACCGGAATCGCGGCCGCCAGGTGCAGGTCGGCAGCCAGACCGATCGCTGTGTTCCAGCCATGGCTGACGAACTGGATGTTGTGGTCGTATGCCATCCAGGCAATGCGGCGTGCTTCGGTAATGCCACCGCATTTCGTGGCATCGGGCTGCACGATGTCCAAAGCGCCGCGTTCGATCCAGGGCATGAACGATTGGCGTCGCGTGAGTACTTCCCCTCCGGCAATCGGAACCGGCGCGTGCTCGCGCAGGCGGACAAACCCCTCGATGTCGTCCGGCGGCAACGCCTCCTCGAACCAACCGACCTGATACTCGGCGAGCATCTGTGCGGTGCGCAAGGCCCACTTGTAGCCGTGGGGCCAGAATTGCTCGCTGCCGCCGGCGTCAACCAGGATGTCGACGTCGGGTCCTACCGCCTCGCGTGCCGTCCGCACCAGCAACTCGTCGAAGGCCGAATTGCGACGACCAAAGGGCCGCCATCCGAGCTTAATCGCGCGGAATCCGCGGCGAGCCAGCGTTCGCACCCGTTCGGCAAGCAGGTCCGGCTCGTCAAACAGAATCGATGCATACGGCTTGACTTTGTGACGATAGTCGCCGCCAAGCAGCCTGGATAGCGGTTGCCCGCAGACTTTGCCGAAAAGATCCCACAGCGCGATATCGATTCCTGAAATCAGATGCTCAAGCGTACCCCCTCGTCCCTGCCAGAACGTGCTTTGACGGAGTTTCTCGCTGACCCGTTCCGGTTCCAGTGCCGATTCGTCCCTCCAATACGGGCGCAGCGTTTCGATGGCGGCCGACACCAGCGCTGACGACGTGTAGACACTGCCGATCCCGGTCAAGCCCGAGTCGGTGACGACTTCCACCAGCGTATGCAGATCGTCTTCAGGCTGGTGCCCCGCAGGCCAACCACCGTCGACCGTGCCGCCTAGCAAGGGATGCGCAAGGATCTCTTTGATTCTCATGGCGATCGAGCACCTCAATCAGAACGGGATTACTTCGGCTTGTCGCCGGCCGTGGGAGCCGCAGGTCGTTGTTTGGCAAGCGGACGACGTCGAAGTTCAATTTCACCCTGGCAGCAATCACAAGGCTTGAGTTCGAACATCGCGATGGCGCAGACATCACACCAGTAGTCGACTTCGAATCGACCGTTTTTGGTGACTTCCACGACTTGGATGATCTGCACGACGGAAGTGCCGGGCAGGCGGCGCGCCAGCAACTCCACTTCCATTTTCCGCAATCGGTCGTCCGCACGAAACGCGTGACCTCGGCTGTCTTCCAGGATCGGTATCAGCTCGCCCTGGTCGGTTTCCAGGGCCAGAGTCCGTTGCCGCGCGTCAGGTACCGATCGCGCCCCTCGCGATTCGAGCACTTCCGCCAGCCAGACGACTCGTCCGCGCAGCCAGAGCACCGACTCCTGTTGCGCTACCGCCTCCTTCGCGCCTTCATCCTTCGCCGGCTCGTCCGCCCGCGCCATGCGGCCAGCCGAGGCAACAACGACTAGCAGCGCGAGTAACCGTCGCCGCTGCAGAAAGGCTCGACCGACGTCAGCCAGCATGGGTGACAGCGTGTGGAAAACCCCGGCCATCCGATTACTCCGCCGCGTGTCCGACCACCACGATTTCCAAAGTCTGTGGTTCCGAACGCGATTCGACCTTGCGCGCGCCGACCACGCCCAGTACCCACCAATCCTGTTCCTCGACATGCCGAATCCGCATTTTTTCCCCGTTTGTCGGCGCCTGGAGCGAAAGTAGCGCCGGGTGGGATGATCCGGCCGCTGCCGCGCTCTTTTTGGTCATCGACTTGTAGTCGGGGATCGTCAGTTCCATGTCCTGATCGGCGGCCGTCAGCAGCAGAAAATCGCGCGTGAGCGAAGTTCCCACATGGGCTCCATCCACGGGCTGGTGCGCATAGCGCAAAGTGTACAGCCCTTCGGCAATGTCTTGATTGCGAAAGTCGCTCGCTTTGCGGGGAAACCGCACAACGCCCAGCATCTGTCCCGGCTGAAATGGATAAAGCAGGCCTGAGGCTGGCTTGTCGGCGGGCGCCTCCCATTCCTTGAACAGCCAGATGTCGCAGATAACACGCGACGCGCCGCGAATGACGCGGACGCCTTCGCCCAACCGAGCGGCGATGGCCGGCGCCAATTCCGCCGGTGGCCGTTCCTTCAGGACCTCGACGCGATGCTCGACCGCCACCGTCGGACGCGCAGCAGCCAGAAGCAACACCAGCGAAACGATCCCAAACGGTGTCCGTCCTATTCTCATGTTACCCTCTCCAGCCAGGATTTAGTCGTTGACCGATTCTACCGCCAACCAGGCGGCGGCTCCAGATCCCGACGAGCCGGCTTCGCTCACGGCTTGCTATCGGTAACGATCGACGGACAATGCATAAGTGGGCGTTCCGCCGCTGGCGATTTCGACGCGTATTGGGCGCGCCACGCCAGGCCTCAACATCAACGATGACACGGTGCTTCATGCAGAATCTGCGATTGCATTTTCCCCAGGGCACAATCGCCGCCACGGCCTGG
>Ga0233425_10001844_pt1 | contig 44701 bp, 44 predicted proteins | sample Watercolumn_Towu_2_FD_181712 | JGI IMG/M metagenome (GOLD analysis project Ga0233425, IMG submission 181712) | Freshwater microbial communities from Lake Towuti, South Sulawesi, Indonesia - Watercolumn_Towuti2014_140_MG | ecosystem: Environmental > Aquatic > Freshwater > Lake | place...
CTGCCAACCATCCCTGGCGCAAGGGCTTCGCAACCCCCCTCTCGAAAAGTAGAAATGTCCCCGCCGCGCGCGGCGGGGACATTTCTACTTTGGAATCCAGGTGACATTTCTACTTTGGGTTGACAGGCTGCAATTGTTGTAATTTTTAAGATTGGTGTATAATAGGCAAGAAATCTTAAACAATCGGTTATCATCCTACTCGAATGACACAAGCAACGCTCCTGGTCATAGAGGGCAAGCACGCAGACCATCCTGCTTTTGCTGCTGCCCTGCGTGAAAAAGGTTTTGAGATCGAGCTGGTTTCCAGTGGAAGCCAGGCTTTGGCGCGCCTGGAGGCCAAACTCAATTTTGAGGTCGTGGTGGTCAACGCACCATCTTTGCGTATCAGTGGGGCGCGCATCTGCCAGTCGTTGCGCGCAAAGGCCGAGAACCTGCCGATTCTCCTGATCCTAGATCAGGGTCAGGAGGCGGGCAAGACGAGCGCCAATTTGGTGTTGAAGCTGCCATTCACCAGCCAGAAGCTTGCCAACCGCATCCGCCACCTGCTGCCCGGCGATATCGAGAACAGCATCCACGCCGGTTTGATCCGCCTGGATGTGGAGAATCACACTGTCCGTTCGTTTGGGAAACAATCGCGTTTGACCCCGCGCCTGTTGCACCTCTTGCAGATACTTCTCGATCACCGCGGTGAGGTGCTCGAGCGCAAGGCGCTTTTTTCGCAAGTCTGGGAGACAGATTACACTGAGGACATGCGCACGTTGGATGTGCATATCTCCTGGCTGCGGCGGGCCATCGAGGCCGATCCCAAAAACCCGAAATTGCTAAAAACCGTGCGCGGCGTGGGGTATCGCTTGGACGTCTAGCCCCATGATGAACCGCATCTATTTCGGCGACAATCTCCCCATCCTAGAAACTTTGTCGGGAGAGTCGGTCGATTTGATTTATATTGACCCGCCTTTCAATACCGGCAAGACCCAAAAACACACGACCATTCGCACAATAAGATCGGAAAATGGGGACAGGAAAGGTTTCCAGGGGAATCAATATCAAACGGTAAAGCTGGGAACAAAAACATTCCGCGATTCTTTCGACTCTTTTATCGATGGTTTTTTACAGCCCCGGCTGGTGGAGGCGTATCGCATTTTGAAGCCGCAAGGAAGCCTTTATTTTCACATCGATTACCGAGAAGTCCATTACTGTAAGCTGCTGCTCGACCAGATTTTCGGGCGCAAGTCCTTCCTGAACGAGATCATTTGGGCTTACGACTATGGGGGAAGGCCCAAGAACAAGTGGCCCCCTAAACACGATAACATTTTGCTCTATGTCAAGGACCCGCGCAAATACACTTTCAACGTGGAGGATATCGAGCGCATCCCATATATGGCGCCCAATCTGGTCGGACCGGAAAAAGCCGCAAGAGGAAAGCTGCCCACGGATACTTGGTGGCATACAATTGTCCCCACCGCGAGCAAGGAAAGAACTGGCTACCCGACCCAAAAACCTTTAGGCATCATGGAACGGATCATCCGCGCTTCATCCAATCCTGGTGAAGTCGTGCTGGATTTTTTTGCCGGCAGCGGTACGACGGGGGCAAGCTGTTTGAAGCTCAACCGGAGTTTTATTTTGATTGATAATAGCGAACAGGCGCTGCAAGTGATGGCTCAACGATTCACGGGGGTGACGGATATCGAGTGGATTGGGTTCGACCCTACCCCATTCCAAGCGTAAACGGACGGTTATTAAAGCAAGGGTGGATAAATCTGGGAGATTAGCTGCCAGTCGGCTTCAGCCGACTTTGCATCTCAGCCGGTGGGTTCACCCACCGGCGATGCCGGCTATTAGGGAGCCAGTCGTGGAAAATCCCCCCGAGGTGTGCTTAATAGATGTGCACCGTCGTCCCAAACCCAATGGTTGTCTGCCTATCCAGCTTGGCTAGGGGACGCGTCCAGCGGAAGAGCCACTTGGCATCCGCCGTGCGCATGTTGACGCAGCCGTGGCTCATCGGCACGCCGAAGTTGTCGTGCCAGTAAGTGCCATGGAAGGCGTGCCCCTGGTCGGTGAAGAAGCAGTTCCACGGCACACCGACCAACTCATAGGCTTCAATGTCGGATGCCAGGCTGCCATCCCCCATGTGCTTGGAGGGCATCTTCCCTTCGACATTGAACCTTCCCTCCGGCGTGACGGTGGGAATATTGTTGTTGGAAAGGCCGGCCAGGCCGGTGGAGACCTCGGTCTGGAAGGCCACCTGGTCGTTCTCGTAAGCGGTCAGGGTTTGCGTATCGAGCGATACCTCGATGCGTTTCTTCTCAAATGGTACATCCGGTGAGATGGGGGCCAACTCCTCGTCCGCGATCGGGCGCATGTGGATGGCCGGGACATGGTAGTTGATCTCCAGCAATTCGTCCAGCAGCCGGTACCAGGGCTGACCGTCAGGCCCTGTGTCAATTCCCACCAGCCAGTGGACGGTCCCGTAATACAGGCGATATTGCTCCTGCCAGCCTTCTTTTGTGACGCGTCGATAGGATTGCGAGTACGGCACGGTGACTTCGGCAAGCTGGCCGTTTTCTGGGACGCTGGTCAGTGGCTTGTTATATAGCACCTTGACCTTTTGCAAGCGCGCCCGGTGCATGTATCCGCCCCAGACGCGGTACCAGACCGGGTTGTACTTCGGTCCTTGGGCGGTGATTTCGCCATACACATTGACTAGCTCATCGCGGTTCCAAGTGCCGGTGATCGGGCTTAAGTCGCTCGGTTCCCGGTAGACGCTGACCGCCTTGGTGGCGACACGCACCAGGTTCACATCCTCGAACTCGGTGATCTCCGGCAGGAAAGGGGTGAACGCCAGGCCGGCGAGGGATACAGCGCCAACTTTCAAGAAGTCACGGCGTGAAATAGGTCTCATAGGGTTCGATTGTACCTGAAAAACAAACTTCCGAAGCCTGCCCTGAGCTTGTCGAAGGGTCTTTTGGGCTTCGGAAGTCTCTTGTTCTAGTCTACGATGATCAGGTGTCTTTGATCTCAGGCAGCATGTCCTTGAGGAGTAGCTCCAGCGCCATGCTGTGACCGCAGCGGCGATGGGTACGGAAAAAGTCGCAGTCGCATTTGAAAACCCCGTTATCGAAATTCACATAGTGATTGCCATTGTCGCCACGGAAGGCCACATCGAACTTATCAAAGCGGAAGCGTTCGCGCTGTTCGGCATAACGCTTGGCTTTGTCAATCTTACCAATCATTCCAGAGTCCATAGGGCATCTCCTTTTTAGGTGAATAACGAAAGGCACGCATCGAGACGCGTGCCTTTCATAAAACCAAGCCAGAAAATGTGGAAAAGACTCGCATAGGCTGAATTCCTGACATCAGTATAGTGCGAATCGGCTGTAAAGTCAATTGGGAAGAAGGCTGCCTTTCAGAACCGTAGAGGAATCGTTGGGTATTGGTAGAGCGGCGGTTTACTTATGCTGGATGTTGTCCATATACGCTTTGATCGCTGGCACTGCCGTCAGCCGCTCGTAGAAGAAGTTGTTGACCACGTTGATAACTTCGGCGCGCGCCGCCTCGGCTTGGGCGTTCAGCCCCTTGCTTCTTTCCTGCTGACTTAGCGCGTCGCGCAAGCGTAGCAGCAGGCGCACGATCTCGGCTTCCTGGTCTCCTTCCAAAGCCTTGATAACGGCCAGGATCAGGTTATCTGTTTGGGAGAGCATTTGCGTCTGGGTAATGGTGCTGCCTGGCTGGCAGCAGTCGTCAATGGTGCGGATCAGCGACCAGACCTGGTAGAGCATGGTGGCTGGCTCGTCGAACAACTCGCGCAGGAAAGCCGCTTCCTCGTAGCGGCCGGTCAGGCGGAAGATGTTGTACAGCCGCTTGGCGACTTTGCCATAATTGACATCCTTGGTCAGGTACTTGTTGACCTCACGTTCCAACTGTTCGACATAGTAGTCGAGCGCGTCAGCGGAGACTTGCTTGGCGAGCTTCGAGAAGATGGGGACAGAGGCGGAATCGAGATAGACTTCCTGGAAATAGGGATCGAGATAGCCGTCCAGCGGTGTGATTGTTCCATCCGGGGCTTCCCAGGTGACATCGAGCATGTTGCTGGCGTTGGCGAGTGCACCGCGCTGGGGGTCGGCAACAACCCAATCCAGCTTGCACCAACCTGGATCCGCCGACAGCTCCTCCCAGCGGATGTTGACAGGCGTACCGTCCGGTCGCGCCGCCTCGATCTGGCCACGTTCGACCTCCACTGCGTTCCAGGAGACCGGCGAACCGGCTTTGATTGTCCGCTCGCCTCGGATAACTTCATAAGGAAAATTGCCGAACTTGACCTCGATCAATTGGTAGGTTGGGCCGCGCATTGCGCTCAAGGCTTTCTCGCGCAAGATCTTCGCCAGGATTTGGCAGGCCTCCAGGCGCGTCGCCGCGATGATGTTGACCCGTTCGAAGTAGTCGCAGTCACCTGGATAGGTCTGGATCTTGGATTGAGCCGAGGAACCGGAAAGCGCCAGAGCGGTCTCGACCACGCCGGGCTGGTCCTGGAATTCCACCAGCCTTCCGACCTCGCGGAAGTGGGCCAGGTCTTGCGGGCTGAAATCAAGCAGGACGAGCTTCGAGCCATAGACGCCGCTCTTGACGTCCACAGAAATATCCTGGTCGCTTTGCGTGGCGGCCACGGCCGTCATCCATTGCAGGGCGTCGGCTTCTTTCAGCTCCACCCCCAGCCGCCGCGCCGATTCGATGATGCGCTGCAAGGCAGCGTCAGGAGAAAAGTCCGGTTTTGCGGTCATTTTGTAGCTCCTTTTCATTCTCGGCATCGAATTGTTCTAATTTCACGAATCTTTTTTCTTGTTCCGTGCTTCAACCAGCATCTTATAAAAGATGTCGCCCTGGTCGAGCGCGTCTTGTAGAGCTTGATGGGTGAGATGCTGGTGGTCCAAATAACGCGGGCTGACATAACGCATGGTCGTTTCGCTCCAGGGAACGCTTGCCAAACCCATATAGAAAGACTTGATATCCAGCGCGGCGTGCCCAAAGGGATTATGTCCCAAGTAGCGATGGAAGTAATCGTTGACGAACATCCAGTCGAACGAGGCGTTGAAACCGACGAAAACCGGCTGCTGGCCTTCGGGCGTTTGGGCAACCAGCCACTGCTCGAAGCGACTCATGGCTTCGGCTGGCTCCAGGCCGCGTTCTGCCAATTCGACCAACGAAAGACCATGGATGGCGATTGCCTCCTCGGTCGCAGCTTTGCTGATCGGTTTCAGCTCAATATAGAATGTTATATATGGGTTGTCAACCACACACGCGCCGATCGACAATAGCGAATATTTTCCTGGGTACGGGCCGCTGGTCTCGACATCTACTGAGATATAAATTTCGTTTTGTTTTGGATTATCCATTTTTCACACTGAACACTGACTACTGAACACTGAACACTGGCCACTGACTTCACGTTCCCCAATCTCGCAGGTACAGGAAATCGTAACCGACCGTACGGCTGCTGATTTTGGCGATCGGCGGCAGTACGCGCTTGAACTGGTTGCGGCGGACGCGCTCGGTGACTTTGCGGACGAACTTTTCGCTGAACCCCGCCTCGACGCATTCTTCCGGGCTGTAGCGTTGATCCACGAGCAGGTAGAGCAGCTTGTCCACATTCTCGTATGTGAAGCCAAGCTCGCCCTCGTCGGTCTGACCTTCCCACAAGTCTGCGGAGGGGGGCTTGGCGATGATGACTTCCGGGACGTTCAGCGCCCGCGCCAGTTGCCGCACCTGGGTTTTGTAGAGGTCGCCGATGGGGTTGATGGCGCAGGCGGAATCACCAAAAAGCGTCGTGTAGCCGAGTAATATCTCGGTCTTGTTGCCGGTGCCAACCACCAATCCCTTGAACGCTTCGGACTGGTCGTAGGCCACGATCATGCGGAGGCGCGCCATAATGTTCCCCTTGCGGACTTGCGACATTTCCAGCTCGCGGGCGATGAGCGGATCCACCATCTCGGTGATGGGAATGGTCACTGAGGGGCAGCCAAGCTGGTCAATGAGCAGTTGGGCGTGTTCGAGCGAATCGGGATTGGAGGTCTTGTATGGCAGGCGTATGGCCAAAACGTTCTGGGCACCAAACGCTTCGGCAGCCAGCGTTAGGGAGACAGCCGAGTCCAGTCCGCCGGAGAGGTTGACCACCGCCCGTGAGTAGCCGGCGCGGCCGATCTCGCTCTGGATGAAACGCACCAGCAGGTCGCGGACGAGGGAAGTGTTGATGGAGAGATCAATCATTTTTGTATGGCAAAGCTTCCATCTCAACTTTATCGTTGAGCGCTTCATACTCAGGATCTTTGTGAACCAGGATCGCGTTGTACTTTATCGCATAGGATGCAATCAATGCATCGGTAAATGAGACTCGGTGAGTTGCTTTTATTCTACCGACGGAGATAAGTATGGTTTCATCTGCTTGCCAGATGATATGAGCCCCAGTACGCTTGAGTATTGCATAGCGGAATTCAGCAACGGCCTCTCCATTTTTCCGGTGGGTAATATAGTATAACTCGGCAAGGGCGGTCCATGGGATGAAAGCCTTTTCAGCCTTCAGAATAGATTTAACGCGTTCATCGCCCGCCTCCTTCTCCATGTAGGCAAGCAGGGCTGACGTGTCAAGCAAATAGCCTTTACTCACGTTCGCGGTCCCTTCTGCGCTCTTCCAATAGCACTCCTAATAAGTTTTCCCCTTCGGCAATACCATGCAACGCCTCGACAGGATCTGATGGAATCGGGATGACTTTAATGGTAAAGCCATCATCCACCCATTCAAGCCTTGCGCCCTTTACTAGTTTATAACGCTTTCGGATGGGCGCAGGTACGACAGTCTGGCCGCGTTCGGTTAACAAAGTTTCCATAACAACCTCCGTAGCCATTTTACAAGATTGAACATAAAAATGCAAGATTAATCTGAATTTCGTATGATTCTTTGTAATTCCTTTAGTACAACCCTGGGTCTTTCATCCCTAAGTAGTGGCAGCCGCGCCCGCGTTCGCCGCAGTTGAGCGAGGTTTAGCTCTGCGTAGGTGATGGCTTCCTCGTTGTATGGCCCTTTGGCGATCAACTTACCATCCGGATCGTAAGTGGTCGCGCCTCCCCAGAAGTACAGCCCATCCTCGAAGCCAATGTGATTGGTGTGGGCAACGAACGTAGTGAACAGGCCGGCGTAGGCCTTATTGATCGTCTCCACCCAATCAGCGGAGCCGATATGCTCATCAGTGACGCCGCGCCCGGGCGAGGCGGAGGTCATCAGGAAAATATCCGCGCCTTCCAGCCAAAGCAGGTAAGGTGAGGAGACATGCCAGAAATCCTCGCAGATGAGTATCCCCATCCGGCCAAAGCGCGTATCGAAGGCGCGCAAGGAATCGCCGGCAGCCAGGAAACGACGCTCGTCGAAGATGCCATAAGTGGGTAGGTGCACCTTATGATGGACGTGGAGAACCTCGCCTTGCGAGAGATAAGCCGATGCGATGTAGAATCGGTGACGGGCATCCTCGTCCACGAAGCCGACGACCAGGTCCAGGTCGCGGCTCGCTTTCAGCAGCGGCTGGAAGACGGGGTCATCCCCCGCCGGGCGGTGGGCAACATTCGGAACCAAATCCTGTAAAACGTAGCCGGTCAGCGAGAGCTCGGGGAAGACGAGCAACTCTGCGCCCGCCTGCCATGCTTCCTTGGCCAGCGCGAGATGCTTTTCGAGATTGGCGTTGACATCGCCAAGTTTGGTGTTGATCTGGGCAAGGGCTAAAGATAGTTTCACGCGTCAATCTTACCATGAAAAAAAACAGGGACATGGCGGATGTGTTCCCTACAAGCGAAATGGTCATCCTCACCGACATTAATCAGGCGTGATCGTCCATGAGCAGGACGCGGATCTGCTTCTGCTGGTTCTCTTGAAGTGCGGCTTTCACTGCCCAAAAAGTAAAGCCGATGCCCCCCGCACCAGCAGCGGAACGAGGATGGTAAAAAAAAGTGTGCGCAGCATGGCGGTATTGTACGGCCAGGTGGAGGCGGCGCGTAGGCGCGCCTCGTAAGCAATCAGGGCAGAATATTCTCCGGCGATTTCACCCAGGCTTTCCTCCTGGGCAAGGCGCCTCCGCAGCAGAGCGCTGAGGCGAAGGATCTTTTGCCCAACAACCCCCAGTTCACGCTTCTTTTCAGCAGCCAGCAAGCGGTGGGTGTGACGCATGTTGAGGAAGAAGACGATCACCGGCACGCACAACAACGGCACGTTGATCGCCCAGGATTCCCAGGCGAGAATATTCTTCACGTCCAGGCTGAAGAACATCCCCAGGGCAATGCCACCAATGAACACCAGAGACGCCACCAGACTGTTACGTCCCACTGGCTCGAATGGCTTCGTATCCAGGATGTCTACCTTGAGCGGTTGGCGGTGAAGGGCGGTCACTAGTTTGGTACTTGCGAAGGAGTAATAGATGAGCCAGCATAGGATACCCCACATGAGTCCCAGGGAGACTGGGACGTAGATGCGCAACCAAAAGGTGGTCGTCCAGGTCAGCCAGGTGAGGCTGATCCCCAGCCCGAGCAGTACGCCAATGAACAGAGCAACTGTTTCGCCCACCTTGCTGATGTGCTTTACCTTGTGCGCCAACTGCTCAAAGGTTTCATCGTCAATCAGCAGCAGGGGGCGGAAGGCTTTGACCAGGTCGGAATCGCCCTTTGCCATGCGTTGGGAAACGAGTAGAATGTAAACGATGACTGCCGGGGCCATGAAGAGCGGACGCCAGTTTCCCAGGCTAAAGATCGCCTCCCACATTCCGTCCAGGGCGATTATTGCCAACGGGGTCGTAAGGATCAGCAGGCTGATGATAATGGTCAGCCAAAGAGAACGCGGTCGAGCGATGATCCGTTCGAAGAGTGACATTCGACCTTCTCCTGATCACGGCGGGGCTTAGGAATAAGTTTCAGCGCCACGAATCTTACCACTAAAAAAGCTCTGAAGGTTTTCGTAACCTTCAGAGCCTTGGAATGAGATAGGGTGTTCGTCAGCTTTCTTCCGCCTTGCCGAAGAGTTTATGTTTCTCGAACCACGGCTTGAGGATCAGGTACGCCCCAAGGACGAACAGCAGGAGCGCGCCGTTAAGATCAGCCAGCCCGGCCAGTTCGAGGATGCCGCCGAGCACGGAGAGGACGCCCAAAAAGGTGGTGAAGCCGCTCATCTTGATCTTGTTGAAATAACGCGCCGCGTTCAGGCTGAGGAAGAGCAGGCCAACGGCGACCGGCCACAGTCCCTTTGGGGCGGTCTCCTTGGGGATCAGCCACCAGCCGGCGAGCATGATGAGGTACACGCCCCAAAAGACGCTTTCGAAGCGCTTGTTCAGTGCGGCTTTTTCGGGGTCTTGTTCGATCGCAGGTTTGACCTCTGGCGTGGCCGGTGTTTCGCTTGGCTTACCGATACCTGCTGTGGCCAGCAGGATGGTGCCAACGACAGCAAATACAACGGGGCTGACCCAGGGCATGTTTTTATCACCGACCATGTACATCAAGCTTTCGGGGGGCAAAGTCAGGTTCAGGACAGCCAGCGCCGCAGCGATGATCAGGGAACCGATCCCCAGAAAGAGTTTCAACTTGCTCATTTTCATTCTCCTTATTTGAAGGCTTGTTGGATACATCAAGAGACCCCGGAATGGCGCGCTTCCACCCAGAAGAAGCGCACAAGTATGATAGCGATGACCCATAGCATGATGATGGCCAGCGTTGAGATCATCTGTCCAATGTTCGGAAAAAGCACCAACATAGATGTCCATGCAATATTGTGCAACACATGAAACAGGATGCAGAAGAAGGCGCTGCCGGTGCGGTTGTACAACCAGGTATAGATCAATGCTCCGCTTATCATGGCACCGGCGATACTCAGGGCTAATTGAATCAGCAGCGTAATGATCGCCTGGGGAATTCCTCCGGGCGCATCCAGGGTGTTTATGTAGGCGGGGAGAAAAACTGGCCATTGCCAGATACCATTGACGATGCCAACGATGACACTGGCTCTCTTTGCGCTCATACGTGTCTGGAGGCTGGGCAGCAGGTAACCCCGCCAGCCCGGTTCCTCCATGCCGGAGGCCAGGAAAGTGTAAAGGAACATCGGCGCAAGCCAGATCAGAACGGTCGAGAACTGACCTGCGGTCGGCAGGGGACCTTTTACCAGCCCGTAGATGAAGATCGGGAGGAAGATGATGAAGAGCAGCCCCAGCATGATCCCGTACCAGCGCCAACCCACCCGCCAGTGAGTGCACCTCTGCCACCAAGCGCGTAAACCTGCTTTTCCCGATTCGTAAGCCTGGGCGATGATCGCTGCAATTACAGTTCCCGGCAGTAAAATCGAGACGATGGTGAGCAGGACGAGGATGAGGTGGGTGTTATCCTGGAAACCATTTTTAATCAATCCAGGGATGGTTTGGGGGTTGGGCATGACATAGCCGCGCTGCGCCGCATACCATTCGACGGGAATCCACAGCGCCCAGGTGGTGATATAAACTAAAACTACATAAAGCCAGAACGCTTTTCGTTTTCGACCATCCATGTTGCTTCTCCTTTCCTGGTTGAACATTCAAAGTGACAGCCACTCAAAGCGACTGTCACTTTGTGGGTGCGAAGCGTGAGCCGTTTACTTCTTCTGGATTTGGGACAACTTGGCGATGCCCATGAACAGCACGCCCAGGCCGATGAAGAACACGCCGATCCCGATCGGGCCTCCCCAGTAGAGTACGAGCCACAGGTCCATGATATTTCTCCTTTCTTCCGAAAAAGTTGGTTAGGTTCTTATGCTCCTACTTTACCCTCTTTCGCCAGGCAATTCATCTGCCGAACGGTAGAGATGGGGGTTGAGAAACGGTATAGAGGTGGAGTAAAAAAAGTTGACTGCCGCTTGATAGCGACAGTCAACGCAAATGACATCAGTTTGCCCATCACTCGCCGCGCACCTGCTCGACGATTTTGCGGATCGCGTCAATCACCACCTCAGGTTGATCCAGTTGAATCAGATGCCCGCTATTCGTAACCATGATCTGTTTGCCCTGGCTAGAAAGCCCGACCAGTTCTTTCTGCAATTCCCGGCTGACTTCAAAGACCTGCTTGATCGCCTCCGGTCCAACAATGGATTGCAGGTAGGCAGGGATTTGAGCCATCATCTCTTCCGGAGAGGTTTCGGCGGTCAGCACGATAAGCGGTAAGTCGCCCAGACTGCCAGGAGAACCCACCTTGCCGAGAGGTGCGGCCAACGCTTCGGTCTCTTCGACTACCGCCCGACAGTAGTTTGTGCGGTACATCGTCGACAGAAAGACCTGTCCAGTTTCCACGTCCATGTTATACACCGAGGTTGCCATATCAAAAAAGCGCGTCACCCGCATCCCCCCGAAAGGTGACACAAACCGGCAGAAGCCAACCATGGCACTTTGATATTTGTTTATTTCCCGGTATTCTTGAGGAAAACGGACATTCTGTTCCTCGTGCGTGGAGTCCACCAACACCATGCCAACCACCTCTGCTGGGTATTGGTTGGTAAAGGCCCGAACGTAAACACCTCCCACAGAATGTCCAACCAGGATGTATGGACCAGTAACCTGCGCTGACTGGAGCAAGGTGTGCAGATCGGTGGCGACCTGCTGCGGCGACAGTGGACCCAGGGCAGAGTCGCTCCAGCCGAAGCCGGCGCGGTCGTACGAACAGACGCGCATGGACTTGGCGATCTCTGGTTGCACGTACGTCCAGATCAAACCCGGTGAACCTGCACCTGCCTCGAGTATGACTGTAGGACTGCCCTCACCTGTGCAATAGAGATGCAGTTGATACTCCCCCACATCGTAAAGCTCACCCGGAGGTGGATACTTTTTCGCGTCGCTGGTGCTGGCAGCAGATTGGTAGATCGTGCCTGCAATAATCATTACGACCAGCAAGGCCAGTAATCCGAGGACGCCGCGTCCCAAACAGCCCAGGCAACTGCGTCGTTTGCCAGTGGATTTATTCTTCGTGTTCATGGGAATTCTCCTTGCTCTCTTCACTATTTATGGATATCAGTTGCAGACCCAGGTCGCGCAGACGGGAGAGAATCCCGTATAGTGCAGCCGAGTCCGCTATAAGCCCTGAAAGAAGCGTGTCGTCGCCATCGGGATAGCTGACCGTCAGTCCGTCGAACCATACGGACCAGCGGTCGCTGAGTTGTCCTTTGATATGGATCTCGATCTTTAACATTTCAAATCTCTTCCTGATAGAATTCCGAATTCTCGAAGAATTCGGAATTCTTTGATCACTTTGGCTGAGTCCGCGCCCAACGCAAGGTCAAGACAGTTCGCGTTACTCCCCAGACAGCCACGAGCATTGCGCTGCTGAATAGCAGCAGGAAACAATCGGGGTACCAAGCTGCCTATGTCTGCAATTACCGGGATTGGGATATTTTCTGATAGATGGCAGCGCCGATGGATATAACGATCACAATGCTTACACCCACGCCGAGAATGTTCATGAGCGGGACAATCATCGCTAGGTTATAGGTCGCGGTCGAATAAGCGAACGTGATCCAGATGCCAGCCAAAAACAAACCGCCAATGATGGATGCGAGACCTGTCCATACTGCCGTTGAACCTGAGACAAACTTCTGCGGCTTTCCTGGCAGGATGATTGGTGGAAAAGCGCGAATGAGAATGGTGTGCAATCCAAACAAGGTTGCCATCAGGCTGAGGCTGGTTGCGAAAGCAAACCACGCAACGGGGATCATGGTCGGATTGCTGTTCGCCCAAGTAGAAGAACCATACAATGCCACAGCAAACACGGCGATAACGATCCCCAGCCCTGCGACTTCCACCCGTTTCATCCATTTGTGGGTTGACCGTATGGATTCACCTTGTTGCGCCAGGTATTCAGCGAGTTGCGCTTTGAGAAGCGCCCGGATTTCTTTGTCTGTTGCGGATTTTTGAATTGTGCTGGTCATGAGGTATTCTCCTTTGAAAACAAACCGCGGAGGTCGCTGAGATCGCAGAGTATTTCATTATCAGTCTCAGCGGACTCTGCGGTCTCAGCGGTGGATTTTTCTTAGAACAGACCCTGGATGAACTGCCAGATGGCGGCGGGGATGGTGGCCGCGCCTGGCGCGCCCGCGCACAGGATGCCGAAGCCGGCGAAGAAGGCGCCTAGTCCCGTCATGAACTTGACCGGCTTTGTAACCTTGCCATAGGCATAGATCAGGAATGCCGCGGTGGGGAAAGCCCGCAGGAGCATCGCGTCCAGCCCCCAGAAGAAGACTATGAACGAACAACTGAGCCCGAAGTTCGCCCAGGCGACTCCTAGGGAGGCGACGCTGCCGGTTGTCGCCCAGATGAAGGTCTGGTAGAGCGCAACGCCAATGAAGATGATTGGCAGGACGAAGCAAATCATGGCGAGTCCCTTCAACACGAGATGCAGGCCGCGCACGATGGGATGCTGCTTGGCGAGGTACTCGTTGAACTTCGCCAGGAACTCCGCACGATATTCCGTCCCTTTCGCCGGGACGACCCCTTGAAGACTTTCTGTGCTTTTCATGTGATTCTCCTTTTTTTGTGGATGGATAAGATTACGCCCCTACTTTACTCCCCCGGAGGATAGATTGTCATCTATCCGAAGATAGATCTGGAGGATAGAAAAAGCGCCGCGACGGAGTGCAAAGTCTCCAGACTTTGCGCCGAAGTCTGGAGACTTCGGACTCCGTGAAGCGGGATTACACTAGCCCCAACTCCCTCGCCTTTGCCGCCGCCTGCATCCGGCTCTCCGTTCCCAATTTTTCGAGAATATGATGGACGTGTGATTTCGCTGTTCCCACCGTGATGAATAGCCTCTCCGCGATCTCGCGGTTGGAGAGACCGGTTGCCATCAGGCGCAGGATCTCCAACTCGCGCTCGCTCATCGCCTCGACGAGTGGCTGGGTGCGCGAACCCTGAGCGGATTCGCCTCCGAACGCGGCCAGTAGCGTCTGCACGTACTCCTTCAACTCACCGCTTTCTGGTTTATATCGTTCGAGGAGCAGCTTCATCGGCTCGTCCCTATCCAAGAAGATGCGGATATAACCTTCTGGTTGCGCCATCGCTAAAGCCTCGCGCAGGTATTGAAGCGCTTCGGCTGGACTCTCTGCGGCTACAGCCTGCATGGTGCGAACTTTGATGATAACGGTAAGGAAGCCTGTCTGGAAGACCCGGTCATAAAGATTCGCGAGGATATCAAAGGCTTCTTTCTTCCTGCCCTGGACGAGGAGGAATTTCGCTTGTGTCAGCAAGAACGCAGACTGAGTCACGCCAACTTGCAGGTGCAATCCCGACGTGAAGACTCCCATTCCTTCCATCATCTGTTGCGCCAAATACAGAGCTGAGGGGATATCTCCTTGCGCAAGGGCGATCTCAGCGCGAAGAATCGTGAAGCCAATGGTCGCTTTAGGGAAGTCGCGTTCCTTTATCAGCCCCTGCGCCTTGTTTAATAATTCAAGCGCTGCCACGGGTTCCCCCCTGGCTAATTTAATCCGTATCATCGCGACATGGATATCCACCTCGGTGAGACGATCGCCCATTTGCTGGCTGGCTTTCACCGCCTGCGCCAATTGCTCCTCGGCAGAATCCAACTCATTCCACTCGTACAAGATGGTGGTCAATAATACCCGTATCTGGGCGGTCAGGGGAGAGTCGCCCGACTCATCCAACGTCTGTTTGCACAATGACGCAACCTTGTGAAGCTTGCCCATATCGCTTTGAATATCCCCCAATAATCCAAGAACGGTCAACCGTCCATAGTCATTGCCTGAAGCGCGGGTGGCTTCATAAGCTTCCATTAGGACTGGCTCCGCCTCCTTGAGGTGGCCTGCGCTGCAGAGAGAAAAACCCAAAGTGAATGTAGCAAGGCCCCGGGACAAGATATCTGATTCAGCCAAGAGGGTCAGCGACCGCTTCGATAGTTCAATGGCTTGAGCATATTCGCCGCGTGTCCGCGCCCGAAAGGCCTGGGCTACGAGCACCTGCCCAAGAAGTTCGTCCTTCCCCTGAAGAACCCGCTCAGCTTGATCCAGGTAGGCGGTGGCAGAATCAGTTTGACCAGCCAGCGTGAGTACCCAGCCGTAGTTCATGCATAATTGCGGCTCCTGATAAATCACTTTGTCTGGCAATGCTTTATACCAGCCAAGCAAGGTTGCCAGCTCGCCGCGGCTCAGCATCAGGCTTGATTGAGCGCCGATCACTTCGGAGGCGTGTCCCCAATCGGAAGCGGCCAACGAATGCTGGATCGCCTCGGCAAAAAATCCCTCCTTCTCGAACCAGTGACTGGCAAGGCGATGTAATTCTATTTCGGAAAATGTCTCTGCTGTTTGCAGGCGCTGACCCAACAGGTCTGCAAACAAGCGATGGTAGCGATACCATGTGCAGGATTGATCGAGCGGGATGATGAAAAGGTTTGCATGTTCCAAGCGTTCGAGCAACCTGCGGCTATCCGTTCGCCCCGTCAGCGCGTCGCAGAGAGAACCCGAAAGCCTTTCTAGGATGGAAGTCTTCAGAAGGAATTCTTGCACATCTTCGGGTTGTTGGTTGAAGACTTCCTCGATGAGATAATCCAACACAAAATGACTGCTGCCCGTGAAAGCTTCGATAAATCCTGAAAGGTCTTCACGGCCGCGCATGGACAAGGCCGCAAGCTGCAATCCCGCGATCCAGCCCTCCGTGCGGCGTTCCAGCGCGGCGATATTATCCGCCGAAAGATTTAATCCCATCACGCGATTGAGAAAGTCTGCGCTCTCCTCAGTAGTGAATCGCAAATCTACCTGACGGATTTCGGTCACCTGTCCGCGTGCCCGCAGACGCGGCAGGGGTAGCGGCGGGTCCTCGCGCGTGGCGATGACCAGTCTCATATTTGAAGGCTGATGTTCGAGCAGAAAATTCAGTTGTTTATGGATGGGAGGAGTATAAATGACGTGATAATCGTCGAGGACAAGAACGAAAGGCCGAGCGATGGCTGTGAGGTCATTGACCAGCGCAGTCAAGATCGCTTCATCTGGCGGAGGCTGTGGAGACCGAAGCATCGCTTCGGCAGATCGCCCAACATCTGCTTGAATTTGTTTCAATGCCGCGACCAAGTAGTCGAGGAAGCGCCGAGGATCGTTATCGCTCTCGTCTAGGGAGAGCCAGGCAATCTGATTTTCGATTTTATATGTGTCCCCGCCAGGGGATTCACGATTGACGATCTTCAATCGTAAATCTTCAATCGTAAATCGTAAATCAGAGAGCCATTCCGCTACCAGTGTTGTCTTCCCACTCCCCGCTTGCGCCGAAACCAGGATCAATTTGCCATCCATCCCCGCGTTGAGCCTGTCAATCAGGCGCGGGCGCGCAACGAGGCTCGTCCTCAGCGGCGGGATGTTCAGTTTGGTTTGGAGAAGATTTTCCGACATTTCACACCAACCCCAATTCCCGCGCCCGCAGCGCTGCCTCGGTGCGGTTGTGAACTCCCAACTTGCCACACAGGTTATGGATGTGTGTCTTGGCCGTCCCCGCGCTGATGAACAGACGCTCCGCGATTTCTTGATTCGACAATCCCAATGTGAGCAACCGCAGGACTTCGATCTCGCGCTCCGAAAGCGGTTCAGCCAGGCTCTCGGAACGGGTCGCCGTTACCAGGCTGGATACGCGGCTGAACTCGGCCACCACCTTGGCGGCCACCGACGGATCGAGTATCGAATCGCCTCGCGCTGTCCGTCGGATGGAGTCTGCTAATTGCGCCGAACCAACATCTTTGAGGAGATAGCCCACCGCACCTGCGCGCAACGCCTCGAAGATGGTTTCCTTGTCATCGAACGTGGTTAGCGCGATGATGCGGCATTCGGGCAAGGATTGCATCACCCGCCGCGTCGCGCCGGAGCCATTCAGGATGGGCATTTGCATGTCCATCAGGATCACATCCGGGCGAAGTTTGAGCGCCAATTCAACGGCTTCCTGTCCGTTCGCGGCCCGCCCGACCACCTCAAAGTCCTTGTGGACATAGAGCAGCGTTTCCAGCCCTTCGAGGAAGAGCGCCTGATCATCGGCGAGAAGAACGCGGATGGGCATTGGGAAGCCTATTGATTCTCCGCAACGGGGATCGAGACTTCCAGTCGAAATCCTTTGCCAACCTGAGTCTCCACTTTGAACTTACCGCCGAGCAACAGGACGCGTTCGCGGATTCCGGTCAGGCCGAAGCCTCCGCTCGTGTCAGACGCGCCCGCTCCATCGTCGAGTACGGTGAGGCGGATCTGATCGGGCTGCGAGAGGTCAAGGGTCACCTCGGCACGCGAGGCGTTGGCATGTTTGCGGATATTGGTCAGTCCCTCCTGCGCGGCGCGGTAAAAGGCGAGAGCGGATTTAGGCTCGACAGGGCGTGATTCGCCAAGTAGATGGAACTCGGTTGCAATGCCGGCGGCCTGAGACTCGCCGACCAACTCGGCAATGGCCTCTTCTAGCGGACGGTTCTCAACCGGCGAGATGCGCAACGCCGCGACCGATTCGCGCACGCTGTTCAAACCTTTTTTGGCGAGTTCCTGGGCTTTGGTCAACGCGTCAAGGGCGCGGGCCGGATCGGCGTCAAGCGTCAGGCGCGCAGCCTCGATCTGCACGTTGACGATGGTCAGGTAGTGGCCGAGGTTATCGTGGATTTCGCGTGCCAGGCGGTTGCGTTCCTGGGTGACGGCAAGTTCTTCGGCTTGGGTGGCATATTCGGCCAGTTTCCGGTTGGCCGCCTCGAGGTCGCGCGTCAGGCCCTCGGCCTTCTCACGGGCGCGTTGTTCGTTCAATCGCACTTGTGAAATCAGCGCGACAAATATAATCCCAGGGGAGATGAGCAGCGCGTTCATCAACGCAGTTTCCCACGTGGAATGGTAGAGGATGGGCAAGACGGCAGTTGCCAATACGCCAAGGTAAACCGGCCAGCGCAAGGGTGGGGAAAGACGCTCGACGGTAACGCTCACCAGCGGCAGGCCGATGAGCCAATTCCCGCCGGGACCAAGGATGATCCCGATTCCGAAAACAAATGCGCATTGCACCGAAAAGTATATGACGTGCTGTGTATTTTCGGGAAATCGGTGAAGAAGTTCTCTATCGAACAACGACAGAATGAGAAACCCCACACCAAATGCCACACCGACAACGAGCTGGAGCGCGGTGTAATGCACGCCATTGCGCGCGGCTGTAAAAAAGGTGACGATATAGCCCAACGCCACGAGGAAGATGAGCAGGTTTCTAGCTTGCTTTGTCACGGACGAAAAAGGATGGTTTTCCATGCGCCGCTCCGTGTGCGGAGTTGCTCTCAGGTGACCTGGATACCTTGCCCTTCCACCGCCTCGCCCACCACCCACACCGGTTGCTGGAGGGTCTCGGCGCGCTTCAGGAAAGTTTCCAGTTTTTCGGGTGAGACGCCGAGCAGCAGCCCACCGCTGGTCTGCGGGTCGAAGAGCAGCATTTGCGTCTCCTCGCTGATGCCAGTGGCAAACGCCACGCGCGGCCCAAAATACAAGCGATTATCGGAAGCCCCGCCGGGAAAAGTCCACATCTCCGCGTATTTACGGGCGCAGGAGACGAAGGGGACCTTCTCGCTGAAAAAGCGTAGGCCGACCTGTGAGGCGTCGGCCATCTCCATGCCGTGACCGAGCAGGCTGAAGCCGGTCACGTCGGTGCCGCCGCGCAGGCCGAATTCTGTAGCCAATTCTGCGGCAGTCTTATTCAGCTTGTTCATCCAGCCGATGACCTCGGTCACATCTTCCTCTGCGGCCTTTTGCTGCTTGAGGGCGGTGGTGGTCACGCCGAAGCCGAGCGGCTTGGTCAGCACCAGCGCATCGCCGGCGCGCAGGCCGGACTTGGTGAGCATCTTCTGTGGCTGGACGAAACCAAGCGCCACCAGGCCGTACTTCGGCTCCTTATCCTGGATGGTGTGCCCGCCGACGACTACTACACCCGCCTCCAGGCATTTTTCCGCGCCGCCGCGCAGGATTTCCCCGCTGAGTTCGGGCGGCAGGTCGGGCGGGAGGGCCGCGATGTTCAAAGCCAGGAACGGCTGCCCCCCCATTGCATACACGTCCGAAAGGGCATTGGCCGCGGCGATGGCGCCGTATTCGTAAGGCGTATCCACCACCGGCGTGAAGAAATCCGTGGTCACGACCAGGGCGCGTCCGTCATCCACGCGCCAAATGGCGGCATCATCCGGGTCGCCCAGACCGACCAACAGATCCGGGTAGTTACGAGCGTCGAACAGGTTTTGGATCGGGCGCAGCACCTGCGCCAGCGTTTCCGCTTTCAGTTTCGACGCTCAACCGGCGCAGTTCGAGAGGCTGGTCAGCCGGATCTGCCGTCCGTTTGGTTTCTGATCATTCATCCAATTTGTCACTTATCACTGTTTTCACCCTTGCGAAGGCGGCGAGCCTTCGCAAGGGTTGACTGAACACTGATTACTGCGGGGCGTTAACATCCGGCAGCGGGAAGATGAACGGTGCATTATTGGGCAGGAACATCACCTGCACATTCGGTGCCAGCTTGGTGATGTATTGGTAGGTGAGCAGGTCTGGATGGCCTTCCAGTGCTGCGTTGATCGTCTCCAATGCCTTGGCTTCAGCTTCGGCCTGGATGGTGCGCGCTTCGGCCGCGCCCTTGGCTTGGATGACGACAGAGTCAGCTTGACCCTGAGCCACCTGGCGCGCCTGTTCGGCTTCCTGTTTCTTCTGCTGTACGACGAATTCTGCCTGGAGCGCCTGCTGCTCGGCGATCTGCTTCTGCTCGACGGCTGCGGCATATTCTTCGCTAAAGTGAATATCACGCAAAATGAAATCGACCAGCACCAGGTCGTTCTCGCTCAGTTTCGTCTCCAATTCTGTCGTGATCTTATCTTCAAGTTCAACGCGCTTGCTGCTGACGATCTCCTCCACGCCATACTGCGAGGCCATGTCCCGGATGATGCCGCGCGAAAGCGGTCGCACCACTTCATCCTGGTAACGATCCTGCCAGGAAATGTGCAGTTGGATGACCTGTTGCGGGTCAATCCCGTAGATGACCGAGGCGTCAATAAAGACCTCCTGGCCGTCCTTGGTGCGGGCGCGGATCGAATCGTCCCCACCGACGTTGCCTTCGGTTGCCGCCGCGGACATGGTGTACGTTTGCCGCGAGATGCTGTACAGCTTCACATTTTCGGCAAAGGGGATCACCCAGCGCAGCCCTGGCTGGAGCACCTGGTCACGGTAGCCTTTGGCCGAGACCGCCGACATGACCACGCCGCGCTCATCCGGCTGGATGAAGACCATCCCGGCGCCAACGGTGGTCAAGATGAGTGAAAAGACGAGTAATCCCACGATGATGGCGACCGCCCCCTTCAACGGTCTGGCGCGGCTGGCGCGGACAACGGCCAGGACGATCACTCCGACCAACACCAGCCACGATAAGCTGGCCAACCCCTGTAAGGCGCTTGCTAGATTCATACGACCTCCTCACTTGATTTGTGATTTTGGATAATTATAACCGCTCACTGGAGTCCGAAATCTCCAGATTTTGGATTTTCTTCTAAGCCAGCCGCGCCGACGACGGGAGTCGTCGGACTCCTCCCATCAAATAAAGAAGAGCTATCGCCAAATGCGGAAAGAGGTGATTGTGCTGGCCTTCAGATTCCCCAAATTCATCTCCACGTACACCTCTATCAGGCTGCCGGGCGTCTGACCGGAGAATGTCACGCCGCGCACCACGCCGATGCCTTTGGCGTCCGTTGTCACACGGAAGGTCTGATCCCCACCCGCCGGCGGGTGGACTATGATGAAGCCCGTCACGTTCGACACCGGCGCATGAGCCTGATCCAATACAATGATGTAGACATCCTGCGTATCGGCTGGCAAGGTAAAAGCCTTGCCGACGAAGGCCAGGGCGCGGATCGCGGTGACCTGGGGCGATTCGACGATGATCCCATCCAGCGGTGGGAAACGCCTCAGCCGCGCCGGGTCTTCGCCGAGGGTTGCGAAGTAGATCATGCCGAGATCAGCTAGAAGGATATTCTGCCCGCTTGCCAGCTCGGGGTGCCATTCGAAGCGGGCGCGCTCGAAGTACTGGACGACGCGCCCATCCGGGCGGAACTCGATGGCCGAAACGGGGTTGCCGAAGCGCGCCGCGCCGCTGTGCTGGTCGAAGTAATCCAGGAAGCTGAAGCAGACAGCGTAATTGGTGGGGAAGGAGCGGCAGGCGCCGGGCGTGTTCAAATTCATAGCCGGTGCACCGGCCTTATATAGAACCGTGCCCAGCGGCGTCAATTGGACGCGCTGTCCTTCGGGCAGCTCGGGGTGATACTCGAAGCGGGCGCGCTGGAAGTACTGCACCTGCAAGCCAGGGGGAAAGGCGGTGACGAACTGGTCGGTGATCGGGTAGCCAAAAACCACTGCGGCGTCGGCGACGCCCTGGTAGAAGGTCCAGAAATCCCCCACCACGTTGTGTCCTGTCTCAGTGAAATACTTGCCAAAAGCCTGCTGGGCGCGTGCACTCGTCCCCGTGATGCCCAGCAAAGCCAGGCCGAGCGCAACTACGAAGAAGCGTTTGACGGTGCTCACAAACCCATTATACACAACCCTGGGACATGGCACAACCAGCAAATCGGGTATGGGGTATCTTAAACTTGGGGCTAATATCACTGCAGAGACCGCCAAGAACGCGGAGAGAGGCTTTTCGGGCTCTTCTCTCTCGGGGGGATTGTAAGGAGCCGATGACTTGCAGCCCGTGCGTGGCGAAGGTGGAGGCGGTGGGCAGGCCGATCTAGCCGAGGCCGAGGACACAGAGTTTGTGGAAGGTCACTTTGACTCCAGTAGGAAGGTTAGGATTCATCGGGCAAAAACTTGTCCAGGTCAAAGTTTCCGCAATTAAACTCGACAAGTTTTACCCAATCAATAGCGCCGGATGGCGCGCAGAAATGCCTAATGAATTCCCCAGTAAAGCGATTGATTACCTCGGCTCGTTGCTTAACAAATGTTTCATCATGCTGCTTCGCCTTGTAGCCAATTGGCTCAACGATGTCAGTATAGAGGTCCTTGTTCTCGCTAATCAAATACCAGAAATTTTGTCCTACAATTTTTAAATAGCCACGTAGGTAACGGGTTCTTACCTTCCCGTAGCATATCCCCAAAACGGCTTGCACGTTCATGCTTTTTCTGGTCTGTTTCAGTCTGGCAACCGCGCTTTTTAAATCTTGTTCGAGTTTACCCTGTTGGGAACTATTACCCCAATTTGGCCCAGATTTTATTGATACAACATAATACACATCATTATGTGAAAATTCCAAATCTACACCAGGGGCAGTTGATTTGTGCCCGCCGCAAGTTTTTTGGGCAACAAAAACCGCCAACCCCTCGAGAAAATCGCCAAATAATCTTTCCTCGGAAGACGAGAGAAACGCCAACAATAAGTCAGTAATTAACGCGCCAGCGGTGTCAAGCCCTTTTGCTTTGAAGAGATATGGATTCTTTATTAGTAGCTTATTGAGGTGCATTTCCTCCAGAGACTTGATTCGTCTCTGGTGAAAATCTACGACATTTTCATTCACATATTCCCGAACTTCATCAAGATTGAGCGAATTCATCTTTTGCCTCACGTGTTATTGTGTATTCAGTTTTCTGTTCGGCGAACATCCGAATCTGTCTCTCCGAGACGCGATCTTGCGTTAGCTTAACATACTCCTGGCTAACATCAATGCCTACGTAATTTCGCCCTAATTGAACGGCTGCGGCCGCCGTTGAGCCAGAGCCAATAAAAGGGTCTAAAACCACATCGCCTGGTTTGGTGAACAGTTTTATGAACCAAGCAGGCAACTCTTCGGGAAAAGCCGCGCTGTGATTCCTATTGCCACATTCGGTAGCCATATGGATTACATTAGTTGGGTAAACCTTGTCGCGGCCGAGCCAATTCGACACGTTCTTCCCAAACCCGCTGCCAGCTTTGGATTCGTCGCGAATCTTGTCGGTCTCACTCAAGTTGGTAAGCCGATCTTTAGCCCAATCTCCTATGGGAACCATGACCTCTTCCTGGTACATTGCGAAATGTTTTGACTTATTGAATTGGATCAATCGCTCCCAATTGTCGCGAAAGCGATTCGGCCACTTGCCTGGGTACGAGTTCTTCTTATGCCAGACGAATTCCTCTGTCCAGAGCCAGCCTTGCTCACGCATCTGCAGAATGAGGTTTAGAACGTAAGTGTGTCTCTCGCCATCAACTACTCGCTCTTTGATATTTAGTATAAAAGTGCCGGTGGGTTTTAGCACGCGCAGGAACTGCGCTGATCTTGGTATAAACCAATCCACATAATGATCTGGTTTTATGCCACCGTACGTTTTTGCGCGTTGGTCGGCATAGGGCGGTGAGGTGAAGATCAAGTCAATGGAATCATCAGGGAATCCTTTTAAAACCTTTTCGCAATCGCCCTGAAAGATTTTGTTCACGAAATCCATTTCCCAATCTCCATCACCGCTAGGGTAATTCAAAAGCATCGTGTTCCAGGATTTTTACCTCGATTATCTTGCATCCGCTTTCTTCGCGCTCTATTCCCCAAGATTCGTCCGGGCAACCGACGAAGTTGGCCGCGTGAAGTGCGGATTCGATATCCGGGGCTTCGATCTCAACGGAATAGGTGCGAGTAAGACCAATGGTATAAGCAGGCATGTGCGCCTCCTCTCACTTGGACTTGTATTCTACCCTAAACCCCCCGGTCCGTAAAACTGATGGGCGATTGGCGTGAAGGGTGAAGGATATATGTTTCTGAGGAACGAAGGAGGAACAAATATCCTGCTTTGGGTCTTTTTCGAGGTGCGAGATCCTGCACGCGTCAAGGATGAGGCGTATAAGGTGGAGTTCATGGGGTAGGGGTTTGGGTAAACCATGCGCCTGGAGGCTTGCGGAGAGAGGTAAAAAGGCGGCGCGGAAACGATACTCCATCCCACGCCGAGGAGTATTCTAGCACAATTGTTCCAATATACGCAAGTACGTGTTTAGCGTCAGAAATTGAATTTTGAACAGGGTCAAAAAGCCGCAAAAGAAAGGCTGAATGACTCTAGTAACGAAAAGCGGAAGGCAGTAAACTTACAAAGATGAGCCACAAGCGGAACAGGAATGCTCCTTCGCTCTCGAAGGATCAACGGATCGCCGAACTGGAGCAGCAGTTGTCTCAGGCTTTGGCGACGATCGAGAAATTGCAGAAACTGGTGGAGCTTTTGCGAGTGGAGGTGGAGGAATTGGAACGGGCGGGGAAGCGTCAGGCGACACCGTTTGGGCGGCGGAAGTTGGTGGAGCAGCGCAAGCGACCTGGTCGGAAAGCCGGACAAGGGAAGTTTGCGCATCGCGCCAAGCCGAGTGCGAAGGAAGTGAACGAGACGAAGGTTGCCAGATTGCAGGGCTGCCCGGAGTGCGGAGGCAAGCTGCGGGAGATCCACAAACACGAGCAATTTGAGGTGGATATTCCGCCGGTGAAACCGGTGATCACCCGATTTGTGAACTACAGTGGGTACTGTGGAGGGTGCCAGAAGCGGGTGAGGGCGCGGCATCCGGAACAGATCTCTGTGGCCGATGGGGCGGCAGGCGTGGTGGTGGGGCCGCGCGCCAAAGCCCTGGCGTCGAACCTCAAGCATCGGCTGGTATCTTCGTACGGGAAAGTGAGCGAGGTCTTGAATGATGCCTTTGACCTGCGGGTGTGCCGCAGTGGTTGGTGCCAGGCGGATCGAAAATTGGCCGAGACCGCCCGGCCGGTGTACGAAAAGCTGGTGGAAATCGTACGGCAATGCAGTGTGGTACATGCGGATGAAACGGGCTGGCGGATTGATACTCTGTCGGCCTGGCTGTGGGTCTTCACCAACCAGGAAGTCACCGTCTACGCCATCCGGGACAACCGCTCGAGTGATGTCGTCCTGGAGATCCTGGGGCAGGAGTTTCGGGGTGTCCTGGCTTCCGACTGCTTCCTGGCCTATGATGACCGCAGGTTGCGGGATTGGTTGAAGCAGAAGTGTCTCTCGCACCTGCTCAAAGACTTGAAGGAGATGAAGGAGACCAAGACCGGAAGAGCGCTGCACTTTGCCCGCCAGCTCACCGCCCTTCTCCAGCAAGCTGTGGCTCTCAAAGCCGAGAAATCCCACTTGGATCCTTTCACCTTCTACCAACGCAGCCAGGTCTTGGAAGCCCAGTTGGATGCCCTGATCGGCCCCCAGCGCCGCCTGAGCGATCAAGATACTGCCCGTTTCGCCAAGCGCTTGCGTAAACATCGAACCCACTTGCTGCGATTCCTGTATCTGGATGACCTGGAGGCCACCAACAACCAAGCCGAACGCATGCTGAGACCTGCCGTGATCACTCGCAAGACCAATGGCTGTAATCGCACCCGTCAGGGAGCCGATGCCCATGCCATCCTCTCGAGTGTCCTGGTTACTTGCCGTCAGCATTCCGTTCCAATCCTGGATTATCTGGTCCAGTTACAGTGTCCGGCTAGAAGCACTTCACTTGCCATCCCGGTTTCACCTCTCAACATTGACGCTCCTACCTTTACCTGATTTCGACGCTAAACACGTACATACGCAAGGGTGTAAAGTCGGTGAAGAAAGACGTTCTCGAAGTCGCTAGACAGAGAATCTATTTAGAAACGCGAATTACGCAAATGGGCAAATTTCGCGAATTTTCTCTGGTTCATTCGCGCCATTCGCAAATTAGCGACATTCGCGTTTAGACTTTTTCAACTTTAAGAAAGCCATAGGCGGCGAAGGCGCGCAAACCATCCAGGGGGTTTTGCGTATGTAATTTGGGAGCAAGCCTTCCGAAACCAGGCTTCCGAAAGCCCAGACTTCCGAAGTCTCGTAGACTTCGGAAGTCTCACCGCCGCGATTTGTTGTATAATGATTTCAGCGTCTCCGAGAAAGGAATCGCTATGGAATTCTTACTAGACCCCAATGTGGCTTACGTGCTGCTCGTGCTGGGATCGGTGGCGTTACTGATAGCCATCGCCTCGCCTGGAACCGGGGCGCTGGAGGCCGCCGCGCTGTTCCTGCTGGCGCTGGCGGGCTACGCGGTCTACAGCCTCGGCTTCAACCTGTGGGCGCTGATCGTGCTGGTGTTGAGCGTCGCCCCGTTCGTCTACGCCATGCGCAAGCCGAAACGTGAGCTCTTCCTGGCGCTCAGCCTGCTGGGACTTGTCGTCGGTTCGACTTACCTGTTCCCAGGCAAGGGATTCGTGCCGGCGGTCAACCCGTTCCTGGCGGTCATCCTCTCCGCGCTGGCCGTTGCTTTCCTGTGGCTGGTGACGCGCAAAGCCATCCAGGCGCACGCCCTCCGCCCACGGCAGAGCCTGGAGGGGCTGGTCGGCCAGATGGGCGAGGCCAAGACGCGCATCCATGAGGAAGGCACGGTGCAGGTTGCCAGCGAGCTGTGGAGCGCGCGCAGCGAGAAAGCAGTACCGGCGGGCAGCCGGGTGCGCGTTGTCGGCCGGGAAGGATTTACCCTGATCGTCACGCCTGACGATCCGTCGAATAAGTAACCCACCCAACTCAGTTCAAGGAGAAACAGTATGGATCTAACCGTTGTTCTATGCGTTGTTGCTTTCATCGTCGTGGCGTTGGTGGTCTTGTTGGTCAATTCCATCAACATCGTGCCCGAGTATCAGCGACTGGTGGTGTTCCGCCTGGGGCGCGCCATCACCCCGCCGAAAGGCCCCGGCATCGTCCTGCTGATCCCGTTCATCGACGTGCCGACGAAACCCGGCGGCGGGCGCGGCAAGGTGGACCTGCGCGAGCAGATCCGCGAGGTGCCGCACCAGGTTTCCATTACCAAGGATAACGCCCCGATCTCGATCGACTTCCTGTGGTACTTCCGGGTCGTGGATCCCACGGCGAGCGTGGTCGGCGTGCAGAACTTCGAGCTTTCGGCAGCCGGCATGGCCACCACCACGCTGCGTTCCGTCATCGGCGGCATCCCACTGGATGAGGTGCTCTCGCAGCGTGAGCATATCAACCAGACCCTGCGCGTCAAGCTGGATGAAGTGACCGAGCGCTGGGGCGTGAAGGTGACCAATGTCGAAATCCGCGAGATCATCCCGCCCAAGGACGTGCAGGACGCGATGAACAAGCAGATGTCAGCGGAGCGCATCCGCCGCGCCGTGGTCACCGAATCCACCGGCACGCGCGAGGCGGCCATCAACGTGGCCGAGGGTGAAAAGCAGGCCGCCATCCTGAAAGCCGAGGGCAGCAAACAGGCTGCCATCCTGGAAGCCGAGGGCGCCAAGCAGTCGCAAGCGCTGCGGGCAGAGGGCTTCTCCGTCGCCCTCGAAAAGATCTTTGCCACCGCCAAGACCGTTGACCAAAAGACCATGACGCTGCAATACTTCGAGACACTCAAGAACCTTGGCCAAGGCGCCTCCACCAAGTTCATCTTCCCGATGGAATTCACCAGCATGCTCGAGAATTTCGTCAAAGGGAAGGAGAAGTGATCAGTGGTCACTGGTCAGAAATCAGTGATCAGTAATCAGTAAAAAGTAATGTGTAAAACGTAATACAATAAGGGCCTCCCGCTGCGGCGAGAGGCTCTTTTTGTCTTTTATTCTTTCCCTATGGATATTCTTCCCGCTTCTCTGCTGGACTTGAACGGGCTGCGCCGCTTGGAACGCGATTGCTTCCAGTCGGACACCTGGCCGCTGCTCGATCTAATCGCGGTGCTGACCTACCCAGACGTGATCCGCCTGAAAGCGGTGAACAGCGAACGGATGATCGGTTTCGTGGCTGCTGACGTGCGCCCCAACGAGGGGTTGGCGTGGATTGCCACGCTGGGCGTCGTGCCTGAATATCGGCGGCAGGGGATCGCGCGGCGACTGCTGCGCGAGTGTGAGCAGCGTATCAAGCAGTCGCGCATCCGTCTCTGCGTGCGGATGTCCAACCAGGCGGCGATCCAGTTGTACCGGGTGGAAGGCTATTTCGAGGTGGATACGTGGAGGAAGTATTACAACGATGGGGAAAATGCGTTGGTGATGGAGAAGATCGTTAGTAGGGAGTAGAGAGTCGAGAGTCGTGAGTAGGGAGTGATGAGTGAGGCGTGAGAAGTGAGAAGTAAGGAGCGATTCGCTCCACTCTTCACGCCCCTCGCTTCTCGCCCTCGCTTCTCGCCTGTCCACGCTTCACGCTCCACGCTTTACGCCCCTCGCCCCTCGCTCCACCCTCCACGCCCCACGCTTTACGTCTTATAATCACCCCATGCCATCGAGCAAACTCCCACCGCCGGTATGGGTCGCCTCGCCAATTGCATTGAGTAAATTAGCAAACGATCTGAGGCGGCAGCCGCGCCTTGCGGTGGATACCGAATCCAACAGTCTGCACGCCTACCGCGAGCAGGTCTGCCTGATCCAGTTTTCCACACCCGAAGTGGACTACCTGGTAGACCCGCTACGGCTGAACGACCTTTCCCCGCTTGCGCCTGTCTTTGCCGACCCGAATATCGAGAAAGTCTTCCACGCCGCCGAGTACGACATCATCACCCTCAAGCGCGATTTCGCTTTCACCTTTGCCAACATCTTCGATACCATGCAGGCGGCGCGCATCCTGGGATATAAGCTGGTGGGGCTGGATACCATCCTGGCGGACAGGTTCGATGTAACGGTGGACAAGCGTTACCAGAAAGCGGATTGGGCGCGGCGTCCGCTCACACCTGACCTGCTCAACTACGCCCGCTTGGATACGCATTACCTGCTCGCCCTGCGCGACCTGCTGCAAACCGAGCTTGAAGAGGCCGGTCGCTGGCAACTGGCGCGCGAGGAGTTTAGCCGCCTGTGCGGCGTGAATGGATTCATTGAGAATGGCTGCGCATTCTGGCAGCGTGTGCGCGGGGCGCAAAAGCTCAGCGCCCGCGAGCTGACCATCCTGGAGGAACTCTGCTCCTGGCGGGAAGAAAAGGCAAAGCGCATGAACCGCCCCGTGTTCAAAGTGATCGGCGATAAGACGTTGATCGGCCTGGCACAGGTTGCTCCACTTCGTTACAACCATCTCGGCGATGCCGGCCTGACCGAGCGGCAGGTGAACATCTATGGGAGCGACATTCTCGCCGCCGTCCGGCGCGGGCTGCAGGGCGGGCCGCTGCGGAGGCCCATTGCGCCGCGCCCGGATGAGGCTTTCCTGCGGCGGCTGGAGGCGCTGCGCGAGTGGCGCAAGGAAGTGGCGCGGCGAATGGGCGTTGAATCGGATGTAGTGTTACCGCGTCCGTTCGTGCAGGCCATCGCCGAGCGGAATCCGAAGGACCTGGAAGCGCTCGCCGAGGTGATGCCCGATTCGCCCTGGCGATTGGAAAAGTACGGCAATAAGATTCTCGAATTATTGATAAAGTGATCATCCTTAGGTATGTCACCCTGAGCCGTTCTTCGGCGAAGGGTCTCCTCCAGCGTTGCGAGGGGATGCTTCGTCGCAAAGAACGCTCCTCAGCATGACGACCAAATCCGTTGCAAGAGAATAGAGGTTGCCAATGCGTATTCACTTCGACGGGGCGGCGCGCACCGTGACCGGCTCCCAGCACCTGCTCGAAATCAATGGCTCGCGGTTGTTGCTGGAATGCGGCATGTTCCAGGGACGCCGCGCGGATTTCTACACGCGCAACCGGAACTTCGCTTTCGAGCCGCGGCGTGTGGACGCGGTCATCCTGTCTCACGCGCACATCGACCACAGCGGCAACCTGCCCAACCTGGTCAAGCAGGGCTTCCACAATCCGATCTACGCCACGCAAGCGACCGCGCAACTGGCTGACATCATGTTGCGCGACTCGGGCCACATCCAGGAAGCAGATGTGGCATTCCTCAATAAGAAGCGCGCCAAGCGCGGCGTGCCTCCGGCCGAGCCGCTCTACACAATGCAGGACGCCGCCGAGGTGGCGCAGCATTTCCGGCCGGTGGCTTATGATGAGCCCTTCGAGCCGGCGCCAGGTGTGACGGCGCGGCTGGTGGAGGCTGGGCACATCCTCGGCTCGGCGGGTATCTTGCTGGAGATGGAAGAGAAGGGCCGCAAGGTGAGCTTGTGGTTCTCCGGTGATATTGGTCGCTTCGACAAGCCCTTGCTGCGCGACCCCGTCCTGCCGAACGGCAAGGTGGATTACCTGATGATGGAATGCACCTACGGCGATAGGCCACACGAGGATATCCGTCTTGCCTACGATGAATTTCGGCAGGTGGTCAAGCGAACAGTCGCACGCGGCGGCAAGGTCATCATCCCGTGCTTCGCGGTGGGACGTACACAGGAGTTGGTCTATTCGTTGAACGAGATGTTGGCTGAGGGGAGCATCCCTGCCGTGCCGGTCTACGTGGACAGCCCATTGGCGGTGAACGCTACAGAAATATTCGAGCAGCACCCGGAGTGCTTCGACAAGGAAACGCACGATTTTATTCGTACGCATAAGCACCCGGCGCTGGAATTCAAGCAGCTCAAATACGTTCGCTCGGTTGAGGAATCCAAAGCAATCAACAGTCTTAAAGGCCCAATCATTATCATCTCCGCCTCGGGCATGGCAGAGACCGGGCGCATCCTGCATCACTTGCGCAACAACATCGAAGACCCGCGCAACGTCATCCTGATCGTCTCGTGGCAGGCGCCGGATACTCTGGGCCGCCGCCTGGTTGAACGCGAGAAAAAGGTGAGGATATTTGGGGAGGATTTCCAGCGTCGCGCCGAGGTTGTCACCATCGGTGGGCTTTCTTCCCATGCCGGGCAAACTTTGCTGGTGGACTATGCACTGGCGGTCAAGGATTCGGTCAAGCAGGTTTTCCTGGTACATGGCGAAGAGAAAGCCGCGGCTGCCCTGAGCGAACGCCTGGCGAGGCGCGGTCTGACGCAAACCGTCTATCCTGATTGGCGCTCCAGCGTGGAAATCTAGGTAACTTCCAAAAGAAGGGAAAGTTGGGGGGTGTGCGGGCGGCTTCGCCGCCCGCACACCCCCCGCTTCCCTCTTATGATGAAACAAATCTAGGATCAGTGTATGGGACAAGATGAAATCCGCATTGAAAGAATAAAGACCAGGGACTTGCTGGCTTTTACCAACCATTACCTGGAGCGCGCCACGCAAGATTCCATGATCCCAATTACGATGCAGCGCGCCGAGGCGCACACCTGCAATCCTTATGCTGACGAAGAGGATGTTGCCCTGCTGGTTGCTTACGATGGCGATGAGCTGGTCGGTTACTTCGGCATCATGCCGGTGCTGCTCAAAGATGGAGTATCCCTTCACAAAGCCTATTGGTTTTCCACCTGGCTGGTCTCGCCCAAGCTACGCGGCAAATCGGTCGGCTCGTTGCTGATGAAGCAGGCGTTGAGCCTGAACCAGGACTACCTGATCGTGGGCAGCGGGCCGGCGCGCCAGGTGAGCCGGAAGTTCGGTTTTTTGGAACGCGAGCCGCTCGAATATTATGAATTGGACCTCACCGGCACGAAAAAGCTGAATCCCATTGTAGCGCTGCTGCGCTTGTTCCGGAAACTGCTCCACCCGTTCAAGGTCGATGTGGAGATCAACAATTCCTTGACGCGCGGCTTCGAACGCGTCGTCGGAAAGTTGACGAAGCACATCTTCATCCGCCTGTTGCTGGCAAAGCACGCCTCGCGGCTGCAAGAGATCGGCTATCGCGAAGCGCAAGAGGTGCGGGAGGAAACCGAGGGACAATGGAAGAACCTGCCCGAAGCCAGCTTGTACCGCGCCCCAAAGGTGGTGAATTGGATGCTGAAATACCCGTGGCAGGTGGCGCCAGGGAAATCGAGGACAGAGCACCTCCCGTATTATTTCACCGACGTGCGGCAGCTCTTCCGGCAGATCGCTCTGGAAATCACCTCGCCGGACGGGAAGGAATACAAAGGCTATATCGTGTTCTCTGTGTCCGACATTCGCTCCGACATTGTGCTAAAGTTGATGGATATCCGCCTGGCAAATCGGGAGGACGAGAAATATACATTGCCGCTGGTGCTCAAGTATGCGCAAACCTTCCACGCCGATCGGATCGACCTGCCCAAGGAGCAAGCCGAAAGCCTTGCCGGTAGTTTCCTAAAAAGCATTCTGCTGCAGAAGAAATTCCGCGTCACCCAGTGCCACCCCAAAGATGACCAAAGCCCGCTGGCCAAGGCCTGGCCGAGGATGCAGCTCAATTATTGCGATGGCGATATGGCGTTTTCGTAAGAATATCAACCGGAGATAAACGGAGATGAACGGATGAAGCGAATATTGAAGAACGTCATTTTGCGTTTTGCCGATGCTGTTCCAAACAGTATCTATCGCCTCCTCGTTCCGCGCCAAGTCATCAGTTTCTTCTATCACATGGTTGCTGAAAAAGCGGTTCCCCACGTTCAGCACTTGTATCCATTTCGCAGCGCGCAATTGTTCGAGCAAGACCTGATCTACCTCAAGCAAAATTTCCACGTCATTTCCTACGACGTACTGGCCGAGGCGCTCAGGGGAGGCAAACGGCTGCCACCCAAGGCTGCATTCCTCTCCTTCGACGATGGCTTTTCCGAGTGTTTTTCAGTGGCGAGGCCTTTGCTCTTGAAACACGGCCTCCCTTGCACCTTTTTCGTAGCCACCGACCTGATGGATAACCGCAAGATGGATTCTCTTCACCAAGTCTCGTTGTGCATCAGCGTGCTCAACAGCCTGGAGCGGGAGGAACTTACCCGCACCCTTTCCGCTTTGAGCGAGGCCTGCGGGGTAAACCTGGAACACCAGGCGGCTTTTAGCGGTTGGATCAAGAAAGTGAAAGATCGCGAGGTCGTGAGCAAGGTTTGTGAGCTGCTGGGGGTGGATATCGGGAATTATTTGCATACGCAAAAACCGTACCTCAGCAGTGAGCAGATCCTCAGCATGGTTCGGGAAGGCTTCACCATTGGGGCGCACAGCCAGAGCCACCAGAGACTCGACAGCTTGAGCCTGGAAGAGATCAAAAAAGAGATTGTAAGTTCCTGCGAGGTGATCCGCGGCCTGACAAACAAGACGCCGGTGCCATTTGCCTTCCCGTATTCGGCGCGCGGCATCGAGAGAGGTTTCTTGAGTTCGTTGCTGGATAGAACGCCCGAGGTCGGCCTGCTCTTCGATACGGGAGGGCTGAAGGCCGATCGCGGCTTCATCGTCAACCGCATTTGGGTCGAGTCGCCGAAGGTAAATCCAGCAGGGCAAACTTCACTGCAACTGATTCTACGGAGGGCATACCAAACCCAACTTGGGCTGCCCGAGGCTTCCGGTTTCCGATGAAGGAATATTTGGGATATAATTCGCTGCGCCATTCGGTGTCACGTATCACATGTCGAGTGCCAAGTCCAATCCATACTTGACACGTGACACTTGGCACATGACACTTCCCGGAGAGGTGCCAGAGTGGTTGAATGGGACGGTCTCGAAAACCGTTGTGGGACTTGTGCCCACCGTGGGTTCGAATCCCACCCTCTCCGCCTGTAAATCCCAAATGAAAAGCGGAACCTTCTACCCAACATTGCAAGCACTGCTGGCTGCCATCCTTTTTGGCGCGAGCGCGCCGTTGGCAAAACTGCTGCTCGGGGAGATCGAGCCGGTTTTGCTGGCGGCGTTGTTATATCTGGGCAGCGGATTCGGCTTATTGGCGGCGCAGGTCTTTCGGAAGGTGGGGAAGCCAGCGGGTGAAGCAGAAGCCGGTCTGAAGAAAGCCGATCTCCCCTGGTTGACCGGGGCAATCCTGTGCGGAGGAATTGCGGCTCCCATTGTGCTGATGTTCAGCTTGCGCGAGACGCCGGCTGCGACCGCTTCCATCCTCCTGAATTTCGAGGGCGTCGCAACCACCTTGATTGCGCTTATATTCTTCAAGGAAGCCATTGGCCGCCGCGCCGTGGGAGCGATCGCATTGATCACCTTGGCAAGCATCTTCCTGACGTTGAACCTGAAAGGCGGATGGGGATTCTCGCTGGGAGCGCTGGGCGTGTTAGCGGCGTGCATTCTGTGGGGCATGGATATTAATTTCACCCGCAATATCTCGGCCAAAGACCCGCTTACGATCGTGACGATCAAAGGCTTGGCTGCGGGGACTTTTTCGCTGATTCTAGCCTTGATGCTCGGCAATCGAATTCCACGCTTGGAAATCCTGGTTGAGGCGTTGGTATTGGGCAGCCTGAGCTATGGCTTGAGCATCGTCCTTTTTGTATGGGCCATGCGCGGCTTGGGCGCGGCGCGCACCAGCGCCTGGTTCGGCACTGCGCCCCTGGTTGGCGTCATCCTGTCCTTTGTCTTTTTTCGCGAGGCGCCGGGGATACTTTTCCTCATTGCGCTGCCCTTGATGATCGTGGGGGCTTTTCTCCTGCTCAACGAGGATCACTCGCACCGGCACGTGCATGAGCCGGTGTCCCACGAACACCGCCACCACCACGATGATGGACATCATGAGCATGAGCATGAAATCCCGGCGCTTGCTGCGCACCATTCGCATGTGCATTCCCATGCTCGGCAGGAGCATGATCACCATCACTTGCCGGATACCGATCACCGGCATATCCACCCCGGAGAAGCTTGATGGGGATTTTCCCCTCTTCTCTGGTGGAATTATATGCACTGGCAGCCTGTCGGAGAACAGAAACGGTAACCACTGCTTGCTCCGCCGGATTGCCAAATCCGGCGCTTGACGACCTTTTGACCCGATTTCGGCCTGGATTTGGCAATCCAGGCCAGCAATTGTAACAAACCTATCCACCCAAATCATCGAGAAGGGTGTGCGCTAGAGAGCGCACACAAATCATGGAGACCCTTATGATGACAAACTTTAGTCTTGCGGAACTGCTGGTCGTTTTCTTTGTCAGCCTCTTGAGCATCGGTTTACCGTTGGCTGTGATCGTCCTGCTCGTCATGATCTACAAGAAAGCCCAGTCCATCGAAGCGCTGCTCAAACGCGATAAGTAAAATGGGAATTGAACTCTTCTATCGTACCGCGAGCGAATGGGCGCAGCTTATTCACGAGAAAAAGGCGTCCGCCGTCGAGGCTGTGGAGACGTATTTCGAGCGGATTATCCAATTCAACCCCAGGCTCAACGCCATCGTGACCCTGAACGAGGAAGACGCCCGCCAGCGCGCCCGCCAGGCGGATGCGGCCTTGGCAAAAGGTGAAAACTGGGGACCTTTGCACGGTGTGCCGGTCACGATCAAGGACGCTTACGAGACGGCCGGATTGCGCACCACCAGCAGCTACAAACCTCTCGCCAACTACATCCCGGAGAGGGATGCCACGGTGGTTGCCCGCCTGCGCGGGGCGGGGGTGATCATTTTGGGGAAGACCAACATGCCCATGCTGGCGCTGGACGTGCAGAGCGACAGCCCGATCTTCGGTCGGGCGAACAACCCCTGGGACCTCACACGCACGCCGGGCGGAAGCACAGGAGGCGGCGCGGCCTCGTTGGCGGCGGGCCTCTCCCCGTTGGAAATCGGCAGCGACCTGGGCGGGTCAGTGCGCATTCCGGCGCATTTTTGTGGCGTGTTTTCGATCAAGCCCACCGAACACCTTGTATCGGTGGCCGGTCACATCCCAGAGCCTCCAGGCGCGCCGCAAGGTGTCCGTCACATGGGTTGCCCCGGCCCGTTGGCGCGTTCCATCGAGGATTTACGCCTGGCGTTGTCCCTGGTCGCTGGCATGGATGGCCGCCGCTGGGAAGTGCCGCCGGTTACGCTCTCCCCGTCTGAGAAGAAGCCGCTCAAGGATTACCGCTTCGCCTGGACGGACACCTTTGGCGGTGTGACCGCTTCGCAGGATACGCGTGCCGTTATCAATAAGCTGGCCGCTGACCTGGAGCGTGCCGGCTGCCGCGTGGAACAGGCTGCCCCGCCAGAATTCGATTTTGACCTGGCCTGGCAGCTCTATGGCGAGATCGCCGGCGCGGAGATCGGCTCAGGCATGGGCACCCTGCCGCGCCTGCTTACCGGTCTGCAATTCCGCGGCATGGTGGATCCATCCTCGCTTAAGATCGGCTATATCCGCGGCCTGCGTCTCAAGATGACTCGTTACGCCGAAGCGTTGACCCAACGCGACGGCTTGATCTCTCGTTTGGACGCTTTTCTATCCCAATGGGATGCTTGGCTTTGCCCGGTGACTGTCGGCCCGGCCTTTGCGCATTGCAAAATGGGACAAACCATTGAGATAGATGGTCGGAGTACACCTTACTTCACGGCGAACATGAGCTTTACCGCCCCCTTCAACCTGACCGGCAACCCGGTCGTCGTCCTGCCGGTTGGCCACTCTACGGATGGGCTACCCATTGGCATCCAGGCAGTGGGGCGACATTGGCAGGATATGGCGCTACTGGCGACGGCGGACGCGCTCACCGAGGTGACCGGCGCTTTCCAGGCGCCGCCCGGTTTCTAGCAGGTAGTGAAATTGTTACGTTTACCTATTCGAGCGAACAGCTATGTCTGATTTCTGGAAAGATATCCTGTTTATTCTCTTCTTGATCCTGCTCAACGGAATCCTGGCGTTGTCCGAGGCGGCCATGATTTCGGTGCGCAAGGCGCGCCTGCAGCAGCGGCTGAATGATGGGGACAAGCGGGCGCGGCTGGCGCTCGAACTGGCCGAGAATCCGAACCGGTTCCTCTCCACCATCCAGATCGGCATTACAGTGATCGATGTGCTGATCGGCACTCTCAGCGGCGCGACGGTGGCCGGAATCCTCGTCAACGCCCTCGCCCGCATTCCTGCCCTCGCCCCGTTCAGCGAAGCGGTCGGGTTGGCGGTCGTCGTGCTGACCGTCTCCTATCTTTCCATTGTGTTCGGTGAGTTGGTGCCGAAACGCATCGCCCTGAATAAAGCTGAAGGGGTGGCTTCCGCCATCGCCGGGCCAATGTCGTTCGTGGCGCGTATATTCTCGCCGTTCGTCTGGTTGTTGGGGAAATCAACCGACCTGATCCTGCACCTGTTCAGCATCAAGCACGCCGACGAACTGCCTGTCACGGAGGAGGAGCTGCTTGTCCAGCTCGATCAAGGCACGCAGGCAGGTGTGTTCGAGGAGACCGAGCAGGATATGGTTGAAGGCGTCTTCTCGCTTTCCGACCAGCGCGTCAACGCCCTGATGACGCCGCGCAACGAGATCGTCTGGCTGGATGTCAACGATTCGGTGGATGAGATCCGCCGACGGGTTAAGGAAAGTGAGTTCTCGCGCTTCCCGGTGGCCGAGGACAGCCTGGACCACGTCATAGGCATAGTCAAAGCCAAGGAGTTGCTCCTTGCCGAACTGAGTAATGGTCAGCAGCTAAGGCAGATCTCCCGTCCGCCGCTCTATGTTCCCGAAACAGCCTTTGGTTCGCGCGCCCTCGAAATCCTCAAAGAGTCCAAGCGCGAAATGGTGCTGGTCGTGGACGAGTTCGGTGTGGTGCAGGGTTTGTTGACGCTGGCCGACATCCTCGAAGAGATCGTTGGCGAATTGGGGGGGGAGCCGCAGGCCACCCAACGGCAGGACGGCTCCTGGCTGTTGGACGGTATGCTCGCCAACGACGATTTCAAAGAGCTTTTCAACCTGCGCCGACTGCCAGACGAGGAGGAATACGAAACGTTGGGAGGATTCGTCATGACCCACCTGCGGCGCATCCCGAAAGCGGCAGACCAATTCGAGTGGGGCGGGATGCGCTTCGAGGTGGTGGACATGGACGGCAACCGCGTGGATAAAGTGCTGGTAACCACACTGCCGTTGAAGGCAGAAAAAACCACTGGGAGAAAAAACAATTCCTGAAACTCTCTACCCCTCCCGCCGTTCGCCTGTGATGGGGCGCGGTGGGATGGTTGCTTCCTCCCAGTCGCTGGCCACTGCCGCCGGGCTGGAAATCCTTGCGCAAGGCGGGAACGCTGGTGACGCAGCCGTGGCGACGGCGGCTGCCTTGAACGTCACCGAACCGACCTCCACCGGCATCGGCGGGGATATGTTCGCGCTGTATTATGACGGGGAGAGCGGCGCGATCACTGCGCTCAATGGCTCCGGGCGCGCGCCCGCCGCGTTGACCCTTGACCTTGTACGGGCAAAGTGTGGTGCGAGCCTACCACCCTACCATCCTTTCACTGTCACCGTCCCGGGGGCGTGCGCGGGTTGGTGTGACCTGATCGAGCGGTACGGGACTCTCCCCTTGTCCACGATCCTTGCGCCAGCCATCCGCCTGGCGGAAGAGGGCTTTCCGGTCGCGCCGGTCACAGCCTTTTTTTGGCAGCTCGCCGCGCAGCGGCAATTGAAGTCCGCGCCCAATGGCAGCGAGATGACGATCGAGGGGCGCGGCCCGCAGGCGGGCGAGATCTTTCGCAACCCCGGCCTGGCGCGCACTCTGAAGAAAGTGGCTGAGGGGGGAAAGAAAGCGTATTACGAGGGCGAGATCGCCGAAGCCCTCGTCGCCACTTTGCAAGAGGCCGGCGGCTGCATGAGCCTGGACGACCTGGCCGCGCATACTTCCACCTGGGATGAACCCATCTCCACCCCTTACGGCGGTCTGCGGCTGTGGGAATGTCCGCCAAACGGGCAGGGGATCGCCGCGCTGCTCGCCCTGAACATCCTCGAAGGATTCGATCTGCCCGCCGACCCGCTCGACCCGCTGCGGCTGCACCTCGAGGTCGAAGCCATGCGCATAGCTTTTGCCGATGCGCGCTGGTATGTGGCCGATCCGCGTTATCGCGAGACCAGCGAGACCTGTGAGGTCTTAAAGACCTCACAGGTCTATCTACTCTCGAAAGAATATGCCGCCGAACGGCGAAAATTGATCAATCCAGAAAAAACCACCCTCGACCAACAGCGGGGAGTTCCCATCGCTGGCTCGGACACGGTCTACTTTTGCGCGGTGGATAAGATGGGCAATGCCTGCTCGTTCATCAATAGCAACTACATGGGCTTTGGCACCGGTATTGTGCCAAAGGGCTGGGGGTTCACCTTGCAAAATCGCGGCCACGGCTTCAGCCTCGACCCGGCGCATCCCAACGTCCTCGCGCCTGGCAAGCGACCATATCACACCATCATCCCGGCGCTGATCACCCGCGACAACGAAATCACGCCATCTGCCATCCGCCATAAGCTATTCTCCGCCTTCGGTGTCATGGGCGGATTCATGCAGCCACAGGGACACTTGCAAGTATTCCTCGCGCTTGCCCAAGGCCTCGACCCCCAGGCTGCGCTGGATATGCCGCGCTTCTGCATCGAGGATGGGACGGCCGGAGGAACGGTGGAGCTGGAGGAGGGCATCCCACAGGAAACGGTAGCTGATTTATCCCGCCGCGGGCATCCGGTCCATCATGTGACGGGCTGGGAACGGGCGCTGTTCGGGCGCGGACAGGTCATCCAGCGCGATCCAGAAAGTGGTGTCCTGATCGGCGGTTCCGATCCGCGTGCGGATGGATGCGCCATGTCGCTGGTGTGAGCTGGATCTTCAATATCAAAAAAAACAACTCCCGTTGAAAACTGGGCAACGGGAGCGATGCGAGTCCCAAGTACGGGAGTACCCGGGAATCGTTAAAATCAGGCCGGAAAGCAATAATTCACAGGCCTTCGGGCAGGCAGCAGCTAAGGGTGTTGCTTTATAATTTAAGAGGGGCCATAAACATTCATCCCTGTTTCACTTCCGACCCTCATCTTATTTGTTTCCTCAGGCGCACAGATGACCCAAATACATGGCTTGCTCCACGCCGGTAACAAGGCGGTATCTATGGGAAGGTTGTTTTCGGTTCGAGGTGTGGTGATGGGTTCTTCGGTTTGCATGGGGGCCTCTTTTCAATGCAGGTGCCATGGGCTTACCGGGGTTCGAGCGATAGCATACGCCCAGTAAGGAGAAAATGCAAGCAGGTCGGGGCTTGAAGAACAAGCAGACGCCATGACGGAGACTGATGGCGAAGTCAGGTTATCCACCGGGCAACCACCTCTTGGGTGTCCATCCAGCGTCCGTCCGCCTGGCGTTCCCAGACCGTAGTCTCTCCGCTCCCGATCAGTGGCGCGGGATTCCCACCGGCATGGATCCATGCTTTCTCCACGCCAACGCTTGGCCGGCTGATGTCCAGGATAAATTCCGGGTACTCGACATCCTCTTTTGTTGTCGTGGAACGCCCATCCTGTAGCCCCCGGATGGCCCATCGCCCCACGATGCGCAGCCCCGACCAGTCATTGCTTTGCCCCTTCTCCTCAGGGATGAGACCGATGCCAAAGCTGAATACGGGCGGGGGAAAATTAGGCGGTCGCTGGGGGATCGGCGCTCCGGGCTTTGGCCAGTGCTTGACGAGCGCGGCGATCTATAAGTTGGGATCATCTTCATCGGTGAGGATGCGTTCGAGATCATAGCGCTGCAGGTTATCCGATGATTCTCGTTCAGTCATTTTCGTAATCCTTTCGATAAACAAGAACATCTTGAATTACTTCAAAGTCAAAAGATTGGTATAGCCTAAAGGCGGTATTTCGATGTTTTCATTGTTGTTAGCCCGCTACGAACTGGTGCTCAGATAAGAAGCTTTCCATGTTCTCAATAAATACTGCTGTTGTATTCTCAATCTTGGAGGTCAAAGTATCCAGGTCGATGAAATCCAGATCCGCGGTCACGTCGCACTCGACAATAGAGTCGATTCCCTCTGCTGGTGCTACTACTCGGTATTCAGCCCATTGACTATCTCTGAAGAGTTCCCAATACGCACGTTGAACCTTGCGATTACGGGCTGTCAACCAAACTTCGAACCTGAAAGCATTGTAATTGAAGACGATTGCCACCTTCAGATTGCGAAGTTTGAGAGCAGGCGGAAAGAGGGCGAAGTATGTCATATCCATGTACCCCTGATAGAGGCTGGAGACAAAGGCCTCTCCATACTTGTTGGCGAAGAACGTTCGTAAGCCCAGCATGAAGGAGATGAGTGCCCGATAGGCTTTTTGTATGGCGCCATTCGCGAGTTGTTTTCGCAACTCATCCATATCGCTTTGTTGTATCGAGAGCATTCTTATTCCTCTCTATTTCGATCTCACTAACTCGTAGCGAACTGCTGGTGAAGATGTTCCCGTACTTGTTCCGCGACCATACGCACATCGGAATCACTCACAATCCAGCGCTTGATGCCGAGTAAGCGAGTAAGTGTTGTCCGCATGTCCAGATTGAAAATGACCGAATGCACGCCCGGGCGTACAGTAAATGGTCGGGGTAGTACCCAAAAATGCACATGCTTGACGCCATCGCCAAAGGAACATATATGCCACTAGTCATTTTCATAGATCACCCCACCAGGTTCAAGCCGTTTTCCTGCGACAATGTCGCAAGACATGCATCCTGGGAGCAACATTCGAAAGCCTTATTGATCTTCCTTGGTTCCTATGAAAGGATAAATTCCACGATTGCTCGGGTATGTAATTCAAGTGTATCAAACAAAGGGATGGGCGTATCTTGCTGACCGATGATCAGCGGTATTTCTGTGCATCCCAAAACGATCCCTTCGGCGCCTGATTGGTGTAACCCCTCGATAATGGTTAGAAACTGCTGTTTTGTTTCTGGCAAGGAAAGGCCTTTCATCAGTTCGTCCAATATTTTCGTCTCGATATACTCTCTCTCATCTGGCGCCGGCATTATTGTGGTTATCCCCTGCTTTGCAAGGCGGTCTTTATAGAAATCCATTTCCATGATCATCTTTCTTCCCAGTAAACCGACTTTCGATAAGTGTTGTGCAGTAATTGCCTTGGCGGTTGCATCGACGATGTGTAGCAAGGGTACAGATATTCTTCTCTCAAGCTCTTCTGCAAACTGGTGTGGGGCATTGGCGCAGATGACGATGCAATCGGCCCCGCTCTTGATCAATTTGTCTGATACCTGCAAATAGAGCTCGAAAATCTGATCGATCGCTTGTTTTTGCCTTAATCGCCTGATATCGCCCCAATTTACAGAATAGATGATACAGCGGGCGAAATCGTCTCCGCCAAGCCGGCTGTTGACTTGCTGGTTGATTGAACGATAATATTCTACGGTAGAGGGCCAGCCCAATCCGCCGATCATTCCAATCGTCTTCATAACAATCCTCCTGTCCGCTATGGAAATTATGTTTGTGGTTGTTTAAAGATAACGTTCCCTAGCCGGTCGCTGGTTACTGGTTGAAGCTTTAACTGCTGATCGATTGTATATACGCCTTTATCCTTGGTATCGCGGTTTACCAGCGCTCCAGCGCTGATCAAGCACTCTCTTCCTATGGTGACACCGCTAAGAATTGTTGCATTCGCTCCGATGATGCAGCGTTCCTTCGCGATGGAACCGGCAATCATCACTGCGGCGATCGCGATGTACGCGAAATCTTCAACAACGCATTCATGCCCGATAACCGCATTGGGAAAAATGAACACACCATCTCCGATTTTTGTTTTGGGTCTGATATTCGCGCCATCCGCAATCATGACATTCTCGCCAATAACAAGACCCGGCCAAACGATTGCCCGTGAGCTGACATAGCTGACCAACTTGTATCCCTTGTTCTTCGCTTCTTCGAATACCAATTTCCGCGCCAGATTGATTTGTTTGAAAAAGATGGAAACAAACATACTGTAATCCGAAGGCGGATAGATTTTTTCAATGTCCTCGAAAGGGACAACCGGCAGCCTAAGGAATTCGTTTTCCTTTATCTCTTTCCTATGGAGTGTAAAAGCAACGACTTCATGCTCAGAATCGGTTGTGAAATCATAGGCACATTGTTCTGCCGTAACAGAGCTGCCATAGATGATTATTTTGGCCATTGCGTTTCTCCTTTTTATCCAATTAATCGAATGTCGCTGCTGCTTTCAAAAGCATAGGACAATGATACCAAAGATTGTCATAAATCGGGAAGATAACGCCAATAATCGATAAAAAAAGACTTCCGAGTTCGCCAAGCACCCCCGCAGGGGACCGAGAACCCGGAAGTCTGCTAAACTCTTCGTACGATCCATCACCGCGAGATATAAAAGCTCCATCCCGACATCATGTTATTCTCTGTCCACTTCGGTAACTCTGTCCAGGTGACGATGGGCGTGAGCGTGCCATCCAACTTGCCCAGGGACAAGGTGTTCGGCTCGATACTCTCGATCAAGAACCGAGAGGCGTCAATCCACTGCAGCGTAGTGATTATGCCACTGCCCAAGTGGATCTGTTCTCCACAGGCTTGCGAATCTTGCGTGGCGTCCGGGCATAGCTGGAGCAGGTCCTGATCTTTGATTGCAAACGCCTCGCCGGCAGGCGACCAGTGCAGGTTGGCGTAGGATGCTTTCTTACCGTAGTATGGAAGCGCCAGTCGCCCCGTTTCAGGGGTAAGAGACTTGATAAACCATCCGGCGATTTCTGCCGGCTGCGACTCAGACGTCTGGAGAAATGCAGCGCTCTTTCCATCCGGTGAAAATGTGACCGAGTTGGGAACACTTCCCGTAACCGAGGCCAAAGCCTTGAGAGATGAACCGTCCATGAGTATACGCCAGATCGTAAAGTTAAAATTATAACTGGGATCTTGCTCGAAGGAGCCGGTCACTACAAAGGCGCGCCCATCCTGGGTCCAAACACCCACGGGGAAAAGGGGGCTTGTAAGCCCTACTTCTGCGTAGGTCAGAACATCGGAACGCTTATTACTACCATCCGTGTTGATAAAACCTACGCTGCTTGGAGACATGAGCGCGATTTGCTTGCCATCGGGAGATGGTAAAAAGCGTAAGAACTCGTCAGATTCCGCCAGTACGATGACCGAACCTTGATCCGCGTCCACCAGGTAGGCTCCCTGAGGAATGGCATGTGAGAGCCCTTCTCCCTGGACGATGTATTTCGTGCCGCTGAAGATGAGCTGGTGTGACTGGGGAACCCAGCCAAGCTGCAAAAAGTTCGAAGATTCACGTTCACTGGGATTGATCCGCTGGCGCAGATCTTGCGCCGAGATCAGTTCTCGAGGCTGTCCGCCATCGGGACTCATCGCCCACAATGCGAATTGTTCATAGCCGTCAGACACTTCTCCAACCCACGAGCGGCGTGTAAAGGCGATCACCTGGCCATCCTCGCTCGCCGTCACAGCGAACACATCGCCTGTATCGACGATGATTCGCGTCTGCTGGGTCGCCTCATCCCAGGCTTGCAGGTTGCCATCTTTGATAAAGACAACCACGATCGCGCCGCTGGACGTTTCCGGCACGCTGGGGGATGGCGCGGCTGTGGAAACGTTCTCTGCCGGCAGGGAAACGGGTGTTGCTGTGGGCGCAACGTCTGCTTGCATCGGTAGACATGCAGATAACGCAAGTGACAGGAGGCAGAATGAAAAGAGAACATGTTTGAAGAACGTCTTGGATTGCATTGGGCACCTCTTCTTTATTGTGATTTACCTTCCATTCAGTATTGGCTGAATGTTTGAAGCAAATTGGAAGCCGGGTCATCGACTTCCATGCCCGCGCCGCAGCGCGAAGATGGAACGGGGTATATAACGGTGAGGGTCTCTAAAAAGTTCCAACCTTGGAGATGACATGCCTCAGTTTTTATACCCAACTGGAATGAGAGTCTGAGCAGGTTGAATAGGGTGAGCTGCGGCAAAAGCCGCAGGAGTCAGATAGCCCAGCGAACTATGCAGGCGCTCACAATTATAATGCAGCCGCCAGTTCTTGATCACAACTTTAGCTTCCAGGAGGGACTGGAACCATTCGCGTTGCAGGCATTCATCCCGGAACTTGTCATGGAAACTTTCGATGAAACCATTCTTCCATGGTTGTCCTGGGGGGATGAAAGTCGGG